>Ga0115008_10004881_pt1 | contig 11145 bp, 5 predicted proteins | sample FraStrMetagenome_FD_87164 | JGI IMG/M metagenome (GOLD analysis project Ga0115008, IMG submission 87164) | Marine eukaryotic phytoplankton communities from Arctic Ocean - Fram Strait ARC3M Metagenome | ecosystem: Environmental > Aquatic > Marine > Oceanic | place: Fram Strait | collected 2012-06-18
ACAAATCCCATTGTTCGGTCCGGTAAGACCACAGGAATTTGCTGTGTACACACTGGTAGTTCGATGAGCGTCACCTCAATGGCTGAACACTCAAGGAAATACGCCACGGATCCCCTTACGTCGATCGAGAAGATCCCATTTGCGAGGTCTCCCATTGTCTCTTTGTCAGAATCTTCAGCGGAAAGTGCGTGCAGCGCGTACTGATTGTTGACATTGAGGATCGACGCGAAGTCGGACCTGATTAGCCTGTCCTCGATACGGCAGATCTCCTCGACCAGCTTCTTGTGCCTCTCGAAATCGCTCAGTTTGCCTGTTAGCTCAAGGTAGGTGCCCAAGCCGTGTAAATTTAAACGCACCACCCGGGAAGCTGGTCTATCGTCTACCCAGTTGAGGTTCTCGGTCACGGCCCTACCGGTTTCAGAGACACAGGCGACTACAAATGGGATGTTAGTTTGCAGACATCCAGCGGCTTGCAATGTGGAACAGCCTGGTGCTATGGTTGTGAGAACAAAACCAGACGCCCTGCCTGATGTCTCGTTGGTGATGATCATCATCGCCTCTGCAAACTCGAGTTGGTCGCCTGCAGAGCGGAGACCTGCCTTCTTCCGGTGGATCATTGCGGTTTCTGTCGTGATTTTGGCAACAGAGTCTTCGCAAGGTCTCTCCTCCTCTATATCCCAACTGAATGATCCTTACAAAGTCGACCATGCTGATCCTTCATAGTATTTGCCTCTGAACGGTCGAAACTCACTCCAGACCCGCTTTGTCCCTAAATCTAGCTGACCTTGTATTTGCTCGATGAACACACTGATGATGACATGCCTGGCACCGACGATCTCCTTCTTGACGCCGTTGGCGAAGTAGTAGAACGTCTGCTCGACCATGTTCTGGTCGTCATCGAATCCACCGTGGCTGTACCAAGAGATCGGAGTGATCTCGTCCTCTTTCAGTTCTACCTCCGGGGAACTGAGTCCTCCACCAGTGAGAGTCGATGGGACACGGAACTTCTTCGTCCTCCACATTGCAAGACAAGTCTTTTGGTCAATGCGGACTGGTCTGTTGTCATCGACAATGTCCGATCTGATCCTGTGGCTGTGCATTCCATTCCACGATACCGTGGTCGTCATCTCTACCTTGCAGTGAGTTATGTTGATGGCGACGGGCACGTTCGTCTGGACGATGGTCACGACCTCTTCCGTCGGCGCCATATAATCGTGCACCGGGTCTGGGCACGGGCCGATGGTGGTGAGGTCGATCGCTCTGACTTCAGGCTGAGTCGTATTCTCGTTGACAACGGAGTTGAAGCAGTCGTAGGCTGTGAAGTTGACGTTGGTGATCTGGTCCGGGTTAAACTCCCGTCGCTCGAGGTTAAACTCTTCTGCTTTAGTCAAACATGATATTAGGGTCAGGACTACTAAGGTAGAAGTCACTGTCGAGGTCGATTTCCGGGTCGAGAGTGACGTCGGAATCTTCATCGACGAGTCCGGCGGCAAGACACGGGTCACGGTCGGGTTCTTGGTTCTCAGTCTTGTCTTGGGTTGAATCGGGCTGCCCTCCTTCGTCTGACTGAACTCCATCTGGTCCCCGGCCGTGTACTCCACCACTTCCACCACTGTCTCCTTCTTCAGGTTTCTTGGTGGACGGGTGTTGATCTCCTTTGGGAGGACGAGGCTTTTCTTCTGGGCCTCCCTGGGGATGTGACACTGTCTTTTCCTCGACCGGAGCTCCGTCTGATTGGTCTCGTTGTTCAAGGAGACACTTGTTGTTTTGTCTACTTTGTCTACGTCGTTTTTGACGATGTCGTTTTCGAGATTCTTTCCCTGTCCGACTTCGTCGTCCTCCTCGACCATCCCCTCTTGGTTCGGAGAGGTCGGGGAGAGGTCCTCTGTCCGTAACGAGGAGGTGATCGTTAGGTCCTCGAGCTGAGTCTGGGGTCCTAGATCTTGTTGTTGCAATTCCTCGTCCTCTGCCTCCTCTGCCTCCTCGTCTGCAAACCTCGCCCAGTCCACGGATTGGACCGAGCCGCCCTTCCCATCGTGAGTCAGGTTCCGCGTGCTGATGGTGAGCACGTCCAGGACCGTACTGAACGGGAACAAAAACACTCGGAGGAGTAATGTTAAGCCTCTGATAGTTGCATCCCGGAGCGTAGTCGTCCACCCAGACGATGCTGGGGATCGACGTGCTCGCGGTCCCCGGTGCCTGGTGGATGAGTAGTGGCGGCCGCGGGGCATGACGAGAGGCTGAGGTCGTCGAAGACGGGTCATTCATCCGAGAGAGCTCTGTAATGGAGTCCCTCGATTTCAAGGTGGTTTTTAGTTACATTAAGAGTCTTGGGTCACGTCGCTGGTCACTTAATTCTAACATCGTCCTCGTCACTCATTCACCTCCTCTTTCTCTCTCTCTTTCTCTCTCTTTCTCTCTCTCTCTCTCTTCTACTCGGATTTGGTTTCAGTTGCGACAAAACCACGGTTCTGTCTGTCAACTTCAAACACGTCGGTCCGGCATCGATTTAGAATTATTCGGCCACGATCCAGGTCCGAATACTTGACAGCGTAGTGGGACGCCGCGGCTGCGACGATGCGGTGGAGTCTCATCTCCTCCGCTGCCTCCCTTCCACGTCTGTCAATCTGTTGGACCTCATCCTTGGAGTCATCGTTCAGCCCATCACTTGTCCTTTTCAATAGAAGTTTGTGATCGACCGCACGCGTTGGTAGTGGTTGGCGGATTTGCCAGACTCCGCGGCCAATCGGGCCCACACGCGCGACTTCGTTCCAACCCTTAGATGGAACTTTCACTGATGGCTTCCTGATCTCACGAAGCCTCTTGTTCTCGGCTTCCTGCTGTGCTCGCAGTTCATTACGTCCTCTTTCAAGAAACGCCGTCGCCTTCTGCTCTGCCCGTTGTTCTGCCACCATAAGCTCTTGGATAGCTGCCTCCGGCCGAGAGGCCGGATCCTTCTTCCGTAGCGCTGGTAGCGGGGATACAATCTCCCAAGGGCGCCAAGCTTTCTGCCGCTGCTCCTGTCGCTGTGGCGGCGGCGGTGGCGGCGGCGGTGGCGTTGGCGGAAATGGACGTAAAGGCGGTAACGGATTGGCGCTCCCTTTTGGCGACCAACCGCTGGCCCAACCTCTGAAAGCGAGTTTGGGGCGGGGCCATGACGGAGGCAAGTGTGTCAGCGCTGCTGCGCTGCTCCTTGCCGCCATCTTGCCGCTGAAACCGAGAGGCCATAACGGAGGCAGTGGCGACGGCGCTGCTGCGCTGCTCCTTGCCGCCATTTTGCCGCCGGGCCCGAAACCGAAACCGGATTTTGCCGCCACGTTCCCGTCAGGGTCGTGATTGATGAGATGCGGGTAAAGGTTGGTTCGGGCTCCTATGCCGGAGCCACAACCGGCCCGTGGCAGAATGGGTCGGTATTGGGGCAGCGGCGGCCTCGGTCGGATCGGCGTCGGCCGTCCCAACGTTAGAGGCGGCAGCGGCGGCGGCATCTTATGGCGTGCTCGTGCTTCTGAGAGAGACATAAGGGCGTCCGCTGCTCGCCATACTGTCGCGTTTCTCCTAATCCTTTCATGCCCCTGCTTCCTTCGGTCTTTCGCACGTTTCATCGTGCTATCAGCGAGGCGGACGCTATTTTGCTTCGCGTCCGCCGCCGAACGAGAGGAACCGGGGCGAGAGAGGGGAGTTGCCGCCAATTTGCCCATCGGGGATGCCTGCAATTTTGCAGGAGTCACGTGGCAAATTTAATTAGGAGGAACGGAAGTATGACGTTTTATTGCTCGAGGGATGCGCGACGGCCCCTCGAGGCCTCGCGAGGGCGACGGGCCTCGCGAGGGCGTCGAACGAACTGAACGAGAGGGAGGGAGAGAGTGAGTAGCGAGGCGAGATCGCGTAGCGCGGGGGAGGCGCGAACGACCTCGAGCCGGAGGGGCGGCCGAAAAATTTTGGCCGGGACGACGTTTAAGAATGTTCAGTTTCTCGTTGAGACTTACATTTCTAGCGGAAGGTTGAAGAGTAGCAAGTTTTCGAACGAGGGACTGCGACGGACGTAAAATTTGAGAGGGGTGTTTGGAAACAGCATGCAAGAGAGGAGACAAAGGAACATTTGCTCGGAGTGCAGAACACTCAAATTCGTACTGTCGGTCGTGCGGGTTCGTTGATTTGTGACAAAAAGCGTATCGCGTCGGCGAGGACACAGTCTTTTTGGGTGCAAGTCTAGCTAAATTAAATTCCGCTAAAGCTTTCTGAGACGAAAGCGCTTTTCCCTGGGAAACTAACTTCGATTTGGTTTTGCGGAGACGATCGAGAGTATCTTGAGCGCGTTTCTGCCGCCGTGTTCGGACGTCGTTGTCAGCGGCGAACTCGCGGCGGCGCAAAAGAACTTTCGATTGGTCAGTCAAATCGACATGCGGAGATTCGGATTGGACTAATTCATTTCGGACTGAACCAGGATTTCGAATTGAAACAGGAAAATCATAATGAGGTTGAGGTTCATGAGTCGATTCATTTCGAACCGAAACAGGAAAATCAAAATGAGGTTCATCAGTCGAGTCTTCGAATTGTCCATCTGCTACTTCGTCGCGGAGCGACTGATGGACTTCTCCGATGTCTTCGTCGTCCTCCGCTTCGGGGAGACGACGTTCCGCTTTGTAGTAGTTGTACGGTTTTCCTTCCTGTCGCGCCGCGGCTTGCCGCGGTGGCTGCCGTCGTCGTGGTGGAAGACGTTCGGCATGTGCTCCACGTTGTCGACGCGCTCCTGGCGCTCGACCACGCCCTGGAGCATGCACTTGTCGACGTGGTGCAGGATGGTGTTGACCTTCAGGTTCATCAAGCGCAACCTCTCGTGGAGGAGCTTGAAATGGGTCAAGTACAAGTCCCTGTCCCACGGCATGATCGTCGACGTCCCGTTGGACATCATTGACTGGTTGAGGTAGTTCGGGGACTCCGTCGGCATCGTCGTCGGGGTCCGCTGGTGCCAACGGCGGTTGCGGCGGTTGTACCAGTTGTTGTTGCGGTTGAACCTGAAGCTGCGGTTGCGCCGCTCCGAATTGGAGTGGCGGCGCGAGTGCTTGTCCCTGCGGTCGTGGTCGTGGCTGTGGCACGAGAGGAGGGAGTCGTCCGTCCTCGTCCTCGTCGTCGTCGTCATCGTCTAGTTTGGTATTGCCTGATAGAGGAAGACGTTCGAGGAATTGATCCGACGCTAAGGACAAGTCCTGATTCATAGACGGCGGGTGAGTTTCATCGAGATCTTCTTCCCCTTCGCCGCTCGGCGCAACGTAGGGTTTCAATCTATCTGCAGTCACTACCTCATTCTTTTTTCTGCTCCACAAATGATGTGGGGCAATCTCGTAAACTACTTCGTTTATCTTTTTTACTATGACCCATGGGCCAGTAAAAGGTGAAATAAATGATTTTCTTTGCCCTGGTCTCACCACTGGAGTTAACAGCCAGACTTTGTCATTAATGGAATATGTTCTCTTAGGGCTGGCATAGTGATACTTGCGAGCCCTTACCAATTCACCAGACATATTTTTGTTGGCCCACTCATATGCCTGTTGCATGTGATGCTGATGGGCCAATGCAAAAGAACGCTTTGATGAATATTCTTTTCTATCAGGGGGTGGTCCAAAAATAAGTGTTAACTCAGTTTGTGGTTTGTTGACAAATAAAAGTTCGAAAGGGCTAAAACCGGTTCGTTTGTTTCTCAAGCAACGGAACGAGAACAGACATGCAGGCAAATGTTCTTCCCAGGATGACGGATCTCCCTGGCTCAAGTCAAGTATCATTGCATGCAGCATACTCTTAAGGGTTCTATGGGACCTCTCAATAATGTTTGAACAGGGATGATATGCTGGGCTGGTTAATACTCTTATGCCTGTTAGGTCTGTTAGTTCCTGTACTTCTTTGTTTAAGAAATGGGTCCCACGATCTATTTTCAAAAAGCTCGGGTAACCGAAACGAGGGAAAACTTCGGTAACTAATGTATGCACCACGTTGGCTCCGGTTGCTCGTTTCATTGGAAACGCTTCAAGCCATCTAGTGAAAGCACATTGCACCGTCAAGAGGTACACATTTTGCTTCCGTTTGCTTGGTGTAAGTGGGCCAACGAAATCTAAATTTAAAGTTTGCATGGGGTATCCATTCCGAGGAACATACAGAGTGTGATCATTTTTCTTTGGTTTTCCCCCTTTTTGTTGACAAACAAGGCATGTTTGACAGACGTACTCCACCACGTCTCGCAGATCATGACCGTAAACGTGGTTGAGGGAAGCATCAATAGTATTTTGAACACCAACATGTGAGTGTTTACTGTGAATCAAACGTACAGCGTCAGTGAGAGAGTTGGTTGGTAGGATGATCAAATGACGTGCACTCACGTCGAAACCTTCGTCAATTGGAGATCGACTATGGTTGTAACGAAGCACGTCGTCTTGGTCTAATGAAAGGTCCTTGAAGAGGTTGATGTATGACTTGAGATCGCGGCTCGCCGCAGCACGATCTTGTGTAGTCGGAATTTCTCCCAACCTCACCCACTCTCTTAAAGTTAAGAGGTCAGGATCCTCTTCTTGAATTTCCTTAATATAGCTTGAAGTCCATTGTTCCTCTCGAGACATACCTTTTGACTCATCATCGTCAATATGGTCAATGGACATGTGAAACAAATATTGCCTGTCTGTTTGTTCATCGAAAACATCAACATCGGATGTCAGGGGCTCGGCATGAGTAATTCTGCTCAGACTGTCAGCGTTCCCATGACGAGTCCCTGCTCTGTGCGTTATTTCAAAATCATATGATGCAAGTCGACTCTTCCATCTGGATAGGAACCCTGTTGGTTGAAGATTGTCCCTTAAAGCCTTTGCAGCCATATTATCAGTTCTTATTTTGAACCGGCCGATCAGGAGGAAATACTTGAAATTTTCTATCATTAAAAGAATTGCACAGATTTCTCCCTTAGGGGATGAATAATTTGCCTGAGACTTATTCAATTTCTTTGATGAATAACCAATCACTTTTTCCACCTCCTCCCCTCTTGGTGACAATTGTATTTGAGACAAAACGCCCGATACTGTGTTGGTTTCTGAACACCAATCGGTGTCCAATATGAAAGGTTCTTTGACAAGGTCATCGAACCGGGGGTGGCCAAGAGTGGGAGGTGAACAGAGTGCCTTTTTCAAGAGGTTAAATGATTCTATTTCCTCCTTGGTTAATACAATAGGCTCTTCCATCCGCTTTCGACGTTGCGATTTACTGAGAATAATTCTCTCAGTAATTTCCTGCTTTTTCTTAGCACATTGACCCGTTTTTCCGCTGGAGGCGCTACTATCGCCAGCTTGTTTTATGACAGAAGAAATCTGACGGCAGAGGGCGCTTCCCATTGCGTCGATATGCTTCTCTGAAGGTGAATTATCATCCAGCTTCAGGCGGTCGGTCAATGGCTTTGCAATCTTTGCATAGTTTGGGATAAACTTGCGGTAATAACCGGTTTTTCCCAAAAGGACAGAAATGTCATGTCTAGTTTTGGGCTGTGGCCAGGTTTGTACAATTTTCAGGTAGGCGTCTTGTGGACGAATTCCTGCTGAACTAACGGAATGGCCTAAGTAATCAATCTCAGATCTGAGGAAAGCACACTTTTTCGGGTTCAATTTTAACCCTGCCTTGTCGTAGCTGCGGAAAACCGCATCGAGGTTTGTAAGGTGCTGTTTAAAATGTTCCGAGTGAATCAATATATCATCTACGTAAGCAACCGCGACCTCTGGCGGTATGTTCCGCAAAACTTGGAGGACAAGTCTTGCATAACTGGACGGGCCACCTGAAAGTCCAAAAGGCAAACATGTGAATTGCCAAACATTAAATGGACTACAGAAACTAGTTTTATGCCTGTCTTCAGTTGCTATCTCTATTGAATGAAATGCACCACTATTGTCAAGGCAAGAAAATAGCTTACTTTTGCCCAATCTAGACAGGTTGTCCTGTATATCTCCAATTGGAAATCTATCTATTTGAGTTTCACTATTGAGCTTGCGGTAATCTACGCACCACCTCACAGCACCAGGATCATTAGCTTTTACAACAGCAAGAAGGTTTGAATTCCAGCTGGAATCACTGGGTTCAATAACCTTGTCTTTGAGCCACTTCTCTATCTGTTTCTTCAAGGATTCTGACAGAACTGGGTTTGGGGGGCGGTAGCGTTCATTCACCGGCCGCCCGCCAGGTGGCGTTTTAATGTAATGTTTGATAAGTGAAGTACGGCCGTATTGTCCCCGCCACGCAAACAAATCCCAATAGTGTAGAAGTAGCACTAAAAACTGCTTTTCATCCTCCTTATGCTTCAGATTGGGGTTCTCGGTAGTTTTGAATAATTTTCTAAGAAATAAGAACCGAGGTTCCCAATTTCCTTTGTTTGTTTCGCCTTCCATCCATACAGGCAGATCGACGTCGTCTCCGGACATTGGATCGCTCTGTTTGTCCGGAGACGGCGGAATGCGGTACGGTTTCTTTTGGTGCGAATTGGAAGCAGAAGAGGAATCGGAAAGATCCGCTGCGGTTTTACTCGTCGGAATGCGGTTCGAATTGGAAGCGGAAGAGGAATCGGAAAAATCCGTTTTACTACTCGTCGGAATGCGGTGCGGTTTCTTCTGGTTCGAAACAGAAGCGGGAACAGAATTAGAAGGATCCTGTTCATTAGTCGAAATATTTGAAATTGAGGGCTCATTTGAATCTGAGACTTCATGACAAATAATTTCCTCGGCATCCCCATAGTGAGTGCCTTTAGGGACTTTGATTGAATGTTGGGTTGCGTTAATCATCCCGATTTTGCATGTGTTATATGCAGAGTCCCTTTTGCTACCATTCCTAATTGTGATGACTGCATTCCTCCAAGGGGCCAATTCAAATTTCTCTTGAAACAGGACAGACGGAATCACACTTGCTTCACCGCTTTTTACTCCTCCCTCTCTTTCTGGAATTATTGCGCCGACGTGCACTCGTTCGAACGGTCGAATTGTCACGTCGTGTCGTGTAAAAATGGGAGAACGAGTAGTGGAATTGACAGTGTATTGTCGCGGGGAAAACACACTTATTTCGGAGCTAAAGTCCCTGCGGCTAATTAGCGGAATCTTTACTCCTTGGTAGAGAAGATGATGTCCAGTGACAATTGTGACTGCATAACGTTGCAAATCTATTCCACTGATATTACAGGGCATACCCAGCTCCGGAAGGACTACCAGTTTCGTTCTAATTGCCGGAAGAGAGGGAGAAAGGTGAATGTCATACTCTTTCTTCGTTCGACCAAGAATTTTCATTCTTGAGTCGGACTTGGCTGTTCCGATCGAGTCGCGACCGTCGACGCTTTCAAGATCGTCGGGGCAAATGCCGAGAGCTTCAGCCAGATCTCTATTAATGCTAGTATAGGCAGAGTTGCCTGAATCGGTCATGGCCAGTGCTCTGACCTTGCCTATCTCTGCTTTTACAAATGTTTTATAGTCCCCAACAAGAGACTTCAATGCAGACATCATTTCGAGTCGATCGGTATCGTGAAAACGACGCCGATCGAACGCGTACTCGATGGCGCCGCCTGAACCCTTACTTCGTGCAGGGTACATTATTTCAAGTTTATCTAGAAGTTTGCGGCGCTCGCATTTAGAAAGGTTATTGGATTGATCAGGGTAGAGAGAGGCGGGAACTTCCTCTGCTCTACCCCTTCTTAGTTTCCCTCAAAACGAACTGCCTGGAGGACGTCGCTCAACGCATTAATTGCGTCGCCATTGGATTCCTGAGGTCCAACGTCCTCGGTTTCGTTGATCGCATTCATAGTCCGGACTCGGCCGGTTCGAGGTCGAGTACTTCGGCCTCGAGCCGGCCTGCGATTACCTGTTCTTGCCTGACGTCCGCCTTGTGGTGGCCGTCGGCCTTCCCGTGGAGCCCTCCTTCGGCCGAAGCCTCGAGATTGACCTCGTCGACCAGACCGACCTCGCATTGCCGCCAGTCTGGGGCAGTCGGAGGTCGTGTGATCGTCGAGGTTGCACTCAGTGCAGAGGGGTTCACTTCTCCGGTTACTTTGTGCAAAATAGGGTCTGCTATTTCCATTCATTCCAGGGCCTCGTTCACGAAGGAACGCGTTAGCGCGACGCGATGTCGGCGCTAACATCCCACCTCTATGGTCGTTAATTGCATTCAACGACGCATTATTTGCTCGAAAATAAGCTAGCTCGGCGGCATCCCTCGGTGAAAGCTCCGGTCGACCGGCTAGGTCGTCCATGGCATTCATCGAGTGATTCCCTCGAGAGGTGCGAGCTTGCTTCACTTGCGCCAAACGCCCTTGCTTGGCGTGTACGAGTGTCAAGCAGTTGGAATACGTCTGAGGATTCTGATCGGCCAAATAATTTGCGAGGACTTCATCGATTAGTCCGTGGTTGAATCGCTGAATCAGCTCCTCAGAAGTATCCCAATCAAGAAGTGGCCAGGCCTCCTTGTACAGGATCCTGGCACGTGAATGCCATTCTTGCACAGATTCGCCGGCCTTCTGCCTCGATGCTTGGAAAACGCTTCGAGCCAAGGCACTTTCGGTTGCATGATGAAAGCATGACTGCATTTCAGTCATGAAGGCCTCGAACGTTTTCGCATCAGCAGGCAGAGGGACGAGAACAGGGTCGCCTCCGATGCGGATATGACTCACTCTACTAGCTGCTTTCCCTGTGATGGCTCCGAATACCATTTCTTTTGCAGCTTGATCCCCCCAATTGTTGCGACATTTGGCGACATTGCACCTTGCTCGAAAGTTGCGCCAATTTTCGGGATCAAGATGGTCGTAAGAATCAAGCTTGAGAACAGCTCGTTGCTGATTCTGTTGGTTTCCGCCTCCGAGGAGACGAATTTGGGCGTCCGTCAAAAGGATGAACTGGGCGCCGGGCGGCGGCACCGGAGGAGGCTGTGCTCCTGGCGGCGGCACCGGAGGAGGCTGGGCTCCCGGCGGTGGCTGCGCGCCCGGCGGTGGTTGCGGGGCACCCGGCGGGGGCTGTTGGCCTCCCGCCGGAGGTGCTTGTGCAGCCCCCGGCGGAGGCTGTTGGCCTGCCGCCGGCAGTGCTTGCGCACCAGGCGGAGGTTGTTGGCCTCCCGCCAAGGGGGCTTGAGCCGGAGGTACTTGCGCACCAG
>Ga0115008_10004883_pt1 | contig 11143 bp, 13 predicted proteins | sample FraStrMetagenome_FD_87164 | JGI IMG/M metagenome (GOLD analysis project Ga0115008, IMG submission 87164) | Marine eukaryotic phytoplankton communities from Arctic Ocean - Fram Strait ARC3M Metagenome | ecosystem: Environmental > Aquatic > Marine > Oceanic | place: Fram Strait | collected...
ACCGCGCACTCGTGATTTTTGCCAGTCCGGTATGTCTCTCCTTTTCGAACCTCTCTAGTTAAAATTAAGCCTGAAGAAGACCGTATCGGTCGAAAGATCTTGCGAAAATAAAATACCAAACCAATATGTTTTATCGTGGCATAAACTTCAATCTATCTATAAATTAAACTACCAAAAAGATCGATACAAAACATGTTTTCCATTTAGGATAGGGAATGTACCCGTAGCGGGCCCGAACGAAGCCATCAGTATTTCCTGTCGCTTTTTTAAAGAGATGATTTTTAAGAATGGGAAATATCGTCACCGCTGGACCAAATGAAGCTGTCGTTGTTTATGGCGGCTGCGTCAAAACAGACGCAACCTATGTTGTCGGAGGTTCTGCATGGAAAACGTGGTACGTTTCAAGGTCCGATAGAATGTCACTCGAAGTGATGACTCTTCATCCTTCTTTCACAAGCTGTAAAACGTTGAAAGGCGTGCCAGTGAATGTTCGTGCGGTTGCTCAAGTCCGAATTAAGCACGAAAAAGAGCATCTGAAAAAGGCCTGCGAACAGTTTCTTGGAAAGGAGCCTTATGAAGTCGAAGATATTATCATCAATACTATAACAGGTAAAACTTCTGCGCTTTTCTCAGAAACTAACAGTATTTAAGGCCATCTTCGAGGAATCTGTGACAGCTTAGAAATTGAGTATCTTTACCGAAACCGAGAATGCTTTGCTCAAAGTGTCATCGAAGAAGCTACTCCTGATGCCGAAAAAATGGGACTTGAAATTCTCTCCTTTACCTTCCTCGAGGCCGGAAGAAATTAAGAGAGAAAAGAGCCCTCTCAAAGATTTAAAGGAATATTTATTTATCTACCTCAATACCAGTATACCGGTAGTTGCCGTTCTGTTATTCACGGTATCGTCATGCGATTTATATCATCATTTACCTTTAATCTATTTATCTTTTTTACCTATAATATATTTTTATAAGAAATATGCTCTATCGTGCCGCAAACTTCAATTTATCTAAAAATCAAATTAATGAAAAGGCCGATACAAAAACATGTTTTCCATTTAGGATGGGGAATGTACATGTAGCGGGCCCGAACGAAGCCATCGTTATTTCCGGTGGCTGTGGAGGAGGTTCAAGCAAGCGGTACATTAGTGAGTGTGATTTCATCAAGATCGGTTTTATTTTTTCGTGTAGAAGGTGGATGGGGATGGCAATGGATGCTAGTCTCAGAGGCGCAGAAAATCTCTCTTGAAGTGATGACACTCCTTCCAAAAGTATCAAACTGTGAGACGAAGAAGGGAGTACCGATAACAGTGACAGGAGTAGCGCAAGTGAAAGTTATGACGGACGATGATGTTTACTTGCAAATCGCCTGTGAGCAGTTTCTTGGAAAGGAGGACTTTGAGATTCAAGAGCAGCTTCTCGAGACTTTTGAAGGTACTTTCTTTTTGTTTTGAGAAATGGAAGATCATTTTAAGGTCATCTGCGCGCTATTTGTGGTACAATGGACGTCGAAGAGCTCTACCAAGATAGAGAATCTTTCGCTGCCAACGTTCGTGCTGTAGCCGCCACTGATGTCTCTAAAATGGGCATCAAAATTTTGAGTTTCACGATCAAAGATCTGACCGACAACCAAGGCTACCTGGACGCCATCGGCATGGAGCAAACCGCAAGAGTCAAGGCTACGGCCGACATCGCTATGGCGAATGCCAACCGAGATGCTTGCATCAAAGAGCAGGAGGCGGCAAAAACCTCCGCCGACGTCTGTCTTAAAAACGAAACGGAAGTGGATATTTACAGAAAAGATTACGAAACCAAGTGCGCCGACTACGGAGCTGAAGTGAACAAAGCGCAGACTGAGTCGCGGATGGCGTACAGACTTCAGGCGATGAAGGAGAAGCAACGCATTATCCAGGAAGACATGGGTGTTGACCTCATCGAGCGACAGCGTCAAATCGAGGTCGAGGAGCTCGAGATTGAACGTCAAGAAAAGGAGCTGATTCACACGACGCGACTTCCAGCCGACGCTAGCGCTTATAAAACTCAAACACTCGCCGAAGCAGCTAAATGCGTCAAGGTCAAAAAAGCCGAAGGTAATGCCGAGAAGCTCAGACGCATCGGTAAAGCTGAAGCTCAAGTTATTGAAGCTATCGGCTCAGCAGAAGCCAGCAAGATGTCTATGAAGGCTATTGCGTACGAAGAGTATGGACATGCTGCCACTACGAAGCTCGTCTTGGATGCTCTTCCAAAGATTGCCAAGTCGATTTCTAAGCCACTGCATAATGTTGAAGATTTAACCATCATTGGAAGCAGCAACTCAACAGCTTCAAACTTCACTGCAGAGACAACCAAGCTCCTCGCTGAGCTCCCTGTAAGAATTCATTCGAAATCCCACATTCTAACTTTATTAAGAAAACAGTCCAATCAGTTACAGGTTACGACATAACTGGACTCATTGGAAAAATTCCTGGAGCCGTTCCTGCTGCCCAATAATCAACTCGTTTAATTTATCCCTCGTTTGATTCAATTTTGGTAAATTCATGCATTCAGTATTCAAATAGTGCTCGTTTTTCTATCCACAAAAGATCTTAATTTCTTTCGTAGATAAAAATCTGTGATACGTGCCTTGAATTCTATTTTCAATGAATTTTCTTAAAAAATTACAAATTATTTTTACCGATCAAAACCTACATTTCGCCTTCATTGACTCAATTTTACATGCAACGGGATGATCCCAACTGCTGGTGACTAATCATCGTGTCCATAACGTTTCAGTGTCCTTGAATCAAGGAAAATCTTGATATTTCAAACCTACTTAAGTTAAAACATTTTTTGCTTCTAATATGTTTCTTGTATATTTTTGTCAAAACAAAAAAGAATATATTTATCAACATGTGCAGTTATTTCAACGAATTCCCCCCAAAAAAAAAGAACCTCAACTTACCCCAAAGTGTCAACTGTATATACTCCGTTATTAACTTGTCGCTGGTGATCTCCTCCCTGTATTTTGCTAACTTTACAAAATAATCAAACTGACTTATTCTCTGAGCTTTTCTATCCTTACTTTTCTAGAACAAAAATTTAACTAACATTTGTATATTTTCCGACATTTTCTCTAATAAAAAATCCGCATAGAAAGAGAGAGTTGATTTATTGTCGCAATGGGTCAGGGTGAATCACGACAGAACAGCGATAAAAATAAAGATAAGGAAAAGAAGAAGTTTGAAGGTAAATTCTGGAAACATTTTTCAGTACGAATTTTTCAGCTCCAATCCCAACTCGAGTTGGTAAAAAGAAACGGTCGAAAGGGCCAGATACTGTCAATAAGCTCCCTACAGTCACTCCTTACACCAAATGCCGACTTCGTCTTTTGAAGTCAGAGCGGATCAAAGATTTCTTGCTCATGGAGGAAGAATACATTAAGGTTAGGCAATTTAAAGCAACGTTGATGCATCTTTGTCTTTAGAACCAAGAACGAATGAACCCACAGGAGGACAAGAACGAGGAGGAGCGATCTAAGATCGAGGAAGTCCGAGGATCGCCAATGGCGGTTGGGTCTCTCGAAGAAATTATTGATGAGAACCATGCGATTGTTTCTACCTCTGTCGGCTCAGAGCACTACGTCAACATCTATTCATTTGTCGACAAGGATCAGCTTGAGCCTGGATGTACTGTGTTAATGAATCACAAAGTTCACGCTGTTGTCGGCGTTCTCAGCGACGATACTGATCCGCTTGTTTCTGTTATGAAGCTTGAAAAGGCGCCGACGGAAACTTATGCTGATATTGGTGGACTTGATCAACAAATCACCGAAATTAAGGTAATTTTATTGATCCTTGCTAATATTTTTTATTTATAAGGAATCCGTTGAACTACCGCTTACGCATCCCGAGTACTACGAAGAAATGGGAATCAAGCCTCCCAAGGGTGTGATACTCTATGGTCCGCCTGGCACTGGTAAAACGCTTCTTGCCAAAGCCGTCGCAAATCAAACATCTGCCACTTTCCTCCGCGTCGTCGGTTCAGAGCTGATTCAGAAATATCTTGGTGATGGCCCAAAGCTCGTTCGAGAGCTCTTCCGTGTTGCCGAAGACAATGCGCCCTCGATTGTCTTCATGGATGAAATCGACGCTATTGGCATGAAACGATATGACTCAAACTCTGGCGGAGAGCGTGAAATTCAAAGGTGCTTAATCGTTATCTTTTGATATGAATTTGATAAATATTCAGAACAATGCTGGAGCTTCTCAATCAGCTTGACGGTTTCGACTCTCGTGGTGACGTCAAGGTGATTATGGCAACAAACAGAATTGACGCGCTCGACCCTGCTCTCATCCGACCTGGCCGTATTGACAGAAAGATCGAGTTCCCTCTCCCAGATGTGAAAACTAAAAAGCGCATCTTCAACATTCACACGACGAAGATGACGCTTGCTGATGACGTCGACTTGGAAGAATATTACAATTCAAAGGAGGAACTCTCTGGCGCTGATATCAAGGTACTCTTCCTTGATTTCTATCGATGATTTATTATTTTTTAGGCTATTTGCACCGAGGCAGGTCTTCTTGCGCTACGAGAGCGTCGAATGAAGATCTGTAACGAGGACTTCAAAAAGTCAAAGGACAACGTGCTCTACCGAAAGAAAGAGGGCGTTCCAGAAGGCCTCTACTTGTAACTTCAACGCACTTTTACATGTTTCAAAGTTCGCTGGTACCCTCCTTATTATTTCTGTCTCACAGTTTAAAAACGTTTATGCTAGATTAAAGATATCATCTCAATGAGTTTTCATGTGTTTCTTGTGTTTTCACGCAATGGCAGAGTTTTTGATGAAGCTGGATTTTCTTTGATGTTTTGAATAAGAGGCGCCGGCTCGAGTTTAAAGCCTCATGAGCTGATCCTTTGTTATTTCTAAGAATGAGCTCTTCAGAAGGACAGAAGTAAACATAATCGTTGATGACCTCCAACCAAATCAACTTTCAGGGTAAAGTGGAGACATCACAGGAAAATCCGCATCTCAACATCGTTAAAGAAAAGTAAGAACTCAAGTTTTTAAATCTGGTTTTGTTATTTTCCAATAAGAGCAAGAGCAGCGGCGAAGGACCATATATCGCTGATTCAAGCTACCTTTTTGACGGGCAAATATCGTGACACGCTTCGAGGGTCCTACAGGGTCTTTGCTGCCTGCGACAAAGTATTCACGCGACTTGAAAATCGCTTGAATCGCATTCAGAGGAATTTAAAAGCTGCTGAAAAGCAGGAAAAAATCATTTGCGCGGGGTTATCTACTGTCCCAACTATTCAGGTAGATAAGTGTGGATTTAAATCATCTGCAATAATTTACTGCTTAGGCAAATATCGCCGCTGCCCAGTCTCACTTCAAATAACTCAAGTCTTGCTCATGTCATCCGCGAACGAAAAGATTGCCTCTTTGCTTGACAAAGAAATCATAAAAATTATTCATCTCAACGGGAATTTCCTCATTTTCGAACCAGCATCAATTGTAAATTGCATGAAAATTAACATCCACGTCGATCTTATCGGCCCTTGTCCTCGTCTTCTTGTTTCTGAAAAGGTACCGCATCTGACGGTGTCTAATGATGTTAATTAGCTTATTAAGACAGGTCTCCCTGGACTTCTAACGCCCTATCAAGCTAGCATTCTCCTCCAATCTCCGAATGTGAAAGTTTTCAATGGCAAAGAGGAAGTCGATTCTGTTTTGGGATTTTTATCAGTTTCTCACTTAGAATATTGAACGTGTCTTTGGGCTACAGAATGATAAGTGTTAATCCCCTTTCTGAGCAGCTAGTAGATTTCGAAGACAAGTTCTACTTGCAGCTAGAGCGCGACGTGAAGAAATCGCACTTGGAAATAGCCGCTAGGAAATGATGCGAAAAAATGACAACATTTTTTAGTTCGATTTTCTATCTTTGAAAAGCTATGGACAAGATGTAGATATTCCAGCTGCGCTAGAAAAATTCACCGAACTGGCCCAATGCGACCGCCGTTGGAGAGTTAATTTCCTCGATCACGGAGCTCTAACGAAGACTAACGATGGTAGTAAATGCTCGACAATGCCGGAGATCAAAGGGCTTGACGCGCTTAAAGACAAGTGTCATCGTTATTTATGGCAATGCGGGTATTATCTAACCAGTGGCATGAAGTACGGTTGCGACTGGCTTGCGTACGAGCATCCGCCAGATCTCGTCCATGCTAAATACATCGTGTCGGTCTTGGACGTCGATAAAAAGGTATTCAAAAAATTACACGTCCACGAGTTCAAAAAGCCGTGTTTATTAGTTGCAGAGCCGCGTTAACGAGCGCGTGTACCTTGACCTGACCTTACGTACAGTATTTCTAGCTTAGATCTTCTGAGAAGGGTTGGACGCGCCGGGATTAACCAAATTTATGAGAAACATGCTCCAACTCTGGCGTTGACATAGCAGCGCGCTCACGAATTGCAACGAAAAGCAAGAAAAAATGGCTGCTGCTAAGTGTAGTCAATGTCATGGATTTATGATTGAAAATTTTTGTTTCCTCACGATTCGACTTTTCTTACAATTTAATACTTGCGGAGTAAGTAATTATAAATATAATTAGTTTTTTATTCGAATTTCGCTATAATGGCCGAGCGAAGAAAAAAAGCGCGAATCAAAGCTTGGCTGCAAAATATCTCAAAAATTTTTTTTGACAAGAAGCTTCGCTTCGCACTTTAAGTTTTGCTTTGCTTGAGTCATTTTAAGGGTAGCGCAAGTGAACAACTTTTTCTTCACTTTCTCCGCCCAGGTGTACAATCGAAAAAAAAACTTTAAAAAATCCAGTATAAGATCGTGTAGAAGGCTCCGTGATAAGTTGGAACCACAGACGCTACTAAAAAAAGACTACTCGAGAAGCTTGCATGTGTTTGCAAGTCAACAGATACGACGATACGACAGTGTATCTTCTTCATTACCACCGCGAAGGAAGCTGCAGCTCTCCAGCTACTATCGCTAAATGTATTTGTGCAGTGAATCACGCCCAGTCTCCCCATTTTTTTGCATACCCTACCGTCACCCTCCCTGTGCCTCTGCGATTGCAGGGGCCGCTATCACTTTCTTCTCAATTTTTTCAAAAATGCGTTTTTAATAGTTTCATTGAATTATTAAAAAATCAACTAATAAAGAACCAAAAAATCATTCAACATTTGCGTACAGAGATAACACCGCAGTAGCGTTCTCGAATAACTTCTGAGCACAGAGAATCTAATGAAGATCAGGTTCGGAAAATATAATTTTAAATTGATGCGCTTTTTACCGATTTTTTATATACAATTTGAATTTAACAAAATTGTAAAAACTTAAGATCGACTACTTTGTCTTTATGACCAACAATCGAAAACTCGGCAGAATAGCGATCTGTGCTTTGTGCGTGCGTCTTCTCCTTCTCAGAGTGCGCCCGTGCGTTTAAGAGATAAAGAAAACAACGCGTCGAAGAATACGTTTGAATTGAAATGAATGGCATTTATTTTAACTCTGAATGAGGCATAATTGATACGTTTATACTTAAATTTCACGGCCCGCTTTTTATCTTAAGAATTATTCTAGTTTTTTTTTAAAGAGCCGTTTTAAAAATGTTCTGACTTTTTTGTGAAAAATGAATCATTGAGCTCATGAGCCTTGATCTTGCCCTTTGACATTTGTTCGCGGCGATTGTTAGGCTTACTGCCTGTTTGTATCTGTATGTACTGCCAACGGCTGCGTACCTTTCACGATCGTACGTGGCTAGTATTTCGCTACTGTATTTTTTGAAAGAGAAGCTGGAATTCAAAGATTTTAACACGGAATCAGTGTATAGGTCAGCGTAATTTGTATTTGACTTGGGCACATATGCGCTCCGCTAAATTTGCAGATGTCAAGAGATTTTGCATGAGTTTACTTTTCCTGCCGTGTAGACAACTTTATTTCAATAATTACAGTACTTTTTCGCGATTAGCTTTTTTCAGAACGCAAACTGTATTTATCTGTCAATCAAATTTGTGACTGAAGTTCATTTCTCATGCCGTTATCACCCGATTAGTGCCATAAGTCGCCCCTTACGCACTTCTTTTTCTCATACCGTTTTTATAATCTTCCTGATTTTTGATATGGCAAGGAAGAATGTCAAAAGTGTCAAAACGTAAATATCGTTTTTATGAGCTGCTCTTTGAAAACAATAAAGCGGTCGTGGTGAATATAGAATTGAAATGAGGATTATCCATCTTGGACTCAGCCTCAGGCGTGCGCTTTCTTTTTCACACCGCCGCGGGGCAGAATTAAATCTCGCCTAGTTGCCAAAAGCACCCCTTCTGATTTCTTCTTTTTTTCTTCTGACTGAAAGTCTAATTCGATCTTTTTTTTCAGAGTGAAATGAAATAAAGGAATATGCGTCTGTCGAGAACACAAGAACGAAAATGAGTTTGACCGTCGACCACTCGAGGCAAGAAAACGGTCGCGAAAAGCGTCAAGAGCAGCTTGTGAGATGGGACGAAAGCCAGACCGCTACAAGTAAGTATTTTATCATTTTTAGACATCGAGAAAAGCTAGGTTTTCAGTTTTTACAGTAGAATTTATTTGAATTAAGTATCTGCTGACCGATCTGCGTTTCGCGGAGGTCCGAGCAAAATCAAATTCGGATCTGGGGCAATCTTTCTTTCCGCTTGCCAAGCTGGAGATTACGATGAAATCGAAGCTGTTCTGAGAGATAATGATGACATTACAATCAACTACGCGAACTCTGATGGTCTCACTGCTCTTCACTCCGCCACTATTGACGGCAACAGCAAAATGGTCAAGTACCTCATCTCCAAAGGCGCTGATATCAATGTGCAAGGTGCTTTTTATTTTAATAATTCATAAAATTAAACATTTTTTTCAGATCATGAAGGCTGGTCCTGTCTGCACGCAGCTGCATCCTGCGGATACGTTGAAATTGCCAAAATTCTTGTTGAAAATAATATCGATCTGCTTCCGGTGACATCCGAAGGCGAGCTAGCGCAGGACGTGGCCGCCGAGGAGAACCCGAAAATGATCAAGTACCTCGACGAGCTGTACGCCTCAATCGACACCGACGCTGAGCGGAGCAAGGAAGAGCAGCTCATGTTCCATGACTCGGCGCAGTTTCACCACTATTATAAAAAGTTCAACAAGGTGTACGAGCCTGAACCTATCGATCCTAGTACGAAAGCAGGACCTCTTCATGTCGCTGCTGCAAAAGGTATTGTCAAATGTCACTTCTTTCTGTTCTTACTGTCATTCAGGCTATCTTACTGTAATAAAGCTACTTCTCGAAGCTGGATTCTCCCCTCATAAACAAGATGCTGACGGTTGGACGCCTCTGCACGCCGCCTGTCATTGGGAACAACAAGAAGTAAAGAGAACCATCACTTCACTTTTTAACTCCCTTTTCAGGCGGCTGAATATTTAGCAGCATATGGCGCTAATTTCAACATCCGAAACTCGCTCGGTCAGCGTCCGATCGACGTCCTGACCGCTCAGAAACTCATTCCTAAGATCCGTGATCTATCAAAAAACCGACCAAAACGCGAATCGCTACCTGAACTTCCAGAGCTACCTCCATTCTCTTTGCCTGAACCTCAGCCGGAGGTAACTTCAGTCTTTCCTTTCTAGTATTAAAACTCTTCAGCCTACACCAAAAACTCCGGAACCTGAACCAAAACCGATCGCCTCAAAGAGCAAAAATACCACAAATCGCAATATTGAACCGAAACCAAGTGAAAACCCAGAAGAGAAAAAACCAACAGTGGCCTTTGCAAATGTCGAGAAAGACCAGCGCGCTGATAGCCCGTGGGAAGTGAAGCTAAAACAGTCAAAAGAACCGGCTACCAATTCGCCTTCAGTGAAGAAACGGGAAAAATACGGCGTGCAAGATGACAGTATTAGCGTTAAAGACAGTTTCAGACAATTTGAAACTTCTGGGTATTTTAATTAAACCTCTAGAAATCTATTTATAACCTTTTTTTAAGAAGAGAGATCCGTAAAGCGAAAAGAGCGACGTCTTCTGTTGAAAATCCAGATTCTGATCAGAGGCACACGGGTAAAACGCCCGTTCCAGGCCTTTTGAACGAAGTCGAACGTCTGAACAAAGCTAAACAGAAGCGAAAAGGACGACAGGCCACAACTGGTGTTACACTCGACGTCATCAAGCAAGCCAAGGAACTCGCAAAGAAGAATGAGAATAAGTCCGCATCAACTTATGATCGAAATACCGAACGTATGATCTGTGAAATCTCACAAAACCCTTACAAATCTTTTCAGCTGTTTCTTTACCGAGCGGATACATTCCAAGTGATCAGCGCAAGAGAGAATCAGAGCAGTTGTCAATTAATGCCTTGCTAAATCCCAACATTGCGAAGCAAGAAATGCTAAAGAAAATTTTCCATCGGCAAGGCTCGGGCGCACAGAAAACATCGGAGAAGAAGTCGCCTTCTGAAACGAAGAAGTCGATTGTCTCTGGCGATTCCAATGAGTCATTGCCTGCTGGTAGATCCGCAAGGTACTCGAAATCCGTAAAGAGCAATAAATCAGTAAAATTTCAAGTGATTCTTCGACTCATACCGCAGTAACTCGCAAACCGTCTTCCGATTCATCAAAAGCAGCGACCCTGGAAGCGCCAACTCCCTCCGCAAGGACGAGGACAACATCCGACAGTCGACGCAATTCCGATATGGAGTTTCCGCAGCATCTAAGTCGTATTCGCAGCCCTGTCCCCGATAAAAACGTGAGTATATTAGATAAATCAAGGAGATGCAGCAAGATGGCTTCACAGCTTATCGAACGGATTCGCATGGACAATGCGGGCGCCAGTCTCAGGGCTGATCAGGCAAGATCGATGTTAAATCATCGTCCTTTGTCAGAAAGAGCATGTTCGTACTGTGTTATTTTGACTTGCTCGCGGTTAACCCTTCGCGGGCCCATAAAAACAACCAATCGCGGAACCCAAGGCGCGTGGAGCGCCTTTTTTCGCCTCGCGTGACCTACAGACCCTGAGTACGATAAGAGTGTAAAATGGCTGTGGCGATCAGCGCATGGCGGCGATTCCTGCTCGTTTCCTGTGGACACCCTTACCGTTCTGCCGTGCCCGGATTGGCTGATTCGCTGCGGAGTAGGCGAGC
>Ga0115008_10004884_pt1 | contig 11143 bp, 14 predicted proteins | sample FraStrMetagenome_FD_87164 | JGI IMG/M metagenome (GOLD analysis project Ga0115008, IMG submission 87164) | Marine eukaryotic phytoplankton communities from Arctic Ocean - Fram Strait ARC3M Metagenome | ecosystem: Environmental > Aquatic > Marine > Oceanic | place: Fram Strait | collected...
GAGTATTTTACATTTCAACGGAAGATTTTTTGCCGCGGCAAAGACATATTGACGATTTTCTCCTTGTTAGCAATTTATACTTGGATCCTCGTGAGTGCTTTTTTTTATGAAATGAGCACGATTTTCTTAGGTCGAATGTTTTTATTTATTCACTTTGACGAACACATTCAATTCATCATCTTTCTCGGATCCAGAAGTAAGGTACTTACAGGCATTTGGTTGGGGCGTTTCGATTATTCTTACAATTCCTTGGCCAGGACGCTCGTAAAGATTATTCTTAAAATAAAAAATTATCTTGCGAGCTTCTGAAGATTCTTGCAAATTTCTTTTATCGAAGCAAAAATGCGACTTGCTGGAGTTCCTCAAATGGTATAAAAATATCCATAAACCTTATTTTTAAAAATATTCCAAGACGACCCTGAGCTTCGATGGATGGTCTGGCTTTACGAATTCCCCAAAAAAGTCCTCCTCGTCATCGCGACAATCTTTTTGATAATGTTCCAAAGACTTATCTGGCGCAAATTGAAAAAAGCGGAGACACTAAGTCAAACGTCGCCTGATATTTCAGATTCGAAACGACAACTCGGCCGCGCAATTGTTATGCTCGCTCTTGTTTTTGGCCTCTGGGACTTGAAAGAACTTTTCTTGCGCCAAGAAGATTTGTCTTTAGAGAGCTTCGCTTGGTGGATTTTCATGTTTGTCGAAGTTGTAATAGATTCAATGCGCGGATATTACATCGTTAATCTTTTTTGCTTGCGGTGATTTTTATCATTTTTGAGCATAAAAATCATTTTTAATTTTAAGCAATTCCGAAACGCAAAGCGAAATAAGAAAACTGATCAAAAGAAAGCTTTATAAAAGAGAAGTCAAGCGACTTGCAGACGAGCGAATTTCAAAAATAAGAAGGTTTTTTTTCGTCTTTTTGAAAAAGAAAACTATTATTATTTTTTTAGACGCAGTTCTGGCCGCAAAGGGAGTGTTGAGACGATTTATAAGGTCAATTTTTTTTTAAATAAATTATTCAAAAAACTAATTCTAGAGCCGAAGTTCGATGAGCAAAAGTACGGATTGAAAATATAAGACTGCTTTCTTCCGTTTTTTGTGATAAATGTCGTCTCGTATTGTTAAATTTCAAGAAAAAAAATAAATTAAAAATAAATGTCGAAATTTTTTTTACTAAAGGCATTTCTAAAAATGCTTGTTTGCCATTTTCTAAACGAGAGCGATGTTTTTTCGCGTGCCCAGCTAATCCAAAAATGATCTAGGTTGATCAAGAGGATGAAGAAACTGAATCTGAGGCTAAGCCGCCGCTTTCGGCGTTTGAAAAAAAAACGATTTGTAGGAACTTCAGATTTGTTTCGAAATAAAAAGAGAATGAAGCTATTTCAAACGATTTTATTTGTTAGCGCGTTTGGGGAAATTCCAGTTATAGTCACGAAGGATGCAATTGAAAAATATGCAAAGAGCTGGAATATGCAAGTTGATAAGTCGCATTCTAGTAGTTACGAAATTATGGGAAGGTGTCAAAAAAAAGATGAATTTTAACCCTTGCGGTGAAAGTGACCAATTAATTGGCCTTTAAATATGACTGAGCGAAGCGAAACTTCGCGTCAAAAAAATCTTATTTTTCGCGCTTTTAGCTTCGCTTCGCTCAGCCATAATAAGCGAATCTAAAACTGACAACTACTGTAAGTCGTCAAATTATCGCAAGGGTTAAGAAAATTGTAAACAAATTACTTGAAATTATTATTTACTAAAAAAATTATATTTGTCCAAAATATGTTTTTGACAAGCATGAAAGCAAATGTCGGATATCTCAATTGCGCTGAACCTGAAAATATACGCCTCGAATGCTTGCCTGGATATGTCGACAACTCAATGAAGAAAAACTCGATTACAGCAAGCTGTCACTGTGACGAAGATAATTGTAAATTTAAGCTCAACAAACCATTCAAATGCATGAAGTAAGTTCTCAACTCTCAACTTTTTTCATTATTTATTTCAATTTTAGAGAAGGAACTTGTCCAATTCCAATTTGGCAAGGAGCTTTCGGCCACTCAGTCCGAGATTTGGACGATGACTGGGCGCTCCTTGATTTCAATTTGAAAAAAGAAGAAGCTTTTTCCAAAGACATTCCTGGATTTTCGTGGGATCAGGAAAAGGACTCAAGTTTCTGTTGTTTATTTTAGGCGTTTTTTAAGGATAATTAAGAAACTTGAGAAAAAGTGGTTCCCAAAAGATGGAAACTTTACTCTCGTGGTGGCGTGTCCCTTCAACGTGTTCGGTTTTGAGTACGCGGAGGGAGTAGAGATGAACAAAATTGATCAGGTTACGGAGCAGGCAGCGGTTTAAGATATTTAATAAATATAAAATTTTGAATCATTTTTTGATTAAAAAATTTTACAAATTTACAAATCTTTAACCTAAAAAGGGGATGGAGATGCTCAAAAAATGCCAAAAAGACGAGCTCTCGCGGCTCGACCTCAAAGCCAATCCAACAAGAATGGCGCGCAAGAATCGAAAATTAAAAAGACTCGCGCTTAGGGCAGCAAAAAGAGGCAAAAAAGCGCGTATGGATGGAGATTTTACAGACAAGCTCTGCGAAATGGTAAAGGCTGAACGAACACGGTTTGATCAGTACTTGACGAGGAAGAATATTTCTTTCGAGAGCAGACAACAATGGGCCAGGGAAATCGATTATGAGAGCGAGTGTGTTTGTGAGAAAGAGGTTTGTTGAGATTTTGGTTGGAGTAATTTTGAGGTGAATTAAGAAATGGGCGGGACGGCAGTATTTCGGAAAAGTATCGACAATTGATGGACGCGTGAGCTCTGCATCTGCTGATGGAAAATTATGGACAATCGTTTCAAAAGGTCCGTCAAAAATTAATTAATGCTTGAATTAAAAAAAATTGCAGGCACGAAAGGCGTGCAATCAGGCGCAAGATCGTTCAAAATCGCAATTGACATGCTGAACGAAAACTCAAACTTAAAGTGGAAGACAAAAAAGGACCTCAAAGCAGAAGGTGAAAAATCCCAGTATACTTGCGAACTCGGAATTGTTTCTGGATATTTTCCTCATTTAGCACCCTGCTTAGGTATTTATTTGTGACTTCATTTTTGAGTTAAAAAAAATTCTTAAGAAAAATTTCACGGTGATGAGATCCACAAATATATGAAGAATTTCAAGCAGGCAAAGAAGCTTGGCTACATCAATTGATAGAAAAAATATTAAATTTCGGAACTGTTAATAATTAAAAAAGAATTTTTTTAAAAAATATGACTTTCCATAGATGCCTTTTATTCCAATTTTTCCACATGTAAAGTTAAGAGCATAAGAATGTTCTAGTACGCTTCTGATTCGTCGTTGACAGTTGTTGCATCGTCTTCGATACCTTTAACTAAAAACAAATTAAGAATCACGTGAACTGTGTTTTTTGACGTACCAAGGTTTAAAATTGCTTCAGCTTGAAGCTCTTCCAGCTTTTCGCCGTTGATCGTCAAACATGGACGGCACCCTAAAAATATGCTTATTTTGATAAATTCACATGCTAAAACCAGCAGGCCAGCAAGAGACCATCGTCCAAATCAAGCATCGAAGTAGAAACGAGACCACGATTGCCCAAAATCCGAATCCAAGATTTTGCGGCACGAAAGGATATTCAGAAAGACGTAGAGTCTGTTGAATATACGCAGCAAATGTGAGCTTTTAACAGATTTTCAAAATTAAGGATCACCCTACTAAAGGTCTTAAATTCTGTGAAACCGTTCCAGAGCACAAAGATGAAGATAAACTTGGATTGTGATGATCGAACTCATTTTTGCCCAGTAAAATTCCTCAATACAAATTTATCAATTAAATCGCAAGAAACAAAACCTTTTTGAATCCACATTGAGCAAAACAATAAACAGCTGCAACAATGTCAACAATAATTGAAAGTATTAAACAGCCAAAAGGAACTCCTACTCCGATATCGTAAGAAACAGCCTGCTCGATAACTTCAATCTCCGTCGGTTCTGGTTTCGTCTTTCGGAATCTGTTTATTGCGCAATTAAAACGTTTTTACCTGTATGTATATCGCCGTTTGTTCTCGAACGAGACCAGCAGAGAATTTTACAACAAGATCAAAATCCGATGTAAGGTTTTTCGAGTTCAAAAGAGCCAATAAATCGGGAGTAAAATCTTCCTTTTTTGTAAGATTTTCTCCAGAATACCAGAAAAATCCAAAAGCTCCAAACATTGTCATGAGCGTTGCTAGGCTGTAAAAATGAAAACATAGAAGAGAACTTGCAAATTTGGAAACTTACAGGAGGGGTAAAAAGACCCCGATATTCACGATCATTCTCTCGTTTAGCAAAAAATTAAGATAATTCCCGACTGCTAAAAATATAACAAAGCTGAGATCCGAATCATCTAACGCTCTTTATACTTCACTGGAGCAGTTAATGAAACTGAAGTCATAAAAAATTCCTGAATTTACAATTATTTGGATTTATTCTTGTGGCAGTGGAATTCGTTTTTCTGATAGTCTTTTGAAGAAAAGCTCTTTTGCGAAATCGTAGAATTCGATATCCAAGGCATTATCGCGCTAGAAAATTTTTAAGAATTTTTGAAATTAACATTTAATATGAACTAAATATTTTGAACCTTTATAAGATCAATAACATCCCTCGGAAGCTCAACAGCATTTTTGAACCGCTCCGTTTTCGTTTTGTGATACTCCCAATCATCAGAGAATTTCAAGCGGAACGTCGCCTCGAATAGCTGCTGCGACTCTTTCTGGTATTCAAGCATGCTAAAGAAATCAACATTCACGAGATTTCTTTTCGCAGACTCCAGCAGATGGCGACCGAGAGCTTTGTTGGGCACGCGCATGTCGTGACTTGCGAATCCGTTGTAGCAGCCGATCGACTTAAAATGTTTTATATAAAAAAAAAGAATGGCTTTTACTTCCAAATCCGCGATCATTCTTGTTTGGCGATTGTAAGCCAAATTTGTCGGACAAGCCATGAATTCCTCAAGAGAAACACCAGTCCATTTTTCAGTTGAATAGCAGGGCGTGACAGAATTCTTCCGCGAATTGCATAGCAAATTCTGTCTATTCCACGTTGCCCCACGCTGAACGTGACGCCATTCTGATAAAAATCGATCGATCGGATCCCGCAGCGTCTAAAATTTGTGGTCTAGGCTGACTTTGAGATACAGCAAGAGTACTTACAGTTACATGGAAAAGCTTTCTTCCCTCTCGAGAAGGGCCATCTAGCGCTCGCAGTTTTCTTCTTGCGCAATCCTTTAAAAATATGTATGCTTTTTCTTGCCATTAATACACTTACTTTTAGAGCCGTCCAGTCAGGATGAACACCGCAGGGCCATCCTAATGTATACCGACTTTAACAAGCTAAGCCCGTTTATAATTGCTATCTAAATAAAGGTCTCGAGCTGCCCTTCCTGAAAAGCCAAGTTGAGTTTTTGCCAGGATGCTTGCATGAGCTGTGATGCCAATTTGAACGTTTATCTTGAATCGAGTCCGAAGGCAACTCGCAAAAGTCTCCTTCCAAGCCGCTTATTAATTTTCTATTGAAGGTCGTGCCTCCTGTCTTTTGAACATGCAAAATAACGAGCACGTGGTTCTCGTTGTTGATCTCAAACTTTTCCCTGTTCTCAGCATTGCTGTTTTTTTCGACTACAAGCAGGCGCTGTTTACAAGCAGAAATATCTGACCTCGACTGCACCTTTTACGCGCCTAAAAGAACATGCCTTTGCGGACACCAGGACGAGAAAGACGCCAAAAACGATCATTGCCAATTTTCTCTTTATCTTTTCATTTGTAATTTCTCGAGGTAAAAAAGATTTTATTTGATTAACGAGGTCGTTTGTTGGCGAGGTTGGCGCGTCCCTGTGCAAATAAATACTGTTTATATGCTCGTATTGCGAAAAGCGCTTATTTTCATCCTCAATGAGGGTCAATGAAGGTCTTCAATAATTTAAAATTTAAAAAATTAAGAAAATATATGAATCATTTTGTTCTGTGTCTAAATAAGAAAAAAAGTACTTAAACGCATCTGTAAAAAAGGTGTTGATCCTAATCAATGATTCAGTAGTTTCTTCTTGCACAAAATCATAGAAAAAGGAACACTTTGCAATTTGTTAGCCCTGAGAAAACCATCCAGCAAAAGAGAAATGAGTTCCCAGATCAATGAAAGTGACGCACAAACTTCAAGTAAGCCGCCTAAAGCGTCGATTTTAAAAAGAGGAAGGACCCGGTCGAGATTCTGCGAAATATCCGCTCTTGAATCACTATTTCTGATCGTGGAAAAGTTCGATGAGAAGGTCAAAGAAAAGCCGGCAGCGTGGTCATAGAATGACCTCGAATGTGTTCAATATGTTTAACCAGGAACAGATTCAGGAGTTCAACGAGGCTTTTAAGTTCATTGACCAGGTACATTTTTCGTCACGAAACATTCTTATTTTTAGGACAACGACGGAGTGATAAGCTTGGATGACGTAAAAGAAATATTTCTTTCACTTGGGAAAGAGTTGACGGATCAAGAATGCGTGGAAATGATCGAGGAAGCTCCCGGTCCGATTAACTTCACGATGTTTTTGACTCTTCTCGGCCAAAAAATGCGCGAAACCGATCCGCTGGCGACTCTTGAACAGGCTCTGTCTTGTCTTGGTATGCTGAGATGAATTTTATTTTCTCAAATCTAAGTTAAGATGAAGAGGGAACTGGACGACTTCACAGGTCTGATTTTGAGTTCATGATGATGAATATTGGCGACAAATATGAACAACAACAGGTCGATGATCTTCTTCGAGACGTAGATATTGCCGATGATGGGACTTTTGGTGAGAATAAAATCCAAAAATGAGGAGAAAAATTATTTTGTAGATTACAAAGAATTGGCAACGATCATGAAATATGGAAAAGCTGAATTGTAATGCATTCTTTCATTAAATAAATAAAAAAAATTAATAAAGAATCCTTGTTTCAGATACATTTTTCAAAAACCAATGAACTTACCTCTTGATCGATCATTGCCGTCTCTCAAGATTCGGAATTGAAACGGTTGAGTACCGTATCTATTCGCCTGATCAATCTTTCCAGTCACGGTCGCTCTGAAAGCTCACTGGCGCGTATCAATTTGACAGTATATAACAGCCGCTGACAGTTAAACAATCAGAAAAAAAAACTTGAACAAGAAAAAGCAAGAAAATGAAAATCTTCGATCTGCTCGCCAAATCCCAGCTCGCTACTTACGGCCGAATCCAGAAAGCCATAAGCGGCCAAAACGACATTACCGATCATCTACAGGCGAACGCAGAATGCAACTTGGCCGACATGCTTAGCGGCGGAAACTCAGAACCATTAAGTTCTTTGCATGTAAGCAGCTTGAACGGACCGCTTCACGAAAGTAAGTTATTTCTTGAAACGCGATTGATATTTTGGAATTTATCGATTTCAAATTTTCATTTCTCTTTATAGTGTTCGTGATCGCTAAAACGCCGGATTCATTTCTGTCCGATCAGGGAGAATGTCAGAAGATGGACTTCCGCTGGACAACGTCACACATTGCTGAAATCACGTCTTCCCAGATTTACGAAAATACGAATTTACGTATGTTTGGCGGCTCTGCAGCTCGCGAGATGGAAAGCCGCCGCATGTATGCGAAGTCGTTTTACGACAAAGATCGCTCAGGACACCTTCTTGATTATTTTGACGACGGCTCGCTTGATCGGCTCGACGCGCGGCTTAATGAGGAGCTATTCGGCAGCGAGAGCGGCTACGTCTTGCGCGGATATTACGAATACGATGTTGAGAAGTACATTGTGCTACTTCAGGGCTGCAACGTCGGCAAGAAGTCCACGTTGTTTCTGGCGACTGATTGGAATGCGCCGCTGCAGCAGAATTTCACGTACTACAGCGGTTTGACGAATAATGACGATTTCTATACAACGCCGCTTATCTACCCGGATAATCGCGATGCAAATTGTGTAAAAGACAACGTTGATCCTTTTTGCTCACCGTGCAAAGAGAAAGAAAACTGCCACGAGTTGTTTGGCTGCGCTGATGGTCAATATATTACAGAAAACGAGGTAACGCTGACTTTTATCTTATCATTTATCTTATCTTTTTTAAAGACGTACGCGAACATTGGCGCCCTCAAAAGCGATTTCTTACTCAGCTTTGAAGTAAAAATACCATCTTCTGGACCGACTGGCACTCATACAATGTTCGACGTTACAAGCGACAACAACGAAGACATTAACACAGTTGTCTCGTCATTTGAGGAAGGATATAAGAATGTTCACGACATTTTACTAAAAAATGCGACAAGCTACGATGAAGACTACTGGATGACTGTCACTTTTGCCACTCATACAGCTGCTGGGCAAAGGTTGATTTTAACAAAAAAAATATTCCTTAAATTAATTATTAAGAACAATGCTTACTTTCATTGATCGACCATCAATTTTCGGCTCATATGCTATGGTCGACGAATATTCTACAGTTCTCGGAAACGGATATCACGATCAGCCCAGCTTCAAGATTGTTGGCGGCAGTCCAACAAACAGCTCGGCAACTCCACACGAAATCAGAAATGCTTACTTCCAGACAGGCTCTCTTCGAAATATTTTCAACTGAAAAATGATTTTTCAAAAATCGTTTCTGTCAATTTAAAATATGCCTGATATAAAACAAGAAACTTATTTTATTTGATAAAATTAAATAATTACCAAGAATAACAAAAACCCGTGCTGGAAAACATGAAATTGTTTACCGTAAAATCGATAATACCAGTGCTCAAAGTATCTTCAAGGCCCTATTCTTACCACTTTTATATCATCAAAATGCTCGGCTTGACTCTTTTACTATTGAGCATCGTTCAAGCAGAAGAAAACCTCTATCAATGCGGAGAATGTACGAAAATATCGACAGCCAACGATAATCCAAATACGAATAAAAGTCTGGAACAGGACGTTTTTCAGAAAATAGAGAATAATACTGTTTTCAAAAACTGCCCGTTGAAAGGAATCAGCCTTTGCCAAATATGCTTTGTAAAAATGACGTTTCCAGATACACCAGGAGGGTGGTTTTATTACATCTACCTATATTTATTTGGACGAAAACGTTAAAACCGCTTAAAGTAAACGAAAGCGATTACAACCCTTTTGTGTACGAAATGGGCTGTATCAAAAATGAAAGCGGCATCATAAATTTGAAGTTTCTCAAGTCTGATATCACAAAAATAAAAGAACACAACGGGCAGCAAGTTACGGCGTTGGAATTGTCAGAAAGTAAGAATTTTGTCTAAAAATTCAACTTACAAATTTTTCAGTCATCTTGAAAATGAAATCGTTTCGCAATCTTAACTACGTTTACAACTTGACAAGTTCTGAAAAAGCCTCGCTCACGATTTGCACGAGCAACATGTGCAACATAAAGCGAATCGGCGACAAAGCAATGGCAGAAGTTGAAGAACTCCGGCTAGCAGCGGTTAACCCGGTCGAGTACTTTGATCTTGGCCACTCTCAGAACTTTCTTAAAGAAAAAGAAACGTGCTTTAAAACGTCGCACTGCTCGAAGATAACTTACAGGCCGATTTACTTTTGGAAACATCGAGTCAGTTGGCCTTCTCTTCCATGATTTCAATGAATTTTAGAAAATGCTAGAATACAAAGGCAAAAAAGACCGAGAAGAACAAAAACTACCTTATTGCAATCACCAAGAATTTGTATTGAAATCGTACAAGAATTTTAAAAACTTTCAATATTCCAAAAAAGAATTTTCAAAGCTCGTTCAAAAAGAAGAATTGAGCGAAAGAGATCATCTGGAATACGTTAAATTATTCCTTGACGTAAGACTGGTTTTAAACTGCAAAAACTAAGTTTCATATTTTCAGGAGTTCAAATTGACGCGCGATCCGATGTCAAAAAAGTCTCAGCTCATGGCGGACGGTCTGTTAATTTTTTAAGACTTTTTTCTTCAGAAAATAATTAATTCAGAAATTTTTGAACAATCGCGAGGATGCATTATGAACTTTGATGTTGGAAATATTGCAGCAAAATACGTTCCGAAGTTCGAAGAATTTAAATCAAATTTTCAGCAAGCAAAGATCACCATTTACATTATCTTTCTATGTTTTCTTTAATTTTCAACATTATTTTGTTAAAATAAATGTGTTTAACTGAAATATGACACGCTCGTTAATAAATTTACTCATTTTCCCGGTGTGAACCGGCGGTTGAAACACTGATAACCGCGTTAGCAGCTGCCCTGGGGCGGATTCGTCTGCTGGTATTTTCACGAGCCGAGCACGCTGAGAATTTCTAGCGAGCTGAATTTCAACCTCTTTAAAAAAAGTCAGAGACAAAAAGCGATTTCGAAAATCCGACATTTTACGAGAGCGTTTCCCGTTTACGATCGTTCGAATAAACACGCTTATAAAAAAAATCTACTCTTTGAAAAAGTGGAGAGATAATTTGCATGAAGATATTTATCAACTGAAAAAAAGACAGAAAATGGAATCTGATTCAAGGAACTGGTTAAAATTTAAACCGATAAAGATGCGATAAGAACGCGGCGATATTTTCACGGTGGTTTTCAGCCGACTTCTTAGATAGCAGCGCGGTTTTTGAACTTGAATAATTTTCATTTGTGAGAGTAACTGGCATAATTGCCCGATACTTATTTTCAATAGAGCTAGAAACAAAGGATTTAATTCAATAATCCGTTTTTGTCCAGAACCCGGATCTGACTTGCTCAAAACAGCTCAAATTCAACTAAAAAGAAATCTTGATAGAAATTTTCAATATTTTTTTTCGAAATGGAAAGAAGTTCAGATTCGGAAAACGCAGAAAACGAGGAACTTCTCGAACGAGAGATAGAATCTGAGGACGATAGTTTCTTGGTAAACAAAAAGTTTCTGTTATCTAATCTTGTTTTCTGGCTAAATTAACATTGTTTTAACCAAATTAAAAGCCCTTCATCATCGGCAAAAGCTGGCTCGGCTGTGTTCTATGCAATCAGGAAAAGGTTGAGCATCACGTGACAAAGAAACTTGAACTCAAAATGTTCAACCGAGAAAAGCTCGATTCTCATCGTATTTATTAATAAGTCAGTTCTATCCATTTATTCGTTCC
>Ga0115008_10004886_pt1 | contig 11141 bp, 17 predicted proteins | sample FraStrMetagenome_FD_87164 | JGI IMG/M metagenome (GOLD analysis project Ga0115008, IMG submission 87164) | Marine eukaryotic phytoplankton communities from Arctic Ocean - Fram Strait ARC3M Metagenome | ecosystem: Environmental > Aquatic > Marine > Oceanic | place: Fram Strait | collected...
AAAACAGAAATCATCGCAAATCGTAGTGATTGAAAAGGACAAAGTATTCAATTCAAATGTTAACGTAGGTAGGTCCATGGCCCAAAATCCCCATCCTATTCACCGAACGTTTAGCCACCGATTTAGTCAACACAAAACTGTCACCTTTGTTATCAATTTCGTTTACTTCTTCGTTTCAGTACAAAAGAAAGAGGAAGAAAAATACGATGACATTTCCACAGATCAAATATTGGAAGTTTTCATCTCTTTTCGCTTCAGCTGATTCTTGATTGATGTTCATATCGGAAAATTCCTTTCTTGGAATGCCGTAAAACCTAAGGCTGTTATCATCGTCCCCCAATTCTTAATACTCTCTCTCTCTCTCTCTCTCTCTATGTCACCTTCTTTCTTGTCATAGGGTGTTCGCGAAAAATCGTATTTGCTATCATTAAGTCCAACTACTTCTTCCTAAATTATGGTCTGAAACAGTCTCTATCAATAAAATTAATTTGTGCTCGTCTCGCTACTGCTTTATCACCTTTCTTGGCAAGCCTCAAAAGGCCGTGAATCACCACTTGCAAATGGAATCAGGTTTAGAATAGTAGAAAAATACCCCTAAACAGTAGAGAATTCTATCAAAATCAGTAGAAAATTTGATGTGCATAGTAGGCAATAATGCATTTTCATTGAGTATAGTAGAATATTTAGTGATTAATAGTAGAGAATTTCTTTTTTTTTAATTGTATGCATTTATTTTATTAACTTCTACTCTTGTACCAGGTATTTTTTTTTTAAACTGTATGCTTTTATTTTATTAACTTCTTAGTTGTGAATAGTAGAGAAATCCATCAAAATTTAAGTGTGAATAGTAGAAAATCGCATCATTTTTGCGAACATACAATCATAGTAGAAAAAACCATTAAAATCAGTAGAAAATAAAATACAACGCCTATTGTACCAGATATACTTTTTTTTAACTGTACCGGTATGCTTTTATTTTATTAACTTCTACTCTTGAAGGTAATCAGTTAATCTTATTGGCTTATATTCTTCTTCAACTTGACGTATGTATGTGTCAGGTAGTCACTATCCGTACTCCTTGAAATAGATGAATTCGACGCAGGCAACAATGTAACGCCAACATTCCATTGTGTGAAATAATTGAAAATGACAAGAACATAGAGCTACCGAGCTATTCGTAGATATACAATTGAAAAAATAGTGTAAAAGAAATTTGTAACTTCACTTTCACAGGCTTCAATTTTAAATTTTCACCATTCCTCTTCATAATAGAGAAGTTTTTATGTGTCATATTTTTTATCACGAATACCATGAGAAGTTGAGCTAATAGCTGCTATGGAGGTAAAATCCCCTTTTGCGAGAGAGTTTAGGTCATGCAAGCGATGGATAAATGAAAATCTGAACATGTTGAGACCATACCTTCTCTAAATGTAAAAACCGCAGTATAGCATTGTGGGATGCCTTTTTGTAAAGATCCGTCGTGGAGGTGGGGATGAGTTCCATCCTTTCCCAGGTGCCCTTATCACACATTTTTCCTACAGGGATTATTAACTTAGTCTATCAACTAATGTGTGGCTTGGAATCAGATCCTGTTCGCCTGTAATTCTTGTCTGAAGTAAAATTATACGCGTAAGTCTGAAGCAAAAGGACTACTATCTGAGAATCCATTATTTAAAAGGTCGTCTAAATGTTTTTTGGTGAAGGTTTCAGTGTAATTTCGTGCTCCTATTTTTACTTTGGGCACACAAGAATTGGGCCACCAAGTCAAATTTGCCGTTTGCGAAATGTCGTTTACACTACAAATCTTGCCAGCTTCCACTGAGTTTCCTTCAACATAATATGATTAATGATTTTTTACTTCTTTTCAAACATATCGGGGTATTGAACTTTTGCCTCGGAAACGAGTCCATAAAAATTATTCACACAGGTTGATGCATTTTCTATTGAGGCGTCAACTCGTGCATCGTATGTTGCTTCGTCTGTTTCATCTGCATGAAGGCTTCGTAAGACTGCATCGTGCTGTATCGGACAAGCTACATTTGCCATGCAAAGGGTAAATTCTAATGTTAGTTTTGAACATTCGTCTTCGCTACTGCAATTTGAAAGCTTTTGCTGCGTCTTGTTACATTCATTCAATATCTTAACTAAATTCTTACTAAATTCTGACGCTTCGTCTTTCGTTATTGATCTTTTTGGCACGTTGGGCTGCTTATCACTCGAATGAAGTTGTGGGTTCTCACCTTTTGCATTAGCTTGGATATTTTTCCACACTCTATCAGCTTCAGCTACCTGATTCTTTAGTTGAGCCGAAGGCATCATTGGTAATGGGGCAAACTTCGATTCACCAGAAATTCGCGCCAACGGCATCGTAACCGTTCTCGCCAATGCGACGCCAACGCTATCCAACGCCGGTCGAACATCAACAAGAATACTCTTAACGGCTCCACGATCATGTAAACTCGGATAAGCCGATTGTTTAAATTCCGACGCTGCAATATCATCATGATAGTAATCGATAACATATCGTACCTCAGTTCCATCCTCCCGAACAACTGTCCAATCATGACGATCAAACGGCAAGGGATGACCAAAAAACAAATTTTTCACACGAGACTTTGGCGACAAATCCATAGGCCTACCCATAAACCTCGACAACTTACTACCATTGCCACTCCCGACCAACAACTCTTCCCACTCCATAACCTTCGCCCACGTCTTTTCATTCATATTATTATGCAACATCACAACACTTTGCACATCCTCCTCTCCACAAACTTCTGGATCCAGCTTCCCCTTACGAATTAAGGAATTATAAAACATCTGTGGACTGGGATACGTCCAGGTAGAACTTTCATCCTGCGATCCACCCTTTGGAATGCTCGAAGATTGACGTTCGGTACTCAATGATGATGTTTGCATCGCATTGGGGAGTTGATTGGCAACTTTTGGCATGTTATTGGACGCATCGATTTTTTGAGAGTAAACGTTGTAGGATGTCGTGAGAGGTGACGAGTGAGTGGCATTGGCATTGTGTTGGACAGGGCATGATGATGATGATGATGATGAGGAGGATGAATGTTGGACGGGACAGGAAGAGGATGGTTCGGTTTGTTCCTTGATAGGACATGCGTTGGTCGATTGTGATTGTGATTGTGATTGTGATTGTGATGAAGTGGGTGATTTGGAATTGGTGGCACCCATGATATTCATAAAGAATAGTGAATTAATAGTGAATTAATAGAGTAATAATGTTAGTGTGCTATGTGATGCAATGTGATTGTTATGACAGTGAATGTTTTGGTTTAGTTGTAGGTTTTTTCTGTGTAATGTGAAAATGACGTTGGATGGCGACCGAGATCGAGATCGAATGAGTGAGTGAGTGAGTGAGCTGCTCTTTTCTACGCTACGCGCTACGCTACGCTCTCTGTCACTATTTGGTCGCTCATTTTATTTCTGAGTTTGTGTGTGAAATAGAGAAATAGAGAGAGAGATTGGAAAGGAGTGGTTGGGAAAGAAAACTACGGAGATTCCAAACGTTCGGTTCGAGAGAATCTTGAGATCTGTTGTGAGGCTAATTGAATACCAACATTCGCATCATACATATGATCAGTGATCAGAAATGCGATCTCAAACTGTAGCAACTCACATTTACTATGGGCCATTGGCTGAAATGCTGATTTTGAGATCGATTTTTGGCTGTCTGTTTTTGGCTACATAAAACATTCCGATACAATATGTTTAGCTCAATATGCGAACTTCTATGACATTTCAGCCAAATTTTAAATTTTGGCTGAACCTCGAAATTTGCTTGGTTGTTTAGCCCATAGTAAAACTCAAATACCTATCCAATTCAAACAAAAATTAGAGACAATGTCAATTTAAACACACGTGATAAGTTGCTACTTTTGAAAAGTAGATTTGTTTACACCCGATGGAAATATAGATCATTCCTACTCAGAAAGGGCTTCTCATGACGATTTTGATGAGGATGAGGATGAGGATGAGGAGCATGAATCACAGGAAGATGAGTTACCAGGCAAAATCACGCATGAAGGCAATAAAGTTCAAGTTATGAGAAACGAATGGAGAGAAAGAGCCACGGTGGAGGACCGATGTATGGGCCAAGGTACTGATTTGGTGTATGGGTTGACGGATCGTAGAGAAAATTTCGAAATCGATACCTTCGACTGCAACGGTTACAAGCCTTTAAAAGGAAAATACATTGCTCACAAATGGATTGCAATAGAAAAATCACTTTATATTTCATTAGATATTGAAAATGGTGGTGGAATAATTCAGCTCGGTGCTCAGATTTTTCCTATGGTCCAGCATGATAGTAAATCGACGTCCGAGATTGAGAGAATGATTGTTGTTCGATTCATCGGAGATGGGGATTCAAAATAAACAACATGACAGAGTAACAAATGGAAACATACATAGCATCAGCCCAAAATCCAAGAAATGAGATGAAACGGAGAAAAAACATTTTTTGCTTGGTAGTGAGTGTCAAAGAATTAATGGATCACCAAACGAGGAAGGTCAGAAATCGATTCAGCAATGCCGTGTTTCGGGACCAGCCATGGTGGACTGGAGAAAGAGTGCTACATGTTATGTACCAAACCATTTACAAAAAAAGGACTAGTTGGTTTACGGATCATAAAGGAACTATTTACTTTGATAGATGAGTCATAGGGGGAGGAGGGACGATGTCATCCTGTCACGGCATAATTTACTACATCTCTACAAAGCAAAAATTAAAGACAATAAGCTTAACTAAAGCGGTGTTGGAGTTAGCAACTACTTACCATTTGACATATGGGGTAGCATATTATTTTAGAAGAGCAAGGCTAGTTTGTTGACCAAAGACAACGTAATCAGGATAATTTAAACGGTATAAAAAAGGAGCAACATGGAAGAAACTCTTGCACAGGGAACTCAAACCATGTTCATATTTCTTTTTTCTTCACTGAAGAAGACGGACATAGGTTGTAAATCATCATTTTAAAGTTAAGCCATTGTTACATTGGAAATACAGCTACTCAACGCGATAGGCAATAAAAGTATTAAACATGTACGAGTATATACATTTAAAAAATTACAAAACAGTGTTGCTGATAGGAACCCGGCAACGTTGCTATCAAGTCTTCCTACTGAGATCCACACTCAGTATTCCCTGCTTTGTGTAAGAAAGATATGAATATAACCGCATCGTCACAAGTATGAGATTTTCAAAATAGCAAGAGAATTTCACAAGTGCAGCAGATAATAATCTTCAGAGAACCCATTATAGACGTATTTTCGTCATCGAGGGACGTCCATAAAAACATCACTTCGAAATCTATCATTAGTTTCCGGTTATAAAATAATAACTTATTAATTAGGTATCTCTTTCGCTTGTCTTAAATATCGACGTAGGAAAGCTAACCAGAGATTGAATACGAGTGAGATTCAGAAGATGGCGAAGGTGTTATCGCATGGAAGTCTTCCGCGGATGCTTTTGAATTTGTATCAAGATATTTGCTAGCGTACTCGCTTAGACCAGGGGATGATAGTATTGTTGTAATGTACTCAGTGGAATATTTTTCAGAAGATACACATTTTTCGAACATCTGAATTTCGTTGTCATCGATATCCTCATTTAACATCTGCCTTTCTGCATGTGATGAAATAATGGCTTTCAAAGTTTTGTCGTCTAAATAGGCAAGTTCATTCGATAGACGAGCATACTCGAAATTTGCCAATAGTACCAATTTGGACTTATCTGGTATTGACTGGGTGGCAACATCAAGCCTCTCTTTGGAAACATGCCTTCGGTTGTTAAGCATATTTACTAGAGAAGCACTTGACATGTTGGAAAAGGGACCATGTAATGGTCTAACTTCTGAATCATTAGTACCATCTTCTTCATGTATGTACTTTTCGTTCTTTTTTCTTATATAAAGATAAAACGCCACACATGAACAAAAGACTGAAAAAATAGCTGGAGCCATGATTTGAAGAACATCGACAGAAGAACTCTGGTCATCTTCCAGGTTGATAGTATCGGTACAAACCGCAGAATATTTGGAAGCGTAAGACTCAACAAGTTCTGTATACAATCCAGAACTTATCAAATGATTAGTTCGTGAAAGGAATTCACTGCCAATAGATCCAAGTTTAGGATTTATTGGAACAATGTGATCAAGAGTTAGCACGATCTCTGTTTGCAAGAGGATTAAATTGTCGCAAATGTCGCTGTTTGTACGGGCAGCACTTTGGTATGATTCAGAACTAATGACAGCAACATCACATAAGTTGTTTTCCTCTGTACTCATAAGTTCTTCCAGAACATCAGGAACATATCGAAAACCGTCTAATACAATGAGATCGGCAGCAGCTCTGTATGTTTCCAAAAACTCGATTACGTAATGAGATGGCATACAAATCCTTCCTCGCTCACTTATCACCGCATCCAATGAATCATATCTGCAATTAAGGTCATTGAGTTGATGTAAAAATGGATGTTTACTTGAAGTACAAAAACTTACTCAACCGATTTCCCAACATTCACCAACGAGGCGGTGATACTTCCCGTAAAAGTAGATATAACAAATAAACAAAAAATGGCAAAACCGAAGTAGGCAATTTTTTCTGCAACGAAACCGGTCGGAGATGAGCTCTTGAGTAGAGTGATTGCATAAAAGTGATAATAAAATTACTTACGAGGGCCTGATGTGAAACCTGTGGATGATCCTTTCCCGATGAAAAGTGTGGTAGATGTATACACCAGATTACCAACCCGCCTATAGTTCGATCCATCTTTATGGGTTCGGCAAAACCCTAGGTTTAAAATATCCGTAACAACTCCAAACAAAAGAATAACTCCAATTATTGCCGACCATGCGAGACCTGTAAAAGCTCCAGTAACAGATAAAAATGTGTTCAAAAAACTGTTATCAACCTTCCTGACAACCAAAAATATATTGACACTCATCAAATTGCTCGTTGTTGGTACGACTAGATTATTCGAATCAAAAAATGGGCCTGCCTCATATATTAGTAAGGATAAATATCAAATATATAGATATAGGGCTGTATAGATCGTAGCTTACCGATGCAAACGTCAACTGTTCCTAAATTCAAATCATTCAAACACGACAAGTAGGTGTCGTTATTGTACTTTTGCAAAGACATGTCAGAAATATTTGCTGCAATTACACCGTAACCATTAGCTGAAGTAACCAATGACATAAACTCGGCATGAGCTCCGGAAACCTTTTTCGTCGACTGGCTTCTGCGATCAAAGAGGTAGTCGACATCAAAATTGGTAATTGCTGCAATACGTAAAAGCGAACCGATAAGATTTCCTCTATAACCACCGCCAACGTCATCGTACCCATAACGACAATTACAGCTATGAGAAAGAAGAAAAGAAAGAAATTACTTTGCAAGATTGTCAAATTGAATTAAAGGAAAAATACTCACCATCCCGTTGAAGCGTTCACTAAACTTTTTGAGGTCAGATGACCAAAAGAAAGGCATTTTTCAACGTCCGGTCCAGCCCCAGATTTCAACAAAAAATCTTCACAGGTGATGGATGCGCCAACATCCGTCCAATTTATTTCATCGATGCAATCATCTTCACTTGGATATAATAGCACATCCTCTTTCAAGAACCCACCGCCACATACTGAACACGCCGAGTTAGCACTATGCCCAAGATTTACGTATCCATCACCGTATACGGTGCATTCCTCAAACTTTTCATAGTCTTTGCAAGTATAGGGCGTTTCGGGATGTGCATCAACCCAATTCGGAAAATTAATACGGTTGCTTGTTCCACCTCCACAACCTGGAATTTCATGTGAATATTATTTTCAAATATAATGAATAATAAAAAATCAAACTTACTGCAGCAGATGTAATTCGCGGACATTAACCTAGACGAAACTTCATAAAAAAATTCGTCACCATACATTTCACATCTTGAGCTATCTTGTTCAAACCATTCACAATCATGTTCTGGATAAGGCCTTGCAATTTGTATGTCTTTGCAAATATTACTACTATCAAAAACATCATTTTCTTCCGAAGAGTATCTTGTTGGAGAAAGACTTGGTATTGTGTGATCAATACCGCCTCCACAATAGCAACTAATAAAAAATTAAAGTATAAATATGTGAGATGATTTTACATTTTGTCACAATATAAAAAAAATTCAAAGTGAGGTTACTCACCACGCCTGTTTCGCAAAGATTAAATCAGTGGAATAATTGTATACTCCCCACAAAGGGCAACCAATCAAATCATTCTCTTCAAAATTTTCGCATGTGTTTCCATGTAAGTCTTGCCATTGAGGAAAATCAAAACAAGTGACGGCCGTTGGTGTCATCGAAGGGGCAACTGATAAGCTGGGTGACTCAGAAGGTCTCATGTTATTGATTCCGCCTCCACATACTAAAGAAACAAGTTAGTCTTCGTTTCGAACAATCGTGTGTCAGTTCTATGTTGATGATACTTACCACAACATGCTTGCAACACAGAAATAGTTCCCAAATAAAATTGATCGCTAGCAGTTCCATTTAACCATTCACTGAGGGTATCCGTTGAATTTTCATTGGAAACTAAAGTGCAACGCTCCGAATCCTTAGCAAACCAGGAACAATCTCTTCCTTCGAGATTTTGCCAGCCCAAAGCATCTTCACAAATCCCAACAGTAGTTGTCGGTGCCAGTGTTGCCGCAGTTGGATGAAATGATTGGCTCGGAGAGGGTGAGAGTGGAGGCACCTCATTTACTCCATCAGATCCACCGTTACACCAACAGCTGTCAAAACGCCATTTTAGTACAAACCATAAGTCCGTGGCATAGTTGCGAAACTTACCAAGCTTCATGTGCTGAAATACCAAAAGCATCTTCTCGAGTACCTTTAAGAGGACATCCAAAAGGTTCATTATCTTCATAGTATTGGCACGTCTCTCCATATATAGCTTTCCAGTTGGGATAGTCATTGCATAGACCACAATGACAACATTCCTTTTTCGGATATCTACCATAGCTTTCGACAACACTGCCCAAAAGAGGGCAGCCTACGTCATCGTGTAATTCTACAAAGTCGCATCCGTATAACGAATTACTTGCCTCACCTATTGGTGCAGAGCTATCTTCCATCCAACCATAGGAATCACCGTTACTGCAAATTTCGGAAATGCCCAAATCAGGATTACAAGAGGAACAGCAACTTTCTTCGCAATCTAGTGAACAATCGACAGAAATATCGATCAAAGTTATTATATCACACATTCCAGATGGGACGGAGCCATTAAGATCAAGCCCATTAAAAGACAACGTCTCAACTTTGTTCATTTGCTTCATTTCTATTGGAAGTGACCCGGTAATATTTTCATTATATGACATTGCCAACACTTTTAAGTGTTTTAAGTAACCAATTAGATCTGATATATGCCCGGAGAGGTTATTCTTGGAAAGATTAAGGTATTCAAGACCGAGAATATTATACAAAACATCAGGCACAGATCCAACAATAGAGTTGCCATAAATATTTAAAACTCGAAGAACCCCAAGAGATCCAAAGGGTTGTGGAATGGTTCCCGTTATGTGGTTTCCTCGGAGGTCGATCTTTTGTAGAGTTTGGTTCAAAAAGGCCAACTCTCCGCTAAGCTTCACCTCGTCTTTTGTTGTTAACACTGAAGAGTCTTCCTCGGTAGATTCCAATACATTTGATACTACGAACCAAAGTATAAACTGAGATTTATATAATTCGTAATAAAGATTTTCGATATGCTTACCCATACTGATGTACTTCACAAACTCGTTACGGTCACATTCGATAAAAGCCCAATGGCATTCATGTTCAGATGACAGCCACCAGGTACCGCTTAAGTAATCATGATTACATTCATTGCCTTGGTATTGCACAAATTCATTAGTTTCTTCATTTACGAATATTCGACTGCCTCCCCAACATGTTTTCCATCGTTTAGCACCTCCAAGGCGAAAGAACATAACGGCTAATGTATAACGCTGCAAAAGCCATGCGCTGTAATGCTTGATACCAAACGAATCATCATTGATTAGCCAAAACAAAGCTCGGTTGGTCGCGGTACCTTGGATATCAAACCCAGCTTCCGTAACTGGTATATTGAAATTTTCGTAGCTTTCAAAAATTTTTTCAACAATTGGATTGCTCGTACTCATTACCTCTCCACCTCCTAATTTACAACAGGACGCTTTGAAAAAATCTTCATCATTCGCAAATCCGAGGCTTTCAAGTTCAATCAAGGTCATATCTTGGGGACGTTCGCAATCCATTCCGTACAGATCACGACAAATATGCAAATCTTCTCCAATCTTAGCGCTTACGACGGCGTATTTTAAAACTACCGTGACCAACGTCAATAACATTGTTTGATGTCTGAACATATCTTTCATGAATAATGCGATCTGAGTTAAACAACTAGTAAATAGAGCGAGTTCATTAGCAACTTGCGTCCAATAAAGGAAAACCGGTTTTCATTAAGGGGTAGTACATGTAATTTCTTATCAAGAATAATGTTTTGCAGAAAGATATGTCGTTGTGGTCTTACCTTCAATTTTCAACGCACGCTGCATCGACTTGATATATAGACAAAAGAAATAATTTGTTTGTTTCTCTAGATACAATGTAGAGTGGCGATATGTCCAATGAGGTACATGTGTACATTTTCCGTAAATAAATTTACAGAAGGTAATTTGTAAAATTTTCTAATGGTATAAGGGAAATATAAATAAACATCAATTAATACACATTAATGATTTAATCTCCATTTACATATGCTTCTTTAATTTATCTTTCTGATTCATCATCTTATATAAAGAATGCGTTGTCGAAAATTTTCGGCTCTATTATTAAACACACATGTAGATGTAGATCTACATGTACATTTGTACAAGTATTATGCAATATATATTAACTAAAAAAGATATCTCTATGGCCGGATCCGAAACTGGTCAACTTTTACGGTTCTTATTTTTGCGTATCTTTTTAAGACCCACCCCCGCGAAATACCGACCCATAACTAGCTAATTTTCCACCAATAAAACCTATTATCGAAATTATCGCTCCTTCCTATAACTGGACAAAATCATTTTCACTGAATCAGGT
>Ga0115008_10004887_pt1 | contig 11140 bp, 10 predicted proteins | sample FraStrMetagenome_FD_87164 | JGI IMG/M metagenome (GOLD analysis project Ga0115008, IMG submission 87164) | Marine eukaryotic phytoplankton communities from Arctic Ocean - Fram Strait ARC3M Metagenome | ecosystem: Environmental > Aquatic > Marine > Oceanic | place: Fram Strait | collected...
CAGCCGCAATCTATTAATCGATCCAGTTCGATTACTCACCTATGGCGAAAACTCACTGAACCTCTCTGAAAGTATCGAAAGCGCAGACGTGGCAATCACATACAGGACTGATGACCAGATTATGAACTCAGCCTATCCCATCGTTGGGCTCGACATGAATGAGGCCAGTTACATATCAGGCTCAAACCCAGCACTGGAGCTTGAAAGCGGTGACTACAAGATCGCAATCAATTACCTAGGCGCCAATTCAACCGTTGAAATCCACCGAGCTGATGGCGGCATTGTAGAAAGGCAAGAAAATGTAGATCTGTCTGGATCGGGCAGCGAATGGGTGGATTTCGACGTCGGCGTCCGAATTTCCTTTGAGAAGGAGCAGCTGTTACAAGGCACCGACAAGTATGACTTCCAAACACTCGGAGCAGCAAAACTCAGTGCCACACTTAAATATGAGCGCATTGAAAAGCACGTACTGCGAACTACAGCCACGGAAGCTGAAGTGAATTACGCTGAATTCATCTATAATTCTCCGCTAAAAATAGGCAACAGCAGCCTAACTCTTTCAAGCCCAGAAGTTGCACCAATTAGCACAGGCCAAACCCCGCTCGAAAGTGGTAACTATAATATTGAAATCGAATACCAAGGCAGCGCATCAGTGGTTCGCCTAACCGACGAATTAGGACGACTACAAGCTTACAAATTCGGCATCGATCTAAGTGCCAACGGGGACCAGCAGGTCGACTTCGGCAATGGCTTAAGCTTCAACTTAAACAACACTAACTTCACGAACAACGGCTCCAGTATCAACACCGCAGTTAAATTCACAAGAGAAACGCCCGCAATCGAGGAATTCGACTTTCGCGAGTACGCAACGCGCATACGGGAAGCACTTTTGGTAGTACAAGAACAACGTCTTGTCATGGCGGAAGCTCAATCCAGAATTGAAGACGTCAATCGCCTAAAAAATAGCGCTCAAACCTCCACTGGCCCATCATCCTTATCCATGAATGCGGCATCGGCAATGAGTCTACTAGGAGGCGGGGGCGGGAGCGGTGGACTGTTTGGTGCCATTTCAGGCAGCGCCAACCTCGGCGTGCTCAGCACCCAACTTTTCCAAACGACATCGGCACTACCAACGCAGGCCAATCAATCGCCGCAGCAGCTCGCTCAGCTGCAGGCGAACTCAAACACTTCATCGATTCTTTCCTATTCTACTTAAATTGAAACAAGCCTTCACAGCCTACAAAGAAGCGCAAGACTCGACCCCAGCGGCGGCCTTCGAGCGATTAATCGCTACTTATGACGTCGCTATTAATGCGGCCATCAACAAAGATCGCGAACTGGCACTACAAGTCGTTACGATGCTAGAGAAGACCCTACGCGCTGATATAAATCCTGAAATTACGCTTTCACTACTTGGAATTTACTCGGATTGCCAAACTGCGCTAAAAAACGAAGAATGGGCTCATTTTGCGGAGATGATAGAACAACTTAAAGGCTTGTGGACTGCTAAGTTTCGATTGGAGCAAGCAACCATAGCGCGCTAGCTGTTGGCCAAGCATAGCAGCACAGCCCGCTTGCATCGATAAAATTGCCCGCTCACCAGAGCCACGCGATCGAATTATCGTTGCCCTTTTTATTCCTAGAGACACATTTTCGATTTTCGGACTGGAGCGTCATCCACCCGTAAAACCGTTTTTATGAAAACCGACCTATCTTGGAACCGAAAAGACCTAATTGGCATCGAATCGCTCTCGCGTGCAGAGATTGAAACGATTTTTTTTGCGGCCACAGCTTTTAAGCGCGCCATGAACGCAGACGACAAAAAGCAGCCCTATTTAAATGGACGAACAGTCGTCAACCTTTTTTTAGAGCCGAGCACCCGCACGCGCCTGGCATTTGAAGTCGCGGCTAGTCGCCTAAGCGCAGATACAATCACAGTCACCGGAGATGCCAGCAGCCTAACCAAAGGCGAATCACTGCGTGATACCGCACAAAACATGGCGGCGCTTAAAGCGGATATGATTATTATGCGTCACTCGGCATCAGGAGCTCCCAACTATCTAAGTAAAGTAGTCGACATCCCAGTAATCAACGCCGGTGATGGCTCACATTCTCATCCGACCCAAGCCCTACTCGACGCATTTACATTACTCGAAAAATTCGGCAGCTTGGAGGGTAAAAAAGTCACCATTCTGGGCGACATTTTATTTAGCCGCGTAGCACGCTCCAACATGATCTGCCTACAAAAGCTAGGCGCAGAAGTCACCATAGCAGGGCCAAGCACGCTAGTCCCTAAAGGTTTTCAAGCGATGGGAGTTAAGGTCTGCCACAATCTGCAACAGGCCCTGCAAGATGCGGACGCGGTTATGCTACTACGGATTCAGCATGAGCGGCAGGCTTCAACCCATTTCCCTTCGCTGGGTGAGTATACCAGCATGTTCGGCCTCAATCAGAAGCGCGCCGAATGGCTCAAACCCGAAGCGATCATCATGCACCCGGGCCCCATAAACCGAGGGGTGGAGATCGACTCAGAAGTCGCAGACTCGAGCCGATCAGTCATTTTACAACAAGTAACCAACGGCATCGTAGTGCGGATGGCTGTGCTGCATTTATGCCATTGCTTCCACAAAAACATAGCAATTGAACTGCCAGCCTGATCTCCATCTCCCCCACACAAATTTGCCACTTCTAATACTTTAAAATGAACAACATATTATGGATTTCTGGCGGGCGTGTCATTGACCCCGCCAACCAACGCGACGCCGTCAGCGACGTATATGCAATTGATGGTCAGTTCGTTGAAAGATTAACCGACCTGCAAAAAAGAACAGCTCGTCGGGTAAACGCGACAGGCCTAATTGTGGCACCAGGCCTAGTTGACATCAACGTGCATTTCCGCGATCCAGGCCAGACTCACAAAGAAGACATTCGCAGCGGCACTCAAGCCGCCGCCGCAGGTGGCTTCACTAGCGTCGTCTGCATGCCAAACACGAGTCCGGTCTGCGACAATGCCGGCACCATTCAGCGGATCATGGACAAGGTTGCCCGTGAGGCGCTGATCCACGTTTATCCAACAGGCTGCCTGACGCTGGCAATGCAGGGCGCCGCTCTAGCTCCCACCGGTCAACTCAAACAGGCCGGCGCAGTCGCGGTGACAGACAACCACCGCTGCGTCCAGAGCAACGAAATCATGCGGCGCTCAGTAGAGTATGCAAAAATGTTCGACTTAACCATCATGGATCATTGCCAAGATAGTAGCCTAACTCAGGGCGCTATGATGAATGAGGGCGAGTGGTCGCTGCGACTAGGACTGATGGGTTGGCCCAAAGCAGCTGAAGACATAATGGTCGCGCGCAACGTCATTTTAGCCGACATTACTCAGGCACATATTCATATTCAACAGCTTAGCTCGGCTCGTTCGGTTGAAATTTTACGCCGCGCGAAGCAACGCGGCATTTCAATCACCGCGGAAACCAGCCCTCACCACATTGAGTTCACTGAGGCCGCACTAGTCGACTACGATACCGCATTCAAAATGAATCCGCCACTGCGCACAGCAGCCGATCGCGATGCATTAATTACCGGACTGCATGATGGCACAATAGACTGCATCGCGACCGATCATGCTCCGCACACACGGACTGAAAAAGATAGCGAATTTGACGCCGCTCCATTTGGTATCATTGGGCTTGAAACTTCACTCGCGAGCACACTCAACACGCTGTACCACAGCCAGCGGCTCTCACTCAGCGCGGTGGTCGCACTCATGACACATAAGAGCGCAGAAATCTGCCAGCTACCTGCCGGCACGCTCAGCACTGGCGCTGCGGCCGACCTTTGCCTATTCGACCCCGAGCAGACTTGGACGGTTGATCCAAAAACATTTTACAGCAAATCACGCAACTGCCCGTGGCAGGGACGCCAGCTGAAAGGAAAAGTCAAAGCGACATTTGTAGCGGGCCGACAAATCTTCAATGGAGAAGCAATCACCACACACGCCCGATAATGGCTACTGAACTCGATCCTGCTGCAATAGCTGCCACTTTGATAGTACTTTCGACCCTCGCCGGCAGCACCGCATTGTGGGTTCGCAAGCTTCGCAGTCCCCGCAGCAGCATAATTCCCAACATTGGAATTGGCACTTGGCCAATCGGATGGGTCAACTTTGTTATTTTCATTTGCGCGGCAATTACCAGCATCGCAGCATCTCAGTTTTTAGGCTCCGCCATATTAAACGTAATCGGGGTCCAGGCGAATCAGCTCACACCCTGGCTGGCGGTCGCAGCGGTACTACTACTACAAATCCCATTGCTGGCTGTGTTCTATATTACACGTCGTTTTTTTCCGGCACAATACGCCAGCCAGCTTAACTCCCACGCAGTCTCAATCGGACTCGCATTAAAACAGGCCGCGCCGTATTTCTTACGTTTCCTGCCCATCATCTGGATCGTCTCATTCCTATGGACCAAAATTTTAAGTGACCTGCAAGAATTTGGCCTGATCGGTGAGTTCCCTCCCCAGCAACTGGTCCAACTTTTTCAATCCGGCGGTGATCCACTGGCGATCTGCTTATTAGTCATCTTTGCAGTACTGCTGGCGCCAATCGTGGAGGAACTTATTTTCCGTGGCTGTATCTATCGTTTTTTAAAAAGCCAAACTTCTCTGCTACTGGCTCAATTAATCAGCGGCGTTATTTTTGCGCTAATCCACGCTAATTTGCTTTCCTTTGTACCACTTGTTCTAGTCGGTATTTTACTGGCCCGCAGTTACGAAAAATCGGGGAATATTCTGGTGCCGATTTGCTTTCACGCACTTTTTAATGGTTTCAGCCTGCTAATGCTACTGATTTACAATCAATCCCAGGTCCTTCAACCTTAACTGCCAGCAACAACGACTATGTTAGCCCCAAACGATGATACACGCATCGCTGCGATGCGCCCGCTACTACCTCCCGCAATTCTGCTAGAAGAACTGCCCCGCTCGATAAAGGCGGGCCAGACAATTGCCGCGGGACGTCTGCAAAGCCAGGCCATCCTTGCCGGCCAAGACGACCGTCTGATGGTAGTTATCGGTCCATGCTCGATCCACGACACTCAAGCCGCGATCGAATACGCACGCCGACTACGCACGCTAGCCGATCAGCATAAGACTGAGCTGCAAATCATCATGCGAGTGTACTTCGAAAAGCCACGCACTGTAGTCGGCTGGAAAGGGCTAATTAACGACCCCCAAATTGATGGCAGTTTTAATATCAATCACGGCTTGCGCATCGCCCGCCGGCTCTTGCTCGACATTTGCGAACTAGGCCTGCCAACCGGAGCGGAATTTCTCGACACCATCATTCCGCAATTTATTGCAGACGCGATTACATGGTCCGCCATCGGCGCACGCACGACTGAAAGCCAAGTCCATCGCGAACTGGCATCTGGATTATCGATGCCAGTCGGCTTCAAAAATGGCACTAGCGGAAATGTACAAATCGCCATCGACGCTGTACGTTCCAGCCAGCAAGCCCACTGGTTTCCGTCCGTCTCCAAACAGGGAGTCACTGCAATCTTTCAGACGACCGGGAACCCATCGGCGCACTTAATATTGCGAGGAGGTGAGCGCACTGGCCCAAATTATCAAGCCAGCGCAATTGAGCCCATCCTTGAAAGCCTAAAGAAATATAAGCTTCCGCCTCATTTGCTGGTGGATTGTAGCCACGGCAACAGTAACAAGGACTACCGTCGCCAAAGTGAAGTCGCCCACAACTTAGCCGAACAGATCGCAGCCGGACAAACAGGCATCGCTGGCGTCATGCTGGAAAGCCATTTGGTCGCAGGTCGACAAGACTACCTACAGGGCGGCGACAATGTCTATGGCCAAAGCATAACCGATGCTTGTATCGACTTGGAAGCCAGCGCCACCATACTCGATGCCCTAGCCGCTGCCGTTCGAGCACGCCGCAAAAAAACATCGGTCGGTTAAGACTTTTTAGTTTTCTTAGCCCGTTTGCGCGTAGGATAAAGACGACGACAGAGCCCGCATACCGTTCCATCACATCCACGCGCAGTACAGTGTTCCCGGCCGTAAAAAATAATCTGCAAATGTAGTGCATTCCAGCTAGAGATTGGGAACAGTCGCTTCAAATCGCGCTCAGTTTGCACCACATTTTTACCAGAAGTCAGCCCCCAACGCTGTGCCAAGCGATGAATATGAGTATCCACCGCAAAGGCAGGCACACCAAAAGCCTGCGCCATCACTACTGAAGCAGTCTTGTGCCCCACGCCAGGCAGCGCTTCCAACGCGGCCATATCAGCCGGCACCTGGCCGCCATGCTGCTCCAACAAAATACGAGATAGCCCAGCAATTCCTTTTGATTTCATCGGCGACAAACCACAGGGCCGAATAATCGCCTGGATCTCATCCACCGAAAGTCGCACCATCGCCTGCGGCGTATCAGCCCGCGCAAACAACAATGGTGTAATTTGATTCACACGCACATCGGTACACTGTGCCGACAGCAAGACCGCAATCAACAGCGTGTATTCGTCGTGGTGATCCAGGGGAATCGGCGTTTCAGGGTAAAGTTCCCCCAGCCGATGCAGTACATATGCAGCGCGTTCAGTCTTAGTCATCAGCTCGAATTAATTAAAAGCACTCAAAAGCTCAGCCGCCAAGTATATTGCGCACGCACGGCTTGCCCATCAACTAAAGGGGGACTAAAACGCGAACGCTGCGCCGCTTGCTGCGCCGCAGCCACTAAAACCTGATGACTGTAGCTCTGCACTTGCAGCACTTGCACCGCACCACGCGCATCAATGACCACGACCAGCGTGACTTGCTTGCTCACATCCTGCTGCATCAATCGATTAAAAGCCAGTGACTGCGGCATACGAGGGCTGCCGCGCCGCAATAAGCGTGGCAGCGCATCTAATTCAGAGAAATCAAAAATAGATGCGAGCTCTTGCGCCAGTTCGACTTGCAGGTCCAGATCCAAGCTCAGTTGTGGTGAAAAATCTGCGTTTAATTGGGGCAAAGAATCCAGCTGCAAGCGCGCCACATCAAGCACTGGCTCGAGCATGAATAACTCGGGCGGACTGACAACCTGCGGATCAGACTTCGCAGGCGCTGGCAAGACAACTGGAGGAGGTGGAAGAGGAGGCGCGACCAGCTCAAGCATCTCAACTGGCTCTATGGCCTCGATTGGTGCATTTTGCGACAAGGGAATCAGCAAAAAGATCAACAATGCCAGCAACAATCCTAGCACCAGGCTCAAGCCTGAATGGGGTGAACTATCCGGCGCTTGATATAACTGCGACATAACGTTCCCTTGTTAAGCACGCGAAGCCGCAGCCAAAGCGGCCGACTTACGGCCCTGCCCACGCAGCAACTTTTTCACTTTTTTGCGCTGATCTTCCCGCACGATATAACCCAGACAATTCTCGGAACCACAATCGCAAGGGTGATCCAAAAAGTGCTCCATATCGTAGCCATAATCATAAGTTAGCTCTTCCCCCTCATGGATCGGGCTACGCGCCACGATCCATATTTCGCCTTCATAATTAATGGCCTCGCAATTACCATCACATGAGTGATTCATATAACGAGCCGGATTGCGTCCACGCCGGCCGTCTAAATCCCATTCATCATCCAACTCAAAAATATAAACCAAACCAGAACCCGTCTTGCGGGCTTTTTCCTCCCATTCCAAGGCGCGGCGGGTCGACTCCTCTTTACTGATTTTTTCACCCACGTATTGAATAATATCAGTGCCAGCTTCCATCTGAGCAGTGGAAAACAATCCACGACGATGGATCGATGAAGCAGCTACTTTGCAAAGTCTTTTGGCAGGCATACCTGTAGTTAAATAAGGCGCCCAAAATAGTGGCAAGGTAATAGAGCCCCCACCACACCTACAAGACCGCCCGCAAACGATCTTCCAGCAGCTCTAACATAAGCGGATGCTGCGCCAACAGCGGTGTGGTAGCTATGGCCGCAAAGTCTCCAGCCGCGATTAAGCCATCGCAGATTTCTGCAACATCTCCACCCGCCCCTGCATGACGACCAGGCAATAAAAAAAACAGAGCGACCACCAAATTACCAGCGGCTAATTCTGAGATTTGGCCCGCGTGCTCAAGCAAAGGTTCATTAAATGCATATTCATCGCCCGCGCGACGTTCCATCGAACACGCTTTAACAACCCAGCCCTCTTTAGCCAGTAACTCCTGCAACTGCTGCGCCACTGCATTACGCACCTCATTTACTGCCAGAGCTGGCGTGCCATGGTCGACTAAAGCCACTTTGGCCGTGGCCCACCCGCGCGCATGAATCAGCGCGCGCACATGATCGGACAACATTTTAGCCAGTCGTAAATCAGGCGCTGCCACTTCGTGCCCCGCGAGTGGCGCAGCAATCTTGACACTCACCGCCGGCTGCGCTTGCTGCACCTCGCGCACTAATTTTGGTAAATAGTCTGCCAGCGCTAAGCTCGGGCCTAGAAACAAGGGCAAAATAACAAAATCACGCGCCCCTGCCGCAACCAATTCACGCAAGCGACGCCTCACAATTGTGGCGGGCACTCCCGCCAGCTGTGCCGGCTCAATCTTGTGTGAGTGTAAAAGACTCACCGCCTCCACAGTCAGACCCATCCGAGTCATTAATGATGCCGCCAACTGACGTAGCTCCAAAGTTGCACTGGCGCGTAAAGAACCGTTATCGACTAAAAATACTATAGGTGCTGACGACATGATGAAAAAAGTGATTAAAAATTGCTGATAAACTAAGCCATTGCCGATACTCAAACAACAAAACTCAATTGGCGCAAAAAAATGACTGCGAAATAAATGCTGCAGCGATTCTCGCGCAAGCTGTGGCTCATCGACAATAGACCGAAGCGCATCTGTGGCTTCAGAAGTCCCCATTCTTGGCAAAAGCGCATCCAAGACCTGAGCCCAGAGGTCATAGCGCTAAACTCAGTACCTGAATCGAATTCAACAGCATGCGAGCAAAGATACGCATGATGAAAACATTCAATCAACGTCAAATTCGCGGCGCATGACAACCACTGATAAAAGACAGATGCGATTTACAGCAACACAGCTCATTGCCGTTAAATATAGTCACACTGCACTCTAACCAGCACTACTAAACACTTGACTGTAAAACAGCGCAGCTGCGCGAGGGGATGATAACTGTTGTTACAACGCACAGCAAAAAACTTATTTTTTTGCTAAAGTCCACCTGAACGGCGACGTTATTGTGTAATGTCCGAAGGAAGAATCCTAAGGCATTCACTAAAATTATAAAACCAGAAAGGTAACAATAATATGGCAAATATATCACTAAACGCAGGCATTCGTTCAGGATTAACTCAACTGAATAGAACTGGAGCACAATTCAGGCAGACTACCGACCGCCTAGCGACCGGCAAAAAGGTTGCATCCGCAATTGATAATCCAACTAATTTCTTCGCAGCCGTTAATCTAAATGACCGAGCAGAGGGACTCAGTTCACGGCTAGATACCATGGGCCAAGCGGTTCAACGTATACAAGCGGCCGACAACGGCATATCTACCATCCGAAGCTTTGTTTCAGCGATGAAAGGTGTTGTTAACAATGCAATCGGCAACACTGACTCCGACGCACGAGCCGCTCTAGGCAAGCAGTTTAATGAGCTGATCAATCAAGTTGGAACAGCTGCGGCAGATTCAAGTTATCAAGGTAAAAACTTGATTCAAAGTACCGGAGAAGATGGTGAATCCGAAACTGTACAATTCAATGAAACATTCGGTGAATCCACATTGGAAGTGAAGGGCTTCAGCATTCAAGCTGGTGCTTATAACTCAGCAACCAACGTTGTTACAGACATTGATACTACTAACGTTGATGGCTCAACGTCAATCTCATTCGAAGGTCATACTGCTGGAGGGGACGCCGGCGGTCTGATGCTATCGTCCCAAGATAGCACCACGGCAGTAGGCATTCAGAGCTATGCTGCGGCTGGCATGTCAACTGGCAACTCGGCAGAGTCGGCTTCTGTAAACTGGGCCGGTTCTGGCTACCAAGAATTGCTCAGCGATGTGGTAACTCAACTCGAAGCCTTCGACAACGCACTTAAAACCCAATCTGGTGCACTCGCCACAAACTTGTCAACGATCACCACCCGCGAAGAGTTCTCCAATAACATGATCAACACACTGAAAGAAGGTGCTGACAGTTTAACACTCGCAGACCTGAATGAAGAAGGCGCCAACTTGTTGGCACTGCAAACTCAGAACCAGCTATCAACACAGTCGATTTCGCTCGCTTCTCAAAATTCTCAGGCAGTACTTCAGTTGATTGGATAATTCCCACAGCATCAGTTCTTAAACCGAAATTCAACGGGTTCCTAATGGAACCCGTTTTTTTATGCCTACGCAAATAAGCGATGATAATCGATTAATAGCGTATTGTTAGGTGCAGACTATATACGCAGCCACAGAGTTGACATGGACACGCAATTCAGACTTAAATATAGCTAATTGAACACCGCAACTCAAGCTGCTCTAGATCAAGCTAATCACGCCAGCGCCCTAGCCCAAGCCGGCCAAGTTGATGCGGCAATCCAAGCCTTTGAAGCGGCCATTGCGCTCCAGCCTAGTATGGTGGGCGCTCGCTGTAACTTGGGGGCACTACTCGATCAAACCGGCCGCAGCGAAGCCGCACTCGTTCAATTACGGAAGTGCCTACAACTACAGCCTGATTTCCCCGAGGCTTGGAATAACTATGGCAACGCGCTGCTGCATTGCTGCCAAATCGAAGCCGCCCACAATGCATTCTCTCGATCCACGCAATTACGGTCGAGTTATCTTGACGCACATTCCAATCGTATACTTGCCACCTTATATCGGGCCGATAACAACCAAACGATACAACTCGCTCGTAGCGACTGGCAACGGGCACTCCAGGCTGCCACGCAAAAAATGCCGGCGTTCCATGCCAGCAAGCGTTCGCCCCAGCAAAAGATCCGACTCGGCTTTGTCTCGCCTGATTTTCGACTGCACTCAGTCGCCTATTTTCTACAACCTGTGCTCGAAGCACTCTGCCCAGAAACATTTGAGTTCTACCTCTACTCCGACACGCAACGCAGCGATGCCATAACACTGCGCTTCAAACA
>Ga0115008_10004888_pt1 | contig 11140 bp, 8 predicted proteins | sample FraStrMetagenome_FD_87164 | JGI IMG/M metagenome (GOLD analysis project Ga0115008, IMG submission 87164) | Marine eukaryotic phytoplankton communities from Arctic Ocean - Fram Strait ARC3M Metagenome | ecosystem: Environmental > Aquatic > Marine > Oceanic | place: Fram Strait | collected 2012-06-18
AAGAGCGCCTACTATCAGTTCAATTAAACTGAAAATAAGGCATTCTTACGAATTAACGCAAAAATTGAATGCGGTCAAAATGGAGTTAATTGATGTTTGTCTTCATTATCGCCCAACCCTGAAGTAATACCGCTTTCTTAAAGGTTTAAGCTAATTACAGGTCTCTCCTGGCGTAAAGCCAGTCGCTACAATTCCCTGTAGCGACTGGCTTTATCCCAGAAGTTCGTAGCGAGCACAGAGCGGATTCCATGCACCTTGAGGCCTAACGATCTCTATGCTCCCCTGCGTTTTGCATGGCTCTGTGCTCTTTATTGGGCCCTTGGACGCTGTCCTCTAGTGACCACGAGAACGGGTGGTGGAAACCTACTTGAGAGTTGAAATTATAGCCTAAAACGTTCGACCGACGGTGAGTTTCTTGACGTTGAAGTTCATCAATAAGCCAACGGAAATTTTCGATAATTTCATGTTGGTCAGCAATTGCGCCCTGTGGGTGCTGCTCAATGTATCCACAGCTTTTAATATTTCCTGTCAATTTGCTATGAGCACAAAAAAGGCCGAAGCGTTTCCGCCTCGGCCTTTTGAAAGTTTGATGTAAGACGTTTACTTGGAAAGCTTCGCTGCGCTCTCAACCAGAGCGGCGAAGGAGTTTGCCTTGAGCGCCGCACCGCCGATGAGGCCACCGTCGATGTTTGGCTGAGCAAGGAGCTCGTCTGCGTTTTCTGGCTTCATGGAACCACCGTAGAGGATACGCACCTTATCAGCTGCATCTACACCGATCAGACCAGCAAGGAGGCGGCGGATTTCGGCGTGCACTTCTTCGGCCATTTCTGGTGTCGCAGTCTTGCCTGTGCCGATCGCCCAGACTGGCTCGTAAGCAACGACCAGTGCGTCTGCAGCGTCTGCAGTGACACCGACAAGAGCGCCCTCGAGCTGAGTCTTGATAACTTCGTTGACCTTGCCAGCTTCACGCTCGTCAAGTGTTTCACCGATGCAAACGATTGGCTTAAGGTTTGCTGCAAGTGCGACGAGTGTCTTTTTGTTAACGATCGCGTCGGTTTCGCCGAAGTATTCGCGGCGCTCTGAGTGTCCGAGAATGACGAACTTGCAGAACAGGTGGCGAAGCATCTCAGCTGAGATTTCACCAGTGTAAGCACCAGACGCTTCAAAGTGCATATTTTGTGCACCGAGAGAAACGTTGGAATCAGTTACCACCTGAGACACTGCTTCGAGTGTCGTGAAGGTTGGGCAAACGCAGACAGAAACTTCGGTCTGTGGGCCAACGATGCTGACAACGTCTTTAGCGAGCTCAGCGCCTTCGGCCGAGTTCAGGTTCATTTTCCAGTTACCTGCGATGAGGTATTTGCGTGCTGTTTTACTCATAATATTATTTTTGAATTAGGATGGAGGTCCGCCGGAAATGGCGAAGCAATTAGGAAAACTGGTGGGCAACGCTCTGTCGTTGCCGCACTGAGGCGGAAATGACGGAGCATTTTCCTCCAATTAAATGTGATTAGATGGTGTCGAGTGCGCTGACGCCTGGAAGCTCTTTGCCTTCGAGGAATTCGAGGGATGCGCCACCGCCGGTGCTCATGAATGTAACTTGGTCGCCGTAGCCAGCCATCTTGATGGCTTTCACCGAGTCGCCGCCACCGATGATGGAACATGCGTCGGAATCTGCGATTGTCTTAGCGACTGCGAACGTGCCTTGGTTGCAGGCTTCGATTTCGAAGATACCCATTGGGCCATTCCAGAGAACAGTCTTGGCATTCTTAACTTCAGCATTGAAGAGCTCGATACTCTTCGGGCCGATGTCAACGCCTTCCCAGCCGTCTTCGATACTGCCTTCAACCACTTTGCTGTCCGCAAATGTACCTGCGCCGAAATCAAGACCTTTGACAACCATGTTATCCACTGGAAGGAGAAACTTAACGCCCTTCTCTTTCGCTTTCGCGAGTGCTGCTTTCGCAGTTGGAACGAAATCAGGCTCGCTAAGGGAATCCCCTACGGTTTGCCCCAAGGCCAATTTAAATGTGTAAGCCATGCCGCCACCGATGATGATGGTGTCTGCCTTCTCCAGCAGCGTATCGATCACTTTGATCTTATCGGAAACCTTTGCACCGCCTAGGATCACTGTGAGTGGACGCTCAGGGCTGTTGGTCTTCTCGCCGAGGTAAGCGAGTTCCTTCTCGATTAGAAGGCCGCAAACGCAAGGTGAGAGGAATTTTGCAACACCTGCAGTGGATGCGTGTGCGCGGTGCGCTGTGCCGAATGCATCGTTGACGAATGCGTCAGCAAGTTTTGCGAGTGATGCAGCAAATTCCGGATCGTTGTCTGTCTCGCCTTGGTAGAAACGAACATTCTCAAGTAGAGCGACTTCGCCGTCACCAAGTTTCGCTACTTCGGCTTCAACTTCTGCGCCGATGCAATCCTCGATGAATGTCACAGGTTGGCCAAGTTGAGCAGCGAGTGCTTCAGCAACGGGAGCGAGTGTGTATTTGGCATTCTTCTCGCCCTTGGGACGGCCGAGGTGGCTGGAAAGAATGACCTTCGCGCCTTGAGCGACGAGGTGTTGAATCGTTGGCAGTGCTGCAACGATACGAGAATCGTCGGAGATGACGCCGTCTGTAAGTGGGACATTGAAGTCACAACGAACGAATACGCGTTTACCGGAAAGATCGACGTCTTTAATGGATTTTGTAGCCATGTTGATAAGTAGTAGTGGGAGGTGAGTTGACTGGTTTTCGGTTGCCTGGTTTTCAGTTAAACTGACAACTGAAAAACAGAGAACTGGGAGCCGAATAATAAAAAAAGCCGCCGCGACAGAGTATCCGCTAAAAGGGAAACCTGCGCGGCGGCCAGAAATTCAAGATGCGATTAACAAGTTCTTAGAGAAACTTGGAAACCTTCTGAACGAGCTCAACAACGCGGTTTGAGTAACCCCATTCGTTGTCATACCAGGAAACAAGCTTGAAGAATGTGTCGTTAAGACCCATGCCGCTGCCCGCATCGAAGATGGAGCTAAGCTCGTCGTGGATGAAGTCAGAAGAGCAAACTTCGTCTTCAGTGTAACCAAGGATACCCTTGAGGGAACCTTCGGAAGCTTCCTTCATCTTTTCGCAAATTTCTGCGTAAGATGTGCTCTTCTCTGTCTTCACTGTAAGGTCTACAGCAGAAACAGTTGGAGTTGGAACGCGGAAAGCCATACCAGAAAGCTTACCTTGAACTGCAGGAAGCACGAGGCCAACAGCCTTCGCAGCACCTGTAGTCGAAGGGATGATGTTAAGAGCTGCTGTGCGGCCGCCCTTCATGTCCTTAGGAGAAGGACCATCAACTGTCTTCTGAGTCGCTGTGTAGGAGTGAACTGTAGTCATCAGACCTTCGACGATGCCGAAGTTCTCAAGGATGACCTTAGTCATCGGTGCCAAGCAGTTAGTTGTGCAAGATGCATTGGAGATGAGGTCGTGCTCAGCTGTGATCTCGTCGTCATTCACGCCGATAACAACAGTCTTCACGCCGTCACCCTTACCAGGAGCGGAGATAATAACCTTCTTTGCGCCAGCAGTGATGTGACCTTGTGCCTTTTCGTCTTGGACGAACAAACCAGTTGATTCGATAACGATATCAACGCCAAGTTCCTTCCAAGGAAGGGCTGCAGGACCTTCGCGAACTGCGAGTGTCTTGATTTCGTGGCCGTTCACTACGATGATGTCGTCACCCTTAGTTTCAACTGTGCCTTTGAAGCGACCCTGTGTGGTGTCGTATTTAAGTAAGTATGCGAGGTTCTCTGCAGGGACGAGGTCGTTAATTGCGACCACTTCGATCTCGCTGCCAAGAAGGCCCTTCTCGACGAGAGAGCGAAATACCAAGCGACCGATGCGGCCGAAGCCATTAATTCCAATTTTTGTAGCCATTTTTATATATGTGTTGTTTTCAGTTTGAGATGAGAAAATTCAAGAAGCTGGGACTAATTAATCAGGTTTGTAGCATTGGCAAGAAATATTCGCTAGGATTGTGTAATCGAGGAATTAACATTGCGCAATCGGCTCAGCTATTATCGAGTTGAACTAATACTGGTTAGTCAGTGAATAAGAGTGTATTGGGATTTTTTCGGTTAAACCTCTGCAAGCGAGCTTGATAACAGTAAAACCAGTTGACAATAAGGCACTAAAAGGTGTCCTTCCGGCCCTTAATCGGATGCCTGACACAGGGTTAGATGCAAGTTATTGTAACTGACCTTGTTCAAGTGATAGGTACATGCTAATCCGCTGTACGACAGAAATCTGTATGCTTGATACTTATGAAAATTAAAAATTGGGACATTTTCGTGTTCATCGTCTTTTATCACCTATTACTGGTGGTATTGATCCCTGCTGCGATCACAGCGGCTAGTTGGCCCGCTATTCTATTATTTTTCGTCACCTACATAATTGGCGGCATGTCGATCACTGTCGGCTACCATCGCCTCTACGCCCACAAGGCATATTCGGCCAATGCCTTCTTTGAATGGTGCGTGCTGCTTGGCTCAGCCCTCTCCTTGGAAATGTCGGCGCTCAAATGGTCGCACGACCACCGCATTCACCACAATCATGTCGATACCGAAAAAGATCCCTACTCGATCAAAAAAGGATTCTGGTATGCGCACGTGCTCTGGTTGTTTGACTATCAGCGTGATTATGACGCATCGCTCATTCCCGACTTGCTGAAAAATCCGCGCGTGGTGCTGCAAGATCGCTATTATGGTGTATTCGTCGCGGGCGTAAACCTTGCCGTATTCGGCATTGGTTGCCTACTGGTCGGGCCACTCGCCTCGTTCTACTTCGGAGTGCTCTTACGCATCGCAATGATCCACCACAGCACCTGGTTTATCAACTCACTGTGCCACACGATCGGCTCGAAGACTTATGCTCGTGAATTGAGCGCAGTGGACAACGCCCTACTCGCACTACTTACCTTTGGTGAGGGTTACCACAACTACCACCACGCCTTTGCCGCCGATTATCGCAATGGCATCCGCTGGTATCACTTCGACCCTTCTAAATGGACGATCTGGCTCGCCTCCAAACTCGGTATGGCCGACAAGCTGCGCGTCATCAATGAGATCGCCCTACAAAAGGCGCTGGTGCTAAAGGATAAGCAGCTGATCCTCGCACACTTGGAAGCAGAAGTGGATACCGTTGCTGCTGAACTCAAAGCAAAGCTCGAAGACGTCTCTACCGTGTTTGAGGAAAAGGCTGCAGTCATCATGCTCAAAGCACGTGAATTGAAACAAGCCAGCGACGAGCAGAGCAAGACTATCCAAAAGGAGATGAAAGAGCTACGTGCCTCTCTCAAGCTCACCTGGAATGAATGGATCGCGCTGACCAAGCAGGCGACCAAGCAATACGACTTGGCTCACTAGGCGGACGAAATACGCCCCACCTTTAATTATACGAAAGCCCTGCCGCACTTGCTGTGCGGCAGGGCTGTCTTGTGGTTCAGAGTCATTTACCGGGAAATGGGTAAAGGAGGGAGGGCGACTCGCCCACCTTTGCAGTAAAACAGGATAAATGTGGGCGACTCGCCCACCTTTGCAGTAAAACAGGATAAATGTGGGCGAGTCGCCCACCTTTACAGCAAAACAGGATAAATGTGGGCGAGTCGCCCACCTTTACAGCAAAACAGGATAAATGTGGGCGACTCGCCCACCTTTGCAGCAAAACAGAATAAATGTGGGCGAGTCGCCCACACTCCTATGGCGGTCAATTGCGCAAACAAGCCCCACCCGATCAGGGACACGTTGCCTGTTAGATAAAACGGTCTATCGTTCAATCGGGAATTTCCGACAAACGACGATGAACCTTTTTTGTTAATTGAGAAATCTACTACTGCACCAACCAAAGGCCGCAACCGAGTGGCGGGATGTGTACAGTCTTGTTTCCGAGTGGGATGCGTGCCGAGACTAAGCCAGTCACTTTGAAGCGTTCATGGTCTGCGATTTGAAGCGCACTCTCAAGATAATCCACATCACATATAATATTGGCATATTCCAAATGTGGGTTCACTGCGAAAATCAATATCGGCGCATCGATACTGCGATCCGCATTATAGATTGCGACGGTCGCACTCGAGCCCTCGGCAACGAAGAACTTGAGATAACCGTCCTGCAGTGCGCCATCATGGCGGAATGCCTTCCCCAGTGCCGACAGGCGAAAAGCGATCCAATTACGGAAATAGGCATGTGTGCCTGAGTAAACCAAGCGACGATTGTAATCGAGCGCGTTCACGTCGCCGCGCTGATAGGTGTTTGAGATGCCGAGCTTCGAGCGCATGAAGTCCTGCCCCTCCGCGAGCATTGGCACGCCGAGCGAGGCAAATAACACTGCTGCCATTAAATGCGTGCGGCGGCGGTCCAGCAATGTCGGATCTGTGCCATCCTGCTCTGCGCGTTCGGTAATACGATCCATCCAGCATTGGTCGTCATGCGACTCAGTGTAATTGATCGTCTGCGCCGCAAAGCGACTGCTCGATGGTGAACCTGCTAAGAAATACTGGATCGAATCTTGATTCCCTTCACCACAGACGTAGTCCGCAATTGATTCACGAAAGCCGTCGTTCCAGGAAGCAAAACCAGTTTCTTTCAATTCATCTTGAATGTGACCACGGAAGCTCCATGGCTCCGCTATTAATATAATTGAAGGCTTCACTTTCTTTAACTCGACCTCGATCTCTCGCAACACCTCGATCCCGATCAGCTCAGCTAAATCAAAGCGGAAGCCGTCGACATCATAGGTCTCAATCAAATGTATCAAACTCTCGATAATGAGTCGGCGAGCCATTGGCGTATCGCAGCGTAAATCGTTGCCGCAGCCGCTCCAATTCATCAAGTCGTTCGCCTCATCCATGTGGAAGTAGTAGCATTTATCGACAAACAATAAATGGTTTGGCTCGCCAACGTGATTATACACCACATCAATAATTACTGAGATGTCCTTATCATGGAAGTCCTGGACTAAGCCGCGAAACTCTTCGATTTGTGAAGCCTTCTCAGGCTCCAGCGCATAGCTACTCTCCGGGGAAAAGTAGTTCACCGTCATATAGCCCCAGTGGTAGTCTTCCGTTCTGAGGTTATCGAACTCTTGAATCGGCTGCAGCTCGATCGCGTTGACTCCGATTTCCTGCAAATAGGAGCCCTCCGCTTTGAGCCATTTACGTAGCCCCGCATAGCCTCGACGCTCTTCTGTTGTTAGTTCAATCGGCGCATGCGCCGCCAAATCGCGAACGTGTCCTTCAAGGATCACTAAATCATGCCAGCCTGGCGGTGTATAGGGCGTCGCGATTTTCTGCATCCGTGCAGGATCCACCACGATCGCAGGACCGCGATGGCCGAGGCATGCCTTGGCGTAGGGGTCTAGCACTGCAAAATCTTGGTCAAAGTGCGAGGTGCCTTCATGACTCTCGCCGAGCACACGAAAGGAATAATAACTGCCAATTAAGCTTTCATCGAAACTGACCTCCCAAGTGACACCATCGACGCAGTGCATCTGAACTAGTGCCACATCGGACTCGTCTGCTTTTTGCCCATATGCCAGTTTGACTCCACTTGCGCGTGGTGCAAACAGGCGAAACGTGGTTCGCCCCTCTTCGACAATTGCCCCTAGCGGGAGATCGGTCGATGACGCGATTAAAAACTGGGTGTGCGGTAGCTCATGTGCTTCCACATACGTGGCATCTCGCCAAAGGATTTTCTCATTGCCTTTCGGTGTATAGCCCTCGGGCGTGCGAAAGCGGAAAATATGCTTACCGGTTTGCTCGGGATGGAACTCAAAGTTCGTCACCCCATCGGGACTGCACACGAAATTAGGCGCACTATCGGGCACGTCGAACCAGTCACCGTTTTCCGTGACGAATTTGAATTTAAAGGACTTCCCCTGCGGGATGTGCTTAAGTGGCACGCTCACCTCATAGGTCGCACCAGCTTCATCGCTCAACGGCGTAAGTTCCCACTCCGGCTTACCGATTGCCTCGCTCCATTCGTTGAACTCACCAGCGAGATAGACACGAACCGTGCGATCCAACAACTGCGGGTAGCGTTTCGACTGCATTGCAAACACCCAGCTCTGCTTCTTGCGGTAGTAGCGACAATAGCGCCCAGTTTCTTCCGGGCTCAAGCGCTCTAATGCACCGAGGTTGATATCCGACGGTCCCAGGGAAAGTGGAGGCAATGTAGTTGTGCCTGACCAATCTGAAGCTAAAATCACTAATCCGGAATCATCTGAGATCCAGAAAGCATGTGAGATGTGTTTGACTGTTTTTGCCATAAAATAAGACTTATCATTCAATAAGATTTCATTAGAGGGCAATACCCTTTCCGTATTCTATTCGGTTTCATTGAGCGATCGAGCGATCCGCGCACTTACAGGTCATTTAATCATTCTGAATGAGGCAAAGTGTGAATTTCTCCTCAGAAGTGCTTTGACTCGTATTGACGATACGCGCAGAGGACGTTTTGTTCAGACGATGAAAAAAATCCTGGTAGCCTTATCTGGGGGTGTTGATAGCGCCGTCGCGGCCCTTTTACTTAAACAGCAAGGTTATGCCGTGTCCGGTGCCTACATCCGCACATGGATGAATGAGGAAATGCCGTTGGCCGATTGTCCAGCGCAGCAAGACATCGAAGATGCGCGTGCCGTCGCCGAGCACCTCGGTATCGATTTTGAGATCGTCAACCTCGTCAATGAATATCGCGAGCACGTCGTCCACTACCTCGTCGAGGGCTATCAGAAAGGGATCACGCCAAACCCAGATATCATGTGCAACCGTGAGATGAAGTTCGGCATTTTCCAGGACTACGCGCTCGACCGTGGATTCGATGCGCTGGCAACTGGGCATTACGTGCGCAAACGTCAAAACGCCGACAGAAGTTTCGATCTGATACAAGGCATGGATGGCAATAAGGACCAGACTTACTTCCTTGCCATGCTACAGCAGAAGCAAATCGAGCACGCGATTTTTCCAGTAGGCGAACTCAGCAAGCCAGCCGTTCGTGCGCTGGCTAAGCAACATCAGCTCCCCAATGCGGAGAAAAAAGACAGCCAAGGCATCTGTTTCCTCGGCGATATGAATATCAACCGTTTCCTTGAATACTACATCGATGATAAGCCCGGCGATATCATCAACGCAGACGGTAAAGTACTCGGCCAGCATCAGGGGCTGCATCGCTATACTTTAGGTCAACGGCGCTGGATCGGAGTGCCATCCAACACTGACAACGAGTTCTACGTGGTGATCGGCTCCAACATGGAGCGCAACCAGCTGATCATCGGCTTCGACAAGCCAGAGTCTCCTGGCCTGTTTGGCCAAGAGTTCGAGGTCTATGGCCTCAGTTTTGTGAATCACCCCGTCACTGAGCCATGCAAGCTACTGGCGAAACCGCGCTACCGAGATGCTTCACAACAGATCACTTACACACCGACCGGGGCCGACACCGCAACAGTCGTATTTAATGACCCGCAGCGTGCGCTCGCAGCCGGCCAAATTATCGCATTTTACCACGGCGAAACGCTGTTAGGCGGCGGATTCTACCGATAAGCGATCAATCACGGCCCCTTAAAAGTAACTATCTAACGCCACTGCAGTCGTCTCATAGGTCGTATTGGTCATTTCTAACCACTCAAACACTTCATAATCGGTGCCACCTAAATTCACGTCGGCTAAAGCCTCATCAAAGCTAAAATGGCTATTGCCAACGAGTGACGCATCATACGCAACCACCGCACCATAGACGCGCCCGGAATTACCTCCACCCTTCAGTTCCACATTAGCATTTGGGGCATACACGGAAGCGGATAATTGACCATTGCCGTTAATTTTAATCGTCTGTTCGCCCTCATTAGTATTCGTCCCAATGACCTCTAGATACTCTGGGTTGGAGGAGTTTAAAATCCCATTGCCACCGATGGACACATCGCCTTCAACGAAGAGTTTCAAAGTGGCATCAGTATCCAGGGTAAGTGTCGCATTACCTTTTAACTCAAATGATCCAGTAACCACCAGTATGACGTCAATATTCGGGGCAATGACTAGCGACCCGCTGTTCCCTCCTAATGACCAATCACCATCTACGTAATAGGTGCCACTGGTCGTGATTGTTCCAGAAATGGGAAACACCCATCCGGACGAGACCGACGGAGCAGCGCGATTGGGAAAGGAAGCGTAATAATCCGTCAAAATCCGATCTTCTTGGACGATCTGCGACTCACCGTAGGCGCTAATGGTACCATTTTTCCCGACATCGATAACATCCGACCCGGTTTGTCCAGCAGCAAGTGTAGCGCCAACCGCAACGTAACCATAGATATTTGCATTACCGATATCAATCGCATCGGTTTCAATCGAAACAGTAGAAACGCGGATTTCAGATCCTCTGTTACTGCTGCTGTAAGGGCCAATATCTGAGCTATAGCTATCCATCGTTACATTCTGACCTTTCAAAACGAAACCATTTTTCGAATCGAAACCATTTTTATATGGAAAGAACCCACTATTTAGCGCCACTTGCAGTTGCTTGGTGACATCCCCAGACGGATGGCCGGATACGATACCTTCTGAATGAATAGTCGGCGTATCAGAATTAGGGCCGGTTGCATCTTGTATGACCACTCGTATTGAGCCCGTCCTGCCATTGGTGATCTCCAATCCAGTGACCTTTCGTGTCCATGTGGACCCACTTACATTCCAACCGCTAGTATCCTTATCATTCAGTGCATCGATTGCTAAGTCTACCCCGCCTTCAGCCAACGAAAAGCTTGCACCGATTAAAAGAGAACGCCTGGCTAAACGGTATTCCGATGATGTCAGCGTCATGTACCCGCCGACTAAAAGAGAGACGACAAACATCGCGATAATGGCAGTCATCAGTGCTGATCCCTCCTTGCCGCTAAGCACCTTCGCGGTCGTTGTATGGTATCGTTTCATGAGATTTAGTTTCGGTTCTAATTCATATTTCGCATCATAAAGCGTGCTGAAATAATATAGTCAGTATTGTCGAGGGCCATCACGGTTCGTATTAATTCCGCATCTAATTGTAAGCTTTTAGCCCACTCATTAACAGATGCAACCGGCCCCGAAATGGATTCGAAGTCGTCACCTGGGGCTTGAAAAA
>Ga0115008_10004889_pt1 | contig 11138 bp, 3 predicted proteins | sample FraStrMetagenome_FD_87164 | JGI IMG/M metagenome (GOLD analysis project Ga0115008, IMG submission 87164) | Marine eukaryotic phytoplankton communities from Arctic Ocean - Fram Strait ARC3M Metagenome | ecosystem: Environmental > Aquatic > Marine > Oceanic | place: Fram Strait | collected 2012-06-18
AACTAACACCACAAAGTAGTGGTGATCAAATTAGTAAAGCTAAAGAAAAAGCCGTACCTTCACCAAAACCTCCTACAAAAGAGGTAGTTGGTCAGACATATATAAATTTTGCTGAGGAGGAAAATTTAGAGAATGATGATTACTTTGATTTTGGAGATATTGAAATGGGTAATAGTAATTCACTTTCAGACGATCTAGACTCCATGGATAATGGTAAAACTGATAAAAATTGTAAAAATAGTTAATTAAATATATATAATGATAATTTGTAAAGTAAACAACGAGGCAACTGGGAAAGAATCCGTATTGCACGCTGAATTACTTAAAGTTTTCAAGAATCAAAAAGACGCAGATTTAGCTTATGCTAAATTTGTAGGAAATGATTTTAAGGAAGTTTTTGGTGACTGGGTGGCAAAATACAAGGGTAAATCAACAATTAAAACTGGAGAAACCTATGACACAGGAGAACCAAAATTAAAATTAGATAAAGAAACAGGTCAACGTTACTTTGAACTATTAGATGGTACTGCCTTTTTTATAGACAAGAAAGGACTTAGAGGTACATTTACTCCACAGGAGATTAAAGATGTATCTAAGTATCTATTGTATAGATTCGTTCAGGACGGCGGGGCCAAATCATTTAATGAATACACTGGAAACAGAAGTGTATCCAGGTTGATGGAAAGTATAGAGAAATCTATAGCTGACTACAAAGTCCAGGCATCTAACATGGCTAATCCTAAACACACAGCAATACTTACCAGAAGGATAGAAAAGGTAGAACTCCATAAAGAAGACTTCAAAAGAGAGCTTATTTACCAGCTTGACTCACTTGGTCAAAAATTCAAAGATAAAATAACTGACGGGGAAGGCAACCTGCTTAGTGAAGTTACGGAAGAAAATAAGGGTGGAGGAATCAATATAGTTGAATCTATATCAGTAAATCCTAAATCAAGCGCCACTGTAAACACAAAGATATTTCTATCTCAATTAGTTTCTCAAGAAATCCAACCTGATGGAACATATAAGAAGGTGCTTTCAAAATTCTTATTAACACCTACGTTTGAAGATTTCTCTGAAGTTTGGGAAACACTACAACCAATGCTTTCTGACCAAGTTGCTACTCAATCTAACGATGGGGTTATTTCTTCCTACAGGAAAATGAAGAATATAATTGACAGTTTAAAAGAAGTAAAACCTTGGGCTAAAGATTTATCAGAGAAACTCGAGGCTCTTTATAATGACAACAGTGATGGTAGATACAAGGTTTTTGAATTTGTACAGGCGTTTAACAAAAACAAAATAAACTACTATGTTACTGAATTCAATGAACTGAGTTCAGGATATACTGTTTACAACGCTACATCTACAAATAGTAGAGAGAGTCAAATCCTTGATAGATGGGGGTTCAGATTCCAAGAAAAATGGTTAAACAATGGCAAAGAGACAAACTTATCTGACAAAGATATTGCTGCTATAGATAAAATTAAAAGCAATATTAATGAGGTATTTATTGAATGGAAAGAGGATCTTAGGCAGGCAAATGGAGATATAGGGTTAACAAGAGATGCATTTACAAGGGCAGTTCCCAAGCTATTTCAAGAACTTAGAGATTTAGGGGTGTTTGGCCTGAAAGATAAGGATGTAAACGCATTAGTATTACTAGGTGGTGGTACTGAAAAACAATATAAAACTCTTAAAGATTTATTCACGGGAATAAGCCACATGATTAGTGACGACATTATACGTGTTGACAGGGAAGGGAATAAGGTAAAGTTCACTGATAATAAAGGTAGCGCAATAAATCCTTTTAGGTCCCAAAAGATGCTGAAGACACTTGCAAAAGCCCAAGCCTTGAGGGAACTTGATATTGCTGAATCATCTATTTTGGCTTCAGGAGGTAAGACTTATTTTGCATACTCTAATCCCACATACATATCTAATAAGATATCTGAATGGAAAAATGATCCAAGTGGTTTAGAAGCATTGGCAGCTATGCCAATTAATGCTCATTCTAAATGGCTTAAATACTTATTGGCAAATCATATAACCAATAATGAGGAAAAGAGAAAGAAAGAATCTATAAAAAGACTTGACGCATTAGAGTCTGGACTAGCTTCTTCATTCACATCCGTAGGTAAGGATGATGGAGTGGATAACACCTCTATTTCATTAGACGATCAGCTTAATGACAATATTACTAAATTACTAGGCGGGAGACTTAAAGATGGTGTTTCTTACTTCCCCTCGATTATTGCCGCAGATAAATCAAGAAGAGTAGAGTTTAAAGGATTCGAATTTGTTGAATCAGGAATACATAATAGAACTGCAGATGGCTCTGTTCATATACCTCCGCAAACTGTAGATATATTTGTAGACTACTTTGAGGATGAGTATAATAGAATGAGGATTGTAGCTGAAGAAATTGAAAACCTTCCTGGCAACAAAAAAATAAAACACTACCATACAGGTAATAAAAATGGACTTAAATCTCAATTGTTTCCTGAATTTAGTCACGACGTTGTTAGAGGTGAGCTTAAAGCAATATTGTATAAAGATGGATTGCCTTTAAAGTCTGGTGGAATTCAAGGATTCGACTCCGTCCAGAGAGTACAGGTTTTTAAAGCTGTAAAAGAAACTCTAAAGCAAAGGCACAGTGAGACTCAAGAAAAGATTCAAGCTCTTGATGAAAGCAGTAATATTGACCGCAAGCTTATAAAAAGTTATAAAAATGATGGTGGGATTCAAGCATTGACTGGAGATTTTTTAGTTAATGGATTGATATCTTCTATTGAATATACCAAGCTATTCTCAGGTGACCCTGCATACTACAAAAGTTTGCCAGATTTAATTAAGAGAATACCCGCAACATATACTGATGGATTACAATTGGCTTTAGAGTCCAGCGATGATATGAAGTTTAACATTGCCATTGTGAAAGGAGTGGAAGTTACCTCTAAATATATACAAAAGATTAAAGACTCTCTTACTGATAAAGATCTTGCTAGAGCGTATGAAGCTAATGATGCTGGCAAAGGTGGTGTAAATACTACTGATGCCCAAGCCTGGATAACTCCAGACAGATGGAAATTCCTTAAACAAAGATTAGGACAATGGAGTGCACAGCATGATGTTGTCTTCAATAAAATGAAGAATGGTAAAATGCTTGATGCATCTAAAGGAGAATTAAAACTTGCTGCACAACCATTAAAAGGTGTTTATTTCGAAATTAATAATGGCGTTCCTACGTACTTAAAATATTCTCAAGCTGTACTTATACCAAGTATGGTAAAAGGCACTCCAATGGAGGCGTTATTGTACAAAATGACTCATGACAAAGAAGGCAACAAGATTAAAGACCCATCTAAGCAAGTTCATGAGGTAATTACAGAGGACGGTATAAAGGTTGGTGCTATTTCTCCAACTAAAATTAACGAGGGCAATACAACCTCGATGGCAAAGGAATTTGAATTAAATACAAACACAATGTCTAATAAGGGCTGGAAACTTCAGCAGGACTTACCGATTAAATCCATGCATGAAACCAACATTGGTTCCCAAATACAAAAAAATATTCTTGAAGGCTTAAAAATTAATGAAGATTACCTTGTTGGGGGAGTAGAGCAAAAGGGGACTATTTTATTGCAAAAGGTTCATAACGCTATCTCAAATTTAGTAGATATTGGAGCAGAAGAGGTTTCAAAGAAATTAAACATTGATAGTGAAGGCAAGATTAATGATTCATCAGCACTCTATAGAACAATGATTTCTGAATTTAGAGAAAGAGGTGGTAATGAAAACATTATTGCAGCTCTAGAAAAGAGAACTCCATTTGATGCTATTCCTCAAATTAGAGGTAGAATTGACAGTATATTAATGTCTGTATTCAATAGAGCAATGATTAAGATTTCTACCGAAGGAGGATCTTACATCCAGGTTTCTCCATTTGGATTAGAGCAATTTGATGAAACTTCAGGTATTATTAAAATCTCTGATAGATATGACGGCAAGGGATTACAACCACCAAGAGAAGGTAAAAATGATCAAACTCTTCCAGGTCAAGTTATGATACCTCATACATTAGCTATGAAATTACTAGAAGATTCTGGTCAAAATTTATCAGATATGACTCCAATGAAATGGAGAAGACTATTTAAGGACCCAAAAACTAGAGAACTTGTTGGATACAGAATTCCTAACCAGGGAATGTCATCTAATGATACTCTCGAGATTGTAGGTATACTTCCTGCTACTATGGGTGATAGTATCATAGGATATGATGCAATACCAGCAAAGACTGGTAGTGATTTTGATATTGATAAGATGTATATAATGGCTCCAAACATGCTGTATAATAAAAAGACAGCTAGATTTGAAGTATTAAATGATGAAAATAAGAGGTTTTACAAAGGGGCTAAGAATCCAGATAAATTAGTTGCTCAAAACACTGTGTTGAATTTGTATTCAGATATATTACAGAGTCATCACACTTATGACAATATGATGACGTCTATTGATACTGGCTTCTTAAAAAAGGATGTTGAGAAATTACATCCAAAAGATGCTGATTTAAATTTAGATCTATTCTCACCTATCACACAGTTAGAAACAAAGATGAATTACATGTCTGGTAAAATGGGTGTTGCACTTACTGCAAACCAATTAGTTGACCACGTAGCTAACCAGTCTCTTGACATAAGAATATCTGAGTCTTTAGGAATGGGTAATACAAAAGGAAGATCCACCATAATGGATGAAAATAAACCAGGTACAAGAAGTATTGCTGACACATTATCGGCATTCTTAAATGCATATGTGGATATTGCAAATGACCCTTATGTTACTAGAGGTAATCACAATGATATTACTGCAAATGTATCTTTTATGCTTATTCGAGCAGGTGTTTCAATGGAAAGAGTAAATAGATATATTGGACAGCCAATATTAAAAGAATTGGTTGAGCTCAAAAAAAGAACCAATAGTATCACTTCAAAAAAACTGACAATAGAGGTTATAGATGAAAAAGGAGGAATCCGTTTAAAAAATGTTACTCCTTATGGGTATTTAAGAAATAAATACAATATAGGTAAATATAAGAATTCACATCTTCAACTGATTAATATCAATAATAAGGGCTTAGAAAAAAGAATCAAAGGTGAGCCTGATAGTTTCATAGACTCAGTAATACTTAATGCGTTTGAGTATCATGAAAAAAAATCTGCACAATGGACTGAAGCTGTACTTGCGGCTAAAGTTGACACAAGGGGTGCGGGTGGCTCACCAATATCAATGAATATCGCTGTTAACAAAATAAATAAAGTAATTGACAGTGGATTTGTTTTGGGGTTCAAAAGTAAATTTAAAGGTACTGCGCTAGGTGCTTATGAGAGACAAGCGCTTATCTTTACTCAAAGAGTATTAAATAGAAGCAATATAGTGTTGTCGGGTACTAGAGGCGCCGAAGAATTTATGAATACAATTTCAGGCAGAATAAGCAAAGATAAAACTCTTGTATCTGAAAAGTTAGGTAAAGCTATAGACAAAGGAATGTATACTTACATGATTTCAGGAACAGAAATGATGAGAAGCAATAGGGTTAACTTTAAAAATTTATTTGAGGAACTACCATTAAAGATTGCTGAGTTGGCAAAGAATTCTGATAACTTTTTATTGAAAGAATTAGAGATCCAGAAGAGGGGTAATTATAACTTTATAGGCATAAATCCTAAGAATAAGCCGGCATTATATCAAAATGATATATATAGAGGGTGGATGGATTTGTATGAAGATTCTAAGACTAAAGATATTGCCGTGCAATTAGTTAAATATGCGTATTCTCAATCAGGATTTAGTGCTAATCTTAATCAATTTTTTACGCATATACCACATGAGATATTAAAAGCTGAAGGAATGAATCTTGAGATTCGTGCATTTTTCCAAAAAATGGAAGACATGGCTACAGATGACAACTTTATAGATCAATTCTTGAGACATGAATCTGAGAATACAGATGTGGTTCCAACATTAAGTAAATCTGACTACATTCATCGCAATGGCAATAAAGAAGAATCAAAAATACCACATGCGTTTGGAGTGAAAGGTAATCAATCTTTTTTGGAAAAGTACAAAATATCAACAAGAGAATCTACTATCTTTAATCCACCTCTTTTTATTACAATTTCATTAGGTCTTGATGAAAATGGGGAGCCATTGAATGGATTATATAAATTATCAAATCCATACGGTGACTTTGTTGCAGACATGGATGGTGAATCATTAGATCTTCCAGTTTATATAAGAACACACAAACTAGGATACAAGGCAGGTAAGAATAAGGTTTTTGAATATCATTATGATAATTCAATTAAAAACTCTATATTACCTGAAAACAATAAAATGTTTACAGATGATTTCAACAAGAATATAGCCAACGCTAAGAAAACATTAACGGGATCTCAATTTGAAAAATCATCAGATATCACTGAAGGTAAAGGAAATGAGGTTGCGCCAATTCTTGAAGAAAACTTTGAAGATAGTGCAGAACAAGAAATGGCAACCACAATCACTCCGGAAATGTTTAAGAGGATTATTAAAGAAGAGAATATTACTAAAAAAGACTGCAAGCCAAGTGGTCAAACAAAACTAGAATTATAATGAGTTGTAAATTTAATTATAAAGGAGAAGATTACACTGAGGCAGAGCTATTAAACGTTCTGTCTAGTGACCCAAATATAGCAACAAAGTATTTTGCTCAAGAAGAAAGAAGTCAAAATGACTATGTCAAAGAAGACTTGGAGTTATTTAAGAGAAAAATAAAGATACTTCAGGAGTCTATGGATGTTGAGGTTATTATAGACTCAACAATCGAAAGCTCTAGGGTTCTTCCTAAAAGTGACAAAAGGGTTAAAGATGCAGGCAGACCTGTAATTTTAATTAATCCAGATAAGATATTTAACACCACTGCAATCCATGAGTTTGGACACATATTTATTGACTCACTACCTGGAGGTTTAGATAACCCTAGATTACAGAGGGCTTTAGATATGCTTATGGGAACAGATTTAGAGACAGAGGTTAGAGAATTATATCCTGACTTAAATGAGGAAATGTTTGCCAAAGAATTGATTACAACTGCTATTGGTAGAAAAGGTGTTGAAATATTTGAGGAGCAAGATAAAGCAGGTATTTGGGAATCAATAAAAGCATGGTTTTTAAGTTTTGTTAGCAGAAAGTTTAACATAGCTAACAAAGATGCAATTGAGTCTCTTACTAGGGATATTTTGGACACTAAGGTAAAGAAAGAGGGGTTATTAAATGACTTATCAATGACGGTTCAAGAGCAAAGGGAAAGAAAAATTGACACCGAAAGTAAAGAGGATAATAAAGTTATCAAGTCATTGGAAAATATCTATCAAGAGACACTTGCTAGGGTAACTAATATTTATAATGAGTATTTACCAGACACACCTCAAAAGAGAGAAAGAGAAGCTATTAATCAAGAGGGAGGGACTACTAGATTTCAGTCTATTTCTAAGCTTAAAGACGAATTATCTAAATTAGATAATACTGACAGGAAGTTAGGATTGTCTAAATATATTCAATGGGTTCGTGAAGAAATATCATTGGTAAATAAAGTTGTTGATGGGAGAAAGAAGAAGGATGAGCTTACTGCCAAAAGAATAATGTCAAGTATAGAATGGAATCAAGGTTTCAGTATGATTGAAGATATTCAAAGCCTTGTAATAAGCATGAACGATAGTGGTGATTTATCTGATAAGGACAAGAAATATTATGATAGAATATTGTCTAACGTTCAAAAAGATAGATCTAAGTTAGATGCTAAATTACTTCAGGCATCTCGTGAGATATACGCTGAGTTTATGTCAGAGAATGACAACAAGATAAAGACTGAATACACAAGAGGTTTCGAGAGTGATTATAAAGATTTAGAATTAGAGTCATCTGGACAAAGTCTTGACTCTTATGTACGTGAAAAATTATTGGCCCATGCTGATGAAATTAAAAAGAAGGCTTATGATGAGGCATTTTCAAATGCAGAGAAATCTATTTCAGACATTACTAAATTGGCTGCTACTATGTGGTCAGAAAAGAATGCAGGCTCTCAGGACATTCAGGTATTATCTACATTGGTGGATTCAGTTGAGCGTGAGATTGCTGAATTTGCGTTAACTGAGTCGACGGAATTTGATGCAAAAAATAAAGAATTCAAAGAGGAGGTTAGTAATGACAAAAATCAGAAGAAAAAGTATAAGAATATGATTACTACTTCATCTTCAGGTCAATCTTACTATGCATCTCAATACAAGCCTGATTTCTTAGAGATTAGAAATGATATGATTAGTGACATGGCTGATAGGGAAAAGGCTGATGAGAAATATGGTGATGTAAAGGTTGCCGAGAACACATTGGAATATGTAATTGACGGCGTTAAAAGAAGAATAAAATTTGGTGGTGGACGTAAGTTTAAAGTAATTACAAATGAGAAAGGAGAGTCTGTTCAAATATCATATGTAATAGCTGGAGAAAGAGAATATCTTCCAACGTCAGAAGCTATCGCAAGAACTGAGTATGAGAATTGGTTAGAGAAAAACACCGAACCGGTACTTATCCAAGGTCAAAATAGATGGACGCCAATTCAAAAATGGGTTAATCCTGATTATGCTAACATGACTGCCGAACAAAAGAAACACTTAAACTTCCTAAAAGGTAAAGTTAGAGAGGCAGACAAAATCACTAAAGGTAAGGATTCTTTGATCTCTAAAAGTTATAACCAGGAGTGGATTAGATTGCCTGGAATGTTAAAATCTGACATGCAGAGAATAATTGAGGGCGACTATTCTGGTGCAATAAAACATCAAATATCTGAACTTACAGCCATACAGGCTGATGATTATCAAACACAAGGAAACAACAATAGCACTAAAGACTCGTTTGTTAGAGTATTTGCTGATATATCTAACAAAGAGAAATTAAGAATACCTATTCCCTTCAGGAAAAAGCTTTCTGAGTCTGAGCAAAGTTTTGACTTGCACACTATGACGTTGATGAACACTATTGCAGCCAAAAACTTTGAGAAAAAGAAGGAAGTTGAAACTACTTTTTTAGTAGTGCTTGAAGTGATGAAAAACAGGAAAGTACCCGATAAAGCTGGTATTATGGGTAAAAGGAAAATACACGCCAATAACGGGGAAAATGAGGTTGATATTTATAAAGACCTGCGTGATGGATTGCCTAACGACGCAAAGAAGGCTTTAGACATGTTAGAGAATAGAATATATGACATAAAAAGTAAAGATGCAGGTAAGGTTAAACTAGGAGACAAAGAGCTTGATGTAAATGCAGCAGCTAAGTCTTGGCTAAAGTATTCCGGTATGAATTCCCTGGTTGGTAACTGGGTAAATAGCGTCGTCAATCTAAGCATGGGTACTATCAACAATTTTATCGAAGCTGCGGGTGGTGAACATTTTGACTTCACGGATTGGGGTTATGCCAGTAAAATATACGCCAAGGATGTAAAAAACATTATGGGTGATTGGGGAACCAATGTAGACAAGTCAAGAACTAACATGTTTCTTAATACATTCAATGTTATGGGTGGTAAGGAGTATTTAGATAATAAGTTTGAAGAAAACACCAGGGGCCAAGCATTAATGAAGATGAATTCTATGCGACCATTAGCCAAAGCTGGTGAGCACATGATGCAAGCCAAAGTGATGTACGCTACAATGAGACACATCAGGGTTATGAATAGCAAAGGTGAGTATATAGATGCTGATGGTAAAGTTGTTAAAAATAAAAAGAATGCAGCTTCATTAGATCAGATGATTGAGTTTATACCGACTTCTAATGGAGGAGTAGAAATGAAACTAAATCCGGACGTACAATCAACTACATTTACAAAGACTGGTGGTCAGGCCCAGATAATGTTAGAGACTAGAAATCTAATTAAGTATAAAATTCGTGAACTACATGGTAATTACGATGCAGACTTGCAATCAGCTGCTCAAAGAGAATTTTGGGGAAAGCTTATATTTTTTTTACGTAAGTGGGTAGAAGAGGGATACTTCAGAAGATGGAGGGGCACTGGAACAATGCTTAAAAAACATGAAGACATGAAAGATGCTGATAGATTTTATTCACAAGACGCCAAAGACAACAGAGAGGGATATTATGTAACTGCTACCAGGTTTATGAGCAGGGTTTTAATTCCTGCAATAAAACAAATGAGCATTGAGGTCATAAAGAAAGGTGCGGGCAATTTGTCTGCACACGAAAAAGCCAACCTCAAAAAAGTGACAATGGAGTTTTCGATGATAGCTATAACAATGTTGGCATATATGTCATTTGAAGACGATGAAGACGAGGTTCTTTATAAATATATATTAAGAAGACAAATTGCTGAACTTACGTTTTTTATTGCTCCACAAGAAGCAATAAAGGTGGTGTCAACACCTACTGCTTCTGTTGGGACATTGAGAAATATAATGAAGGTTATGACTCAGGCTTTTAACCCAACTGAGACGTATGAACAAGGCTCGAATAAAGACAGAAATAAGCTTGGAGTTGCAATCTTAAACGCAACGCCTATTGTATCTCAAACTCAAAAAGATTTAAAGAGCTCCTTAGATTTCCTCAATAATTCAGCAGGATTCTAGAAAAGTAAAAAAAAATTGCCAACTAGGAATAATGAAGAAACCCCGATAGAATAATCAGTTCTACCGGGGTTTTTCTTCTAATAAACATAACCATTAATTTAAATCACAAAATTAATTCCTTATACTTTATTTTTCATTTTTAAATAAAGCCTTTCATATTCTCTGTCAATAGCAGCTATATATTTAACTACATCTTTGTGTTCATTCTGATCATATTCAATATTATTTAAGGGCTTGAATTTATCACCCTTTTGTACAAATAGCTTAACAAATGTAGATTTAATTGCCTGTGAAGACGCATAAATTGTCAATCCGTTGCTATTACAAAACTTCATCGCTTTAATATTGCGATTAAAGTACCTATAGATATCGTCACTTTCTCTCTTCTCCCTCTCTATCTTTAATTGCCTTGCTGTTTTCTTCATCTTCACACTCTTTAATCATTTGAATTAAGTCTAACTG
>Ga0115008_10004891_pt1 | contig 11136 bp, 12 predicted proteins | sample FraStrMetagenome_FD_87164 | JGI IMG/M metagenome (GOLD analysis project Ga0115008, IMG submission 87164) | Marine eukaryotic phytoplankton communities from Arctic Ocean - Fram Strait ARC3M Metagenome | ecosystem: Environmental > Aquatic > Marine > Oceanic | place: Fram Strait | collected...
ATAGTCGTAAAAATTGCATTCGAAATCTTACGATCTGTATTTCGCCATTTTAGCATCTAGTTTTTCGGATCGTAGAAACATTGCACAAAGTCGAGGTCGTCGTAATTCGATAAAGCTATCAGAAAAGTCATAGTCGATTTTCGTTCCATCGTCACATGTGATTTGATCGGCAATTTTCATAACAGCGGCACTTGAAGGAGCGCGATAAAGCTTTAGACAAATCTCAAGATTTGCTGGGAGACAGCACGGCTCGCGCGCTAATCCATGATTAAGCGGTGAAATGAACTCGTAGCGATACCAAATTGTGTTGTAAGTCACTTCTCCAATCTCGATCTTTTTAAAAAATTTTTTGGCGTTAAGTCGACGCCCGGCTATAATTTGAGGCGTCTTCTTCAAGATGGTGGAATCAACGTTGTGTATATCAAAGCATCCGACGAGACTCATCGTTGAGTCGAGATAATTTTGATCGAACATTGACTTACGCCAAAAATATCCCGTTATTGCTGATTCAGAATCAGCGTTTTTTGATGTTACAAGATCTTGCTGTATTTCAATGTTCATGCCATCAAAACATTTATCTACAAATCCATTGTCTGGTACAACTGTTTCTGGGAGTTCAACGGAGAACGTCATGTAAGAGTCACAAGGCTTAAAGTAACGTTTTGAAGGCGGGATATTCCAAACAAGCTGAGATGCGTCAGATTCATCTGGAGCATATTCCTGCATTCTTGGATCTTCATAACCTTGCGTGTCATCAGAAGAAGTTTTAGAAAAAGCTAACATTAATTCAATCTTTTTTAGAAATAAGTGATTTTGCAATCGGAGAGCAGTCAACAAGTGAGTTCCAAAATAAATATTTAACAGTAAATAAATATGATGCCAAGATTCGAAGAAAAATGAAAAATTTCGAATACCTTTATAAAAATGATTGCTAAAAGTAAACTTAAAGAATTTTGTGAGCTTTTCATATTTCATGAGAGAATTGAATTTGAAAATGATAAGGTTTTACTGAATGTGCTCGATGAAGGTAAGCTTGACATAAAAGCTCTATTCAGAAATCAATTTTAGTAAAACGTATGGTGAAAAATGAATGCTCCACAAATGATAAATTGAAAAACGAGGGCTTGCGTATCTGGGAATCTGTTCTGCCAACTAATGAAGAGTTGAGTTCTATATATTCATGTAATCAGTCGCTGGTTTCTTTGACAGAAACAAAATACCATGCAAGAATACGAGAAAAAATTTTTTATGTGGCAAAAAATATTGAAATTTCTTTTTCTGACAATCTGTCTGCGTTCGTTGCAGCTGAACTAATTTACTCACAGCTTCAATCACTTGCATCTGAAAGGAGTGATTTGACATGGAAGGTTTTTTGCAATAGTGCCCGCAAGTTTCTTATGACACTGCTTGAGGAGTCTGTTATAAGAAATCAAGATCTTTGTCTTTTGGCAACAGCAATTTGTAATGAATTTAAAAGAGTAACAAATTCTTGGGAAAACAAAAGATTTACTTCGTTTCAGCCTTTCTTTGGCGGTTTTGGTTTATTCACAGTTATCATTTTCATCAAAATAGTGATAGGACATTTTTTTTAGTGATCAGATTATTCAAAAACCAGACTCCTGATAGAGTGATTCATAGTACGCTGATTCTTCATCACTCACATCATCTGTCTCATTGACTCTCTGTTTTGCTTTTCCTGTTCGTGTTCCAATATAACTACCTTCCTCTGAAATAAAAATAACTCAAAGTTACCGTCTCTGTGTACCTGGAAGTCGATATATTTCAATTTCAAGGGCAAGAACTTTATGTACTTTTACACCTGATGCACTGAAATTAAATCTGTCCAGCTGATGGTTTTTCAAACTTTCTTCACTAAAATGATGTAAGTTTGATTTTTTTAAGCAATATTACCGAATAATTGAATCATCACACTCTTCTAAAAGGAAATCACGTTCCTCTGGTGTCCGAATATACTGCTGTGAATTAAGACAGGTTGAATGCGATGGGTAGAATGATCTGTACTCGGGCTGATTTCCTACATCTGTTTCTTTCATCGAACTTGTTAGAAGCCATACATCTTAGAATATTTAGAGCAATATAATTTATAGTTTTACCGATAATTATTCTTGTTGGCATGCTTAAATTGTTCATTATTGTTTTGACAGTATCATAAAGACAATTTTCGGAGTCCGTGTAAGGTATTGTTAAACCAACGTGTTCCAATTTCAATTTCGGGTTCCAAGGAGTCCCAAATGGTGATGGTTGCAGAAAACGAAAGCCCTTTTGAAGTGCGAAATTAATGTCTGAATTGACAAGTCCCTTATCCTCCAAGCTCTGCGTATTATAATATTTTAGCTCTTCAGGTTCAAGCATATTTTGAATTGATGGGATATCTCCGTTTGGCAAGTTGTAATCAATTTCATCTCGAAGAAAATCAATTTCATGATCAAAAAATTTCCCCTCTGGCATTTTAAAAAATAAATGATTTTTTGCTTTTTAGGTTTAACCGTCGAGAATTATTCATTTATACGTGAGTTTATTTGCGGTAAATATGTATTGAATCAATAGTACATAAGATTGTGCAAATTTAAAATGGTTCTTTCGAAAGCTAACACTCATCGTCGGAAGACAGCAAAATGATGCGTCGCTTTTTGATCCGAGTTTCATCTTCGTCTGAGCTCGCCAGTTTGCGCTTCCGCTTTGATTTTTCGTTTCTGCGTTTTGGCTGGCGTTTCGATTTAGCTAGAGCCACACTTAAAGGTGTTAAGAACTCCTTGTTTTATAGTGCTTACCTATCCCACGCTTGTGTTCCGATTGTTTTCATGATTGTCTCTTGAGAATGACCGCAGTTTACACATTTTGAGGATTTGATGGATATTCTCGCTGGAACTTTTGCGATACTTTCTCCGAATGGACTTTTTAAATGTACAGTCAAAAGAATTGATAAAAATACTTACATGGCTTGAATTCCTTTTGAAGAGACATTGATTTCTTTAATGTCGTTTTCGACAGTTCTTTCTTTCGATATCTCAACATTTGTCGAAGAGACCGTAAGCATATTCGGGTTTGTTTGAATACCAAAGTCTTGTACGTTCAATTTGCATTTCAGAACCCTTTTAAAAACGTATGATTCCTCATCTGAACATAAACTAAGACGACTCATCGAACTGACTGTTGATTCGTTATCGCTATTGGTACTTGAGTCATCTATGAAGTTGCACAAGGAAGAACTTTCCGACTCATCTTCCGATTTTTCCTCGTCAAAAAGCAAAAATGAGTTTTTGGACTCTCGCAGGTATTTTTCATCATTTTCTGTTCCGTCTTTTACATCAATTATTGGTTCATCAGCTGACTCTTGTTTCTCCAGGACATTGTCAACATCCAGTTGACTCGTTGGCGGCTTTTTTACAGCTTGGTTTTAGTGTAAAAATTACTGTACAATTATTTATTTACGTTCTGCTGTGGATGAATTGCCAAAAAAATCAGCCATTTGGAAACCCATTCTTAAAAAAGATTTTTGAGACTCGAAAATGACTAAGAACAAAAATTTGTAACTTTAACAAAAATATTAGATGGACTATTCACAGTTTCCGCGATATGTCGCAAAGACACCATCAGATCGTCGAGAGAATCTTCGAACTTGATAAGATTTTAGTAAAAAATAAATCAAAAAGTACTTTACTTTCTTTATCTTCTTCAAAATCAGCAAGGATCATAACAATATTATCGAGAATATCGTCTTCATCAATTGTTTTCAAATTCCAAGTCTCTGTAGCACGTCTTGTACGCCAACCTTCGTACGCTGGATGCAACACCAAGCTGTCAGGAGCGTTGTAGTAGCTTATGGTCCGCGGTTTTGATCCAAGAGATCGACAAGTATACGGTAGCGAGTCCCTTAGACAATAAATTAACTAAGTAAAAACAGCTTATGACTTACAAATACATATTCATTATTGTCAGTAATCTACGATGACGATTTGGGCCTTCGAAAAGGTAAGTCTTTGCGTGTGCGGAAAAATCAACAGCATCCGGCTTTATGAGAAAAGGAAATGTGGTAAGAAGACTTAATAATAATTATTTAGATAAATAAGCAAGCGTTACTTTTCGTCCTTCAGTTTCATGGGCTGACCTTCCCAGAGAAAATAAAGAAGAGGTTTCGGACACAAGAGTGAACTCCTAAGCTGCGAGCAGTGCTGGTAATCCTTGTGAAGTGCATAAAGATTTCCTTCATTGTCGTTTGGAAAGTCAAAAAAGTGAAGATCCCACGATTTGCTGTTGAGATCATATGTATCATCACTGTAAAAAGTGTCGTAGTACACACAGTTCTCAATAATTATCAAGCCAACATCATCGAAATCAATTTCGTACATTTTCTTAAGCCTCAGAGCAACAATATTAAGTTCGAGTCTAAGGTAAATGACGAAAAGGTTTGGTCTGAAAGGATTTATTTTTACGAATAAGATAATTTTAGCTTACGGATCACGGTTTCTCACACCATTGCGAAATTGTGGATTGCAAAAAGCCTCGGCTCGTAAGAAGTTCCCGACAATAGTGCAACCCTTGAGTTTCCCATTGACTTAAGAATTTGATAAGCTCTTTGAAAGAAAAATGTTGATAACAATAAAAATATTCTCAAACTAAAATGCTTACCTGGCAACTTATAATCGAAATCTCTACTTGTTAGCTGAATGTTCTGTTTGATGAACACCATCGCCGATTTGATAAGCTGTTAATCCCATGTGAACCTGTTAAATACCTGCCCGAAGGCGTGCTTGCGCGTGACTTAATCCCGGTGGCGCTGTGATTATGGCGCTGTTTTTCCTCTTATAAAAATCCTTGTTTGTATAGTTATTTACATAATACACTTTCTGAAATTGATATTTTTTATGTCAGATTGGCAATTACCCTACATGGAGTCTGAAAGCTCTGATGATTACGAGCTTACAGTTGAAGAACTCGAGAATAAACTCACAGTCATGAAAGAGGTCGTCGATGTGCTTGTCGAGACAGTTCAGCAGAACACTGGTTTAACCGCAGCATCGCTAATTCTCGTTTCATCAGTTTTCTCGTTTGGCTTCGGCTACGGTTGCTACAAATGGCTGAGAGGAAAGAGATCAACCAGAAGTGAAACTGTGATTGCGAGCGAGACTAACCAAGAAACCAGTGGAAATGCCGCGGTAAACTCATCCGACGACTTAGAGACGTCTGAACTAACAAACGTCGTGAGAAAGTCATTTGGCTTCGGCTACGGGTGCTTTCAATGGCTAAGAAAACTAGTTTCAAGCAGAAGCGATACTGAGCCTGCAAACGATGGAACCAATTCATCAAGCGACGCAGAGGCTGTTGAGCTAACAAACGTGAAAAAATCGGTGGCCGCAGGACAAACAGATTCATGCATACAAGAGGTTGATGCGACCGACGACGAATTTCTTAACAGACCCAGATCTCCATCACCAACGGTCAGTGAGTTTACTGATGTCACACCATCACGTCCACGAAAACCCATCGCTCGAGATCTCAGTGAATCGTCTGCAACTCCACAAGAGTCAACTCCTCCAAGGCGTCAGAAAATTGTTAAAACCCGATGCCCCCCTTATCGATCGTTGGCAAACAAGAACAGGAAATCCCCGGTGCACAACAAGAGTAAGACATTTAAAAAAGCGTAATAAACTGATAATATATTCAAGAACTTCCGGCTGTTCAAATACCCACATTTGATTCGACTTCTTGGACTTCCGCTGAATCAGAAGCACCGCAATCGCCACATCTCGATCGTCCCTTCGAAAACTCCACTCGAGAGAGCCCTTCCCGAGCTAATTCCGCATGTAAGCAAACTACTCTATTAGAACAAAATCCTTTCCATAAATAATTACGTTTTGTTTTAGTCATCAATGATCTGCCATCGCTGTCGATCACACCAGAGTCTAGAGGGTCGTCTGCCAATCCACAACAAGCTGATGATGCCGCAGACATTGGCGTTAAACCTCAGCGACCAGCGGAGAAAAAAGATGAAACTGACGGCAAAATTGAGCTGACAGCAGAGGATAAAGCTGAATTTGGCGACGGTACTCAGCCACAAGCCGACGATACCGCAGAAAAAGAAGGTGGTAATAATCGAATCGGACCGATTCGACGATCAGGTCGCAAAAGAATGCCAACTGCTTTCTACACGGATAAGCGTAAGGTAGCTAATCATTTTATTGACTTTTATCAACAATAAATTCATTCTAGAAAAAGTAAAAACTGCAGACAATCTACAATGATAAGTCACAACGAAAGCAGTCCCAATGCAGATCACATTCAATCTCTTCCTCATTCAATCTCATCCCATATCTTCCGACAATCCGGAGCTTTCTTCTCATCAATCATCTAAACACGCAGCAGCACTCTCTCTCAACAGCTGTTAATCTTCCGAGTCCCACCAAAAGCAACCATGCTTCCTGAAAATTTTTAATCTGACATTCAACTAGCTTGCACATTGAAACTTTATCAACAATAAACGAAATGTCACAACGAAAATTATTGTACTTGATTTATTTGCAAATCTCATCTTGAAACTTGCTTGACTTTCAAATTTGACAATACTTGAAACTAATTTGCTCAATTTTTCATTTTTGTTTGAAATCATTTCCTCAGCAAATCACCGTTTACTGTTTGACTTGTGTCAAATCTTTAGCGAGTAATCAACAAAACTATTTCCGGAAAGATTGTTGTTTCCGTTTACTTTCCAAACAGTGATTCAAATAAGGTTGAAGAGATTAGCGAACACTGTCGAATAATTACCCAATATTGACTCAGAACCTTTAAAAGGATCAACCTTGATCATTCGCGCATTCATTTTTTACAAATATGAAAGATATATTTTTGTATGAATTCCAAAGAGTCAATGGATTTAAAACTAACTTTTTTCATGTGATTGAACTTGCTAAAAGAATTGACACAGAGAATCTTCCGCGGCGAAAAAGATTAAATACTATAAAGAAACGGGTTAAGACAAAGAATTTTCTATTCTTTTTAAATATTATCTTGAACCCCATAAGAAAAATATAAAGGATTCAATAACGTTTCCACCCTTTGAGCAACTTGGTTCAACAACACCAAACAATTTTGAGGATTTTTCACGAGAAAGCCATGAGATTTGTGAACATTTTTATAAAGTGAACATCGCGATTGCTTGTATAGCTGACGACAATTTGAGATTAGGATTCAATCCAGGAAATGTTCACACACAGTTTTGCGAATGCAAAAATTCTTACGGGTATGACGGTAAAATGTGAACTTTTATAGTGATGAAGTCGAGAAGTCAGTGTCCTTCGTACAAAAATATTATCTTGGTGATGAAATCAAAACCTAATTTCAAAAAGCTTGGGGATTTATTTTTCACGCCGTCAATAAAGTGTCTTGACAGATTACGAATTGGAAAAAATATTCTCTCGATATTTGAAGCTCTTGCCTTTGGTGATTTTTATAACAAATTTATGATTTAAATCTTTTTTCTAGTTATAAAACCTAAGGCTGATGCTGAAGATCTTGAAAGAATTGTAAGCTGCTTAAAGCTTCAATATGGCACAAAATTGAAAGCTGAATCATTTCAAAAGCTAGCAGGTACATTTTTACAATGATTTTTAAACAATATTTTTCTAAAAGCGCGGTATAATATCCATCTTGAATTTTGGAAACGAAGCCTTTACTCACACGATCGAACAGTTGATAGACGTCGATGCAATACTTTCTCACCGCCAATCAGTGACAAACCAGCAGACACTCTACGCCTGGAACTTGACATACATCAATTTAATCTTGTGGAATTCTCTGATCAAAATTTTCTCAAAAAGTTGACTTACTCAGGTCCAGTTAACTGTCCGACAAAAGGATGTCATTATTTTCACACAAACAAAGGAGCACTAGATCGTCATGTTCAGCAATGTAACGGCAAAACGAAGCTCAAGTGCTCACAGAAGGTTTACAAGGAAATAGATCACGCAAAGTACTACAAAGAACTCATCGAGGAAGGAATACTCAAACCTGATTTTACCCCTAAGCATGCGACAGTTTACTGGGATGCCGAAACATTTATGCAGAGAAATGACTTAAAGATTTCGGAGAAAACGACAGACATCTGCTCACATAAACTTATGATGATTTGCTATTGTGCTGTCAATTGTGATGAATCATATTCGTCAACAAACGTTATTGAACGAGATGATGATAGTCCAGAGGGGTTGAGAAACTTGGTTGATGATTTTTTCAATGTTCTGAAAAATATTTCTGAAGATCATACGTCAAAACTTGGAGTACAATTTCTAAATGGATTAAAAAGATATAGAGAGATTGTGACAGACTACAAGCAAATAAAACAACTGAGCGCAGAAGATCAACAAAAAGCTCGAGCGAAATTCAGAATTCTGAGAACTATTCAAGAAGTCTATGTCATATCTTACAACGGTGAGCGATATGATCACAAGCTTGTGATTCGCGAATTGATTGATCACATCTATGATCTTGACAAAAATGGACCGCTCTGGAATAAACAACACGTGATCAAAAGAGGAGCTGGTTATATGCTTCTTTCTTTTGACAATATCGTTTTTAAAGATGCCATAAATTATACGACCCCTTCGAGCCTTCAGAATTTTGCAAACAGTGTTGGTGTTAGAGACAACTCGAAGGAAATCTTTCCCTATGAAAAATTTGCGAAGCGACTGGACGCGGAGAAATGTGAAAATTTTCCAGCATACAGAGATTTCCACAGTAGTCTTTGGATTCCAAGCAGCAAATTTGTTGAGGAATTGAATCAAATGATAAGAGATGGGCTCATTTTTACTACTTGAAAGAAGATCTTGATCTCACATTCAAAGAACTTCGAACACTTGCACGATACAAAAGTATAAATAAAATTTCGTGTTTCCCGATCAACGAGACTACAATGAAATTTTTCAATATCTCAATTGAAAAATTTATTGAGTCTAAAAAGAAATTCCAGAGATCAAAAGATGAGGGACTGATGACGAACATGTGGGACTGGCTTATTTCATATAATAAAATCGACGTCGAGCTCCTTAAACATGCATTTGAATCATATACGAGACTTTTGCAAGCTGAATTTGGATTGGACATTCATCTTTTTATTAGCCTTTCAAGTATATCTCAACATGTGGCTTATCAAAATTACAACGAAACTATGCCACCGCTGTATTCATTTCCCCAGAAATTCAAGCATTTATCCGAGCTGTTTCGATCAAAGATGAGAGGTGGAATATGTATGGTTTTCCACCGTATGATTGCTCTCAACAGCACTGCTGAAGATCTTCCTTATGCTGCAAAAAGCGCTCCGAATGGTAAATCTTGGAAAAAACTCACTCAATGGGATTGCAATTCCTTATGGATGTGTTCAAAAGTCTAAAGCTTCAATCTTATAATTAAAAAACCTAAACTGAACACTTAAAGATCCAAAAATTTACTCTGATTCCTTACCAACCGGACGCGGAATTATTGCTGAGGTAGATGACAAAGCAAAGATCAAGATAGATTTCGTTGGAAAATCGAAGGGAAATGAGAGCATTGAGAGCATTCAGTGGCTCTACTTTATGAGTAAAAAAATGGGGTTGCGTATAGAACATGGTCTTAATGGTCGGGAAAGAAGTATTGGAGACCGACGGTACAAGCTTGATGGTTTCGCCGAAACAATCAATCAGTCTGGGGGCAGATGCACGATTGGCTTTGACTACAGAGGTTGTCGATGGCATCCTTGTCCTCTTAATTGTCCGACAAAACAAGTTGATAGCGTTTGCGTCAAAAAGGATAAAGAAAGAGTCGCGTATCTCCAAGAGCACCTCGACAAATATTTGACCATCCAAAGCTGTCAATGGCAAGCTGAATTCAAACAGAGCGATGATAACGATGGGCCAGATTTTTATCCTTTTCTAATGCAAAAGAAAATCACTTATGATGATCTTGTTACAATTATAAATTCACGACGCTTTTTTGGCTTTGTAAGTTGTGATCTTGTAACACCCCAAAAAGAAATCAACAGAAACAAGGCGTCAGTAAAATTTCCTCCTATATTTAAAAAGACGCAGATCACGCGAGAGATGGTTCCTGAAGAATATCGAGGAAAAACGAAGTTTCCAACGGAGGTTAACACTCTTGTTTATAACGAGACAGAAGGTGTTTATACATCCGAAATGATAAATTTTTATCTCGACCAGAAGATGGAAATAAAGAACGTGAAATTTATAATGTTTTATCACAAAGCAGAACCGTTTAAAAAGTTTGCAGATCAGCTCGTTCAAAGAAGAATAAATTACGCTGCGAAAAAAATGAAAGAAGCGGAAAAGCTTATGAAAATCATATTAAACTCGTTCTATGGACGTCTTGGCCTTAACAAGTCAAAATACAAAAGAACGGAATTTATTCATGCGGAGCAAAGGGGGCTTAGAGAGAGGATGCTTGGCCCATTTCATATTCGAACAGAAAATATGGATACAGAATACCCTACAGATATGTTGGAGGTGACAAGCCGACATAAAACAATTCACGATGATGCGCTTGTTCAAATTGCTTCGTGGGGTAAGATTTGTATACATTAGATAAATATTTTAACATTATTTAGTCCTACAAAACAGCAAACTACTAATGTTTCGATTTATTTTTGAGCTTGAAGATCATCTTAGTCCGGGCTCATTCCAAAAATGCTATACTGATACAGAAACGGGTTAAAAATAGTTAAAAAAATTTTCTATCTTTTTTGCATAATATTTTATCTCTGAGAAGACAGCATTTTGTATGCATTCACTTCAACAGATATCGAAGATTGTATAAAAACCGAAAAGAAAAACTCGTGGGAAAATTTCAAAACTCGCTGGTTTTCAGATGACACAATCACATCTCAAAAAACACCAGGGTATGATTATTTTTGTCTAACAAAACAGTATTATTTTTATTAGCTATTTTAAAAAAGAATGGGAAATGGTCGAAGGAACATATGTTGGATTATCAAGCAAATGCTATGGTCTAAACGGGCAAAACATCGCTGACAATGAAGGAAAACTATCAAAAACTGGAACAAAGGGGATAAATAAACAGTTTACAAGTAAAATCTCTCTTACTGTTGAAAACTCATGACAAATTTAGTAA
>Ga0115008_10004892_pt1 | contig 11135 bp, 3 predicted proteins | sample FraStrMetagenome_FD_87164 | JGI IMG/M metagenome (GOLD analysis project Ga0115008, IMG submission 87164) | Marine eukaryotic phytoplankton communities from Arctic Ocean - Fram Strait ARC3M Metagenome | ecosystem: Environmental > Aquatic > Marine > Oceanic | place: Fram Strait | collected 2012-06-18
CCCCTCACACCCGTTCGTGCACCCCAGCATCCCCCGGCGCCTCCCCCCCCTCGTGGCCGGCACCGTACGCGCGATCGGATATACGGAGCAAACCGTATTATCAGTTATGGGCCATAGTTAACACTAACCACTACGCACTCCTGTCACGGCGCCATCGCAGACGACGCCGTCTACTACCTGCCATACCCGTGACAACACCCCACCAGGGCAAGCACTTCCGCTGCCCGGATCAGAACGTACCCTGGCCGACTTGCAGTCGACGTGGACGAAAACAAGGACGCACAGCGCCAGGAAGACAGCGTACGGTGCTGTCCCTGCACACCGCAGGCTTGCCGTCCAGGACAACCGTAAAGGGCCCCGGGCGGACGAGACCGACCTGGGGTGCTTATTCGGGAGCAGCGACGAGGAAGCCGTCGTATACTCCCCGCAGGCCATCATCGAGGCAACCAGCCCGGCCGAGTGTGGTGCAGCGTCCGCTGCGCCCGACAACCTGAAGAACGAGATTGCAAGGCTCGAAGCCGAGTTAAAGAACACCGAGGACTCGGCCCGAAGGAACACCAAGGAGTTCCAGAGCCAGCTCGACAGCATCGCCACGGACCTGCTCGAAACCCGCGAGAATCTGATTGCCGCCAAGCAGGCGGCAAACAAGAACAAGGAAGCTGCAGCTGCCGCCGCAAACCTTTCCGCCGCCGCCGTGGCCGCCGAGAGAGATATCTTTGCCAAGCACCAGAAAGTCGAGATCGACCTGAACGCCACCAGGGACAGCCTGGAGGCATCTCAGCAGACGGTTCGGGACGAACACAAGCGCTGCCTCGAGCTCGAGGAAAAGCTGGCCGACGCCAACGAGAGCTGGCAACGGGAAGTCCTACTTCAGCTGAAGACGCAGGAGGATTTCGATTGGGCGAGCGGAACCCGGGGCGAAATCGAGAGCGAGCTCATCCGCCGAATCTACCAGATCCCGCCGCACAACCCGCCGCACAAGAGGCAAAGGCTGGGGCTGTAGAACGGTTGGTAGGGCGGCAACGGACAGCAGCACAGATCGAACGGGACGGACGCAATAATAAACCCGTCAACAAGAACAATCAACCAGAACAAACGACAGACATACGGACAGTAGAACAAGTGTCAGTAGGGTAACAAGTAGATTCAGTAGAACGGTAGGCCAGCCACCCACTCCACCTGAGCGGTGTAGACAAGATCACCACCAGGTCGACGATACGCAAGCAGACATCCATCCAGAACCTGCGAACGGAAGCACAGAAGTGGTTTACAGCCGCCTCAGCACTCGGAACAGATAACGAAAATCTGCGGGAACAAGTAGCACTGTACCAGAAGCAGGCTGCCACTCAGTACAACGAGGCGCTAGTAGCCAGATCCAGCGAGTACATCCTCTCGAAGAAGCTGTTTAACGCGCTCATCCAGCTTACGGACGTCCATCGTGCCATTGGGCTACAGTGGGAATACCCACAACAATATCCGAAAGCTGTAGCGATAGACGATAGTTTTCCGCACGCACCACTCGACACCAACCAATTATCCCGACAGCGTTACAGCCGCATTCGCTTCAGTCTTGGAAGCGAGGTATATACCGCTGCCGAGGCAACAACAGAAGCTACCGAGTCACCGAGCACTAACCACCGGACATGAGTCGTGCCACCAACAGCTTTCACCATATAAAGGCACACGCTGAAGGCGTAGACGCCAACCAACGATCCGATGCACTGCGGGTCGCCATTGCTGACGCAATCACGGTACTGGCTACCGCACTTGACGGTTCAGTTGCACTTGAAGAAATCGAAAAGGCAGTGTTCAATTTGCAACAGCAACACCCACCCACACTGATGTTGAGTGAGGTCGAGGTCGCACTATGTTCCATGGTGCGGACCATCGTGCTTGCTGGAAACGCCACCCTGAAGGCTGAAATGGCACTGATCGACCCTCGAGCTGTCGGCGAACTACCAGAACCATTGATCGAAACAGCGCGTGTATGTCTGGATCATTTCATGTTGACATCCGAGCAGCGCACAACAGATGCACTGGTCTCCTTACAACAGATGCTACAGGCACAGTGTGTTGCGCCGGACCCCGACACTGAGGTCCAGGTAGACACACTTAAGACACACATTGCCGACCTGGAAAATACAGCTCGTACTGTTGATACCACATCGACCGCTGATGAATCCCTAGCTGCAAAAGCAGTCGCTGCAGCACACCAAACGATGGTGCAGAGCATGGCAGTGATCACAGAGAAGACATTCACTATTCAGGTCTGCCGCGACACCGTCGACAAACTGGAGCAAGCCAAGAAAACAGTGTCTGCCAGCAACAAGGCCGCCCGGCGAGCACTCATGGGCGACCCCACAGCAGTTCTCCCCGACATCGCGGAAGAGCAAAAGATGCAACAGAATATCGACGCCGAAATGAAGGACATGCTGACGGCGGAGCGGGAGCGAAACGTGTTCGCATGCCAGTGCCTGAACGTCCCAATGGTGTTAAAGACATCATACAAGGTAAATGTTGATGCTTTGAGAGCACTCGGGAAGATGATCGGCAGCAAAGTCTCCGCGCACTGGGACGCGGAGCGAGCAAACGAAGTCAAAACACTCCAGAGCCGTTTTATCACCGACAACATCCATGTGCTGTATGCGCTGGCTCCGATGTCGGCGCGCCTACGCGACCACGGTACCGGCACGACCTGGCGGGTACCCACCGTGCAGGACATTAAGCAACACCTCGCAGGTGAAGACAACGACCAGTACTATGCACGGCTGGTCACCATGGGTTTCGCTGCAATGCAGCCCGAAAAGTACCTGATCGACGAATACGTCAGCACGCGGGGGATAACACCCGCACAGGCTGATGCCCTGCTGAGGCAAGAACAAATAATGGCCATACAGCGGGAGTACGTCAACGCAAACGAATTCGCATTCAGCCATCTGAAAGAGCAACTACCACTGGTCGTTCCCCAGATCGTCCTGTCATGTGGACAAATCATGGGGGACTCATCATCCGAGATAGTCAACAAGGCTGCCGAGCACGATTACATGTCGGTTATCGAGCAGCTCGTGATGGCATCATCAACACACAGTGTCTTCCAAGCCGACGACGCGAAGGATTCACTCCGGGCCAGCGCCGGATTATTCATGATGGAAGACTGGCGTGAAGGCGTCCGCCTCCTGCGAACCAGAATCCAGGCGTGCGCAAACCTAAATATCACCGTGACACACGCAGCCACGGTGTACAAGTTCATGTTGAAGATGCGGGGCGGAAACCCTGCGGCCTTCAACCATCTCCAGCTGGAATACGCAAATATACCTGCCGCAGATGCCAAGCGTGATTACCTACCCAGGCTCGTCACGTTTGTGGGCGCGTTTGAGCACTTCATGTCAATCACGCGCTCTGCCGACCGCCGCCTCGGCGGGACCAAGAAGCACAGAGCAGCCGTCGTCAAACAAGCGATGGCCTACGAGAGCGACGACTCTGATGACGAAGAACGGGCGATGCGCACGTTTGACGTCAAGCCCAGATCCGGCACGCCGCTCAGTTTCAAGACCAAAGAAGAACAACAAAAGCAAGCTGTCCGCAACAACAACGGCCGCCGCCTGTGCGATGTCAGGGGCTGCGGCGCAGTACCCACAGCCAGTGAAATAGAAGTAGTCGGCAAAGTCCAAACCAAGAGCGACCATCGGTACAAGGGGTCGCGATTCTTCAAGAAGGACTGTTCCTATGGGCCTTTCAAACAGGCCAGATGTGACGCATGCTGCCGCAAGGCGCACCAGTCGGGCATCCCATCCATCATGCGAGACGGTTTCAAGCTGAAGGGATACGCCGTAGACAAAGTCAGGGTCACGCGGGACGAACCAGAACCCGAACACGAATAGGAACTGTCGGTCGACAGTGTCCCAACACTGACGGCCGCTACCTCCGTCCACAGTGCCCAAGACGTTAAACTGGCCACGGTCACCGCAGACCAACCCGACTCGACGGCAGCAGCAAATATGTTCGATACCACAAGTGGTATACGTGCCGTCAAGACAGCAGTCCAAGATGTTCATGACTATAAACTGACACCAGTCACTACCCCCAGTGACGCACCACAACCAGCCGCAGGTTGTGATAACACATCTCCGAATACTGTCAAATCAGTAACATTCGCAGATGAAGGTTCCGTTGGAATCAAGCCGCTGGGCACAGTCAAAGTGTACCAGTGCGACGGGCAGAGACGCAAGTCTGGCTCATGGGCTCGCCGAGCCCGAATGAAAGGAATAGTAGACACCGGCGCTACTTTGCACTTGTTGAAAGACGAGTCAACACCCGAGCTCATCGACTCCGTCGAGAGCAACAAACCAGTCACCGGCTTCAGCGGAAATATGTCGCAGCGGGTTGCCAGAGAAGGCTACCAGCACATGCATTTTTACGATCCGCAGAACGCCAAGAAAAGGGGAGTGACATTGAAGCTCCCCGTATCAACAATGAAGAACATTGAGGACAACATCTTCAGCGCCAGTAAACTAGTCAAAGGTATGCGTTTCAAATGCAACCTGCGACCAGATCCACTTGAAGGCCAAGAACCATGCCCCGACGACTGGGAGGGATTTTTCAAGGTCCAAGGTGGAGTGCTACATCGCATCCCCATTCACTACGATGCGGATGAGCGCATGTGGCACATGTACTACGGCGTAGGCGTCTCCCCTTCGGACGCCGTTAGAGATGGAAAACTCAATCACCGCACGCAACAAGTCGACTTAACAGACGACAACCAAGCCGAATACGATCGACACGCTGCAGATGTATGCATCGTGACGCGACACGCACCGGCCGACTGCACGAGTGACACCGTTACCCCGAATACAGAAGGGGATCCACATCCGGCAACACACACGACTCCAACAGCATCACGCGTGGCCCTGTCTGGCACTACAGCCGACATGGAGCCCGAGCCTGAAGCTGAGGAGCCGTTGCCGCGACATGTGGAAATTCGAGACGGACAGCACGTCACTCAAGACGGCGACCATGGAGTCGTCGAACTGGATCAAGACGTTGAATGGAATCAGATTCAACCCCACGTGCGACCGACACAGCGAGCACAGTCAAGAAAACTAAATGAGATGGAGCGACACCGACGCCTCGGCCACATGGGCAAGTGCCCACGTGGTGGATGCGCAATTTGCCAGCAGGCACACGGAACACACCGTCGTGTCTACTCAAATCCAACGCCAATATATTGTCCCACACCTGGACACAAGATTTGGGCAGACTCAGCCTACTGGGACACTGAAAGCCGCGACGGTTTCAAGTATACCATTGCTGCTTGGGACGATTGCACCGGCTACCTAGCCGCAGTGCATCTATCTGTGCGCAGCGAGGCAGTAGACAAATTGATTGCATGGATCGACGGTATCCGCGCCGACCCCAAGTTGAATTGCCCGCAGTTCTGCAAGATACTCATGCTCGACAAAGCAGGCGAGTGGCTCAAAGACACACCCGAATTTGCCGCGCAGTGCAAGACGAGGTCAATTCGAGTCATAAACCCACCTGCGAAGAGCGACAAGCGAATGATGAGTCGTGCAGAAATGGCTGTGCAAATAATCAAACGGCGCACCAAAGCCATCATGATGGATACGATGCTCGGCATCGACAGATGGCCACAGGCTGTAGACTACGCAGTGCACACGCACAACTTGGTTCCAATCACAAGGAAGACTCAGCACGACGGTAGTGGCATCCCGCCACTAGTCGAGCTAAGCAACGCTCACAGCTCGGACGGCACCAGCCTTATCGAGTGTGATCGCAGCCGGCAATATGCTCACCCTCCAAATACCCTCTGCCTCGTCCACATACCAGGGCGACACGGAAATGTCACCAACATGAGCAACTCACGGTACGGACTTGTCGTGAGCTGTGACGATGACATCATACGTTTCCGTGATCCAAGCAAAGCGGGTGGGCCATACTTCGAATCTAAGAATTTTTCAGAGATAAAGTTGGCACCTGGTGTGTCACCGCACCGATTCATAGGCGTCCAATCACCCGATGGGCCGCCTCCAAAGGTATGCCTGCCATCGTGTCCCGACGACAGGCTGCCAACCATGACAATTATTAGGCTCAACTATATCCACAGCAACGAGCGTAAGTGGCAACGACCGGTAGTCGAAAGCTCGACTACACACGGCAGCGGCCCGCTGCCAACGTTCTTAACCACTGACGCCTCAGGTCGCATCATGGAGCCACGAGATGGGCTACTCCACCCGACATCGAGTTGGATTAACATCACACCTCGTGATGTTGCCGACGGCAAGCATGCCAAGGAGGAGCGCGACCTACTGTATGATGCATTGACCAGCAACCCGCAGTGGCTAGTTGGGCGACACGCACACAAATTTTTTCCGGAGTGGAACGGCATATGCCTGGCCCACGTAATCAGCTACGATGCCAAGAACAAGCTGTGGCTTGTTAAGTACGAGGCTGACAATGAGACGGAAGAATTCGACCACAATGACATGGTCAACTACGTGATTGACAGGGTATGCGGCACTGCACCTCCAGATGGCGGTGCTGCACTTAAACGCAATGCTGAAGCTTCACGCAACGGCAACCCATTGTCAACGTGGGGGGGTGAGGGTCATGACGACATAGAGCCAGAGCCCGAACCTGTCCCCGAAGTAACGCAGTACACTGACTCTGCAGTCGACTGGCATAGCACGGTTGACAATGAGTCGTGGAACGAGATCTTAGAGCAGTGCAAGGTACCATCCAAGCTCGTACGAGCATACCTGTACTGGTGCAAGAATAAGTTCAAGATAGGCAACAACAAAGAGTTCCGGCACGACCCAGAGGCACTATTCTTCCCAAGCCCGATGGGAGCCAGGAACAGAAACCCGAAGTTCAATGCAGGAAGCAAATTCCCTATAGCTGACGGCTCAGCATGGGACGACTACCTGCGAGAAAGCAACATGACCGCAGTTAAGGCTCAACACCAAGTGGACCGAGCCCTCCGCACTGCCGAGAGTGCATTCCAGGAAGAGGCGCATCTCTGCACTCGCACAAAGCATATGGATTTGCATGTGGCAGCACACCGTAACTCCGAACGAGATTTACTCATGCCTTACGACTCCTACTCGTGGATCCAAAGACACCACCACTACACCACTCAGATCGAACAGCAAGCTCGAGGGTGGTACCTAGATGCCTGGCGAGACCGGGTAGCAACGGCAACAGGCACCAGACCGTCATCATATGTAGACCGAACAAATCTACCAATTCCACCGAAGACAACCATTGAGTTGTACAAACGCACCGATCCTGAACATATCAAGATTTGGGACGAAGCGCTACGTAAGGAATGGGACGGCCTATGTGAACGTGAAGTATTTGAACACGACCTAACCAAACAACAGCTGTATGATCGGGGCATCCTACCCGGCAAACGGCTCATAGGGATACGTGTGATATACGAGACCAAGGTGAAGAACGGCGAATTTGAACGATGCAAATGCAGAGCAGTAGCTCAAGGATTTGGCTTCAAGAAAACTGATTTCGACAGTTGCTTCGCTGCAGCACCCAGCCTACAATCCAACCGCCTTATAAGTGCACTATGCGCTGTACTCGGTTGGACCCGTGTGACATTTGACATCAACCAAGCATACCTCCTCGGACGTGCCCCTCCAGATGCACAGTTCCCAATGAGGTATCCTGAAGGATGGATCCGTGATCAGCACCGCGACAAGAAGGGAGACGAGAAATATTTACTCTGTCTGGGCAATATCTATGGCCTACCAACCTCGGGTCGAGTATACGCTGATGAACGCGACCGTATCCTGATGGAAGATCTACGCAAGGCACCACCCCAAGGTGCCGGATGGACATGCAAGAAACTTGAATATGAAACCTGCATGTATGAGATTATTGCCACGCACGGCAGAATCCTGTTCACCGTGCATACGGACGATGCAGATTGCATCCTGGAAAGCGACCGCGACAAAGAGGAGTTTCTCCGCGTGGTGAACACTATGTTCTCCGTAGCGGGCAACCCCGGCATCAAGATCGTGGATACAGGCGTAATGCTAGGCGTGCACCGCACTACACTGGTCAACAATGGAGTCCGACAAGTCAAGTTGGACCAAAGCGCCAAGATTGAAGAGTACTGGAACCAGTATGCTGATCTCCGAACGAAGCGACCACCCGCGTCGCCGTATCCAATCGGAGACATGCACCCCGTACTTGACAACGATGGCAAGGTCGTCGGAGTGACCGACGACGAGGCAACTACCGTCCTCGCACGCGGCTTTAAGAAACTCACAGGTGAATTCCTGTGGATCTGCCGCAACACCGGCATTGCAGGCATGTATGCAGGCAGCATGATGAGCAAATGCTCAGCCCGGCCTTCCGAAATTGCATGGAATGCAGGCGTGCACGCAATGCACTATGCATACAACACTCGACACCGTGGAATCACATATAGCAGCCACGGCAACCTCGAACCTGTATGCTACTACGATTCCGGCTTCAACCAGCGACACCTATGCACCCGACCACAGTACTCATTTGTGATCATGTGGGCGGGAGCTGCCATCGTGTGGATGTCCAAGCGGCACCCGCACACGCCAGGCAGCGTGTCCGAAGCAGAATACTGTGCACTATACCATGCATGGAAGTGGGTCAAGTGGGTACGAGAAGTGTTTATCGACATGGGACTTGGGAAGTACGTCAAGCGTCCTACGCTGATGTTTGGCGACAACCGCAACGCTAGAGACTGGGCAATCGAGGAGATGACTACAGACGGCAATCGTATGATTGACCGCAAGTATAGAATTGTCCGCGAACGCGTCAAGATGGGAGAAATTCTACCCGTATGGATAGATGGCAAGACCAACCCGTCGGACGTCGGAACGAAAGCCCAGGCGAATGCACCTATGACTGAGAACATGCTCAGCACCCTCACTGGTCTACAAGAAATACCACTACCAGAAGGGACGCAAGTCCTATTCGGACCTGCAAGCAACCCTGTAATGAGGGGAAACAAGCCTGCAGGAACCGTCAAGATATCACGGCGACACAAGTCCCGTGAACAACAACACGCAGATACGCACAGACGGTGTGCTGTAACACACCCGTGCGTCCAATCGCTGCAGAATGAGGACATAGTTCACCGCGCAGCAGTGAACGACATTAAGAAACACGTGGCACCGCGAGCTCTATCAGCACAGGCTGAAGGAAATGCACCTGGCCAGCACGACATGGCCTACAGCATAGCGGCAGGTGATCATTTCTACACTCTGAACGACAAGGTCATAGTGGGATGGAAGGGATCGACCAACCCGCCACTTGACAACAACGGTCTGCCACTCGTGGACGTCACCGTCACACCCTCCACAGCAGAATACTTATTTCTAAGAACATAACCATGGTTCTACCACCGTCCGGATACGACGGCCTAAACTGCCCGCATTGAGCAATGCGTAACGCCCATCAACCGATACCGATGGGACATGCTCACAATCAAAAACGCAACCTCTTATCGATGATACGACATCTCTAGCTGTGTGAATCCGGGAAGACTCGGAAGCTGAAAAACGCAGGCGATGCACAGTGGAACGCGCTGATGTACAGCGCGTGGGTCCCTAGCCACGACTTGAGATGACGTCATCTACACGGGACGCCGGCAGCTTATCAAGGCGCCGGCCGAATCGAGAGCACGCGGAAGAAACAGTGTAAGATTGCACTGCCGCTGCTCTCACTACTTAAATCGCAACATCCGTTGCCAAGACCAATCCATTACGCACGATGTTCCTTCCCCCCGGGGGAGCATCGGGCGACCACATCGATACAACCAAAGAGATGCGTACGGACTGTACCAGACATAGGTACGACCACCGGTGGCGATAGGAAGAGCAGACATGGATATGCTCTCCCCCACCAACACGCACCAATACCCGTTTTCTCCGCCACAATCCGAGGCGGAGTTTTTCAATATCGGTAACCCCGACTGTTACCAACCATCACGCTTACACCACCGAATGACACAAGGCTCACTCGTTAGAGCTTTGCAAGAGACTTGCCAACCTCGGGGGGTGTGAGAGTGAGCCAAAGTACTTTTATATGGGTCAACCCCGATCCTACGACTTTTATTATATAACGGCATGGCAATGTACCGGTACGACCTTGGCAAAGCCCTTCGCAGACTTTGCTAAGGCCAACCCGGTACATGCTAGTACAAACGACGTACGAGCCTTCGCAAACCTTCGCAGACTTTGCTAAGGCCGACACGGTACATGCTAGTACAAACGACGTAAAAGCCTCCGCAAACCTTCGCAGACTTTGCTAAGGCTGACCCGGTACATGATAGTACAAACCAAGGCAAAAGGCTCAGCAAACCTTCGCAAAGTTTGCTAACCACTACCACACGTGGTACCTCCCCGGTACCTAACACGTTGTAATCCAATGCGACACGAGACCACCAGTCTATGTACGAACGGCGACTGCAGTGTGCCCTACCAAGTGGCACCGTACCGCGTACCGGTACAATCCCTCGTAGACTTACTGTACAGCGGAGAAACTCAGCTGGGCACCGTATCTGTCAGAATCCAACTTACTGCACGGAAGCTTAACCAAATCCCTCGTAAAACGGTACCGGTACAGTTCTGAGTACCGTACTACTGTACAAGGAACACTACCGTTTTCCTGCTGGAAATACGCTGCCAGCCAGGCGCAGCCAGCCAGCCAGCCTGTACCAGCCTGTACCAGCCGGCCAGCCTGCACAACGCAGTGAGCTGGACCCTGCGGTACCACCCGCTGCGCCCAGCCTATAGGTAGCGCACCGCCACGCGGCTGCTTAACCAACCAGGAGCGGCCCGACCTGTGACACGCTGGCAACCTGAGTAGGCTGGATTCAAGGGCGCAGGATTCCGAGGATCTGGACGAGAAGCATCGGTCGGAGCTCGGAGTCGAGTGCAACGAACAACATCAGAGCATCACCACGGTTCTACCCCAACCCCATCAACCCCAAGATGGTATGTGAGAGTAAAGCATAAGACCCCTCACACCCGTTCGTGCACCCCAGCATCCCCCGGCGCCTCCCCCCCCTCGTGGCCGGCACCGTACGCGCGATCGGATATACGGAGCAAACCGTATTATCA
>Ga0115008_10004894_pt1 | contig 11135 bp, 7 predicted proteins | sample FraStrMetagenome_FD_87164 | JGI IMG/M metagenome (GOLD analysis project Ga0115008, IMG submission 87164) | Marine eukaryotic phytoplankton communities from Arctic Ocean - Fram Strait ARC3M Metagenome | ecosystem: Environmental > Aquatic > Marine > Oceanic | place: Fram Strait | collected 2012-06-18
TCGGGTGAGCCTTGCGAGTTACAAATCCCGACGAGTTACAATCCCGACGAGTTACAATTCCCGACGAGTTACAATTGTAACTCGTCGGGATTGCGGGAGCCAATCAGGATTCATTATCAATAAGCTCGGAATTTCTAACAGCCTTCCGGATGCAATTCTTTTTAGGAGAATTCTACCACGTGGAAGACCCACGGCTGATAGAAAACATCCATTTGTTGCAAAAAAATAAATTAATTATAGACTGAAATACTTTTTTGTCTGACAAACTTTAAATAGTTATTTTTTTGATAGTAATTTCAATTTTTTATTATATTTATATATAAAATTAAGATTATTATTAGATAATCAATTATTAAAAATAATTTATTTCAAACTTTGATAAAAATATTTTCCTCTAATAGAGGAATAAAAATATAATATTTTTGACTCTTAATTTCTAGCTTTAAATTATGTAATCTGTCAAAAAAGTAAATTCATATTTGTTTTTATTATTATTTATAATTTATTGCTTATTATAAGTTTTTATTAAAATTATTCACACTATAAAACAAAATTATCTACGAGATCATTTTTTTAATCAAGATCAATATTAATATTAAAATTACTTTTAAAGCCGTAAAGAATATTTTAATGACTCATCGCTAAAAAATTCTCCAGAGTTAGAAACTTTTTTCTGGCTGTTCGATTGTGCTGCTCTGATTGGTGACGCCGACGCACGGCTGTTCACGTCGAGTTACATTTCCCTATGAGTTACAATTGTAACTCGTCGGGATTGTAACTCGTCGGGATTGTAACTCGTCGGGATTTGTAACTCGCTAGGACGACCCTTCGTTCTTTTGCGGCCGACCAATCAGGGTGCGTCATACTGTCCATTCAGCGCGCGTTATGACTCAAAGGCAAACTCCTCATTCTGCCAGCAGCCCGGAATGAGAAACTCTCACTAGAATGGTGCCAATCTCTCTTAAACAAAAAAGTATAACAAATAAAAATCACTGACCGCCAGTCACGTGATGGCACATAAGGTTAGATTCCGAGGAGAACGAATTTGTCGAAGATTTCCTAGTTACAAAGTTCTATATACAATTTTCTGTAAACAGGATTTAGGTGGCAGTAGTCCCAGTTTTCGGCGTGGATCCTCCATCCGAGCTTTTCGCTCAATGCGAGCGCTGCTTTCGCGCATTTACAGTTGCCCGAATGGACAAGCCGTGGATGAATTCAGTCGAATGGAATATCCTCGTCGAATCTGACAATCTCGTCCCAGATCCAAAATTTCATCCCTTAGTTGAATTCGCTAAATACGAAGAAAAGTTTGAGCGAATTGCCGCTGCCGGGAATTCTTCGCAAAAACTCAAGAAAATTATCAGACACGCGCTGACGCTGCAGTGGAATTCCACAGATATCCTCTCACCGGTAAAAAGAAGACCTTCAATGAACAGAAACGGTTTTTCGATGCGAGCTAAAGTGATCGTTTTGGCCGGAACTCTTTCAAAAGATGATTATGACGCTAAATTGATTACAGACTCGATTCTAAAATGGGCGGCTAATACTGAAATACGAATTGTTCATTTGGCAAAAGAAAAAGTATTTACGAATATTGAATATCTCGATAGCAATCAAGAAATAACACGATTCTCCGATTTGCTTGGAACTGGTCTCACTGAAATGATCTACGAGCGGCGGATTCTAGCGACACCAGAGGGTGTAACAGAAACAGCACTTCAATTCAAAGAAAATCAATACAAAATAAAAGTAACAGCTCGTGAAAAAATAAAACTTGTGGAAATCCGAGCTGAATTGTCGAGCAACGCATTTGTGCAAATTCTATCACAACTGCTTGGCGAACGCCCGTTTCAAGGAACTTGTTCAGCAAATGCGAATAAAGAATTGCTCCCGCTTGTCGGGAAGATGTTCATTGTACGGCTGAATGAAAACACTGTAGCTATAGCTTCAGTAACTCGCCCGATCGCTTCGAAAATCGTTTTCCAATTTAGAAAGACGAAGGAAAACTTCAAGCTTCCAGTTTCAAACTGCCGAATGACAACTGAAAGCAGCTACCCAGGCCACATTATTTCAGCTCCATCAAGAGCAACAGTTGATATGACACGATTCGACTTCAGTTACGTGAAAACAGCTGCTGACAACTCTGGCAAAGGACTTTCTCTTCTTCAGAAGAAAATCGAGAACATGACGAAACTAACGAAAAAAGAAGGAGTTGATCATGACAATATTTTGCCGCGGAAGTTGCGTGTCCGCGCGACGCCAACCAAAACGCCAATGAAATCGACGCCCACTTCCTCTGTTGGAAGTACTCCTCGGCGAAATTCTAGCGCAAGGCACGGTGGAACTCCTCAAACGCCGCAGAACGAAAACCGTGAGCTGAAACGACTTTGCCGCTACTTCCCAGATACAATTTCTGCTCTTGAAGAGCATATAAAAAACGCAATGAAATACTCTTGCTATGCCACTGTATGTAAGCTCTGTACAAATTTCTTGGCGAAAAACGCGCAAATCGGGCTGAAAGAGCTGCGAAAAACGAAGGATGAAATTTTCGACGGAGTCAATGAGAATCTAACACGTTTATGTAAACTTCAATTTTTATTCTACTTTTTGGATAAAAAAACTGATGAAGGTAAGCTTCTTCCTGGTCAGGATGACGACATGTATTACGAGCACATGATGTGATAGAAGTTCATGTGATCCGTTTCAGTGCTTATTTTTACATATGTGTAGGTGAACTACGCGAGCTTGGCACTCTTATGCGCTGGTTTACTTTTTCAAGCTCTCCTGCAGATCTCAACTTGTTTTTCGAAGAAACTATTATTCCAGTTTGGATTGAGAAAAATGACCAAGTAAGCTCGATAAGAACGCTTTTAGCATAAATTAAAATAATTTTCTGATATAAAATTTTTCTAGGAAATGATCCAAAAACTGCTAGATGTCTATAATGATCTGATGCTGAGTGTTCCTAAAGCCCTAATTAAATTTCTTCCCGCAAACTCGGATTCCGACGCAAGCTCCAGTGGAGAAGATAATGATGACGTCATTACAGTCGAGCCTTCCAGGTAAGACTAGCTTTGTTAATTTTTATCGCTCCAGTAACTTAAATAATTATTATTCAGCGTCTCGACAAGCTCTGTTATCAGTTCGTCGATGAGTCTTTTTTCAAATGCCTCAAAAGCAGCGGATACCTCAACCCAGTTGTACTCAAGAAAGCTTTCGAGCTCTAACCAGTCGAGGATGATCCAAATTCGCAACATGAGCGAGCCGAACAGGAAAAATCATCGACGAGAGTCAAAAACACGGAAAGATCCGTCGCCACTTGCTAATAAACTTGGACCACGGTAAAAGCGAATCTCGAAATGTACCTTCAAAACATTCTAGCAAATCTGATCGAGCCAAACGAGCGCTGTTTATGGCTTCGCCAGACCCACAAAAACCAGTTCAAAGCCAAAAATCATCAAGAGTTCAAAGTCAATCAAAGCCCATTTCATCACCATCGTCAAATGTTCACCGCACGCCCGGAAAAAGCTTGCCAAAGCCAAAAGTTCTTATCACAAAAAGCGCAAAAGATACTCCTCTCAAAGCTCAAGAATTGGGAACGCGATCTTCCAGGTCGAAGTTCCGCTCGCTAAGGTTAGTAAAAGGCGCTCGCTTCAACTTTCATTTTGAAATTTAGACGACAGAGAAAGAGAAAAAACTCAACTTCAGAAATAGATCTCGTCGAGGAGTCTCCGATGAAAGCCATAAATTATACTCCAAAAGCTGGCCCGATTCGCAAGCTTTTAAAAGGTAAACTGTCATTTCGTGCTGTTCTCAAACTGATTTTAGAAGATGATCATCAGATGAACAGCTCAGCACTTAATTCCACTGCAGACTTGTTATCTCCTCGCGACAATCAGTTGGCCAGATCTTTGCTTTTCGGAGCAAGCTCAGAAGCCAGCTCCTCAGATGACGAGGTCATTTCTAGCAGATCAGCTGTCACTGAAAGAATGTCGCCGGCGAAGTTTAGCTTTACGTCCCCTATTCGAGCAGGTTTGTCTTTCTTGATCTCGCTCACATTTTACTTCTGCGCAGGAAACGAGAACGAGCTTCTTTCGCCTTCAAAGCGTTCACACCGTCGTAGATTAACTACCGACGTCGGACCGTCACCATTGAGCAAAAACGACGATCTTCTGAACAAATCGTTCGATAACCTAAAAACTGGCCAATTGGTCGGCCAAAGATCAGGACTTCAAGACGCTCGGGTATTTAAAGACAGCTGTCGATCATATTTAAGAATTTTAATTTAAGATGAAGAAATTCCCAGGTGTGAGCAAAGCACGACGACAATTACGCCTCTCCGAATCTGAAAAATAGTGCTCTTCACAAATTCAATCTAATATCAACTTTCACTATCTCTTTTAATATTCTTTAACTCACTGCCATAATCAGACACAAGCCATCACAAGCATTCAAGTAATATTCAAAATTGTTAAATTCAGAAAATGATGCTTGAAAAATGACAAAGACGAGGAAAAGGCGTGTTTCGACGTCGAAAAAGACAAAATCAAGGAAGATCAAGCGCTCGAAAAAGTCAACAAATGAAAATGATGAAGTAAATAAGGACTATTCGACGCTCTTCAGCTCTACAAATATAAGTGGAAATGAATTCGAAGCTAAATTACGGTACCAAATTTTTCTATCTCTGTTTTTTTTTTAAATTATTTCTAGCGACCGAATCCTCAAGAAAAAAGCTCAATCGGAACTTGAATCTGAAGCAGTGAAATCTAGCTCGTCAGACGATCCATCTGACACTTCCGCAAAATCAAGCTCTGCCAAATCGTCATCAATCGCCTCGTCTGGCAACAAGGAAGCTACAAACTCTTTCGATCGCCGCGCTTCACTTGCTACTTCAAATCACAATCCGTCAGATGGAGACGACGAGGAGTCAGAGAAGAATTCCGTCTCTTCAGGTTTGTCCAAAGCCAACTTTTTCCCCAAATTTTGAAAATTTTAGGCTCAATGGGGTCAAATAGAAGTCAGCTGTCGTCAAAAGAAGAGCCGAAATTTGATCCAGAAGAGGTGGCTGCGTATGACGACATCGAGAACCAGCTAATTGCAGATCAGAGCAAAGAGATCGAGTACTTGAATGGAATCGACGAACCTATCAATAAAGCAGACTTGCCCGTTTTGGTAAAAGAAGAAAACCGAAACGGACCGTATATGAATGAGCCCATGAAATTAAGGTCAGCTTAAGTCTCAATTCAGTATTTAAAAGAAATTTCAAGAATATCACGTCTCAAAAGAACGAAAATTTGGGTACGCGCGCTAACCTCTCCTGACGAAATAGTGATCAACGACGAGGTTGACCTGGCAATCGCTGCAGCGAAGGAAGCAGAGGCGAATGAAAAAAATGCAGCTACAATTTCCGAGGACGAGGTTGGCGTCGCCATTTTCGACAATCCATCTCAGGATTTCGCGAAAAAGACACTCGATATGGAGAATAAGCTTAAAAATGCTATTCTGGACCGACTCCAGAAGAAATTATAGCGCAAAAAACGATTATTTTTCTTTCAAAAAGCCTTTGTTCATCATTGCCGATGCCCGTTTTTTGGGAAGATCATTCTTTAGGATTTCCAAGATTTAAAATTTTAGGTGATTTTCACTAGAGTCAACACTGTCTTTCTTGTAAATATAAAGTACGCACTCTGTTGTTTCTAAATGCTTCCAGACTATCCACACGATTGCCTTTATCAGATATTTCTAAAGTTCTGTACTAGATCTCCGATCAGTTCCTTCCCTTCCGGTTCACTTTAAAAACTTTTATTATTTCTCCACTGTTTTACCTATATTATCAACTTTCTGTATGCATCCATTTTTTCCTATTATTGCGTTTCGCTCCTTATTTTTCTGTATTTCAAATTGATATCTTGATATTTAAAAACAGTAATCCTCATTTCTTTAGTAGAAAAAATGAAAACACTCCTCGAAGACGACGAAATCGTGCGCATAAATGTTGGCGGAATTAAATTTACAACACTAAGAGTATGATAACTCGTCCAAAAGTTGCATGTTTGTCATGCATATTTTCAGAGTACACTTCTCCGTTACTCGCACTCAATATTGGCGCGAATGATAAATGGTAAAATTCCGCCAAGACGTGACAGCGAAGGAAACGCTTTTCTCGACCGAGATCCACAAATTTTCAAGTTTATTCTTGAATTTCTTCGTTCTTCGAAGGTAACACTTTGATAAAATCGTTAAAAATTGCGTAAAAATAATTTCTAGGTCGTGATATCTGATGATCTGATACAGGGAATCCTGCCTCAGCTACTCCATGAAGCAGAATATTTTATGATAGATCCACTTGTGGAAGAGTTGCGACACCGCCAAGCAAGGTTAAATAAAAGAGACGTTCTTCTTGTTTGGAATGAAGGTGGCGTTATCAAGTGAGTAAAAAAGATTCAGCTTGAAAAAATACCTTGATAAGATTCAACTGCACGGACGAAGACGTGCTGGCCCAGCTTGACTACCTCAAACCACCGATTGTCGGGTTAAAAAAGACACGCTCGATTGCCACAATTCAATACGATTGCGACTTCCTAGTCGCTATAAATCACTTTATCAACAATGGTTTCACTCGGCCAGATATTATGTCCAGCAAGGTACCTAAAAAAAGAGAATGATCCAAAAAATGATCTAGATTAATTACTTTTGGAGCGGTACGTACATTCCAGATCGACCACCATTTACATTTCTGCGAGAAGGAGCCCCAGAGGAACCATCGCAGTACATCACCACCAGGTTTTAGTTAAAACTTTTTATTGATCAACCCATTTTTTAGCCCAGACTTCTTGGATTCTCAGATAATCAAAGAGCAAGTTTAGAGCTCTTGACTGTTCCTACACTTCTTCTGTTTGTCATTTCCTTTTCACACATGTCCTGCTCTTTCTCGAAAATCTTCACAATTTCTTCAACTGCTTCACACGACCCAGCTTCCGAAAATTCGAGATCATGACGAGGACCTTAAAGTTTTATTAGAGATCGAAGGAGCGAATCAAACTGGGACTGCGTTATTTGAAAAAGGGATGAGCTGAAGAAAAATCAGCTGTTGATGAACATCGTTCCTGAACAAGCACATGAGGAGTCAGTCGAGGCTCTTCTAGCGTTTACAGTTGACAAACGCCAGCGCAATGCGGAAGCTGCAAGTCCAGGAATGTTTTTATTAGCTCTATTTTTTAACTGCAAATTTTAACTTTTTAAAACAAAATCGAGAATTACGGAAAGAAGCATTGTTGTCGAACACAGTGCGGCAAGCACATCAGATACTGTAACGGATAGCAAAGAATATGTGTTTTTATAAAAGATTTTGTTGATATCCTGATGAGTACCGACGGAGATCTTCTGCACCGTGCAAGTCGTTTTTCACCAGTCAGAATTCTGATGAGCTTGTAGACGTCGATGAAATTCCTACAACAATTGAGTCAATTGAAGTAAGATAGAGGATGTTTTATTCTTATACGACTTTTTAGTCTGCCGATGCGTTTTTTTCATCGGACAACTCAACCCCTGAACATTGCCAGACCGAAGAACATGACAATTTACAAAAAATGAGCGAGCTTCTACATGAAATCAACGTTATTTCATCTCCAGGGTTAGTCTCCTTGTCCTAGTTATTCATAGTATTTTCTATAAAAAACTCTAAAAAATATATTCCTTGCTTTCAATTTTATAAAAATCTGTTTTATAGAGTTTCTCTTATTCAAAACATTAAGAAAAAGAAAAAGACTGTACGACGAAGAAACATCTGACAGTATATTTTCTGAATCATCGCATTCGGATTCAAGCAGTTTGCTCGCAAGTCCGTGTAAACGCGGCAAGCCGACCAGGGATTTTGTGCCTGATTCTAATAATTCGCTCATGGAAACTTGAAGCACTTCTTTTTTCTCGTGTTATATCTCCTGCCACCAACGAAAAAAACGTCGCAACTTGTTGCGCCTTTCTATTCTTTCGATAAAAAAACTTTTCTAATTCATGTTTCTTTTTATTCTAAAGATCTTTCTTCTACTCTCCCAAAAAACAAACACAAGCAAAACACAGCCATCAAGTTCCACTATTACGCTTACTACGACGAACCAATACTTACCAAAGATAAAAATACAGTTGTATTCAGTTCAAGTTTGACCTTCCACAATTTTTTCATGTTCTCTTAAAAGTATACGCATTATAAAATAGCTAAAAATCAGACAAAACGAGCGACTTTCTCGGTCATTTTAGATAAAAAAAATTAGGGGCGCATATAATTCCTCGACGAATTTGTTTCAGGTTGAAACTTTTTGTTTTTCGACGCCTGTTCCCAGTTAAAATATTTTCCAATATAAAAATTAAGTTTTGTTCAAATTGCTCCCGAAAAAATCTTCTAAAATTATAGTGAAAGTGACAAAACTTCTTATTCCTTAATGAAAATATATTGAAAGTTCTACATAATCTGATTTTTTATTTTTCATAGAACTTTGAAATCATGACTGGGGACTTGGGAACTGGCTTTGGGCCGGGTTTCTCGTGCAATATCAATGCTGGTCGACATTTGGGAAAGACAGTTGGAATTTTTCTCGGTCACAAGTTCTTTCACCCGAGCTCAAAGAGAAACATCATTATTTCAGGCTTTGAAAGATTCACAAGACGGATTATTTTCCCGTAGCTGTCCTTCCTTAAAAATAATATCTAAACGCACTTGTAAATCTTCACCCGGTTGTTCTGACGATACCGTGCGCAGCAAATGGCTAAAGCAAAGGAGAAGGCACTCGAGGAGAAGGGAAAAGAAAACGCGCGATCGCATGAATACGAAGAAATCCGAAAAGCAAACGCTCGCGGTATAGAAAAAAGACGAGCTGATGGTGGAGTCTCGTTCCTTTATGATCAGCCGCAAATCGTCGAGAGATACCAGGAAGAACGTGACAAGGTTTGTTCTGATCTGTAGAATAAATTTCATCTTTTCTTAGCGTCTTATAGAAATCGAAAAAGGGTACATGTTTGAATGGCAAAAAAACGCACCGCGGGATCGCTTTGTCGATTCTATTCTTCCAACAGAAATCGCTTCAAAACCCCAGCTGCATATGCCCTTCAACGGACCCAATGTCATGCTCTCGATTCCGTGCTTTCGGTGCAAACAACACGGTCATTTGACGTACGACAAAGTGTGTCCGCGTTACAGTGATGATATTTCCGAAGCTGAACTGAAAGGAATGGGCAAAAACTTTCAGCTCGTTGAAATCGACCCTCGCCGGATCGAATCACTCGTTGAGGATTTTACAAATGACTACGTGCAGTATCACGGTGCTCCTGAATCCGGTATCGCAAAGGAGAAGTTTGCGTACAGACAGGCACAAATGGCGCTCAATCCAGAAATTGCGAAAACTCTCAGGGAACATTCAGGTATCGACACAATGATTCCATTCATGGAACGCGAAAAGCGGAAGAAAGAAGATCTTGAATACGTCGACGGACTCGGTGTCATCGGCAGGCGTGTGCTTCTGACGACCGTGCGCAGGATGATGCGCGACAAAAAACGCAAGCTGAGGATCAAACTGTTGGAGAAAGAGCTTTATGACTTTGCAGATAAAATTTATGTATCTGATGACTCGGACTCGGAGGGCGAGTATGAAATCGATGTTCCCGGCGTTCAGGAAGAATTCGCAAATGTCATCGATGAACTCGTTTTCGGTCCTGACGAGCCCGTCGTCAAAATCGAGCCTATCGACGACACGATGATAAAATCAGAACCAGTCGATCAGTATCCAGAACTTGAAGCATCCGTAAAAATTGAAATCAAGGAAGAACTCACCGACGCGGAGGAAAATATGAGAAATCGACTAACAAAACGTCGATGTACAGAAATCGTCAAACTTAATAATCTGAAAGCGGAGTTTAAAGGCGCTCTTGCTGATCAGTCTTCCGAGCAAGATCCCCTTGCTGAGGCCGTTTCTGTTTACGTTGCAGAAGGTTCGACGAAAAAAGAGATTCAGACGAACTTAAAAAAGGTAAATTTTTTCACAATCCCAATTTAAAACTACTCATTTGTTCAGTTAGAAGAAGAAAAGAAAAAATCGATCGAAGCGCGGCTACGCCAGCGTTTGGAAAAGCAGCGGCGCCAAGTTGAAAAGCTTGAACATGAAATCAAAGGAATCACCGAAACTCCGGACAAAACTGACGAGACTAAAGCGTTATACGAGATGAAACTGCGGAAAGAAAAGGGATTTGAAGCAATATCAAAAATTAAAGGTTTCTCTGTTTTATTATCGGCGTTTCTAGCAGAATTCAGGTATTGAAGAACGCCTGCGCAAATTAGACGAGCAGATTGTTGCCGAATCCGAAATGCGAAAGTCCCAGCAGCTCCATGAGCTCAGCGCCGTAGCGACCAGGACGGATGCAGAAACACTACTACGTAAAAGAATCGAAGAAAGGAAACACGAGGCCGATCGCGAATGCCGACGACGAGAGAGAGAAGAAAAAAGAAAACTTCGAAAAATGAACAAAAAACTCGAGAGGCTAAAGGTACCTTGCATGTTAAATCATTTAAAACTAATGTTAATATTAGGCCGAGCAAGAGGAATCTGAAACTCTTCGTCAAATAGGTTTTGCTGGGTCTGTAGAAGAAGCATCGCTGAATTTCAAGCCGAAGAGAAAAACTTCCGAATCAGACGCCGACGTTATTGTCTCAAGCATTTGCACCATTCCAAAAGAGATATCTGTCATGACGAAGGAGCAAAAACTCAAACTTCAAAAAGTATGACTTTTTTGACAGAATGATAGATTTTCATTCCCGTCATATATTTTTTATTAATCACTTTAGCTTATTACATCCGTTTTCTGATTCTTGACGATACAAAACAGTCTCAGAGCTCCGTGTTTTCCCGAAAGGATCCCTTAGATCTATTTATAAGATTCCTGATCATTAATTGAATTTATAGGAAGAAGAGGAAAAGGCAAAAGAAGCTGGAAAAGTCTATGTACCAAGAAGGGAGTTAAAAACCTTCGAAAAAGAAATTAACGGAAAAAAACATAAAATCGACGAGTCGTTTCTTTCCCAATTCGGCATCAAGCTCGACTAGTTCCTGCTTCCGCTTCACAAATTACCGTACCTTTCTGTCAAAAAA
>Ga0115008_10004895_pt1 | contig 11134 bp, 4 predicted proteins | sample FraStrMetagenome_FD_87164 | JGI IMG/M metagenome (GOLD analysis project Ga0115008, IMG submission 87164) | Marine eukaryotic phytoplankton communities from Arctic Ocean - Fram Strait ARC3M Metagenome | ecosystem: Environmental > Aquatic > Marine > Oceanic | place: Fram Strait | collected 2012-06-18
AAAGAATTCTGCAGGATTAGTTGCGCCATAATAGTCAAACAACGATGATTGCCCCAAACTCACTTGGTGCTGCAGTAAACTAAATTGCTTGTTAAATACATTAGACCAAGTTTTATAATCTTGATGTTTGCCTAAAATAGGTGCCCCGTTGGCAATGCCATTTTCTTGGTCTAACTGATGAGCAAATTCATGAATTACAACATTATGGCCGTCATTAGGTTGTTCTGCCCCAGCTAAGCTATCTTGCCAAGACAATACGATACGTCCAACCCCCCATGATTCACCTGCTAAATTGATGCTTTTAACTGACTGAGTTCCATCAGCATAAGTTCGCTGTTGCTGTTTCACAAAAGCACTTGGATAAATTAATATTGTACGCAATTTAGGGTAATAGTTGGTTTTTTTGTTCAGTAAAAGTAAGCAGGCTTGGGCAGCAATAGTTACTCTTATTTCATCGGTTATGATAACCCCATTACAACCTATAAATTTTTTTTCACTCATAAAAACTTGAATATGCTGCTTTAATTGTAATTGCAAATCAGCAGGCATTTGGTTGAAGTATGGCATTCTTCGCTGAATTATTTTACGCCAAACTTTTTTAAAAGGCTTATGTTTGATTAAATTACGTTTATGCTCCCTTACATAAGGTTTACTAAATAAATAACCCGCAAGCGCAAAGGCAATAAAAACTGTAAATAAAATTGACAAAATAGACCTGATGATAAACTAAGTTTATATATAGAGTAGACTTTGGTGCTGCTAATCAAAATTTCAAGTGGTTGCTAGCTAACCAACATACTATTATTAGTTAATAACCTTGAGCTTCTTGTGCTAATAGATTTAATTTTGCTGTGTATTGCTGACTATGTAAATTCGTTGAACTAAGAGCAAGGGCTTTTTCCATAGCTTGACGTGATAACAGCACATTATTGTGTTGGTAATAAGCTAGTGCCAAACCAAAATAAAATTGATGCTGTTTTTTATCTAGTTTGATAGCCTGTCGATAGCGATTAATCGCTGTTTGGTATTGTTTATTAAACATCGCTTCATTTGCCAACAAGGCGAGGTAAAAAGGATTCTTCTTACGAATGCTATCAACGTATTGTTTCAAAGGCAAAGCCTCTTCAGTTCGACCTTGTTTATTTAATAATCGCGCTAAGTTATTTATAACCGTTAGATTATCAGAATCGATACCAATCGCTCTAACATAAACAGCTTCTGCCATGTATTCAAATCCTGTCACCTTGTATAAAATACCCAGATTACCCCAAGCAACTACAAACTTTGGATCAGCTAATATAGCCCCTTTAAAGTACTGATACGCAAGGTTATAATCTTGATTAACAAGAGCTTTTGCTCCCTTATTATTATAAAACATTGCTAATAGTGTTTTTTTGGTAATAACCTTAGCAGGGAAGTTTTTTTGGCAATGAAGGGATCAAAATCAATTACCGTATTTCTATTTCCCCAAACAATAGCTTTATTTACACTGGGTTGGCTTTTAATCAGTAAGTTAACGTGGCCTGTTAGTACACTAAAATTATTATTACGCGTCCAGTATTCTGGTACTTCAACGGCTTGTACCTTCACGACTAGATTGGTCGCAGCAGCAAGAGAGTAAGCCAGTATGGTTAAAGACATACAGTTAGCAGACTGACTTTGATAGGTTTGTGTTGCGGTAAGGTTAGCATGGCTATCGTAACTTATTGCGATACTTTCTTCGTCAAAAAGGTGTGCCAGAATAATTTGTGATTTTTGGTAAGTCGTTTGCCTAGTATTTGTTTTACGACGTATTGTGGTAAGTATGTCATCATCAAGCTGAAATACGTCGTGTTCTGTTTCAATAGCAGCACTGACATTATTGCTAAAGACATTGTCAAGATACAAGCCTTGTGCGGGCATTGATATATTTGAAAAGTTTGGGGGCGTATGTTGGCAGCTAAATAAAAAAAGTAAGGTAAATATCGAGCTACATTTGATGTTAATCATAATTACACTCAGCCATACAAAAGTTAACGTAAGTATAGTGTATAGCTGAGTATTTTTTTAAATCAAAAAAGGCTTAAAGTTTTATTATAAACCCATACTACCCTTTATTAGTTTAGCGTTCGCCCTCACCTAAGCGATAAATGAAACGTAAGCTGGTGTTCTGATCTTGGGTATTGGCATTAGCACTATGGTAGTAGCGCCAGTCTAATTGTACCGCAAAATTATTAGTCAGTTTATAATGAGCCCCTAACCCTGCATTGATCTGAAATCTTTTAGTCTCTATGTCTTTACGCCATAATGTTTCACCAAAGCCAGCGGTTAAATAAGGTCTAAAATTATGTTTACTGTTAAAATAATATTGGCTATCTATGCTGTAGTTTTCATAGTTTTCTTCATTGTTACTCGTGTTATTGAAAAGCTTTGCTTTTGAATAGGTGAGTCGACTTGAAAAGGTACGACTAAAATAAAGCCCCAAACTAACTTCTGAGGTTGTATCACTATTAGTACCCCATGTGTCATCTAATTCAACATGACCCATACCATAAGTTACACCAATGATACCTCTATCAACGGGATCTCGTTGGCTAGCAATATTCATATTACTTGGTGCTGAATAAGTTCTACCATCCCCAATTTCTAAGGAGATATTAAAATTCACTTGGCTGTCTGTCTTACCTGTATTGCCATAGGGAACCTCGTTTAAACTTAAGTAACCACTACCTGCTCTTATAAGTTCTCTGCCAAAAATATTGTTAAGGCCTGCACTCATGTAATCAACGGGATCAAGAAAGAACAAAGCAGTACTTCCTAACATACTAGAACCAAAAACAGTGTTACCACCTTTTCTAATAGCCATTTCAGTATTAAAAGCCCATTCTCCGTATGCCCAACCTAAAACGGGGGTAACAACTAAATCTTGAATTGAAGGGGTTTCAGCAAAAGCCTCAACACCATACTCCCAATATAAAGTCGACATCACTGCGGAGTAAACAAACGCATCCCACTGTCGATAACCTGACTTACGAGCAATTTGATAATAAACGCCACCAAAATAGGGGTGCCCAATAAAATTTAATCCCATGGTGTCACGATCCCACACGGGGCCAGCTTTAACGTTATCAGTCCACTTGTTAAAAAAACCCTCTTCTGAATCCCAGTTAGAAACATCTTCAGGTAACAATGCAATTAATCCGATAATACCAAAACCATAACCAAAAATAGATTTAGTTTGAGACCACAAACGTTCTTTATCTTCGCCATTTTTATTTGAGAAGATAGAGAGTTGGTATGGATCTTTATTAAAATCATTTACCGGCCTAATGTTTTCCCATCGGCTATTAGTTGGCATTTCACGATATATATCATCAAGGTTATTGGTACTAATTTCAGCACTAAGCTCTGTATCCTTGGCAGTATTAGTTGAGTTATTTATTGTGGTATTAACTGTACTGCTGTCTACTGAGCTACGAGTTGAAACATCAGTTAACTTATCATCGATTTGAGTGATGTCATTAACAACTGCGCTCTCTTTAGCTACGACACTATTGAGACTAAGTAATAATAAAAATAATACGATAAAAGTAGTCATTAACTTATTAATAATATTAGTATAAATATAAAATGCAGTTAACTTAGATAAGTATTGAAATGTCACGAAAACTCCTAAATCGAATAAGTCCTGATCGATTGAAACAAAAAAAGCTGCTAACGTTTCAATTAGCAGCTTTTTTGTATGTGGCGGTGAGATAGGGATTCGAACCCTAGAAGGGCTACAAACCCTTGCTGGTTTTCAAGACCAGTGCTTTCGACCACTCAGCCATCTCACCATTGTTCTTAAAAAGAATTTATGCTTCTTTAAAAGTAGGCGCATTTTAATAACTGGTAAGGTTTTTGTAAAGCAATAATTAACAATTATCCTAAATAAAATCATAACTTACCAATTCTTTTTGATAAACAGCTATTAATAAATTATGCGTTTGATGAACCATGGAACTAGTTTATCGTTATTGTATAACAACTAAGTAAAAGCAAAGTAAAAACTTAATGAAGTCATGCTGCTGTAGTCGCTTTTTAATCAGCATTGATTCATAATATTAACTATGTGTTATTCACCTAAACAAGGATATAAATAACAGGTGTCTATAAAATTAATAAGCCATTTATGGCGAATAACTTAATGTCAATATTGAGGTTTATACTTAATTTATTGCTACTGTTATTAATTACAAGTCATGTTGCTCATGCAAGTAATTTAGTAGTAAAAATTGATGGCCAATTGAGCAAAGTCGCTCATCAAAATATTATGGCTCATTTGGGCCCTTTGCCACAAAATTTACTAGAACGTTCGGCTTTTATTCACAACGTAAATAATAAAACTAATAATGCACTAAAAGCACTGGGGTTTTATCAGGCTAAGGTCGGTGTACAAATTGACAAAAATAGTGGCAAAGCTTGGCAATTAAATTTACAAGTTGAAAGTAATGAACCCGTCATAATTAAGCAAGTTGATATACTTTTAATAGGAGAAGCGTCGAATGACAAGGTATTTCAACAGTTCTTAAAACAACATCAAATAAATTCAGGTGAGCCGCTCAATCATGGTAAATATGAAGCAATCAAAACAGGTATTCTATCCTTAGCATTACAACGTGGTTTTTTTAGCAGTAAGTTACGAAAAAGTGTTATTAAAATTGATAATATTTATCAAACAGCTGACATTCATATTCATTTTAATAGTGGCCCTCGTTATAACTTTGGTGACATAAGCTTTAACGACTTCCCAATTAATCGACAACTGTTAGAACGGTTAATTCCTTTTAAAGCAAATACAGCCTATAGCACTAACGACTTTCAGAAATTACAACAACAACTTAACTCCAGTGAATATTTTAATAGTGTTACTGCGGTTAGAGGAGAGTTAATAACTGATGATGCTCACCAAATATATAAACAGCCTATTGATGTAACCCTAACGCCAGCTAAACGACATAAATTTAACCTTGGATTTGGGTATGCAACTGATACAAAGTTTCGTGTATCTGCTAGCTGGCGAACACCATTAATTAATCAATATGGGCATTTTCAAGAAACAAAGTTAGAATATTCTAAAATTAATCCAACAGGTAAATTTGTTTATAGTATACCATTAAGTCACCCACGTAATGATTTACTGCAATGGCAATTTCAAGTTGAAAATGATCAGTATTCTGATTTAGAAACAAAATTTTATTCCGCACAAGTAGCTCGAGTTATTAATAAAAACAATTGGCAACGACAAGTTTATGTTCGTTTTCATAAAGAAGCCTGGCGATACAATTTAGAAACATCATTACCAAACAGAGAATGGTCTGATGATACAGCTGATTACTTAATTCCAGGGGTTTCATGGTCTAGAACGACTCGTCGAGGTAATCCCATTGATCCTAGCCAAGGCTTTCGCCAAACTTATAACGTTGAAGGTGCTCACCTTGAAGCTGGCTCAGATAACAGTTTTTTTAGATTGCACGCTCAATGGAAATATATTCACACTTTAACAACCAAACAGCGGCTGGTAACCCGTGCAGAATTTGGTGCAATTTATATTGATAGAGACGCCGAATTAGCGCCTTCTCTTCGGTTTTATGCTGGCGGTGACGACAGTATTCGAGGTTTTCCTTATCAGTCTATAGGTAAAACGGTGACATCGTTACCTGATCAACAAAGTGGTGAGAAATATGATGAATTAGTCGTAGGTGGTACTAGATTAGTTGTTGCCAGTATTGAATACCAATATTATTTTTCGGATAAATGGCGTATGTCGCTTTTTTCTGATGGCGGCAGTGTTGCAAATAAAGGTGAATTTGAGCCAGTATATTCTTTAGGCTCTGGCATTCACTACCTTTCCCCCATAGGAGCTATTAAATTTGAATTAGCACACGGTGTTGATGCCGATGAGAGTCAATGGCGCTTACATTTTAATTTAGGCGCTGAATTATGATAGTCAAACGTCTTCGTTTAGCAAAAATATGTACCACATTATTATTGGTTATGTGTAGCTTGACATTGATTACTTCGCCTTGGGGTAACAAGGTAATAATTAAGTTAATCAATCAAATGGAGGGGGTAAGCTTACGTTATAAAGAGGGTTCTTTGTTAACGGCGCTAGCGTTTCATGAGATTAAGGTAACATTGGATACAGGCGAATTAACATTAAACAAGGTTGATGCTAGTCTCGATTTTTGGTGCAGTATGCAAGGCAAACTCTGTTTCAATAAGCTTACTATAAATGCACTTGAACTAGCATTAGCCCCTAATAATGACAAGAAAACCAGTTTAAATAGCGTCAGTGATCCAATCTTATCGACGCTTGATAATTTCAGTACTTTTAATAGCCCTATTGGTATTGAAGTAAAAAACTCCTCAATAAATAGTAGTATTTTAAATATTTATGACATGTCATTAGTAATAAATACTATCAACGCTCACATAACTCTAGAAAAAGATCAGTTAACGATTATTAGTGGCACCATTAACAACACAATAATTAACGCCAATGCTAACCAAACAAATGACCACACGCTAAATACTAGTAGAGGGGGACATAAAGAAAGTTATCAACAAGTAATCAAACGATTTCAACAAGCCATTTTAGCTAAGTCACCACAAATTAACTTACCAATAGCCCTAGCTATAAAGAAATTATCAATTTCACACTTGTCCTACCAACACGGGATTATCAAGAATAAGATCAACAAAGGCCCTAGTTGGAATTTTTCTAATACTGATCTTAGTGCTAGCTGGAATCGGAATAAGCTTCATATTAAGCAATTCTCTACGGCAATGCCAGAACTGACTATTCCATCGTTAACACTGAAGACAAATTTGAAGAGCCCCTACGAGCTTAGTACCTCGATTGATATCGCATCAATTAACTCAAATCATTGGCCAGCGATTAAAGACACAGTATTGCAATTATCAATGCAAGGAGACATCAATACGTTAACCGCTAAATTAACCAGTAAAGGGGAAATAGATTTTCGGGGCAATGCTAATATTGCTTTAACGAATAAAAAATTACCGTTTAATTTACAATTTAGTACTAACAATATATCACTACCATCACTAGTAAATACCGCTAAAACTTCTTATAAGGCGAAGATATCGTCATTGTTATTTACGGGTAATATCGACCAACAGTCACTTAATTTACAGGGTAAAATTTATGACTATGATACTGAGGAAGCTAGCGTTAATTTAACAGCAAAACAAGCAGATGGATTAATTAAGATCACTAAGTTACAGATAGAAAATCAAAATACCAAAAGTAAATTATTGATGTACGGTCAAATTAATGAGGTTGATGAGACCTTGCAGTGGCAATTATTTGCTGAGTCACCTGGCTTTGAACTACCCACTTTCGATTTAAAAGTATTAATTGCTCAACTCAATAAACAATTAACTAATTCCATAGTAAACAACTCGCCAAATAGTTCAAACACAAAGATATACACTGTTTCAAAAGTTCATTCACCAAGCCACGCCAAAAAAATAGTTTTACCACCCTACTTCCCAGATATTATTGAAGGTCGTTTGGTTGGAAATATAGTTAGTAAAGGTAACTGGCAAGCGAGTAAATGGTCTGTAGCAGTTAATGATATTAATCTAACCGGCACCATTAACGACAAAGCCTTAATTATTAAAGGGAATATAGAAACTAATCAGCTTGGTTTTTTATCGGCAATGCCGGGTAATTCTGGCGAGTTATCGGTCAAACTCGCACAGGATTACCTAAAATTACAGGCAACGGAAACTAGCCATGAACAAATAGATATTTCTTTTGGTATTGATCAAATCAGTTATTGGTATCCACCCGTTAAAGGGAGTATTGATGGTAGCTTGATAATCAAGGGGGATAAGAAAAACCCAAAATTTACATTTAATACGAAAGCTTACAACGTTAACTGGCAAAAACTTTATAGCCCTACAATTGAAATTTCAGGGCTATATAAACCACTTGATAACCATCAAATGAATTTAACTCTGAAGGCTGTTGACCTCATTGTTACCAAAAAAACCGAACAACAAAAACAAAATAATATCACTGTAAATTCGGTTAATGCTGTTTTATCTGGAAATATGACTGAACAACAACTTGATATTCATTGGCAAGGCGATATTGGTGGTGCTTTACTTATCTCCGGTCAAAACAAACCTGAAGATAGCAAACCTGAAAGTTCCTCCACTAAGAATAAGCTACCTAAAAATAATTTACCTAAAAATAATCTAGCTAAACGAAATGAAAGTAACTTAGCTGAACAAAAATGGTTGGGCACTATTAAACGTGCTCATTTACATTACAAAGACGCCCAATGGAAAATCGATAAAGCTATTAACTTTCAGGTAAACATAAACAAACAACAACTGCAGCTAGATTCACACTGTTGGCTTGGTAGTGGTTTATCTCTGTGTTTACCAACTAAATCAATTTTAAATAATTGGGGGAAATCAGGGCAGTTAGCGCTTAAGTTACGTCAAGACTTATCAACATTAAATCAGTTTGCACTGCCACAAAAGTTGACTATTAATAGTATTTTATCTGGTGAAATATCAACAAAATGGTCTCCACAACAAAACCTCACTGCTCAAGCTAATTTTATTTTGTCATCTGGCGACTTAAGCTATAACAGCCAATACCAGCAAGAACTCATTAGTCAATGGCAGCGAGGACAACTAACATTGGATCTCAACAACAAAAAATTAATAACCACATTACGTATAGATAAAGCCAATAATTACCCTTTGATTAACGCTAGTGCTTCGGTTCATTTTACCGAGCAATTAGCACTCAATGGTAGCATTGAGCTAAATCAATTTAGTTTACAACCTTTGCAAGTATTTATTGATAATGTTGCTGATTTAAAAGGACATGTTAGTAGTAAACTCAACATTTCAGGGACTTTAAATAAACCAATAATTAATGGATCGCTATCCTTGGTTGAAGGGGCATTATTACTTAATCAGTCACCAAACCAACTAGCCAGTATAAACTCAGCTATTGAAATTAAACAAAACCAAGCAACTGTTCAGGGTGATTTCAAAATTGAAGGAAAGCAGGGTAATTTTACGGGTGAGCTAAGTTGGCAAAATAAGCTATTAGCTAATATTGATTTATATGCAGTGTCGTTACCATTAATTTTTCCTCCACAACTGGTTGCCGAAGTGTCACCTGCTATAAATATATCATTAACAAATAATCATATGATGATCAGCGGTAATATTGACGTGTTGGCAGGTAGTTATAATATTGAAAAACTCCCGCAGGGAAGTATAAATCTTAGTAAAGATGTAGTGTTTGTTGATAATCAAGGTAAAAAGATAATATCCCCTACCCCGCACTTGAAGCTAACTACCGATATAAAAATAAATACTAAAAATTCATTTAAAGTGTATGGTCAAGGTTTACAAGCCGAGTTGAGAGGCCAATTAGCGTTAAAGCAAAAAGTCCATCAGCCTTTGCAAGTGTTTGGTAAGATTCAATCCCAACAAGGCTCTTACCAAGCGTATGGGCAAAAGTTAACGATTGAACAAGGCGACTTGAGTTTTAATGGCGCAGTCACCAACCCCTACATCAACTTAAGGGCTAGTCGCTATATTAATGCCGATAATTTAACGGTTGGTATTGATATTACTGGCTTAGCTAATGTATTAAGCATGCAATTATTTTCAAAACCAACTCTTGAAAACGCTGAAATACTATCGTTCTTAACAAGAGGAAGAGGCTTAGATGGCGAAAATAACAATGCAAATGCTGCAGCTAGTATGCTCATTGGCATTGGCTTAAGCAATAGTACTCAGATTTTTGAGCAACTTGAAAAGATACCACTTATAAATAATATCACTCTTGATACTGAGGGTAGTGATGATAATACCCAAGCAGTTATCAGTGGTTATGTTGGTGATCGTATTTATTTAAAATATGGTATAGGTGTATTTGAGCCTATTAATGAACTCACCGTCAGGCTATATTTATTAAATAGGCTTTGGGTAGAGGTAGTTAGTGGTTTGGAACAATCTGGTGATATTTATTATTCTTTCGATATTGACTAAACAAACACTAAAAATATTCTACAAGAGTATTTCAATGAGTACTTTATCAAGGTTAAACAGCCTCCTTTAAATAAGTTAGTCAACTGTAACGATTTATATAGTAATATAACCAATAAAATATTTTTCTATATTATTATCAACACTTTCTGTTTGGACACTACTTTATATGCGCGTTGCCGTTACTCAGTTTGCTACTAGCCCCAGCACCAAAGAAAACATATCATCCTGTTTAAAAATTATTAAAAAAACGGTCACGTGTAAGCCTGATATTATCGTGCTACCTACATTTTTTTATCATAAGAGTGAGCCTAGTTATCAAAAAAATAGTGTAAAATTTAATGTTAAACGCTGTGAATTTGTAGAACAACTTGGCCAATTAGCACTAAAACATCAATGTTATATCTATATTAGTTTACATGAGTTTAATGAATTAGCTGATAGTAAGTTATGCAATGAAGCTAGTGATATTAAGGATGTAGCTCTTCACCACCAGAAAGCTGATACCGCTAAAACAGACACTTCATTATGCATTATTACGCCACAGGGAAAGTTGCTTAGTAAAAAGCATGGTAATCAAGATGACAAAATAGATATTGATCAACCACTGAATACAGTATTTGGTCAACTGGGTTTTTTATCCGATAACGATACTCAAACGTTTAGCGCCTCTCGACAATTAGCGAAAGCTGGTGCACAGTTGATTTGTAATTCAATTGCAACACCATATTACGATCAATCAGCCTATCATGATCCCACACGGGCACTTGAGAATAATCTATTTATAGCAACCGCCAATATCGTAGCTTCTCAATCGACGCCAATGAATGACTTAACAGTAAATGAATTAGTTAATGATATTTCTAAAAATGACAGCTCTTCCCATGACGGCTATGGCAATGACAGCTATAACAATGTAATCAATGGCTGCGGGCAAAGTAAAATAATATCACCCCAAGGTGAGATATTGGCTAGTTTAAACAACAATGAAGCAGGGTTTGTTTATGCTGATATTGATTTAACGGCGCAAACACATAACCTTGACGCTATACAAAACGCCCCT
>Ga0115008_10004899_pt1 | contig 11127 bp, 12 predicted proteins | sample FraStrMetagenome_FD_87164 | JGI IMG/M metagenome (GOLD analysis project Ga0115008, IMG submission 87164) | Marine eukaryotic phytoplankton communities from Arctic Ocean - Fram Strait ARC3M Metagenome | ecosystem: Environmental > Aquatic > Marine > Oceanic | place: Fram Strait | collected...
AATTTTGTCGAGCTCTGCTCAACCAGAGCTTTCATTTGCGCTACTAAAATCAATAATTCGACAAAGAAGGGGATAGCTATATTTTTTGGAAAAAAAATCTTTATTAAAATGTAAACCACTCTACATGTATAAATATATTCTGGAATTTGCTTCAAAATCGTTTGTTTCAAGCTAGTTCCAACGAAATGTCAACTTTGGCTTACTTAAATTATCGTTGTCTTTTCAAAGTAGTATAATTAGTAATCGATTCATGCTTTTTGTGTGCAGCATTTGAAATAAATACATCAACGTGAAAGCATAAATGATCGACCAGTGTTGTGGGCGATTACTCATTACTACTTTACTTTCTTTAAGCGTGGATGGCTATTCATTCCCGTCAAAAGTCGAATAATTTATGAATACGTTTGAAGGCGAAACTAAAGTTAATAGTATTATAACATAGCTCACAAAAACGGTAATTTTCTGCTCGGACATAGATCTAATCTAATCATAAATCAAATAAATTGTGTTATCGTAGACAACCTTTTAATTCCATTCTTATATGAGTTCAAGAAATTCTGAGATTCCTCGTAGTAACGTAACAGGACCTTCCATTGTATTTTTAAAACTTCCATCGTTTACTAGTTTTATACCCGTTTCTGCAACTCCCCATAAAATAATAATGGATCTTTATATGGGATACTCAACTTAGACTCTACTCTTATGTAGTATATATTCTTGTTTGGAGAAGCTTCTATAATCGATGATGATCTCCAGCATCAAGCTCCGTAGCTTTTGTAGTTGTGATTTCTTTGGCAAAATCTGTTGGATAGAAAGTGCCAATTTGCCCAGTTGTATAACAGTATTTATCTGTCTACCATTTTACTTCACCGCAGAAGTCCATAATAATGGTATCTGTTGATATCCTTTTGTGATTTCGCCATTTTGGGCTACCTTGAAGCATTGAGATTGTCTCGATAGCGTTAGTCCATTTTTTGTTTCCATACCGGTTTATCTCTTATCAAACATGTTACTTCTTTAATATTCTTTTGAATCCAAATTTCGAAGTGATAATTGACTCCTTTTCTTTTTTCCTTCCGCAACATTTTCCCTTGGAAATGATTAAATCTCTTAATTGTTTGATATATTTTTCCGCCTATTTCCATCTTTGCTACTTTAAAGTTTTTGGCGTTAGTATATTAAACTAGAGTTATTGGATCGTCCCTTCTTGATAATTGTGAATGGCTCCCATGATGGATCTATATCCATCAAATTTTCTAGAACTTATAACTTGTCATTGTTTTTGCGATGATCTAAATTTCGGTGTAGACATATCTTCCTACCCCGTTTTCACAAGGCTTGATTAGAAAATCAATGATTTAACTTTATTCATACATTCCCTGTTATCCATTGGTCCATTCAGCTCTGTAAGAATTGTTATCAAGATGCCCTTTTATAATGCCTTATATCGATATTTTCCAGCTTTAGTTTAGTAGATCTTAATGCGGATAGTAAAGGTATAAGTTATCTCCTTTACCATCTATGCTCCTATCCAATTTTCTTCGTTACTTTTTATATCCGTTCACATTATTTCCAATTCCGATAATAGGCATATCCTGGAGACTCCCCTCAATCTACGGGAATATTTCTCCAGAAGCGGTTCGTCCAGATCTGATATTTGATAGCGTAATTCATTCAAAATTATCAATCAATGTTCAGGAACTTATTTTATTTCCGTGCTGCTGTGCTTTCCCATACAATTTTCCAAGCTTTTCGTTACCTCCTTTACCTGGAAATTTGTAGTCATAGACTTGGTGTAAGATATCTTCGTTAAAATAACAACGTTATACCTCCTGTCCCCCTTTTGCCTCAGTGATTGGTGGTTCTATTTCTTCATTAGCAACATTTGCTAAATGGTTGTGCAAAGCTATGGTTTGGCATAGGACACAGAATCAACCTTGTGGGTTCATCTTGTATTAAATCACGATGCTATACACATCATTCTTCCGCATTACCATCGCCGTTTCTAAGCTGTTTTCACAAAGAAGATTTACAGCATCTAGATTCTTTGTTCAATGACATAAGAAGATAGCAAGAATAAGATAGGTTTTGCTGTTGGTGAAGAGGCGTTTGTCCTATTGTTCAAGAAATGGTAAGCAGACTATCGAAGCACCAATGGTGAAGAACCCGATGATTGGACTACTGCATGTGTTTCAAACATTCATGGAGACTACGTAATGAAGTAGCATCAGAGCTAGGTAACAAATTAGCAGTTATGAGCACTTACTCGTCAAATGAAGATAAAGGCTATATTTTCTATTTTGAGAGTGAAGTAGTCGTATTAACCCTGTTTACATATCGATGTAGATTGTAGACAAGTGTTCCCCATTTTACTTTCCTTTTTTTCTGACTCTTGATCTTTATGATGATTCTTCCCAATTTTTCCGACTCTTCCGAAAGTCCATACTGCGTTTCAAGGTTCGGTAAATAATAAGATGATATCTGTATTCTAAACGCGACTCTTCATTAAATCTATGTCAAGATATCGCGCATCTTCCTTGACTCAACCGATGACGAAATTTTGTTTTGCATGACAAAAATGATCCAGGAAGTTGAAACCTACAAGACCGCATCCAAGATTAGAAAACAAAGTAAAATCTGCTACATGTACAAGGGTAGAAAGACTATCTTATCCAAGATTAAGACGAAATCGAAAACAATCGGAGTCGGAGTAGTTATGACTTAGTCGCGGTGTGCACGCATACCCGCCGGGATGTGAAGAGAAAAGAGATGCTCATAAAATAAAATTTGATCACATTTTTATTCTTAAAAAAAAGAATATTCACAGGAATAATGCGCACATCCGCCTGGTTGTATTTCTTCCATTTCTTTGCTCTTTTCAACTCACAAAGTTTCGCCAAAAGCAGAGTAAGTTTTCTAATATTATATCTAATTTTGCTGTAAATAAGATGAAATTTGAATTGATCCCCTTTTTTCATTTAACTATAGATCGAAACTCTTGTTAGGAAAGAAAGGTCATTGAAATCGTCGAAAGCTTCTTCTTCAATTACGACATTTGCTTCAAAGTCAGCGAACGCTTCTTTTATAGCTAGTAAATCCGCCAAGTCTACTAAGGCACCAAGTGTTGTTTCGAATTCGTCATTCAAGTCATCCAAAACCCCATCTGAATCCAATCAATCTGGGAAATCTACAAATGCTAACACTTCGTACACGCCAACGAAAGCTCCTTCGATGGTTAGCAAATCCGCTAAGTCTACCAAGATACCAAGTGTCACGTCCAATTCGCTATCCACGTCAACACAAGCCTCATCGGTAGCTAGCGAATCTGGGAAATCTACCGTTTCCAATTCTTCGAACAAGTCAACGAAAGCTAAGTCTCATACTTCAAACGTTACGTCAGCGAAATCATCTTCATCATTCAAGCCAAGTTCGGAGGTTACATTTAAATCAACGAAAGCGCCTTCATCTATAAGCAAATCGAAAAGTAGTAATTCTTCATTCAAGTCCACGAAAGCGCCATCTCCTGGAAGCAAATCGAAAAGTACCAAGTCCACGAATGCACCTACTGCAACAAACAAATCGGCTAAGTCTCATAGTTCAAACGTTACGTCAGCGAAATCATCTTCATCATTCAAGTCAAGTTCGGAGGTTTCATTTAAACCAACTAAAGCGCCTTCATATATAAGCAAATCGAAAAGTAGTAATTCTTCATTCAAGTCCACGAAAGCGCCATCTCCTGCAAGCAAATCGAAAAGTACCAAGTCCACGAATGCACCTACTGCAACAAACAAATCGGCTAAGTCTCATAGTTCAAACGTTACGTCAGCGAAATCCACGAAAGCGCCTTCCGCTGCAAGCAAATCTTTTAAGTCATCTAAAGCGCCTTCTCCTGCAAGCAAATCTTCTAAGTCATCTAAATCTTCTAAATCCACGAAAGCGCCTTCCGCTGCAAGCAAATCTTCGAAGTCATCTAAAGCGCCTTCTGTTGCAAGCAAATCTTCTAAGTCCACGAAAGCGCCTTCTCCTGCAAGTATATCTTCTAAGTCATCTCCTACCGCAGTACCCAGTCCTTTTTCGATAGAAACAGAAGCGCCAACTATTCAATTAGAAAGCAGTGAACGGCCCACTTTCAATGCTAGCTCTAAACCAAGTGGAATAATTTCGGACAGCCCAAGTAATCATCCATTAGTACCAACGATGAAGCCTTCATCTCATCCTACATTTTCTGTACCAACATATTCTACCGGTAGTCCAAGTGTTTATCCAAGTAAAATGATTTCGGATAGTCCGAGTGATCAACAATTAGTATGGACGACGAAGCCTTCATCTCAACCTACATATTCTGTATCAGAACCTTCATACTCCCCGATTCAACATTTTACAACTTTTCCAAGTGTTTTTCCATCAGCATCGACAATGAGGCCATCCTATGTTTCTAACCGCCCAACAGTAAATACCATGAATCCTGTCTCACCTACGCCATCAAACACTCCTACTCCAAATTTAAATCTGAACAGAACTTTCTTTTCATCCACGTTTTACTTTGAGACCGAATATGTGAGAAATAGTTCGAGAAGTTCTATAGAAGAGGAAAGCGAAATGATTGACGTTTTAAAAGATGCATTAAGAATTATTGCAGGAGAGGACATACAAAGGCGTCACCTAACTAATGGCGAAACTAACTTCATAAGTGTAAACATTGATTCTCTTCATGATGTTGAGTGCAACGTTGGAGAGGCCAGACGTATATTGAAAAAGACGATTGGTAAGACATTATTACGAAGAGAACAACCAGAAATTTCTTGTGCTATTATCACATCGACTGTGAATGGGTCTGTGCTTCCTATTGAAAGGAAAGGTGCCAATGAGACATCGCTAGAGATATTGTCAAAAATAGAGAATTCCATGTCACCCGTAGGAACCTCATTCATCGAATTAACGGAATATCAAACTTTGAAAGATGTTACTTACTTGGGGAGTGGATTTTACTCACCACCGAATATGTCAAATAACGATGATGTAGTATCGAACAACGAAGACGGCTACGTTCTCCCTCTATCGATTGCAGGTTCGATAATTCTTCTTTTGTGCGCCTTAGTTGTAAGCTATCGGCTGTTTATAAGAAAGCGTGAAAACCTCAAAGAACTGGTTGAATCGGAAATAGAAGCATATCAGCAAGGAAACAACGAATGCTCTACATCAGAAATGCCCAGAGATGAAAGTATTTTGACCGACGAACAAAACATGCCCGACTTCTAGTTTTTGCGAGCGTATTAGTCTTCGTGATTTCTTAAATAATTAAATTTTACGTTTTTGTTTTTATTCTTTTGTTTCTATAGTTTAAATTTTTATTGATACTCCAGATTAACTCTTTAACTAACAAGAACTATGGTAAAATGGTCGACTGATCTCATCGATAAATATTAAATCAATGCCTAAAAAGATAGTTTTGTTTGCACGTTGTTGGGATCGCATTAATTTATACATCAATTGAAATTGTTTTAACTGTATCACTTTGCTGCCTTTAACCTCACATCTACAACTAGTTTTCACCTATCTGAAGAAGATATTTTTGGCCATGATTACACTATCAGGTCTAAGTGAATTGAGCCTCGCTCGAACCATTCATGTAAAAATTCCTTTCGGAGTCAAGTAGTAAATTTTATTTTAATTTAAAGAAAAATGAAACGTAAAAGAGAAAGTCATATATGTCCAAGTAATGCTTTGGACACGCGATCGCGTTTAGTCTCTTCGATAGCAATATCGACTTCATCGTCACTGTAAACTTCTTCTGGTGTGACAGATGGAGCATGAAAAGACTTCGGTTGATCCGTGCAAAAGGAAACGCGAAGCTGTATCTTGGAGGGTTTCTTGCTCATGTTCAGACATTTCTTCATATCTTTGGCTTTGTCGCAGTCAGATATGAGTGCTGGTGACGGCGATGCGTTATAGCCACCACATCTCTCCATCTTTCTTTTGCCTAGAAATCGTTTTCTGGCTTGGTTCATTAGCGTCGACTCCTCTTGAGATAGCATGTGTCCACATGAATTCATTCGTGTATGAAGTAATGTTAAGGCAGCATCTGGTGCATCTCTACTATCGAGTACACACGCCATGCCCCCGTCTCCTCGAATACACGATACTTGGACTTCTCCATTAACCTCTACCCTATCTCTCTTCTCAAGCGACAGAGCAGATGAAATATCATCTAGATCGGACACCATACGGCCGAACTTTACGCAAAACGTCTTAAAAATAAAGGCAGGTGCACCAATCCCACCAAATCGAATTAAAGCACCTTTCTTAAGCCTGTGCCAGGCATTAGTCGGTATCTGAACACCATTCACATAGGTACCATGTCCAGATTCAAGATCTTTTATCAAGAACGCTCCATTGGCGTGATGAACGAGTAATGCGTGTATTCTACTGCATGTACTATACAGCAGTTGAAGATTCGCCGTGGGCGATCTCCCTATAATAAAGGAAGAACGTTTCGTCAAATCGAGCCTTGGATGATGATCCATAGCTTCACAAACCGGCTGTTCCAAAACAATCCAAAATTAGTGGGTAAAAACCCCAAAAGAAAACAGGTGAGTATACATCATTACAGACTGTCCATTCAAAGAACTATTCCCATTTTATTCCCTCCTTCACATTTCTTACCTCTAACCGTGCATCACAGTCTGTAACGGGTGCAGCCCACGAAGGAATCATAGGATCGGAAGAGGACGAGGCCATGATGTTACTTCGTGGCACTATCATAATTCCACGTTCCCCACGAATGGGAACATCACTCGTGGCGTCGTCCACTAAATGGTCTAATTTAGCACTCAGACCGTTAAGAAATGGCCGAGGTCGGGGTATGGCTCCACAGACGGCAACGTTGACGCTAATTTTTGCAACGCTCATTTCGACGACGGAGATGGATCGGTTGTCTAATTTATCAAGTAAGTTTAATGAGTTCTAGAGGTTGGTTGGTTGTTGGGGTTGGGATTCTGGATGAATTCAAACAGAGGAAAGTTATTCCCTGGAAGCTTCGCTTTTTCTGGGCGGACCAGATAAAACAAAATGTTCCAAGGTAGAAAGTTAATGAATCATATAAGGGAATCGTACAAATTCTCTACCCACTGATCTTATATAGGTTGATGCAGGGTAGATCTGGGATATAGTTTCGTAAGGTTGGCGGAAATGTTATAGGGAGGTGATAGTGATGGGGGGAGAGATGGAATAGTGAGAGTGGTCCTCTTCCTGTTTCTGTAGAATATGTGTATGTGTGTGTTAAGGAAAGAGGAGAAAAAAAAGGCTGAGTTGTTGTTGTTGTAGGAGGTGGAGTTGTGCTTGTGCCTTGTGCCGATCCCACCTGTCGTTGTGTTACACATGTACATGATGAACACACAAGGTCAGGCCAATAATAGGGTGCGCAATTGGTCTTTCCTAAGAACTACAGATTATTTCGATGAAAATATTTTATTCAGAGAAGTACATTCTAATATGCATGAACTATATATAAAACGTACCTCTGTCAACTCGGATGGATGAAGCAACCAATTAAATCGATCACGAGCATGAAGATGTATGTAGGGATCTACCCGAATACCATTTCATGTGTGTTAAATGGAGTTCGGATAAAGCCATCAGAGACAGCTGCGTCTGACAACCACATATCGCTTCAACTGCTTCAACGTGCTTTTCAACATCTGATTGGCTGATCGTTAGCAGAAGTGCGTACGACTGACGATGACTGGGTAGTAGATAAGTTACGTAGCTCGGGAATGATTCGCTTTGTCTTCGCATTAAGCTGCTGCGAGCTGCGAGCTGCGAGCTGCGAGGCGTCAGGTCGATTTCATATTCGAAAAAGCATGAAATAGGCAGAAAGTTCCTATTCGAACTCGAACATCCTATTTTATTGAATGGTACTCTCACAGCTTCAACACTCTCCAGAGTGAATCGTATTATTGTTGTATGTGTGATGTTTGATGTTGTGGTTGATAATGAAAATCAATAATCTCGAATTCTAAAACTCTCTAACTGTGCCTTTTACCATCATTACCTCAGTTCTCTCGTTCGTATCATTTTAAACTGGTCATGTCTTGTGTAGGCTTTCGGTCCAAGTGTGTGATAGTCCATTACATAGGTTGTTTGATGTAAAAGTCGTCTACCTATCTTTCTTTTCATTCAGAATTCTTTAAAAGGAAAAGCAATCATTAGCATCATCGATACGTAGCAGCAATCGGACGATTATTCGTTATTCACTCTGGAAAAACTACTTTTTTACTATTTTTGCTTCTACTTTTGTCTTCAGAACCCATCGATTCGAAACTTTGAGCACTGTAATCTGTGTACATTGATCTGCGCATGATGGAGAAATAGGATGGTATTTACGCTGTTATGTCCAGTCACAACCAAAGGAAAACGCTGATTATGAATTTCTTTCATCGATGAATGAACAATGGGACGCAAATGTTTTGCACAGACAAAATCTGTTTCGTAACATTCCGTATTTTCGTTCCTAAAACGCTGCGATAAAATCAATTCGAAAGGGCGATGAACGACTAAGTATGTGAATTTACTTAAGTTTGATCTTGGTTTCCGTTCATACCCATAAAAGTTTATTTGACATGGATACTTCAATTTCTTATGTTTCTTCGAATGTATTATGTTGCTGATTTCTGTTGACTTTTGAAATTTACATTACACCATTAAGCGACAACCATCAAGTGTTCAACATGAAGTCCTTCAAAAAGTCAAAAGTCGTGAACTAAAAATTGTCTATTACCGTTCAAAGACCTCGAAGAAACAGGTAACTTTTCGCAACCTCTGGAAAACATTCTCATTGTTAAAATTTTACACTCTAAATTCTATATCAGCAACGCAGTGGCAAAAATTCCCCATCGTTGGCTATTCGAGTATCATGTTATAAGGGTTGAGAGACCATAGACCGATTACCAGCAACTGTCAGGGGAGTAGGCGGACCCACAACCGATAGTAGTTGTTGCAACCACTTTCTGACAGTAGCGTCATCTCTCAGGGCATTGACGAACGTATCATCCCTAAGCGCCACAGGTAGACAATTTTCTTGACGCAATGCTGCTTTCGCTCGGTCATTGTCACTTAAACGAAGATAACATCTGACAATATGTTTAAGTAATCTAATAGATGGCGACTGAAGTAGTGACGTAACCATATTTGAGAGCACAGTACAAACCGCATAAAATCTTTCAGCTGTAGCACAAATGTAATTGAGTCCTGCATTATCCAACAATATTTTCTGAACAATAAATGTCGCAACAGTTTTAGAAAGTTCTGATCCGGTCTCCATAATCCGTAAACATAACGGAATAATTTCGGTCTGCAGCAAAAATTGAATCACTTCAGAATCATCCATTTTAACAAGCGCCCCTATCACACCCAACGAAGTCAACCTAAGGTATTCAAACGGCCTACTTTTCGATTGTGTATTCAAGAACGGATATAAATACAACGGAATATGGGCAGCCAAGAACAACCCCCTCGTATCCGGATGCGACGCCACACATTGCAACAACGCAAGAGCATTGCATACTCTATTCGAAGCATGCGCCGTCAGTGTAGGAGGATTTAATTGCGGATAAATATTCACAATCTCTTGCAACAACGCACTAACAGAACCAAAACTATGCCATAAAATCGGTGCCAAATCTGTAAACGTTTCACGTTTTTTCGAGAGTTCCAGCAACACCACCTCACGTTCGTTCGGGTTTGTGAGATTAATGACAAGCTGGTGTGGATAGGCAGCGTTGCTGCTGTTGTTGTTGTTGTTGTTGGTCAGGCCGATGCCACCGTTATTGTTGTTGTTATTGCTGCTGTTGCTACTGCTGCCGCTGCCTATTGATGGAGCTAGCGTTTTGTGAATGTCATCTGTAGAGTGATCTGTTGCATTGGTAGGGACGGACAGCGGAGCGTACGGTGCTGTTGTCATGGTCTCTGCTTCTTCTTCTTCTTCTTCTTCTTCGATGCTTTTTATGTGCTGTGTTAATCGTTTGTATCCTACGTGTTAGTACGTATACAAAGCATACAAAGGGCACGAGAGAGAGAGTGTGTGAGTGTGAGAAACAATTATTCTCGATGTTGGATATTAGCTAATTTAGTATTTAGCCGGTACATCAAATTCCACATGATGGAATTTTGGAAAATATCCTCCAAAAGATCCATTGGTGGGTCCTCTCTCATATTTTTTCATATCGACCATCAACCTCACAACTTACAAGCAATAAACGTACACGTCCAGCATCTTCCATTAACGTGTATATTGTCGTCATGAGACCCGCCTTTCATTTCACATTATTGCACTATGCACTGCTAGGCGTCAAAAGCAGCAGTGCATTCGTCCGAGTGGCAACGTGCTTTCCCTTAAAATTATCCTTATCGTACACGGAGGATAATCACAGCATTGATTCGCAAATAGAAGAAGAAGAGGAAGAAGAAGGGTTTCTCTTTGGAAAGTCTAAGAAACCTACGAACAAACAGAACTGGAAGAAAAATCATGGTACTACGGACGAGCTTCTTGAAGCGGTGAATGTGTACAAGGGTGGAAACGGTAACTTAGCTTCGACATCATCATCGGGAATTCCTGCATTTACTTCTCAAACAACGCGAAAGGGTGATCAACAAATTTTGAATTCACAGCTTAAACGAAATTTAGTTCAGGAAACTGTTCGTGCTTATAAGGATGATTTGTTAAGTGAATTAAGTACAGGTGTCAGTTCTTCTTCGAATAACTCTAAATTCGATGACAGCGTCTGTGATAAGCTTACTTCACTCATACAAGTTAATCCAGTGTCGACAACTACAGACTCAAATTTGTTAGAAGGAAAGTGGGAATTTGCATATATGGCACCTAATGCTAGTAAAGTTGTGAATGGGAAGCCATCTAGACTTGAGGTTCGTAAAGGGAAAGGGGAAAATATTGAGAATATTCATGTAGGTTGTCGTGGTCGGTGGACAAGTGCACTATCCGGCTTTTTATCCACATCATCGAGAATAATAGTTCTTGAAAACTTAGTAGAGAGTGAAGATCCATATTTAGTCGATGTAGTTCGCATCGTTGGTGGTCTATTTAAGGTACAAAGTCGGTCAATTGTTGATGGT
>Ga0115008_10004903_pt1 | contig 11121 bp, 9 predicted proteins | sample FraStrMetagenome_FD_87164 | JGI IMG/M metagenome (GOLD analysis project Ga0115008, IMG submission 87164) | Marine eukaryotic phytoplankton communities from Arctic Ocean - Fram Strait ARC3M Metagenome | ecosystem: Environmental > Aquatic > Marine > Oceanic | place: Fram Strait | collected 2012-06-18
AAAAATTGGAGTAGTTTACTTATTGAAGTAACGATATGTAGACGTTTATTCGTGGTGATGCCGGAAAACGGCACATCTTGGGAATTTGGTTTCCCAAACGGCACACTTTGGGAATTTTCTCATATTTTATTCTATTGCCTTCTGTAGTCTATGTAAACGAGATTCTATATTTGCTATTCGGTCATTAAATCGATACTACTTGTAACTCTTCTCTAATTTCCAAATTTTACTTGACATTCAAAATATATTTTTTTCACTTCTCTCTTCTCTCTTGTCTCATATTGCAAGAGATATCGTCGAATGTCTGAGTTGGGCCAGTCGAGATATCCTCGAAATCAGACATTTAGTTATTCGTCTTGTCGATCAGAGTGACGTCTTCCTTCAGATTTTTTTAACCCTTTCATCCCGCCTCCCGCGACCCACACTCCAACTCGCCGCCCGCCGCGTTGTTGTAAGTTCCGATGCAAAGGGCTTATGAGCTAGTTGCAGATTGTTTATGTGGATTAGGCATATTCGTAATCTGTGCATTACCAAATGACATGCAGCTTTATTCGCAACGAGTCGTAGGCAATGCGTGAAAATATTTGTTTGGTAGTCAATTCTGCTCAAACAGTGCAAACTCTCTGAGAGAGAGAGACAAGTTCAATCAAGTTATGCGTTGCCGCTTCTGGCTCAAGATTATGATTGAAACTGCTGAATCCTAACGACGTAATCGGTTTGGGGATATCTAGTGGAATTAAGCATTTCATTGATATAATGAATTGCTTATATGTCTTTTTTACATGTCAATCGTATTAAAATTGAGACCATATGACCATATACTCTTGTAATTTTTATAAAATGTGATTTTAAAAACTTCATTTGTAGTCGCTGGTTTGGAAAAAGAGTAGGGGGGCAAGTGTTATATGATGGAAACATAGAATATACGTCATCATTTGTTTTGAAGACGGAATGGACAAATTCAAATCGGATACATAAATAAAAAGAATAAATCAAACAATTTGGGTATTTCAAATAGTAGTATTTCGCATCAAATAAAATCTATCTCTAACGAAAAAATGTATAAGAAATGCCATTAGCAATAAACCTGAAACAAGTAACTTGCGGTGTAGTGCATAAGTCATTGATAGATTGACACGTTGGATGAAAGGTCAAGAATAGAACGTGGAATGTATCGCTTCAAATTGGGAACAGAAACATATTTTCACAGGTCGGTTAGTATACAATGTATAGACAACATCAGAGCATAACTGGACAGGACACGGACTTTTCCATCCACGGTCACATAATTTGGATATCGTAGAGTCATCTGCTCAGCTCAAGTTCGAAAGACCATATCAGTTAGCCACAAAAGGTTGTTTTCCTTCTTAAATCTTTCGTCTAACACCAATCGCACGACGCAACGAGCATTTTCATTATACTGTAATACAGAAAGAATGCAGCAGTAGAATTCATGGTCGCAGCTTCAGGTCCCTCAAATTTCCATCAGATAGCATCTAACATATATCATCGCCCGCCTCTTCTATGTCCAGAGCCCGGAAAAGCATCGGGTGTTCCACATGAGACACAGATCCCCGGAATGGTTTGCATACAGAACGGCACGTGCAGGAGAGTAAGGAGCTTGAAAACTCAATTGGCACACTGAATGCAGTGAAATAGCATGAAGTGAGAACTTACGGCCGTCTAGCTACGAGTGGAATTTCCAAATGATGATTAGCAGATGTTTGCGGTTGGCTGCAATAGCTCTAATTGATGAGGACGACCATGTTTTGATATTTGACAAACATAGTTTTTTCCAATGATCCAAACGTTGTATTCTGATTGTGGGTGTGCAACAATGGCATGACCAAAAAGTCTTCGCAATGAAAGTAATGGAAATTATACATGTATATATGCTATTGTAAATTTGGGATTAGGTATTTTTTTCAACTGGAAAAAGTTAGATAAGGATGGCGAACGTGATTAATTAACATGTATTAATAAGACAAATGTAGATTCAAATATGCCATTTAATGCTGCCATTTTGTGCTTTTTCAAAAATCTGCTCTCATCCAGGGCTCGGGAAATTATAGTTTTTACAATAATTATTTTTTTCAAAAAATAAATTTATTTCGTAATTTTTTAATAAATTTTTGAGATTATATGGATTAAGGTGTAATAGATTGATTTATCAAAAAAGTATGTATTTAACGTTATAACAAACACTATTTACGCTTGACTTTCTTCATTTAAAAGTTTTGTTAATGCTTCTTGTACAACGAACTACGAAAAATATCTAGAATTCATTTTGACGAATATTTTTTCTCCAACGTACTCGGCAACATGGAACTGGGTAAATTAGATAAGTTTAATTCACTTGACTGAAGAATCGATCAACAATATTGTTAGAAATGGGTACTTAAGAAACATCAACGTACTTTTTCATCGACTTATGGCGTTAACGATGACACTGAAGTAATGAAGTACACTAAGTAAAACACGCATTTACTATTTTTTTTTTAAACTGTATGCTTTTATTTTATTAACTTCTACTCTTGTACCAGGTATAAATTACTTTGTAGTTACAACTCATCCTCTTCATCAGTTACAGGTTCCGAAGAGGAGTAGTAGCAGTTGTTATATGATCGAAACATATAATACGCGTCATCGTTTTGTACGCACCATCTGCCATACCTCTAGAAAAATTATAAAAAATTAGGTTTTCCCAAGCCCTGCTGTCATCACTCATCATGAGCATGAGTCATGAGTCATGAGTCATCAATGTATCGCTTAGCAGGACCGGGTTCGCGTTAGAAATTTAGATGGAAATTTTCACGTACATATTGATATTGATATGTGCGAGTAAAACCATATGCAAATAATCATTCATTTTTATTCCATACACTTTATCGCTGCTATGTAGATTTTTCTACATGTACCGAGCTCATCTACACATATACGAGTAAAACCATTATGGGCTATATGGGATTAAACAGGCATTCATTTTTATTCTTAATGACTAATGACCGCCATTTCTAAATAGGCATATTTTGATATCTCTTTAGAGTTCAGAAATCAATAATGTGCGCACAATTTACATACCGTACATTCAATTTCTTAACATGCTTTTCGCATCAATTTTATTGTTATTTTACGCCTTTCGCATCAATGAGGTAAATGCTGAATTTCACCAGCAACACATTTATCGTCGAGAATTTCTTATGAATGCAGCGAATTGGCGTGATAGCTGGGGAGATGGATGCGATTGGTATGAAAAATTCGATCCGATGTGTTCGAGCGAATTAGTAACCTGTTGCACTAATGACGGGTTGACTGCAAAGACAGTATGCCCTCATTGCCTTAATATTGATGAAAAGGAATCAACAAAAAAAGGTAGGACTTGAAAAGATAATTGTTGCCGATATTTGGTTTGTAGCTAATTTTCAAATCCATCATACTATGTTCTTGATATAGCTACAAAGAAAAATAAGCGTGGTCATGGGAAAGGCCAAAACAACAAAAAAGGCAACAAAGGCGGCCGCAAAAATGTTAGAGGTAAAGGAGGAAAAGGAGGCAAGGGCAATAAGGCGCCAACAGCAAGCCCAATAGAAAACCCACCTCCACCAGAAGATCCGACTCCATCACCAACTTCCTCCCCAACACGAAATCCAACGCCCGCGCCTACAACTTCTCCAACCAATTCTCCAACTTCCGCTCCTATAGCAGATACGATCTCTCCAACACCAAGCCCATCGGCTACACCAACTGCATCTCCCTCAATGGCTGCGAGTTCGTCGTCTAGTGTAAGCAGTAGTAGTAGCAGCAGCGGATCAATGGATCCAACTTCATCCCCAACCAGCTCTCCAACCTCAACTCCAACTTCCTCTCCTATAGCAGATACGATCCCTCCAACACCAAGTCCATCGGCTACACCAACTGCATCTCCCTCAATGGCTGCGAGTGCATCATCTAGTGCAAGTAGTAGTAGTAGCAGCAGCGGATCAATGGATCCAACTTCATCCCCAACCAGCTCTCCAACCTCAACACCAACTTCCGCTCCTATAACAGATACGATCCCTCCAACACCAAGCCCATCAGCTACACCGACGACATCTCCCTCAATGGCTGCGAGTGCATCGTCTAGTGCAAGTAGTAGTAGCAGCAGCAGCGGATCAATGGATCCAACTCCTTCTCCAACCAGCTCTCCAACCTCAACGCCAACTTCCTCTCCAAGAGCAGATACGATCCCTCCAACACCAAGTCCATCAGCTACACCGACTGCATCTCCCTCAATGGCTGCGAGTGCATCGTCTAGTGCAAGTAGTAGTAGTAGTAGTAGTACCAGTGGCTCATCAAGTTCCAGTAGCACTTAATTGACATCATATCAATATTTTTCGAAGATATTCTCTTCATTACTCCTACCATCAACTTAGTAACAAATAGATTTTATTTTTGCATACAATATATTTTTTCAATGTTGCAATAAACTTTCAGATAAATGTGCCCAGTATCGACAGATATACATCGTATTTTGGTTTATATATATATATATATCGCATTGTTTTGAACTAATGCGGTACATATTATTGACCTCTATTTTACACGTTTTCTTAGGTCCTCCAAAAGGTGAACGTATATCTATAAAATGTTTGAAATAATCAAGTAATTTGGCAATGTTTTTGATGATCATTCTTAGAGAAAGCTCTCATCTTGATTTCTACCCTGTTTACACTTGATGAGACATTAAGCGAATAGAAACATTCTTCAGTCGGAACGAACACTTTTTATTTTACAAGAACTGGAAGTTTACTTTAAAATATCATATTAAAGTTGTTATGTATTCGCCGATGATTGAACCTGCTAGAAATGTTGGCAACCAAGCAAAAACAACTCCAGGAACACCAGCTACACCAAGAACCATTGCAGGACCAGGACAAAGACCCCCAATACCCCATCCTATACCAAATAATGAAGCACCCAAGATAAGCTTTTTATCTATTACTCTATTGGAAGGGATAAAGAATTTCCCGTTTGAACTACATTCTTGTAGAAAATATGGTTTTTCTACTAACATTGCCTTTAGTCACAAGGTAAGAGTGATGAGAAAAGATTATTTTGTCAAAGTTATTGTAATAACTGACATATCTCACCTTTTTATTGATTAAAGAATAACCATTTACAAATTGGTAAGATGCAAAACTGAGCAAAAGACCACTGCTCATTACTGCGATAAGAGTCGGATCATAATCACCCTTGGATAAGCCTCTAACATTCAAAAATCCAAATATTTTACTGGGCTTTACCATAGTACTCAGAACTAAACCGAATGAGAATAGAGCACCGGATAGGCCAGCAGGAACCATCTTCATGTTGTTATTTGATTTTTCAATAGCTAACTTAGTATTGTCAACTTTATTGATTGGACAAATTTTTGATGATACATGCCTATCGTAGAGCTTTTTAACGAGCATGTACAGCGCAAGAAATGGCAGCCCAGTGCCAACATTTTTAGAAACGGCACTCGCCTTCATAGTATCTTGTACTGAAGTATAACAAATACTGGCAATCTTCGAGTCTGCAGTAATCGAAGATGCAACAATAATTCCAAATGACATAAACGTAACCACTGATGCGAATGACCGCCTGCTAAGTCGAGCTAAACCGCATATGCCATGTCCAGATGTACATCCGTTCCCAATACGCGTACCAAGACCAACTAAGAGACCGCTTATGCCATACCCTACAAACGACACAGCGGGCACAGCACCCGACTCGGCACCGACTTTTGGGTCAAGAACACTTCCAGACCATACAAATTTACCGAATTCCGTATCAGCGACTACAATAAGCAAGTACGAAGTACTAAGAAATGAAGACATGAATGCAAGTTTCCATTGTGAGGCATCGGAAAACACAGCTTTGGGAGAACGAACGAAGGAGGTTGATATTCCAGATGCCCCCATTATTTCACCACCCCCAAGCAATAAGGAAGCTGCACCAAGACCGATGAGGCTTCCACCGAGTAGACCATGAACGGGTGCAAAGGATGACATAATTTGATATATATGCTGCTAAATAGAATCTGCATTGAAATAGAACAAATATCCATTAGCACCAAAAGAAGAAACTTGTGTGAGATGAGAGAATCGAAATATCGAATCATCATCATCATCTATCTCTACTCTACAGATAAACATGGCACTCGAACTTACCACACAAACGATTGCAAATGGAACTGTTTTCAAAATTATGAAATTCTGAGAAACAAAAATGCATTAAATATGTTACAAAAACTCCGCATTCAAAAAATCCGACCGGACAAACGCGGTAAAAGAATGTCATTCTTTACCTTTGTCTTGGTATCTCGAATATAAATCCGTGCAGAAAAATTTTCTTGTAAGCGTTCGAAGTTATTTCAAGAACGACGGATCGAAGAGTGATCGGAAAAATAATTCGAAATTTTGGAATCTCATTTCTCCGCAGAAACAATCAAACTTTCCCCGATGGAGAATAATCTACAGGCACGCCGATGAAACTTTATATTAGAGGAATCTCTCTACAAGTGTTCCTTTGTGATTTGTGCGAATTTGATAAGCTCCTCTGCTGACGTAGATGGTACCGGCCCAATTTAATTTCCCCGACACTTGTTGTGCCGTAGTTACAATTAATCCGCAATTTGTGTCAATTCTCCTGTTTTATGACCAAGATCATACTTTCGGAGCGAACAAAATAGAGAAAGGCCTAATTTGCTGTTTGGAAGTCAAACTAAAAGTCCGCACAAATGACCATGAGCATATTTTCGGAGCGAACAAAAATACAGAAAGGCAATGTTCGCTGTTTCGAAGTTAAACTAATATGTAGTCCGCACGTACAAGAGTAGAAGTTTATAAAATAAAAGCATACAGTTTAAAAAATAACGAGCATTGTTTTTCCTTTGTTTTGCCGAATTTGAATTAAACCGATATTCGAGAAGAATTTGAATTGAACTGATATTAGCCGAATTTATATACGATTTACCACGTTTCAACTTTCAACTGTATCGGTCTATCTCTCTCTATTAAAAACCCTAACTACCTACGGTCGTATCCGCATCACCCACACACAAGATACAATTACAGAAATAAAGATATAAATCTATCCATATATATACCACTAAAAAACAATGAAAAATTCAATCTTTGAAAACGAGGGACTTTTCGTCTGCGGATTCGGAAGTGAACTTGGTACCGTTAAATCCAATAATGCCAAATCCTGGTTAAGTTTGACCCCAGGTGGTGTCGATGGGGTGCCGGTCAGTATGGATGGTGTGAACTGCGGCAGGGTTCTAGTGAACGTGGGTTCTCTTTCCGATGAACTTTCTGACAATGTTGTGGCAGAAGTTGATCGTTTGAAGAAGGTTGGATCTCCTATTGTTATAAGCTGTGCAAGTGGCGCCAGAGCAAGTTCGGTTGCCTGGTTGTATATTGCCAAGAAGAATGGTTTATCAGGTGATGAAGTTATGAAGCAAGCTGAAAATGAGGCATGGATAAGCAAACCTCCTTTGAGGGAATGGGTTCGGAAGAATGTAGGAAAATAATGTAAGAATGACGTATGAGTTACTCAATTTTTCACTTCACGAAGCGTTGAAAAAGATTAATCCTTTTCCGCGTAAAGTAAATTTTTTCGTCGATTACACACAAGAGAACCGACACAAACATTTCTACTCCCTAACCCTGAACAGTTCTCATTTTCTCATTGAACAGATCCATTTTATGAATGTCACGTGTATCAAATTTTGGATTAAAAGGAAATCCTCTTCTCTAATTGCAGAAGATGTTGGTGCAATGCATGTCCACGTTTTTGATACCAGGTGCTGCCTATGTGTTCGTTTCTTAGTACCTATTTACATGTTAATAAGTGTAAATTAATATAATTGAGCAATTTTTAAATTGGGCCCTATGTCTTTACAAAATTTGACTGCAATTGGTATCTCTTCAGGGCAAATACAGCTGCATATATTATATATTCCCGAATGACCCGCTGACTAAGAATATAGAATAATGCTAACCGAAGAACGAATGACAATATACCTCTTGAAGGGATATATATGTGTGATAATGCCTATTATGTATTGCAGATAATCTACCAATATTGATAAGAACGTGCTACCAGTAGACGAGCCAATATTATACTAACACCAAAGCGGTCAATCTATTTTTTTTGGCGAAGGTGGCGAAATCATTGCATGAAAAAGGAAACCTGAGTCGTACTGGCTATACGGGTTGCAAAAAGGAAGACGTTTGATCCATAATCAAGAAGAGATATAACGTAGCGCTGAAATGTATCAAAATTAGGACTCAAAGTGAACTCACGACATGATATCTAAACAAAAAAAGCTACTATAATACCAGGGGATATGGGAACTCTTGGTTCAAAAAATGGAAAAAAGGCTGACACTCATTATATATTTCGGCAATAAAACAATTGTTTATATTCCTCTTCCGAATCAGCGACCGACGAAGAGTACGAATGTTAAACTTAGACGATTCATAGCTATTACATGAATAGATGTTAACAATTAAAGAAAGCTGCTGTCAGGAGACCTAAAATTAACGGATATGAACAAGAATCAGACACAAAAAATCATCCATCATGAGAGACAGCACATTTCTACTAGTTCTTTCCATCTCTTCGTTATAATACCTATCTATACTACACAATATTTCGGGATAAGCTCCAATACCAAACGTCGATTATACGCTCTGTAACTCTTGTAACTTTTCCAAAACCTCAGCACTATGCCTCGGAACATGCGACTCCACATCGGTAAACACCCAACGAAGATTGCCAGATGGATCAATTATGTACGTCTGCCGATTACTAAAAGTACCAAACCCTGGTATACTCAACGCAGAACCATACGCTTTACTAACTTTCCCACCCAAATCACTCAACAACACAAAATCCAACCCTTCACTCGAACAAAATTGCGCATTCTTCTCCACACTATCCACACTCACACCAACTATTTGCGTCTTACGCCGTTCATACTCCCTAATATCCTGTTGAAACCCTCTCGCTTCCAAGGTACAACCATTCGTAAACGCACCCGGATAAAAATACATCACCGTCCACATCCCCTTCGTCGTAAGCGACTCTAACGTAACCGCCCGATCACCTCGGGAACTGGGCAATGAAAATTTAGGTGCCGATGCACCCACCGAAGGAATACTCGATGATGTTGCAGCGAATGCTGCTGTTGGAGGCAACGTGAACGATAATAATGGAATGGTTTGAGTGATAAACGATCTTCGTGATGTGGTTCGTAGGATAGAGTCCTCCTCCTCCTTATCAACTTCAACTTCAACATTATTATTATTATAATCATCATCATCATTATTATCATTGTGCACTGGAGCAGACATTCGTAACACATCCTTCTCCTTCTTGTTGTTGTGAGGAGGAGAAGGAGGAGAAGGATGTTGGTTCCGATCCAACGACGGTTTGTTACGTTGCAACCATGTACTTGTAAATGCTGCTGCCGTCCAATACAATGAGCAGCGGCAGCTGATGATGATGATGATGAATAGGAGATACCGTTGGATGGATGGGATCATCATGATCTCTCTAGCGTGTGGTATATATATGCTATATGGATTGGATTGGATTGGATTGGATTGGATTGGATTGTGGAATGTAATCCAAGGTGGGTGGTGTTGTTTCCTGGGTGGATTTCTTCTGGATGTGTGTATGTTTGGATGTGAGTGATACTCGTACATTTACATTCTCTGTGTGTGTGTGCATAGATCTACTTTCTCGTGACGTCGTGTTTGATGATGTGATGCTGCGTTATTGCTGCGTGCTGCTAGAGGGTACGAGGAAACTGGCAGAACGGCGTTGGAATATGGAATTTTGAATGTCACTCTGTGTGGACGTACTTCCACAAGGTGATATACGCATGTACCGGTATGAGATAGTTGGTACCTTTCCGTATTTCCATTGGGACATAGTTATCCTAATTGGCGTTCATAATGAGGAAAACTCGTGATTTAGTTAGCTGATTTTGATTTTTTTTTAAAACTGTATGCTTTTATTTTATTAACTTCTACTCTTGCACCAGGTATGAATTACTTTGCAGTTACAACTCATCCTCTTCATCAGTTACAGGTTCGGAAGAGGAGAAGTAGCAGTTGTTATATGATCGAAACATATTATTTGTTGGGCACGATAAGAGATAATTTAGAGCTTCCAAACATAGTTTACTTGGAGTATGTTCTCCAAAAAGTATACATTCTCTCAATCAAGTAAAATGTCTTTGAATGGGCTTATTAACAAGCTGCTTTATCCTCCTGGCAATAATACACAGATAACAGATAACTCGTACCTTACAATTTTTACAATCTATACTTTGACTGGTAGGTTGTTAGTAACAATATAGCCTAAAGCTGCCTTCTACGTAAGCATACTATGAACTATGAACTAGGAAAGCATACCGTTCATTCGGCTAATCTGCTCCGATCTTCAATCTAAATCATTTCAACATGTAAGGATGGATTTTACATATTCTCTGATAGCCAAATTCATCCTGGTCAAAATGATAGTTCATGTTGAGCTAAAATTCGCAAGCCAAGAGAACCGAGAGCTAAAAGATACGAACTCTACCGGTAGTCCATATTATTGGGGTCTGTTCTCTGTTCTCTATGCTTACCAAACCGGGATCGAAAAGAAACAACATGTCGTACATATCTGCATATGAGCATAAAATGTGAAAGATGTGTGGTAAAATTCATAAAGTGTGACAAAAAGTTGGCATGACCCGGACACCTGGACGAAAATAGCAAAAGTGATGCGCAACGAGCAGGTATGACGGTACGACATGTACCTGTTGAAATACACTTTTTTATTCTATACCGTATATATATACATATACCAGGAATTTTTGTTAGCTACATGTAACGATGAAGAAGTTGAGATTACTTATCGTAATTATGTTACGTATGAAAACGTCCGGGTCATACCAACTTTCCTTCACACTTTATGAATTTTACCCCATATCTTTCACACTTTAGGAATTTTCTCATATCACACATGTATGTGTGTTAAATGAAAGTGTAAATACGGAATACGGATTGATCCAAAAACAAAAAACAAGGGGAATTATTT
>Ga0115008_10004904_pt1 | contig 11120 bp, 6 predicted proteins | sample FraStrMetagenome_FD_87164 | JGI IMG/M metagenome (GOLD analysis project Ga0115008, IMG submission 87164) | Marine eukaryotic phytoplankton communities from Arctic Ocean - Fram Strait ARC3M Metagenome | ecosystem: Environmental > Aquatic > Marine > Oceanic | place: Fram Strait | collected 2012-06-18
ATTAGAATAAACAAAAAAAGAAAGTATAATTGTTTGAAACTTATTTCTTTTGTTTTATAATATATTTTTATATCTTTTTTTTTTTTTTTTTTTTTGTTGCGGGGGGGGGGGGGGGGGGGGGGGGGGGGGTGAAATGAAAGCTCTCATCGCAAGCAGAAAGAACAAGCCAGAACTAGCTGCATTAATGGTGGAAAAGATCAATACATTTTATATTCTAACTTTTTAGTAGCTTTTTGTACGGACGGCCACCTATTTGACAATTTATCAAAGTGGCTTTACGTTTCTGAAATTGAAATGGCGAAATGTCTTTTGGTATAGGTGAGGGTTGGTCAGGGATCGTGGACTGATCGAAAGCTCTTGACGAGATCTTTTCAAAACTGTGCTGAAAAGTTGAATCAGAGCTCGCAGGCTTCCGAAAATAATTTTTTCGTACCTGGTGATCACCTGTCAACTTCACCCTAGGCAATTCATTGTCGAAAAAGATAAAAATGAATACTTCTACCACTATCAGTTATCGACGAACGCTGAAGATGGAAGAAAGATAGCTGAAATCATTACTTTCATTTTAGCTATCTTTCTCATTCCTTCTGCATTCGTCGAGAAATAACTGATAATCTTTTACAGACAATAACTTTAATGATGTTACCTCCTTCCCGTCGAAATCGATACGACGTATTACTTCTAGGGATCCGGCAATCGGCAACCTTGAAATAATTTTTTTTTAATCTGTATGCTTTTATTTTGTTAACTTCATTTTGTGAAGTCCATTTTTATTTTTCATCAAAGCTGGACTTTCTAATTTACACGTGGAACCATGCAAAATGCCGAATCAGAGTTGAATCTCTTGATGAATGTAAAGACATTTGGTTGAGCTCGAGCGGGTATCCACAAGTTTTATTTGACCTTTAGCGTAGCGGTAGTACGTACGTGCATCAGATTTGTTAGCAGCATAGCGTAAAATTCGTACGTTGAACATAGGAATGAGCAATGCTTAGACCCTCACAATTTAAACACAACATTGCTATCTCAATTTCTTTTCTTTATTTGCAAAAATAAGATCATCATGAAGTTTTCGCTCGGACTTTTACTAGTTTCTGTTACTTACAGTAGCGGGTTTTCGTTGAACGGCGTGGGAAAACCCCAGAAGTCATCAAGTGAGTTGAATGTTATTCTTTGTCTTATGAAGTTGTTTGCGTGTCTCCTTGTTACATGGACTAGGAACAAGGGTATCAAATTGCAGAAGATGAAGTTGCTCATATCTTTATGAATAAATTTCAGCTACTTTAATGATGGCAGAAGGTGTGAACGGAAATGCCGAAAAAAAGAAAGTTATTGTTCTTGGAGGGGATGGCTTCTGTGGATGGCCTACTTCCTTGTATTTGAGCGATCAAGGTCACGACATTGTAATAGTTGATAACCTATCCAGGCGAAACATTGACACTGAGCTTGGATGCGAGTCGTTGACTCCTATTCAAAGTCCGGAAATACGTCTTCAGGCTTGGAAGGAGGTTACTGGAAAGGAAATGAAATTCGTGAATTTGGATGTTGCCAAGGATTACGATCTTCTTGTACAGCTGATCAAGGATGAGCAGCCCGATTCTATCATTCATTTTGCAGAACAACGCGCAGCTCCATACTCTATGAAAGATTCAAAGAAGAAGCGTTATACTGTCGACAACAATGTTTCCGGGAACAATAATCTTTGCTGTGCTGTTATTGATGCCGATGTTGATGCTCACATTGTGCACCTTGGTACCATGGGAGTATATGGTTACGGTACTAGCGGTGGTGAGATTCCGGAGGGCTACATTGATGTTATCCTTCCAGGAGGCAGGGAATCGAACATCCTTCATCCTGCATACCCAGGATCTGTCTATCATGCGGTAAGTCATGCCACAGGAAACCTTCTTTAGAGTTCGTTCTAAATTTGCGTTTATGAACAGACCAAGTGTTTGGATGCTCTTCTTTATCAGTTCTACAATAAGAATGATGGACTTCGTGTGACTGATCTGCACCAGGGAATAGTGTGGGGAACCAACACTCCTCAGACACTTAAGGACGAACGCCTCGTCAATCGTTTTGATTACGATGGAGATTACGGAACGGTCCTCAACAGATTTTTGATGCAAGGTGCAATGGGCGTTCCTTTAACTGTGTATGGAACTGGTGGACAAACACGTGCGTTCATCCACGTAACTGACACTGCCAAATGTCTCGAGATTGCCATAAGTAACCCTCCTGCTAAGGGAGAACGTGTTGAGATTTTCAACCAGGTGGCTGAAACCAGAAGGGTTAGGGACGTCGCTGAATTGGTCGCTAAACAGACTGGTGTGGATGTAAATTTTCTACCCAACCCAAGACAGGAAGCTGCAGAAAATGAACTGGACGTTTCCAATCGCAAGTTCTGCAACCTTGGTCTTGACCCAATCACGCTAGACACTCAACTCTTCGACGAAGTTACTACTATTGTTCAAAAATTTAAGTCTAGGTGCAACCCTCAGAAAATTCTCCCTGCTTCATTCTGGAACAAGAAACGAGCTGAGGAATGTGCATCTCTTGAAGAGACGAAAATTGAATTAAAATCTGAGTAATTTTTGGTGCAAATGTAAATCATGTAAAGGACCAGGACCTTAGCAATCAATTCTAAGTTTTGCTATTTATACCTCCTACAAGAATAGATGTTTCAAATTTTTAAATATAGATGAAGAAAGGAAGGTCATTGAGTGAAATAATACTTGCATATTTTTATTAGGTTGTCAAAAGCTTTGACATTTACACATTTCAAAATGATTGGAATAAATTAATCGGATCGCAATGCTTTGTGTTGAAGTCATCTCTTCTATAAGCAGTTGTTTCCTTTCCCTAAAATTCAAACTTTGATTGCATAACATACATGCATGCAAAGATCAATGCAACTCACTCTTCTTTACCCTCAAATGCGCTCCAAACTTGGCCTCAAAAATAATCAGATTAGATGATACAGACTGATTTTGGCGTTCTTATTAGCTTTCTAACGATTCTTGGTGTAATATTTTTCCAACATCGTTAGACTTTTTTCCTTTCTGACTGTACGTATAAATGTTAACAAAAAAACAAATACTGGTACAAGAGTAGAAGTCAATAAAATAAAAGCATACAGTTAAAAAAAAATACATACTAGGGTAGAAGTTAACAAAATAAGTACTCGAAAAAAAATACGCATCATGAGGAGGAGGGAGGTCCCAAACGATCCAGCGTCGAGAGTCGAGAGTGCAAGCTTTTTTGTGAAAAGCAAGCTAATTTATACTTCGAAGTACCGGTACATGAAAAGACGACCAATCATCACCATCGCAAAACAGAATACAACAGTCCAAAAGAACGAAGCAAACATCACATACCACAAAACACATATCACAAATCATACTAGTACGTCGCAAAAAAAAAACGCACCATGACAATCGAACCTACATCATCTTGTGCGAACGCTTCCGCAGGGGCCGAACCAAGAACGTGCCTCAATGGAGTGTGGAAACTTGATAAGACAAGAGGTGAACCAAGCATGCGTGGTTACTTGGAGGTTATGGGAGTCGATGGATTAGCTATTGAGGCTCACGAAAAGGGTGAACGAGACGTTGATACGTTGCACCACATCTTACTTACTGGTGACACCTATAGAGTAAAGAAAACTTCTCGTGTCAACAATTTACAGGAGGAGTTTGCACTCGGAAAAGAAACTTTGACTACGCTTGCCGATGGGAATCGACAAAAGAAGACGCTAGTCGAAAGTGAAAATAACACTACGGTCAGGATATGCACACATATGGCAACAGTTAATGGTGCAGCTGAAGTAACTGATGTGAAGTCATTAGTTCATGAAGATAATGGAAGAGTGTGCATGCATCAAGAACTTATCATCAAGAACTTAAATAATGGAAAGACAAAAGTTACGCGAAGGTGGTTTACACCGTCGTCATTGACACCTGAAATATCATTCCAAAATCAAGATGCAGGAGTTCTATCAATATAAATAGTTTGTATTGTAAAATTTTGAAACACATAGGCGGGTCTCTTGTGAAAGATCTTCTAAAATCACATGGTCCGTGTAAAGAATTTGTATCATCGACAAAAGAAGGAAGTGATACTTTTGCGTTACATCATGGGTCATAGGATGCGGCTAAGATAAAAGCACATGAGGCCAATTTGGTTAAATGTTACACCGTAAAAATTATATTTTAGGAACTTATTAACAGTATTGAATATTCCTATTCAGTCACAATATTTACGGTTCAAATTCCTGGGTCTTCGTAGAAGCTTCTTCTTCACAAGGGTCCATACGCGTGGCGACCATTCCGGGTGAGAGATAAAGTGAACACTCTGTTGACTCCAAAATTTCGGACTGTTTTTCATCTAAATGAACAACTTCTTCGCGGCATATACTTTCGCTAATTTCTCCAAGTCCAGAATTTATGTAATTTTTGAAGATTGCGGTTAACTGAAGACAGGTTTAGTGCCGTCAATATATCCAGAAGTCGAAATAAATGAAAATACCGAACTTACCACGACTTGAATTATCAAAAACGGGGATCCGAAATAGAATTTCTTGAGATTCAAAACACCAATGAGTGTAAATTGACTAACGAAGACACCTGCGATTATGCGATTAAATACCAATGGAAACAAAGATCCTCCCCCATCTACCGTTTTCTCCCAAACATAGACTAAACGATACTGGTATACGATCTTGTTATAAACAAAATATGCGAGCGCAAAGAATATCATGATAGGTGCAAGACCAGCGTAGGAAAACCCTACCATTGATATTAAAAGTTGATCAGGATAAGACACATCATACTTCATTGGTTCACTTGGCTTTTCTACTTCCCTCTTTTCCTCCTCAGTTTTCACCAGATACTTTAATTTAATCTGGCTCACTGCCAATGTACTAATATCCGCTAAAATCGTGGGTGTGCCTGCGAAAGTAACAATCATGATATACGATGCGAATGTCAGCCATTGCTTTGGAAGCGCATCGGCAAGAATACTCACGACCGATGTGGGATCATCTGCAATTTGTATTGCAGATCCAGCAGCGGAACCTCCAACTGCTGCAACCAAATAAAAATTAATCAATTGAAAATAAAAATAGCTAGTGAAGCTATCACGAGTTATCCATGTATCAGCCTCGATATATTTGATATGTTTCGCCACTGCTCTACATATATGTGGCAAAACCTTTTTGAAAATGATCAAAGCTAGGCCAGGCAAAAATGCCGTCAAAAATGAGGCAAGGGCGGGGATGTTTTCGTAAAGCCAGTCGATGGGCTCAAAGTCTTCTCGATAGTTCTCTAACTGACTCAACGAAGATGCTACTGTCACGGGTATAGACCAAAAAACTACAATTGTCCAAATGATTATTGCTCCGATGACAGACCCAACTTTTTTCGCAAGAGTAGTTTGCACCAAATTTCTCCACACCACTTCTTCGGGAGCCATTGCGAGTTTGTTCGAGAAAGCAAAAGGAATGAGAGTTTGCTTTACCTGAGTCGCGGTAGCGACCTAAAACTAAAAGTTAGCATTATTTTTGGCAAAAGTAGAAACAATCAAAAACTTCTGCCACATACCGCGTCAAACTTGTTGAATGTCACGAAGGCATTAGAGGTAGGCTGAAGCTCTTTCTGCATCTCTTCAATGTCGTCGTTGAGCTCTTCAATTTTTTCAGCATAAAAATCGATGGCATCTATCTTGCTTCCAATACATGGTGTTTTGCGAACGAACGGGCGTTCATCCTCTTTAGAAACCTGAAGCAATGCCTTCTTCCATTTGATAACTAACTTTTCGCGCTCTTCTACGGCCGCATCTAAAGCCCGAGTATCATATCCTAATGACGTAGACTCAATGGTATCATGATATAATTTGCAGAAAAACTCTTCCAACAGCTTTTGATTCCGTAGGTTTTTAGGAATATCCTGAACAAAAATAGTTCTACGCACTCGGCTGCTCCTTTCATTGCGTTGATCTGTAAGAAAATGATCCGAATGGCGAATCTCTACATAATGCTTGTATTCATTATATAACATGTAGCACAGGAGCCCAATTATGAGGAAGTGAGAAAGTAATGTGCTCCATAACGCATTCGACTTTTCTCTGACGTTTGCAAGAGTCATCGTATTAAACGCTGAAAATTTCACTTCATCTTGAGGGTCACCCTTGGCATAAACAATCATTAAAACAAAGGCAACGGGTACAGAATAGAGGAAAAATTTAACCATGAGATCAAGAAAGCGAAGATACATGTATGCATCAATTCCGATTTCACTGCGAAGGAGGTCGTCGTTTGTCATATTCAAAAGAGGACGAATCCAAGAAAACATTCCAGATGATGGAATTTTGGGCAACTTCTCCCGCAAAGTTTCATCCCTGTAAATACGATGGAGATATAAATAGGGAAATCTACGATAAAGTAGATCGAAAATTATCAGGAACACTAATCCGATTACAATCTGCGTGAGAACTGCAATTACGACTGTAAATGAGGTGCAAATGAGAATCTGTCCGTCGAGTCGTCTGAAAGGATAACAAATAGCAAAGTTGCTTTATTCTCAAAACGATAAAAAAATTAAGATTCTTACATCCCTGTTTATTCAAGGAAAGTGGTTAGTCGAATTTGTGTTAATGAACGAGCACGCCGCAGTTGTCGTTGAGGTAAGAGTGAGAGCATCACAATTTCAGAAGAAAATTTACTTACCACATCATTCGTGCTCTCATTGGGCAACGATGGAGCTGCAGTTGGTGATGTCATTATTTGCGATTTGAATTGATTTTGAAAGATAGTTTATAAATGGAAAAACGATTTGACATTTTGTTGTGTTTTTTGGCGAAAATCAGTATGTGATTGTTTCAGCGATTGGTGATTGCCTTCCCACATAAAAGTTACTTTCGAATGTTCGTCGTACTCGGTTTCTGGATTATATTTTAACATGTCGCTTCTAATTTACCCAGTATTCAAATGTGATTTCGATATGAAGAAAGTTTTCCTCTTTTCTTAAAATCCATTCTCTATATCATCTTCAGAAAAAGTGTCGAATATCGACGGATCAAAAGTGTGAGGCAAAGGTTCGCGGGATTACGTATGAACAGCTGTGAATAAGGCTTGCAAAGGAGCTTAAATCAGTCATGTTCATTTCTGCAAGAATCTCGTCATCAGCGATCTCTGATCTCTCATTAATGGTGACCTGAGAGGAGGAAGATCTGATTAATATTTCCAATCAAGGAATCCAATCAAGGAATGCGGATAACGAGAAACATAAATAAATCAAACATCAGATGAAAATGGAGGGTACCGGAAGTAGCAACATGTGTAACATTTTTTATGTTAATAATTCTCAACGTACATACTTATTTTGTTAACATTTACTCTACTGTAAGATTTTTTTTGTTGGACTATGATTTTTGTATACGTACTGCTTATGAAGTCATACAATTAATGCTTGAGATAACATGTTACGTTTTCATCGACATCATCTCATTGTCAGTGTGTCAAAAGGAGCATCTGTCACTCTAGAGATAGGTTATTATTTTGAAAGAGCGATGAATTTTGTTGCTGTTCTCACCTGTCCACTTGTCCCATGAAATAATTCGAAAAGTATCATTCATGTATTTATGTGTGATGTTCTGATGTGCCGAATTCAGAAACATTGAATCATCTTTTGTGTTATGTTTCTAATGTACGAATTATCGACAAAAAATAATATTACATATATTTCAATAATTCGTATATATACGAATATGTTCGAATGTACATTTAGTACATGTACATGTATTACATGCACAGACAGCGGAAGGACATCAATAGTCTTGTTTTGTTTTTTCGATTTTTACTATCGTGTACACCCCTGTCCTTTGTGTGTGTACACGCATTTTCTCGGTGATTATGATTACACATGTCAAACCGGGCAGATGCATTTGAAAAAAGATAACACCCTCCAAGAAAGATGTAATATATTAACTGTATTATTATGAAAATAGACTCTTTGAAAGTGCCTTGTGTGTTGTAGCCAATTTTTGAAGGCCACTTGGGACACCGCCTACCACTTTTCTACTGAGATTCTGTGGCAGAGTTTGTGAAATTGGATTTAATCTTTACATGCAGGGGAGCATTCCTTACGAACCTAAAATCTAAACCTTGTATGAATTCCAATGGAGGAAGTGAGGAAGGAAGAGTTAAAAAGATGGCAATAGAGATTATTATTCTCTTGTTTTGTGTACAACTTGAAAAATGTTTTTCTTTTGTCCTTCATACGGGTGGAATTGGGTATGTTCAGCAGATGCCCCAAGATGATGACGGCAACGAAATTAACGATAGCGAGGCTGAAATTATATTAGAATCTCTCCGTGAAATGTTAAAAGATGAAAGCTCTAATTTCTCGTGTCCTCGTTTGAATTGCATCAGTGAAGATCCTATTTTACTTTGTGATCAGTATCATGGAATTTTAGGAAGGGTTGTTATTCTAGACTTGACCAATTGCCCACAGAAATCGTTTTGGATTAATACTTATGGAGACGAAAACGGTTCTATGGAAGAGATGCGTTTATTGATGGCGGCAAATATTGATCAAATGGTTAATGATGGTATCATTACACAACCCATCTTGCTTTCTATTATGGTTGATAGCCCAATGAACAATTTATCAAGCTCGAAGAATTACAACGAAGAAATAAAAAAGGAGATGGAAAGTATAATAGAGAGAGACATTTCTGAACATTCATTATGTTCACCAGTAAGCAGATTTCATGAGGCTAGCTATCAAGTTGAGACTTCAGCTAAAACCACTTCACCATCGTTACACGTCCAGATTGATGGCGCAAATATAAATGGAAAATGGGATACAAGCGATATTTACGTTTTTGATGATCTAGTCAGTCATTCGTTGAGAAAAAGACTTCGCGAAACGGTCCTAGCACATTCGAGTTGGGACGATAGAAAGCTAGGGCCAGACACACAAATATGGGAACGAGGAGGGCTCGATGATATCCTAGAGAAAGACTCGCAATCTGAATGTTCATGTTGGGGTCTTACGCTAGAAGCTACTGAGCGATTATGCTTCCAAGAGCATAAAGCTATCAACGAAATGGAAATGTTGCTATCTTCTCTTTTTCGAAATTCGATAGTATGTCGACTGCCAGAAGCTGTTCTCGGTTACAACGTTTCTCCACTGACCGCAAATGCTGCGACGTTTGGCGACAAATTTAGTTGGCATATAGACGCTGATCCCATGCTGAATCCTCCATCTCCGTGGGTAGATGTGTTCGGTCGATATCCAAATCGAAGCGTAGGGAAACCAAGATTTCTTAGTTGTTTGGTATATATAAACGAGAATTGGAATTATAAAAAATGTGGCGCCCCCACACGCTTTCTTGACCCGCCTTCGGAAACTTGTTATGACGTTGAAGCTCGGTCAGGACGTTTATTAATCATGGATCAAGACATAACTCATACAGTGGTATCACCGAATATATCCGCTGGTAAAGCTCCTCGTTATTCACTGGTTTGGAAGCTAATAGTGCACCCAACAACTTCTTCTCAGGATATGAAATCTTTATTTAAACATAGTGCACTAACTAAGGTCAAAAAAATTGGCAGTGCAAATGATTCTAAATAAATGCTAGTTTTTCGGAAGAAATTATATGAAAGAATTCGACGCTCTGCCGTAACAACTTTTGAATCAGAGGGGAATGATGTACGGGCTCGCTCATATGTGGGAGTTACTTTCAGGGAGCGATTATCCTTACCAAATATAAGCTTCTTGATCATAGAACGAACAACTGCTCGCCTGGTAAATACTTCTCTTATCACTCTTACTTTCGATCCAATCAGCTCCGTATGCCATACTTTTGTGTTCTGTGAAAGAATTGACAACCTCAAGAGTAGCTTGCTCTTCATGACTCCATTCGTTTATTCGAAGAATCCTACAACCGCCATGCATTGCTGCAACAAGCATTTCATTCTCATCTTCTGGGTGCCACTTGATTCGCCAAACACCTCCTCCAACACTATCTAGCTTTAAAAGCGGTTCTGATCCTTTTGTTCCGAGACTTCGTATATCCCAGATTCTCAGTCCTTCGTCGTAAGATCCGCTCGCAAAAATATTTTCTTTCCTTGGATGTTTCGATATGCACGTTACCCCAGCATGATGTTCGCTCTCACCGATTACGAAGGTTGGGGATGACGTTGCTCGTAAATCCCATCCTTTAAGTTTGCAATCATCAGCGCCAGTCAATATTGTGTTTGTACTGTAATAGCTACAACTCCAAACCTCGGATGCACATCCGAAGAGTGTGTGTGCATTAAAACGGATTCGTTCTTCAAAATCTATCTTCTCTGCATTGATACAGAAGTCAGCAATAGCTATTTCTCCATTTGAATAGCTCGACAATATTTGAGAAGAAAAAGATTGTTGGGTCGAGATGTAATCAAGTGCAAGACAGATAGTGTTTGAATCCTGCTTTCCCGATATTACATTTTCAATCTTCATTTCACCTCCAGGTCCAAATTCGTTAAGTATGTGAACGTCTACACATCCCTTTGCCATTGCAGAAGCAAAGAAATGTTTTTGATCGTTGTCTCTTCCGAAAGTTATCCATTTCCCATCGAGAACGCCAGGGCATTCACAAACAAAAACCGGTTCAGACAAATGAGGTGCGTCCGATGTCTCGTCACTAGAAAATAAACTGCCTTCCTTTCCGGATGAATACAACCGTAACTGACCCTTTCTTTCCCGAGTATCTTCGTTGAGCTCATAACAACCAATCATTAATAGAGAAGAATCTGAATTTCTTTCACTAGCACGTAACACCTCCAAAGAACAAGCATTGACTTCAGTATTCACTTGATCCAACCATTTCTTAGCATCCATTGTGACGACAAGTAAGGTGCGAATCTTGTGTTAAGCTCATCTCATCACAGCTGTATGATGAATTCGATAAGCAAACGAATCATTGCAGAGATATTGTTTTCGAATTCCTGAGTAGAGATCGAGATCGATGCTGCTTGTGTGGCTGTAGAGATGACATCTGTACGTACAAAACATATTGTAGATCTACACTAGGGGTAGTCAAAATAATTTTTTCGAGAAAATCTGCGC
>Ga0115008_10004906_pt1 | contig 11119 bp, 3 predicted proteins | sample FraStrMetagenome_FD_87164 | JGI IMG/M metagenome (GOLD analysis project Ga0115008, IMG submission 87164) | Marine eukaryotic phytoplankton communities from Arctic Ocean - Fram Strait ARC3M Metagenome | ecosystem: Environmental > Aquatic > Marine > Oceanic | place: Fram Strait | collected 2012-06-18
GGTAGAACAAAAGGTAGTTTTAACCACAGCTCCAACGACATGAAGATCGTTGACAAAAACGGAAAGTCTACAGGGATGTCGGTTACTGGGGACGAGGTGGTTCTCAATCCACTGCAGCAAAAGAAAGTGCTTGAGCAAAGCCCTTACTTCCGCAGCCTCATGAAAACCCCAAGATTTAAATAAGCGAAATGGCACTATACGGATATAAGGCGATGCCTCAGAGGTCTTCGGACCCCTACAAAGACTACTTTAAAGAGGTAAGGGAGGGGATTGATTCTAGGGTTTTACTTGACGAGGCAAAGAAAACGGCTGAAGAGGCCGCTATAGGCTCTATGGGGGACCTTCCAAGCCTAGGACCTAATAGCATGTTTATGTCCTACTCGGACCCGTATAAGCAAATGGCTACATATCTGAGGGACAACAAAGATGAGATGCTGAAGACCGAAGAGGGTAGGCGCCAGTATCAGTCTTTAATGGATTCCGCAATGCAGTTTGGCGTTGATGGAAAAGCGCAGACAGCTTACATTAATCCGTTACTGCAGAGGAATATGAAGATATCCAAGTCTGGCGTAAACCCTAAGGAGTGGGAGCTCCAGGGGATGGAAGACTCTCATTCTTTTGACGAATACAAGGAATACACAGCGGCTATTGATACAGCTAGGTATCAAGTTACTGAAAAGGATGGCCAATGGGTTTTGTCTGACGGGACGCGGCAGTACCAGTCAAATGACGACAGCCTATTCAGCAGGAAGTTCTTTGAGGATCACCTGACTATAACACCCGAAAAGCCGCCGACTCAATGGTGGTCACTAAACCATCAAGACAGTAAGTACGCTAATGAGTCCGAAGCTGTCTCTTGGGTGGGCGCGACCGTAGCTAACAACAGCAGGTATACTCTTGACGCTGTTCGGTGGAGTGAAAAGAATGGGGTGTTTCCTGATGGCATGACAGCTGACGAGGCCATGATGTCCGATGGCAGAGTTGAAGAGGCTGTTGAGGCCTACTCTAGAGCCGCAGTCCCTAAGGGGTGGAAGAAGGAGAAGAAAGGGTCAAGTACCGATAAAGGAGGTGGGGGAAAAGGAAAGACTGAAGATTCGCGTAAAGTGAGTTATGAGGACATAATAAAAGCCTCGTCTGAAAAATTCGTAATGCCGAATGAATCAAACACCGACTTAGAAATCGTTGATGACATAGCTTACTATCCGCTAGGCACTGAATTAAATATCTCGGCAGCAACTTGGAAGGGTTTTGGAGAAGAAGAAGATGATGGTTCCGAGTTTAAAACCAAGAGAAAAAAGTTTTCTTTGAATGCGGTCTATATGACATCAGAAGATGGGCTCTTTGCCGTAGACTCCGCAGGAAACCTTATTCCAGTAAGAAGGGGTCAGATAGAGTATACAAGCCTGTCTAACCAGTTTGACGAAGCTTATGGAGAGGGGGAGTTTGAAAAACTCGTTTCTGAACTTTATTCTGACGCCCATGAAAGTGACGACAGAATAGTAAACGAAAGGAAATGGAAGGAGGACCAGGGCCTAATTAAGGCCGAAGAACAAATTGAGGAGGAAAGGAAAATAGAGGAAGAGAGAAGGCAGGCAGAGCTAACACAGATGGAGCTAGATAGAGCGAGTTCTTACCCTACAGGGGGTATGAGGTAAGGGGCAGCCTGGTTTCAAGCTGAAGGTGTATTAATTAGTATATTTGCTGGCAAATGCCAGCAGTATGAACGGTGATCCTAAAAAACTAATTTCAACTCTTAGAGAGCAAGGAAAGTCTGATCAGCAGATAGTCAATATGCTCATGTACTCCCCAGAGTTTGGGATGGATTACAGGGATGCAACAAAAGCTTTGGGTTCGGTTCCAAGTCCAGACGGGCAGCCTCTGGAGACTAGGCCTGTAATTAAGACTTTAGATTTAGGGTTTGATCCGTTTTCTACGCCTGAAGACGAGGTCAAGCAAGACGAGGATTATGAGGAAGGTGAGACTGATATTTGGTTTGATGCGGTAGAGGATGTGTTTAAAGACGTCCCTGGATTGGGTGACTTTGCCGACTGGACTGGAGACATGGTTAGAAGCTTTAAGGGCGGAAGAGTTGAAGCTGGCGCATCGACTGAGCTCTTGTCTTCAGCTTTTGGATTTGGTGATGACGAAGACTACGCAGAGATAGCGAACAGAATCTCTATGACTGAGGACGTAGGGATGTCAGATGAAGCCAAAGAACTCGAAAAGAAACTTGAGGGAGTTGAGGGTAGTTTCGAAAGACTTGCTATAAGAGCGCAATACAAGGCGGCCAACATGGAGCTTATCTCCAGGAGTCTTGGGTCAATGATCGGAACCGTAAAGGAGGGAGCTGGCCTCGCTTCGGCGACGACTTTTGGTCTTGCTACAGGTGCGGTCTACTCTGCTGTTGGAGCGGGTGCAGGAAGTATTGTTCCAGGGGGTGGAACTGCTGTTGGAGGAGGAGTAGGATTTGGGGGAGGTTTTTTAAAAGGTGCTATGGGTGGGCTTACAGCTGCGGTAGAAGCCCAGTCTGTAGTAATGGAAGAACTCAAGATGGAGCTCTTTAAGAGAGGCCTAAAAACTAATGCTGAAAATATCGAGTTGGTATTTAACGACCCTGAAGTAAGGGACAGAATGCAGAACAGGGCTACTGCAAGAGGACTTACAATCGGCGCTATAGACGCTATAGTCGGAGTTGGGGCAGGTAAGGCCACATCCAAAATGGCCCTCGCAGGGGCCAGAAAAGTTTCTAGACTTGGAGTTGGGCTCGGAATTGAGACTGCTGGAGCGGGTTTAGGGGAAGGCGCAGCTCAGTTGATTGCAGACGGCGAGTTAAACATGGAGGAGATTGTACTGGAAAGTTTGATGGAAGTGCCAATGGGCCTGGTTGTCAACCCTTTACCTACTAAGTACTCCATAAATGGTAAGAGGTCTTCAGCAGCAGAAGTTGCAGATCTGGTGAATAGCGGGGAGTATTTGGGCAATGCGAAAATTGAAGTAAAGAGAGATTCTGAATTAAAGAAACTAGTCGGTGACACTAAGAAGGGTCAACTGGAAGGGGCCTCAAGTATTGCTGAAAGACTTCAAGCCGAAGCTAACAACAGGGGGAAACAACTTCATGGCGTAGCCCTTAGAAGAGCGGTGTCTCATGCATACGGAAGGGTTACTGAAGCTGAAGCTAAAGGGGATAATACCGCGTCTAATGACGCGATTACAGCCGCTGTGGATCATGTCACAACTACACTGGCTAGAGGAGGCGTGTTTGACTTAGACATAGATGAGCAGTCAAGCGGAGATAGAGCAAGCGCAATGGCTAACTCTAGATACGATTCTAAATCTGTCGAAGCAAACAGCCTAGAGTCAAGGGCAAGAAAGATGCGTGAAGACGCCAGGTCCGCGTCAGAGGAATCTAAAGCAGCCATGTTATCCGTAGCTGAGTCTCTTGAGAACAAAGCTAAAGAGATTAGGGTTGAGAGAAAAGAGTTTTACAGAAAGGCAGCCCTTAAAGAGTCGGACACAGCTAAGGCTATTCAGCAGCTAGATGTAGAGAGCCATAATGTTGAAAGGGCCTTACAGGATCAAAACCTTAGCGAAGAAGCTAAAAACTCTTTGATTGAAACCTTAAAGGAAAACGTTTCAAAAAGGTTGGAGTTAGAACAGTCGTTGGAGTCATTGCCTACGGAACTTACTGTAGAAGAAGTTTCCGTTTCTCGTGACGAGCAAGCCAACAAGAAGGCGCTGTCGATGGACGAAGATATATCGGCTCTTGAAAGCGAGTTAGAATCTTTAGAAGAGGAGATGCTAACTGAGATGGCCGACCCTGATGCATTAGCGGAAGTACAGGACAGATTAAAAAGAGCGAAGCAAGAGAGGGGCGATCTTGGAGCCCTTGTAGAAGGCGTAAGAACAGCAAAAGAAGCTTATGCGGAAGCCTCAGAAGACCTCGGAGGAGAAGGGTTAGATCTTACTGCGCTAAATACAGCAGAGAAAAACTTGGCAGACGCTAATGAATCTCTAGCTGCCGCACTTGGGATTGTAGAAGACCAGCAAGTTTCAGGGGACCCGTCTTATTCGTCAGGAAGTCAGCTTAAGGCTCACTCGGAGAACGGAGGTAGTACATTCTCTCTTTCTTCGGGAGACTTAATAGGTCAAAAGAAAAGCAGTGTTAGCATATTTCCAGACAGAAGCAAGATTGTAGAAGGGAGAGAGATTACAAAAGAGGACATAGATCTTTATGTGCAGGAAAACAAAGATTTATTTGAAGGAAATGAAGACGTCTTGGCCGTAGGGACCTGGTTTGACGAGCAGTCAAATCAAACCTACTTGGACGTTTCAGCAGTTGTAGAGAAAGAAGTCGCAATAGATCTGGGAAAACAGTACAACCAAAAGGCAGTTTTTGACTTAGAGTTGCTTGAGGAGGTTGAAACTGGAGGTACTGGGGAGGCTGTGGGAGACTTAAAGCCGCTGCAAGAAAGGGTTAAAGACATAAGAAAAGCCTTGGGGGTCAGTCCTAAAGAAACAAAAGAGACAAGTACTTCGTCAGACACAGAGGCTATTGACGCTGCGGTAGAGGAAGGTAGAACAGAGACAGAAGATCAGTCGTCAGCCACAGAAACTGAAAGTGAAGTACCTGACTCAGCCAAAGAGACCCCAAGGGCTTCTGATGGTTCTCCAACTTGGAGAGCTGGGGAGATGGGGTTGTCTATTGATGAAGCCAAGACGCTGAACAATTTGCAAAAGCTTTTGGACGTGCTGGGCATTAAGATGTTTGTCTATCCAGACACAGACGCGGCATCAAAGTTTCAAGGTGGGGCATGGGGCGGATTGTTCGATCCCAAGTCAAATACAGTACACATTAGCCCTGAGCAAATTAGAGAGAACGCTGCTGTTGAATCTGCTGCTGGGGTAACCAGAACTAAGTCTTTCTCTGAAACTGTCCTTGAAGAGGTTATCCATGCGGCCCTGCCAATGGCTCAAATCTTTGAGAACAACCCTAAGCAAGCTGCTGCCATAAGAAAGGAGATCAAGAGAGCTCTATCTAAGGACAAGGCTTTGGCTCAGCGAATCGAAGACAAGGCTGCCACATACAGGGATGAAGGCAAATCTGAATCTGTAATCTTCGAGGAAGAGGTTGTAGAGTTTTTGTCAGCCTTGGCTGCGGACCCCTCTAGCATAAACCTTAAGGTAGTTGACAGGATCAGGGTCGCCATCAACAAGATGATGGTTATGGCTTACGGGGCTGTAGGAAAGCAGTTTGCAATCAAAGACACAGACTCACTTATCTCTATAGCGGCTAAATTCTCTGCTGCCAAAGAAGGGAGGGCGAATATGGCGGCTAGGAATAGCCAAAATAGTAATGGAGAAGCTAGGGCTTCATCTATGGTTTCTCCAGCCTCACTAAGGCCAGATGAAAACGGAAAGCTCACTCTAGAGATTGATGTCCCCACATACAGCAGAAGAGGCGGGATAAGGAAAGAGATAGGGTCACATCCAATTACAAAGACATTCCGAGATCAATGGCACTTCATCAACTGGTGGAAGAAAGCTACTGACATGGGACGCGACGACTACTACACCGCGTTTAGGACTACAGACGGGAAGGAGATAGATGTAGACAGAATCAAAGGGTACAACTCAAGCAGGGCCAGCTCAATGATCGCCCCTACCCTTAGCGTATCTGAAGAAACTCAAAAGAAGGTGGCAGCCGCAGTTGCCCAGGGCATACTTGGTAAGTCTATTGTTACTACTGTTAGAAGGAGGTTGAACTCGGCTGAGACCAAAGTAAAAGTCCTTGAGAAGAGGGGGGATACGAAGTCAGACAAGTACAAGACTGCAGTTGCCCGACTGAACGACCTTGCCAGTCACGTCACATCTGTAATTGATAGAGAGGCTAAAGCAAAAGGAAAAGACTTTAAGTACAGCGAGGACTCATCTACAATGGCTTCTGGCCAGATATCGTTTGAAGCTATTGAGAACGGCATGAGCCCGTTTGACTTTAAGCGTATTAGCGAATCATTAAAAGACCTTACTGGGAAAAAGCCTTCAAACAGAGTGGTTGCGTATCAAGCAATGTTTGAGCACCTCATGGACAGATTCCCTGAGCCTGAGATGAGAAAGAAGCACTTCTTCGGATTGATGGGGAAGCTTGTAGTAGATCCTCAGTTAAGGGGAGAAGCTTTCGGGGACAGAAACCCTCTTAACTTCTTTAGCGACTGGCACAAAGACTCTACCGCTAAGATCTCCCAGATGGTCAAAGACGGGACCCTTACTGGCACGGTCAAAGACAATGTCACAAAACTAAATATTCTTGCAGCCATTACTTCTCCTAAGGCTTCAGCTTCGCCTAACATTGAGTCCGCTATGTGGATGCTTCAAGAGTCAGAGAGCTACAAGAAAGACAACCCTTTAGGGATTACAGAAACGTTTATTAGAAGAGCCCTCGCTGAGGCTCCTGGAGTAGACGGTATGACAAGAAGGAGTGTAAGCGTGGGATTAAGGAAGCTTATGTCGCTCTCTAACGGGGACCTTAGTGAGTTTAGTAACGTGCCAGTGGCGACTAAAAACTACCTTTCTAAATTTACTGGAGTTAGAGGCAACCTAAACGGAGCCGTAGATGTAGACTGGAAGAAACTAATGTCTTTCTTGTCATCTCCATACGAAGGTGCTCAAGTAAAGCTCAAAGGTTTGGTTACGTCTCAAATGGTATTTGGACCTAAAGTAGGGGCGTGGATGGTAAACCTGAACGCTGCAAATCATGGAGACATGGTTAACTCTAGGGGTCAAAAGATGTCCGATATAGTTACCGTAGACACTCATGTGCTGAATACAGGGGCGTTGGTTCTTGGTAAGTGGTATGACGCTGGATCAAAAGGTTTGGCTGGTCTTGTGGGGTTGAGGTCTCTGAAAGATCAGATGACTGACTATAAGACAGACGGATTTACCGAGAAGGAATTAGAGGTCCTACAAAGGGCTGCCACTCAGCTGCAACTTGGCGAGAAAATTACAGAGGAAGGAAAGGGTGTAGTTAATCAAGCAGCTCTTATTTTAAAGAAGGATCTTGAGTGGGCGACGAGAACTATGGACAACTTTCTTATTGAAGGAGACGAGACTAGTGCAAGGATGATATCCAGAGCTATAGATAAAGTCACTGACCCTCAAGTGTCTGAGTCAAACACCTTGAAGAGAGATGTTTCTGTGCTTGTTTCTGAATTGACTGCGAACATTAACGAAAAGTTTGGGGAGACCTTTACTCCAGCCCAAGTTGGTCAACTCATCTTCGCTGACAGACAGACGTTCGCATTCTCTGTATTTAAAAACATGGAGGGGGAGATTTCAGAGAAAAGGGAGTATCAGACATATGCTACGGCCTTAGGTTCTATACGCCCGTCAGGAGTTCAAGCTAGAGCTGAAAACGAGGTGATGGCGTCAAACATGCTTTTATTCCCGTCAGAGTCACGTCAAGACGCAGCGGATTCTCCTTTGCATAGGAATAGGTCAGCAGAGGAGGTCTCGGCTCTTAGAGACGGGAGAAGAATTACAAATAAGCTTGTTAAAGATGCGCTAGACTCTGACGCAACTTCAGTCAGAATCATGAATAAGGATTCAAAAGTGTCTGAAGGTCAGAAGGTTGGGGTTAGGTTGAACTTGAATGTAATGAAGAACACGGGGGTCCCTGTTCAAACCATGCATGACAAGACAGCGTCAGGGGAAGCCCTTAGGTATTCTCCCGCAGTAATGGTTAAGAATCCTGAGCTTTACGTAAACCAGAACGCTAGGAGAAAGATCGTGACCTTCCAAGAAAATAAGTTCCCTATGGCTAGTGTCAACGGAGGATTTATAACTGATCAATTAGATCAGATGAACTTCAACGGAGTAAAAGCTTTCTTCAATCCGTTCAAGCACAACGTTTTTGTTGACGCATCTGGAAGACCAATCAAGTCAGCTGAAGAGGCTACTATTATTGGCAGCACAGTGTTCTTGAGAGGAGAGATCGAGTACTTCGACTACAACGACCCAATCCTGGACAAGGGAAGAAAAGAGACTCCAAAGGATTACGAATCTAGAATCAAGAGAAACCCTAAGTATGACAAGGCAGTAAATAGGTTCGCGGCTTTTTCAAAAAGGCAAGGGGTAGAGTTCGAAAACAGGATAGAGCTTGAGTTGGCTTACGACAACATGAGCATAGAATCTAAAGTGGCTTTGAATGAAAGCGAGGTTGCAGCCAATATGGAACAGGCTGAAACTATGGCTAGTAGCATGCTGAACATTAGACGGACAGCTGGAAGGGCCGCTCGACAGTACCCTAGCCAAAGGAGTGCTATTGTTCAGAATCCAAACAACTACTTTACTCCTCAGTCAATCAAGGATTTAAAAGGAGAGCTTTCAGAGAAGGCTGACTCTGACCTTGTAGGCATGATGTCAGCAGAGGGCCTCGGCAGGCTTCAAGACAGAAATGACGACTTAGGGGTTCTTGCTGCTGGAGAGTTGATTAACAGAGCTGTATCTAGAGGTGACCTTGACGCAATACCAAACATTATTGAAGAGGCAGCAGCTATAGGAACTACAGCAGGAAGACTTCTTAGACACTTGAGGGAACTGAAGAGCGCTACGCCCCTAGGTATAGAACAGGTTGTGATTAAAGAAGTGGAGAGGAGAGGTAATTCTCTTAGCGAGGATCAGAAGGCTCGCCTTAGTTCTATAGCAGGGAATCTGTTTCGCCTTCAGGCGGAGCACGAAGCTCTGGTAAAGAGAGCTATCGCTGGTGAAGACGTGGAAGCGGACTTGAAGTCAAAGGGTAAAGAAGTCAAAGAAGTAGAAAGACAACTCGACACCTTTACAAACGCGGTTGTTGAAAGAGGATGGGGACAGATTGGAACTATGCTTATCCAAGGAAACCTTCTGACTCCCATGTCTCAAGTGACGAACGTCGGGGCCAACATGGTTAACGCCTTAGGAAAGGTTGCCGTAGACGCCATTGCGCTGCCTGTGGAGCGCCTTATAAACATGTTTGGAATAGAGTCTCCGATGAAGAGAAACTACTCTATTAATGCGTACATGTATGGGTTGAGGAAGTTCGGCCACGGGTTTGTTGAAGCTCTGGATGGAATTGTAACTGGGCAGGAGAAAGAAGTGTCTGAGTGGCGTGTTCACCGTGGGTTCGCTCCATTCAGGTCATTGATGTCTGCCATGGGAAAGGGTGACCTACCTATGGGTCCTGACGGAAAGGCTTCTCTCAGCCAAAGAATGAAGCTTCTTACTCAAGGAACATTGGGTATTCCCGCAGAGATTATGTTTAGGTTCCTTTCACTGGGTGACGTCCCATTTAGACGTTACGTAGAGGGGATCGAGCTGTATCAGGCTGGAAAGGCTCAAGGCCTAGAAGGAGAGGGGCTCGCTCAGTTTATCAAGCACCCTACTAAAAAGCAAAGAGAACTTGCTGAAAGAGAAGGAAGAAAGCTGACTTACCAAGAAGAGACAGGCGCGTCAAAGATGGCCGAGGATACAGCGGCATTCTTTGAGAGGGCAATTTCACAAGGCTTCGATTGGATCCCTGGAGTAGATGGTAAAGCAGTAGCTAAGTTTTTGGTAAGGTCTAACATGCCATACATCAGAACTCCAGCAAACATTCTCCTAGATACACTTACATATGTGTCTCCATATATAGCTGGACCACGGATTATGAACGACCTCCAAAGTGGAGACGCTAGGTCAGCAGCTCAGAACTTCGGTAAAGTTATGGTTGGAAGTATGGTCGCACAGACTGCTGTACTGATGGTGAAAGAGGGTATTATTTCTGGAGCTATCGAATGGGATGAAGACGAAGAAAAAAACATAGCTTATGATCAGTTCCCTCCAAACAGCATTAACATTAGTGCTCTGAAGAGGTTCTTGAGCGGAGAGAGCACAGATAAGCAGCCAGACGACTACTTCCAGTCATACACCAAGATGGGCGTAGTAGGCGCTATAATGGGGGCTATCGTCAAAGGTGTAGACAAAGATGAGTTAAGAGACAGGGACTACAACGCCATGACGTTTCCCATCCATGCCATTCAGGATTCATTCGGTGTCGGTGCTTTCTCCTCTATCGCATATATGATGGATCAAAGCTTCATGCAAGGGATGAATACATTGGTAGATGTAATCTCCTCTGCTGACGCCACTGACTTCGAAAAGAACTTTGAAAATTGGTTCAGGACTACGTTCCAAGCTGTCTCCGCAACTGCATTACCTAATACGCTTTCTGCGCTGTACAGGGGACATAGAGAGTACCTCCCCGACACTAGAATTACAAAGGACATTCCATTGAGTGAAAGGCTTGTGACAAGAATGGCTTACACCATTAAGGATAGGACGTTTGGTTTGGGTGACGTCCCAGTGAGAGTAAACTGGAAAGGCCAGCCAATTACTCAGACTCCAAGAGGAAACAATGGTATAGCCTACCAGCTGTTTGACATCACTAAGTCTAGACAAGGTGAAGCTGATTCTGTTTCTAACGAAATCTGGAGGCTATATGAACAGACCGAGGACTTGACCAAGGTTGTAGGTACTCCTGGGTATGCTGCAAAGAGAAAACTCAATGTGCCTAACATAAAGAGCAAGCAGTTGAAAGCTATAAAGGCTATGGGCAAGACCTACACTTGGGCTAAGGATGACGAATTCATGGCGGAACGTCTGTACTTGAACGTAGAGCAAATGAACAGACTGATGGCCGCCTCTGGAAAAGAGAGGTATGCCGAGACTGAAGCGTTCATGGCGACAGAAAAGTATGCCAAGATGGACGACGAGGAGAAGGTGGAGGCGTTGAACAAGATTAGCGAGAACTATAACAGCGCGATCGAGATGGACGGCAATAGATTTAGAGAGCACACAAAGGTTTTGCTTGAAATTTTGCAGGAGATCTACGATGAGCGATAAGCCGTTCAAAGACACTAAGGTCGGGAGGTTTCTAAGAGAGAAGCTTCCCGAAGTCGCTGGTAGCGTAGGTAATGTCCTGCCCGATCAGGGTATCCTTGGTGTATTAAAGCGGGTAGTGGACGGGTCTCCAGAATTGTCTGCTCAGGATAAGCTTGAGTTTGACCGCCTCGTAAACGAGATGGAGGCCAAGCACAAGAGCAAGTGACAA
>Ga0115008_10004908_pt1 | contig 11115 bp, 5 predicted proteins | sample FraStrMetagenome_FD_87164 | JGI IMG/M metagenome (GOLD analysis project Ga0115008, IMG submission 87164) | Marine eukaryotic phytoplankton communities from Arctic Ocean - Fram Strait ARC3M Metagenome | ecosystem: Environmental > Aquatic > Marine > Oceanic | place: Fram Strait | collected 2012-06-18
ACATTGGAACACAAAAATGAGCATACGGAGAAAGTTTTCGACCATTCTTCGCAAAACATGAAACTTGAAAATGGTTGCGAAGCCACGGTTGTTCTGATTCGTCATTGTGAAACCGAAGATTTCGAATCTGATGAAGTTGAAATCAAGCATTGTAATTATGCTGGTTTTCAGCGGTCTGAGTATATTTCGTCATTATTTGGAACAAGATGGCCAGAGCCATCGTACATCTATGCTTCCTCTTCAGATGAAAAACCAGAAGAAAAAGATTACCGTGAAGTTGAAACTGTTCTTGCTCTTTCGAAAAGAATTGGCGTACCAATTAATTCTGAATATGGAAAGCATGATATTAATTCCCTCTCAAGAGATTTGATTTCAAAACTGCAACATGGTGATTTATGTGAAAAACTTATTTTGGTTAGCTTGAAACATGATTCTATCCCATATTTAGCTGCTAGTTTGGGATGCGGAGAAGATGAAGGATGTCCAGATTATTATCCTGATGAAACTCATGATCAAGCCTGGACCATCACATTTTTATACGATGGTGGTTCGATGTTAGACTCATACATTCATAGTGCATTGAAACCTACCCTGAGTCCAACGTGGAGAACAACATTCACCCCAACATATAATCCAACGCCAAAGCCAACCTCCAGTCCCTCATTCAGTCCGACATTTTTATCCACATTTTCTGCAACGTCTGCTCCATCACCGAAGTCGACCATGAGTCAAATATCAAGAACGGACTTTAACAGTTTCACACACAATCATACAAATGAAACTGAAAGTGATGAATTTTATAATTCCTCATATCCTCGAGCTCATGATACTGAGGCAAACTATGTGCCGGGGTTAGTTCCTGGATCGGTACCAGGTTATGTGCCTGGTGTGATACCTGGCTTTGTGCCCGGTGCTGATACAGAAACAGAGGATAGTAATAATGTCATATCAAGAGATTCTGATATCCAGAACAATATCATCACAAATGAACCACATGATGTACCAGGGGCAGTTACTGGATTCACTCCTGGATTTGTACCAGGAAATGTGCCTGGTGTGACACCTGGCGAAGTTACTGGCTTTGTACCTGGCGTTGGCAATGTGGAGACGGAAAAAACTTCACAGAATAACACTCACGTAAAAGAGGAAAGTGTTGCGAACTCGACTTTGAAGATTGAAAGTAACCCAAGCCCAATTATTTCCATAGACAATGCCACTTTTGTAGTTTCTCCTCAATCTCGAAGATCACTTAAACATCACCATTATGAAAAAGTATCTTTACCAACAAAATGGAAAGTGTTCGGAAGCGTACAGGAAGAGGGATTCGATTTAGTTGCTTTCGAAAAGAAAAAGCATGAAGAATAGACATTTGAATTTGTATAGAAAAGTGTATATAGAAAACGACACAGCTGAAAACATAATACCTAATAGAAAAGAATAGAAGTCCGTTGTACATAAACTTTAACTATTGTGGGATAGAACCCTCAGAACAGGAATCATCCGCTTTCCCTTGCCTCATACAAAATGTGCAGAATGTTTCTTACTTTCAAGAAACTCTTATTCAACTGTAAATGATGTTTTTCAATGCGTGTATCAGCTGAGTTAATTGTCTTCTGTAATGGAAATTAAATTAGATTCGGCAAGATGCAAAGATTGAACTTACTACGTTATTTTTTTTAGTTTTTTCAGCTACATCATTAATAATAAAGGCTTCAAAACTTTGAGATTTTGTTATTTACATACAAATGGATTTTACGGGATTGAATCACATCTGAGATTTCAACAGCTCAGAGGAATTGAAAAGAAATCAGTCACAAGAGTTCAAAAGTAGAACTCAAATGAAATATCTCTTCTCTCTATTCAAAATCATTCAATCCAAGGCTTCCATAAGCCAAATCTCCAATACTTCCATACCAAATATCGAAAAGGCGTCAATTTATGATATGCTTATCATACAGTCTAAAATACAAGCTGCATTGTGGGGATTCTTTAGCGGAGATGCTCTTTCAGCTCCAACGCACTGGTATTACGGAGGGGCTCGTCAAGTGCAGGCTGATTATGGAGTTTTAAATGGCTACGTTAAACCAAAACATACGTTGTTAGGATCTATTTTAAACAAGAGTAATACTAACGGTGGAGGGCGTGGTAGATTTTCAAAATACAATGGTATTTCTATTATCGGGGATGTGATTAATCATGGTAAATGGGATTTATGGGATCCCAGAAAATCTACTCAGTGAGTGTCAACATTCATTGCGCTCAAATGAAAGACCAAATTATATATCTGACCAACTGTAAACATTTTATACTATGTTAGTTACCACGCGACTTTGAAAGCTGGCGAAAACACCCTCGAGGCAAGCTTGGCTAGATTGTTGATGAAGAGCATAGTTTCGAATAATGGCAAATTTAATCAAAATCATTTTCGTCAAGAGTATATTGATTTCATGACTTCTCCTGGTAGTCATAATGATACATATGCTTCTACATGCCATAGAATGTTTTTTGCGAATTGGAAATTTCATGGGAAACATCCCAGGGACTGCCCAGATAATGATGGGCATAATGGTGAGTGAGACATAAAGGTGTGAAAAGTCAGAATGCTTAATGCAGGTTACTCCGTGATTTGATGCCAAATAATCTTTACCAATATCTATGTCAATACATAAACAGTCGATACTATAGATGGTCTCATTCTACCAACTATTACCGCTATCGCGTACTTCACCAACCCAGATCGTGAAGAAGGCTATAGAGCTGTCGCAGAAACTATTGCTGTGACAAGAAATTCACGCAGTCTAGAAAAATTGTCAAGACCCCTAGCAGATTTGATCTGGGATGTATTGAAGAATGATAAAGAAGATATGGAAACTTTAGTCAAAAGTATAAATAATGCAGCTAAGTCGATGGGTCTACCAAAGCCTAAAATATCACAACAAGATGGGATTTCGTAAGTTGCATCTGTCCTAATTCAAAAAAAAGATTTTTTCTAATTTCTCCTCTCCATTTGCAAAAAAATCGTTTTTGACACTTTTTGATGTGTAGAGCATGTTATCTTCAGTCTTCCTTACCCCCTTTATTCGATATGCTACTCAAGTATTCAACAGCAATGCCAAATGATGTATGGACGGGAGTGCTAGCTAATGCAAATTCAGGAGGAGAAAATGTTCATCGTGGTAGCATTTTAGGCGCAGTTTTGGGAGCCTCTGTGACGATGGAAAAAATCCCTGTACACATGATGGTGGATGGTCTTTATCATAAAGATGAATTAGCTAAGGAAATACAAAACTTTCTTGCTTCTATTATGCAAAAATTTGAAAAGAATGAGTTATAACTTTGAAGTTATACCAGAATTAAAGAAGGAATACTAAATGTAACCATTGGGATTTGTATAAAAAAATTGAACGAATAATCTATTGATTAGATCAATAGGCTTGGATCTGGAATAAACATTTCAGGAATAATCGTAATTATATCTAGAATACAATTCTTAATTTACAATCAACCCAAAGGAACATGTTGGGAGCTTTGATGAATTATGATTAAAATCTAAGCCTTATAAAACAAACTAATTTTTGTCTTAACTTAACAAACATGAATTTTCTCAACTACTACAAATACCGTTTGTTTGTAATTAATGCTTACATCACATGCTGACTATAAAATCCTCCCTCTTTGAATTTGCTGACGTCCACCTTTCTCAAGAATTGGAAGACTTTCAGCGAGTCTTTTTAAAGTAGACACGGATCAACTTGGACAGTCTACTGCCGGAGGAAACACTGCAGCGGAGTATATCAGGAACAAACAAACAAACAAACGTATCTACTGCGCTACATATCGTATTTTTTAAAATAAATGAATCTAGAAATGGAATATTTAGAAGAAATATCTGGTATGTTTTGTTGCGAAGATTCAGCGGGTAGTTCCAAAACAGCAGAAAAAGATTCATCTTAAAAATAAATTACATACCAATGATAAACTATAGATTCCTTCGTATTACCATTCATTCTATTAAGACACTTAAAATACAACATTAAGTACAACAAAAACAAAAAGTTTGTAGGTACAGTACTACGAAATTTGGTAATCAAAATCTTCCATGAAAATGATCGTAGATTGCCATAATTGTCTGAGAAAAGTTACATCACGAAAGCCGAAAGATTCATTTTAGTAGGAGTCGAATCTTATTAGTGGGAGTCGAACCTTTGCTTCGTTGATGGTCATGTATCGCGTTATAAAACAGTACGGTAATTCACTACAACAATCAACACGAATTAGGTTTCAATTCGCAACTGTTACCATATCTTAAAATCCGCAACTACCCAGGAACTATCAATCCAAGGAAATATTGAACAAAGAATAAACATGGCTAATTGTGTTCGAAATTTATTTATCATTGTACTTGCGACCTTTGGTCAACAAGCAATCTCTTTCAATCTGGGGAATAATGTCCGATTCCGAAATATTCCATCAAGAATAATGCGAACTAAAGACGGATTCAGACAATCACCAGGAAACCCACTAAGATACAAGCACTCCAATGAAGGATCCTTTGAATATGCTTTCACCCCTTCCATTACTCCTTCTGAGAGATCGTGCGCACATCAAAGCAACAGCGTAAATAATCGCTACTCCGCTGCCGATTGGTTGCACAACATACAGACACTTCCAAAGTCCTCTGTTCTTAAGGAAATTCGTAATCCCGTCTTATCAATTGCAATTTGGTCCCAATTTGTATCAATCGCATATCGCATATTACAAAATAGCAGGTCTGCATTTTGTAACAAGCTTTCTAGAGACATGTGCATCGGTACTCTTCCACATTCACTTCTTGTAAGCTCCCTTGGGTTACTCTTAGTTTTTCGAACTAATTCTGCCTATCAACGATTTGCAGTAAGTATTCAAAATTTTTCAAATTTTCAATTTTGTTGTTGCTACACGAACATGTGCTCAAAATATATGTTTTGTAATCTTCACAAACAGGAAGGAAGGAAAATATGGGAGCAAATTCATTCTGTTTCTAGAAATATTTCCCGATTCATGAATACCTACGAAGAAGAAATTGGCAGCAAGAGGGTTATGAGTGTAAAAAAGTATCTTGCAGCATTTCCCTATCTTCTTCGCCACCATGTACGCCCAAGATGCATTGATCCGAATGATTCATCAATTCCCAACAAATACAAAATAAAATTAAATGTACATACCTCTACTGAAGTTGACTCAAGATATGAAGGAGATAAGCTTACTATCGAAACAAGAAAAGGGACTAATAGCTGTACTATTGACAGTCGATCAGAACCATGGAATCTCTTTTGTAAAAGTGCATTGCAAAAAGTAATACAAAGCGATAACAGGCCTCTATGGGCATGTGATTATATGGCCAAGGAACTTGCACAAGTTCCTTATGGCCCAAACTTCACATCAAGAGAGCGGTTGACACTCATAAGCAAAATTGATAAACTATCCAACGCAGTTGGTGAATGCGAACGTATCCACCAGACAGCTGTTCCATTGAATTATGCCAGACATTCTCTTCGAAGTTTGACTTTATGGCTCTTCAGTTTACCGTTTGTAATGGTGAAAGATCTTGGTTTACTAACTGGTGTTGTTATGGGAGTAATATCTTGGTTACTGTTTGGAGTATACCAAATTGGATACAGTATCGAGGACCCTTTCCAAGGTACCTTAAGACTTTCAATACTTTGTGATGCCATGAAAAAAGACATTCTCGGATCTGACTTTTGTTCTGAGATAAACAGCTCATTAAATGATTGCGAAAGTCCTCTTGAAAACAAAGATATAGTAAACGACATTCTATTCTCAAAAGGCTTGGACTTTCCAAGAGAGCTAGGTGAAAAGAAGCTTATCTCTGCTGCATCAGTTACTGGGTCATATTCTTAATCTATACATGATTTACTGTAAATATCCTCCTCAGAAAAATTTAATATGTGTTTCATGATCATTGACACACTGATAATCGAGGCATGAAAATAATTGACATAGACGCTAATAAATTTGCTAATTCACAGTTATAGACAGCATGACAACTAATTTTAGCTACCGACAATAGACTTATGATCAAAGTTGCAGTTAGTCTTCTGACTTACTTGGTTCTTAAGAAAACTGACTGTGGAACACGTTTAAATCAAGTTTGATTTAGTATTAATTCATATCATATTCTTCAATGAATTTATCTTATTAAAAGAGTAAAGAAACCTTTTTTATGTGATTTTATATCCAGATTCCCATTTATTCTCATTAATGATTGTTCCCTAGAGACTCTAGAGAACGCCATCCTGAGTAAGAAAAAGATAATCGAAATGTCAGGAATCTTTCTGAAAAAACGACACATCTGGTTCTCAAATGTCATCTAATGTCAACTTGTGGTAAAGAAATAATCCTGTTCTTATTTTCATTCTTGATAAAACGACACACAACCAGTTCTTTCATTTTTCATTTTTCATTTCTCACTACTATCAAAGTATGCTTTGACATACATTGAAGTTTGTGAACATCTTTTTGCAATATTGATGTTTACACTAAGTTCTTTAACTTGCATTTTCTTTAAATCAATTTTTTGTCCTTTCATTATTGTCTGGATTGTCACTATGTCCGCCATTAACTTCAGTTGAAAATATACAGAGGAATTAATTCACATACCAAACTATCAATGCTACCTGATCAGACATCATTTACTTTATAACCATTAACATTTTTGAAATATGGTTTCTCTCCATTTTTTGATTTCATGCCTTTAAATTTGCGCAAGGTTTCATTACCACAGCCATTTGTTTGCAAATTTCTGTTGTTATCAATCGTTAAAAGACAATCCGTGATTAACTTTAAAGAAAGGTCAATATGAACATGATCGAACAAAATGTTCGTGATTACTTAAATAATTTAACTTATATCATTTTTAGAACGACGAACTTAAAATGAAGGGACAAATCATCAACTGTGACTTTGGTTCCTAAAGTCTTCCTTTTCAATCTTCACTTTCACAAATATATAGTCTCAATCATTTCTAACGTGAGAATTGAAATTTGAAATTGTAAGGAATTCCAGTCAAAAACGCTTGTATGATAACTGCGATCAAGGAGGACCTGAAACTATGACACAATCTAAATGTAATAGAACAGCATTCAACAATTGGTACAATCAGCCTTTTACTGAACAGTTAATGTCTAAAAGCCTTCAATATGAAGTCAAGAAGTTAAGCCGAGTGGACAAAAAACTTTGGGACTTATTGAATTTAGAAAGTGTTTCCTCAAGAGGTTCCTTTGAGCAGCCACTTTTCACAGAAATATCTTTTTCAAATGGTCAAGCAATGGAGCTTTTAGGAGATTCATGCCAAAAATCCTTGACGCAGTTAAAATTGGATCTATCTGGAAGTCACGGACCTGTTTCGGATCAATCAATTCATGAAACTATGTGCAGTAACTCATGTCTACAGAGTGATGAACTTCGAAATTTAGCCATGAATGCAAGCAAATGCTCGTGCTTAGAATTGTCGACGCAAAGAAATAAAATATCATATAGTATGCAGGGCGATTGGTGTCGTTTAAATTCTGGAATGATACTGTGTAAGGAGTTGGAAAGGTGTGGGGAAAAAGATTGTCACCTTGACGATTTTAATTGCCTCAGATTGCAATATAATGAAAAAAATGTTTTTGGTAAGGGATATGGAGGAGAGTGTGGTTTTGGGATAAAAACGGATGTTCATGTTATAAGTTTGCTTGTATTCATAATATCATCTATAATTTTTCTCATTTAGTTTTATATTTTTGTGATATTTTCTTATAGTCTTTGCTCAAGTGAAACGATTTATTGTCAAACAGTTTTGACATTTTTAGAGTAGTAGCAAGTGGTTCTTCTCATTCTCTTCTGATAAGCGAGGAGAATAACTATTAACCATTTCAATGAGTGACTCTGATTCAGAGTTTTCTTCATTATATGAATCGTCATCTGAAAAAGGAGAAATGAGATTTTCATCATCTATATTAGATAGTGCATCCAAAGAATCGACGTAATATTGCTTTTTCAAGTATTTGTGTATAGCAAAGCGTTCTCTATCTCGCCCACTTGATCTCGCATTTGGTTTTCCTCGTTTCTCTGTTTTATTAACAAGTAAATATTCATAGAGTAGATTAACTCTGCTATTCCCGCCACGTTCCATTGCCCGAACCTCGCTTTCTTTCCATTCATCATGATCTACACTTCTTACAAAACAGACGTGTACACCCAAATTTCGATGCGCACCTGCACATTCCTGGCAAACAAAGCAACCCAAGCCATCTATTACACCTTGGTTATCCTGATGTGGCATAAGGATGGAAGCCCATCTGGGAAGCTTATTTGGACAATCTACACATGTCTGATTTTCGTCTTTATCTAAGAGATGCTCAAGCCTTTCTTGAAGGGTGGGGTGGGAAAAAGATCGTGTAGGAGATAATTCCAATTGATTTTCTTCAAAAAAAGTGATAGTTTCAGATGAAGTCAGGGGCTCAGCTTCATCTTCGTCAAAGCTAGCAGAATTCTTGCTCTTGAATAGTAAACTTGGTTTTTCAATAATTTTTTTAAATCCATTCAATGCATTACCCCTTCTTCGCAATAAATCCTTTTTATCAATTAACCCTTTTGTTTCCTCTTCCATCGCAATTAAATTTTTGCTTTCATAAGAATTGTAATGTGCATTGCTTTTTCTGCCTCTACCAAAACTAAATCCAATCCCAAATCCCTGATCGTCCACATTGCGATTCCAATCACCTCTACGACAGAAATAATGATCCATGAACTCTACCATGATGACTCCACTGACAATTACAAGCAAAGCAATGAAGGCCCATCCATACGCCCAGCCATTCCCCGTAGGATTTCCACGTTCAACAGCATCACCGACTTGCTTCCAAACCATTGAACTCAGCAGAAATGCGACGCCTTCTGTATAACTTGAATACATTCCCTTTTCTTTTCCAAATTGTGCAGCCACTATAGGAGGTATATGATAGTATGGGACAGATATGCAAGCTCCCATACAGAAAGTAGCCATGAGTTGCATTATTCGAATGATTGTGGGAGATAAGAGTAAGCTCTGTATTTTGGTTATTGATAAAAGTGCAAGTGTATAACACATACATACTGTCGCAATGTAGAGTGTTATTACTAGACTCTTGCGCTTTTCATCATTTCGGGCGTTTGTGAATACATTTCCCAAACTTATTACTCCGAAGAATAATCCAAATGATAAAAACACCACTAATCCGCTCGTACTTTGATTCATATTGGATGTTATATCTGTGTTATTGCTCTGATGATAGTGAGTCGTATCGTGGTAATATGTTGCCAATATTCTTTCACTAGATCTTATTATCGATCCACCGGTGTGTGCAAAGGAAACGATCCAAAAAGTGCCATTTGAAAGAACTTCTTTGATGGATGGATAGACTGTTTCAAACATCATGGAGTTGAATATTGCAGTAATGGACCAAATTGAGTCTGAAGAAAGTCCACGATTTCCAGGCTTATCGATATAAGATTGATGTGCATGATGGTGCTGACTATGTATCTTAATTTTAGAATTTCTAATTGGATTGATTGGACTGTGTAATTTAGTAGGAGAATCCCAAATGAGAAAATAGTAGATCAAAGAGTTGGTACAAGAAACGAAGGCTCCTAATCTAGCAACGTTTCTCCATGTAAAGGATGTATAATTCAACAACAGTGCACAAAAGGGCATTGCAACGAGTGCTCCAAAACGTGAAGCAAGAGAAGTAACATAAATACCTCCTGTATATCTATCCTTTTTTTTCTCATTTTCAGTGTTTTGTTCATATTCTTTGCCGGTTCCATTTTTATCTTCCATTCCTTCATAATGATAATGAGCTGCAAGGACGTTGACACAACAAGACCATTGCACACTTTGAAAAAATTCCACCAATGCACAGAACCAAAATACCCCTTTTGGTCCAGTAGCAAAGCTTAATCCATAAAGTGATAATGCCATTAATAAGCTGAAATAGATGGCAATCTTTCGTGCTCCAAAGACATCGCTTAAATGACCATTCAAAAATTTTCCGAGTGCACATCCTAAGATAGCGAATTGAGCAACTCGAGATGAAGCTGAGGTGCTAGAATCGGATGATATATAAAATGTAGTATAGTCATTTGCAGAAGAATACGTGATGGAAAATGATTCAAATATGGCTGGTATGATAGCAATTGGAACGCTTGTAGCAGCAGTTGAAAAAGTATAAGCGAAGAAAAGACTCAAATTCAGTTTATTCCAATTTGTATTTGTGTCATTTTCATCATTATCAAATCTTTGCTTGTACCTTGAGTTCTTTGATTGCAAACTTTGTAAGAGATTAGAAGGTGATTTGAGGTCAGAATTATCAGATTTTTTGTTTGTATTCTTTTGTGTATACATGAAGTTGGAGCTTGGACTTGCAATGAAATTAATTGAAGGATTTGAAGTTGATTTCTCTTCTGATGCATTTCGAGACGTATACCGATTGCTCACTTGAGGTGTTAGATTTTCTTCCTTTGGGACATCAATGCCAAATTTCAGAAGCTTCTCTTCGTCATCAAAGTCACAACTCTCTGTTTCGCAATACGAATCGTTGTCTTCTTCATACAAAAAATCCGAATTTGATTGAGTTTTTATTGTCGAGAAAGAAACACCAGGCATGATGTTGGTTTACTATGATAATGACCTATCATTCACACCGAAACAATATACCTATATCAAATGCTGGGTTAAATTTTGTATCATGTGTTTTGTGCATTTACGGGGGTGGTTGTGAAAATCTCCAACCACAAACAATTGTTCTTCACTCTGGGAGTGTATTTTTTCTTCTTATTTGTCCAACCAGCAGTATATTAATAATATATATAAGTAATAATAAATAGTAAGGTTTCACGGAAATAATTTATAGTGATATTTTCTTGTACCTAATTGGCATGATCGATCGGTTATATTCTCATAGAAAAGTCCCAAAATGGTAACCTTTTTTCTCACTGAAGAATTATTAAAGTCATATCAACGGTCAACTCAAAAATCCAAACAATGTACGGAAAAAAAATTGGACTTCTGTGACAAATTTGTGTTTTGAAATA
>Ga0115008_10004909_pt1 | contig 11114 bp, 12 predicted proteins | sample FraStrMetagenome_FD_87164 | JGI IMG/M metagenome (GOLD analysis project Ga0115008, IMG submission 87164) | Marine eukaryotic phytoplankton communities from Arctic Ocean - Fram Strait ARC3M Metagenome | ecosystem: Environmental > Aquatic > Marine > Oceanic | place: Fram Strait | collected...
AAAAACCGATAAAAACCGACAAAAACCGATAAATTTTTTCGGGCCCTCGGCCCGACCGACAAAAACCGACAGTGAAAAGGGTCTGTCGGTTTACAACCCAGCTTCACGGACCAATTCATCCTCGATGTTTGGAACATCATCTCTGATGCCGAATCGGGCGTCATGCCAAAAAAGCCAACATAACAGTTCATTCCTTCAATTTTATGATTCTATCTGTTCACCGAATGCCATGATTCTATTTTTGCACTGACCTCATTGTCTCTTTTTCAATTCTGTTAAATAGTTGCTTTCTTGATTTATTTTTTTAATTTCTTTGTAATTTATTTTTTTAATTATGTCCTCTTTGGCTGAAAGCTTTGTATTCAGATGACAAGCGAATCGGCCACGCGAATTTGAACATAGGTAAACGTGTTTGTTCACATTTCTCAAATCACCTTATAAAGTTCCTGATTTGCACTAAAGGTTTCTACAAAATTGAATATTTTTCTTTGACTAACAATCGCGTAGATTTCGGGTGTTCGAAATAACAAGAGAGGTGGGCGGCACGAATCCAGCAGTGGCGTTGGCCTGCCTCCAACTTCTGAGGTAGAAATTAGCGTGAGAGGTCAATTAATTTCTGTTAGATTGACAACAAGGGTGAACCACCAACAAAACGCAAAAGAAAAGCGAAAATGGCAAAGAATGGAACAGAAAATGACTCAGCAGGTGGAACATTGAACGGGCACTTGGGCCAGCGCGACTCAGAAGTCGTCAGGCTTATTGGTCAGCATCTTGAGGACCTTGGACTACATAAGGTACCTTGAGTTTCTTGTTTGAAAACTTATATTTTCGTTGGTTGCAAGACATCTGATCGAAGAGACTGGGACGGAGCTGGAGAACCAACACGCTACAGAATTCAGATGCTCTATTCTCACTGGGGACTGGAGCAAAGCAATAGCGGCGCTAGAAAATCTTCGTCCAGAGATAAGCCGTGATGATAAAGTTCAGGTTTGGCCACCAAAAAAATGCGAAAATTATCAATATTCAGAATATGATATTTCAAATCTACGAGCAAAAATACCTCGAGCTTCTTGAAGACGGAGAGACTCTCGAAGGAGTGAAATGTCTCAGACAAGATCTTGCTCCACTTAATATTCAGACAGAACATTTACAAAAGCTAGCCCAGATACTTTTTGTACAGGTACAATATTTAAATTTGAACATATTTAACCAAAAAACAGGATAAAAAACAGATTTACGCAATTATGAACTGGCCAGGAAAAGGGAGAGACTCCCGCTCGGCGCTCATGAACAAACTTCAGTCCTATCTGCCTCACCACATTATGCTTCCGGTAGCTAGTAGATTTCTTCTATCAAGTTTATTCTCATTCAGCCAAACCGACTATCACTTCTTTTGCAACAAGCCCAGAAATTTCAACAACAGCAGTGCCTCTTCTCGAATGGAAGTTTGCCACGGACATCACTTCTTTATGATGCTCAATCGCCTATAAAAAAGGTTCATCCGAACTCATTCATTTTCATTTATTCCATAAGGTGCCCTCAAAATGTATTCAAACGCTTAATCGTCATGCTGGGGACATAAACTACTGCCGCTTCAACAACTCAGGGACGCATCTAGCAACTGGCTCGAAAGACGAAACAGTCGTTATTTGGGCCGTTGCTTCAAATGGAACTGTCTCATACGAGAAAACGCTCTCGTGTGATTTTGAAGTGACGTTTTTCTCCTGGTCCCCAAACGATGAGCTGCTGGCAGTCGTCGGAGCGGAAAACACATCTTTCGTAAATCTTTGGGAAGTTAAAACCGGAACCAAAAAACACGAAAGCCGTCAGAGCCCAGATGATAGCTTGACATCCGTGGCTTGGTTTCCCGACGGCGACAGCTATGTCTGTGGCGGGAAAAGAGGACAGTTCTACCAAGTCAACTTGGAGGGCCATATTATCGAGACATTCGATGGCGTGCGAGTTTTCGGGCTTCATGTTTTGGCTGATGGAAGAAGTATTCTCGCGTCAGACTCGCATAATCGAATCAGAAGGTAGACTTGAATCTTGATTTTTTATAAATCGATTCTAGTTACGATTTCGAAGCGATTCTCGACAAGGAAGTAATTAACAGGCTTGCGAATCCAATCATGACTTTTTCATTATCTTCTGATGAAAACTACATCCTTCTCAACGTTCTTGAGGATGGACTTCATCTGTACGATCTCTCTTGCAATACTTTTGTCAGAAAATATCGCGGAAATCGTCAGAGTATGTACCAGATTCACTCTGCTTTTGGCGGCGATAACGACGAGCTACTGGCTACCGGCTCAGAGTGTGGCACTGTTTTTATATTTCACAGAGAGAAAGAAACACCGATAAAAGAGTTGACTGGCCATTCGATCGGTAGGGCAGTCACTCAAAATTGGTTATAATTATGTTTAGATAAATGTGTGAACTGCGTTCACTTTCATCCTATTCACACAAACCTACTGGCATCAGTTTCTGACGATCAACTGTTGAAAATTTGGATGCCGGACGACAATGATGCTTTCGGTCAAGCAGATTTTGTAAACTCAGTTTTTTATAAAGACTTTTTACCGACTTTTTAGTCTGCAACGACGTCACTTTGAATTCATCAAATATCCGCTGAAGAGATTTGATAATATTTGACCGAAAATCTTCAACTCAACTTTTTCTGTCGCTGCTTTTATTTTTATACTTTCTGCTATTCAACATTTCAAATGTCTTTAAATTCAATAAAAAGTTGACAGAGTATTTCTTTAGAAAATGAAGCTTTTTCTTGGGCTACTCTTAAGCGCTGCAAACGCGTATTTTGTCGAAGTTGACGCTCATAAAGAAGAATGCTTTCACGAAAAAGTCTCAGCCGGCACAAAGGTACATATTAATGTTGATCCGAGTTTCATGAGTTTTTGTAGCTAGGATTCACATTCGAAGTAGCAGAAGGAGGCTTTTTGGACATTGACGTGTCAATTACTGGACCCGACTCCAAGGTCATCCATAACGGAGAGCGCGAGTCAAATGGACGCTACGAGTTTGCAGCGCACATCGAGGGACAGTACAACTTCTGCTTGAGTAATAAAATGAGTACGATGACTCCAAAGGTACTTTTAAGATAGGGAAGAGTCGCTTATAAATATAATTCAAGATTGTTATGTTTGATATTAATGTCGGAAATGCGCCAACGGATATCAGCGAAGGTGATGTCACAGAAGAACACTCAAAACTCGGTACAAGAATATCTTTTTTAAATCTTACCTTTATTCAAGAATCTATGATGTCTGAGCTTTCTCAAGCGATGCAAACAGTTAAGCACGAGCAGGACTACATGGAAGTGCGTGAGCGAATCCATCGCGCAGTAAACGAAAACACAAATTCTCGCGTTGTCATGTGGGCCTTTTTCGAATCAGTGGTGCTCGTCTCCATGACTTTAGGTCAAATTTACTACTTGAAGCGATTCTTTGAAGTCCGAAGAGTCGTCTAAACAACTGAAAACAGCTTCACCGGAAAACCTGAATTCTTTCAAAACCTTTTTTAGATTCTATTTTCTTTTTCTGCTAATTGTGGTCGTAGAATAACATAATTTTACAACAATATCATCTCATCAAACTAACTATTTATAAATATTGTAAGCCCCTGCCAATCTAGGATTTTGTACGTTTTCATAAACTGATCAGTGATCACCAGACTTTGGCCCCTTTTTTCCGAATCCATGTAGAAATCGTAAATGGAAAATTAAACCTTGTGCAATTATCTTCAGCATTTTTTATGCGGTTCTGGCTCCAATCAAATAAATATCATCTTATCGAGTTAGTTTAATTTATTTACCTAAAATTGAAGAATCTAGGGTATCAGGGTTATATCGGTTTCATTCCACATAGAAACCGAAGCTGTTCCCAGCAAAAAAATTGAATCAGTGCATAAGGTCCAAATCTTGCCCATTGAGCGGAAAAACCTCGGAAAAGTCCCAGATATCCATTATTTCTAAAAATTGTTAGTTTTCGAAATATACAAGGATATATACCTAACGATGAACACCAATGCTGCGGGCATTCCATTGAATTTTCCAGGATTTGTCATGATCATCGTTCTCGCATTTGTAAATGGAGAACTAAAACTCAGTTATTTCCTGCAGAAAATCACTATCTTCTACCTTGAACATGTAATTGCGAATCCAGTTAGAATAGAAGTGCAGAAAATTAGCCCGAGCCTTTCAGGATTTGTCGGAGCCGCTTTATGGCCGTATTTATCGAAATCGCTGTCTTTCCATGAGTGAAGAAAAGGAACAAGATTTTGCCATTTCGAGCTTGTCTTCCCACTATCAGCCGACTTGGGCGTTCTTTTGAGCAAGTCTTTTACTTCGTTGTAAACTGCCATTTTTGTTATTCCAATGCTCATTGCTCTGATTGCATATTTAAATAAGAAGATATTTCTCGAAAAACCTGACGACAGTTGTTGAAACGCCTTCGTAAAAATTGCGTAGTTTAATTGGACTGCCAGCGACTTCAACTATCAGTTTATGAAATGAAGGAGGCTTACCCACATAGCCTTGTGCTCGGACTTTGAGAAGCTCTGTAGGACACGCAACGACAGCGGCTAGTCCTCCAGCAGAGCAACCGGCGGCCATTCGGGAGAGAATACGTTGCAGATTAGATTCTTTGTCGATAACTGAGCCGAATCCGTCTCTGAAGGGCTCGTAAAGGCCAAAACGGAGGGAAGAGTAGATCGACTCTCGCGCAAGAGAAGCTGTGATTCCTCGGTACCAGCCGGAGAAACCTTCAGTTTTGTGAAGATCAGCCATGACAACTGGAAACGGGCGGACAGCTGATGATTTCGCGCGCTGCTGGAAGACCATAGCGGTTTCGAAAGGCTTTTTAATAAATTATTTCATTCAAAAATCATCGATAATTGTTCTTACGTGAACACATGTCTGCGCAGCCGAGCAGGAGACGCCCGCTAGCCCCAAATTAAGCACTTGCTCTCTGTTCATTTTCGCGGTTTTATGAAGAAAAACTCACTCTTTCTTCCGCTTTTTATTCTTATTGGCTAGTCACTAGCCGCTAGTGGCAGAATGGGGAGCCAATCGATTGAAAATGAGAATCCTTTTATTTAAAAATTTATCTTTAGATTGGGTGAAATCGTCTAGCAGCCCGATGAGATATGACTTCCGCTCTTGTGCTCCATGAAGAGGATGCGGGAATCTTGCTCATTTTTGTCATCCTTCTCACTTTTGTCGTATTAACAGTTTGGGCGCTCACGAAAAAATCCTTGCGATTTCTTCATTCCACTGGACTCGCTCTTATTTATGGACTTATCGGTATTTTACGTTTGTTGACAACTGTAACTACGATTTAAGTTGGTGCTATCATCAAGTATGGTAACCCTCTTCCAGATGGTGGCGAAGATGACGAAGGAGAAAGTCAGGGATTGCACGTAAGCTGCGATAATATCACTAAACCGGAAGAGGTGCTTCTGATTACTCTCAATGGATCTGAGGTACCTTTGATTGTATATTAATTGCTCCACAAATTATAATTTCAGTACTCTTACAAACTTATGGAAGAAGTGACGGATGAAGACAAGGGCTACCGTTTCAACGAAGAGTTAGGCAAACTTACTTTTGATCCTGAAATCTTCTTCAATATTCTTCTTCCCCCGATTATTTTCAATGCCGGTTATTCAATGAAGAAGCGTCACTTTTTCCGCAACATTGGTGCTATCACTCTTTTCGCCTTCATCGGAACTACCATTTCCACATTTGCAGTCGCTGGAGTTGCGTACGTGGCCATGGAATTATCAAAACTGGCATCGACAGCGCCAAAAGACATGGTTTTTGGACACTGTTTGCAGTTCGGTGCCATGATTTCCGCAACAGATCCGGTCACAACTTTGGCAATTTTCAAGGACCTCAAGGTTGAGCCGAATCTTGACGCACTTCTTTTTGGAGAGTCAGTTATGAATGATGCCGTCGCTATAGTCCTCTCCGAGGTATGACCTCTCATTGTGGTGATTATAGCATTAACTTTTTCTTAGACGTTCTCGACGGTGATGCTCTCTGGATCGGAAAAAGAAAACGGCCAGATTTTTGTCGAGGCTATTCTTAACTTTATGACAGTTTTCCTTGGCTCTCTCGGAATTGGGACTGCCGTCGCTCTGACTTCTGGTAAAATTCTGTTTATACAAAAATTTACGATCTTTACGTAGCAATGATCTTCAAATTCTGTCGTTTTGATGGAATGGACACACTCGAAACAGGCCTTTTCTTTCTCTTATCATGGAGCAGTTTCTTATTTGCGGAGGCCTTAGGACTGACTGGTATCGTATCCATTCTGTTTTGCGGAATTTTACAGGTAAAGAATCAAACGAAATTTAAATAAAAACCTGACATTTAAGGCGCATTACACGTACAATAATTTATCAGAAGACTCTCAAAAAGGAACAAAGAAGCTTATGGAACTCCTGAACTTTCTAGGCGAGAACTTTCTCTTCATCTACATGGGAATCAGTGTCTTCTCGTATACTCGACACAAGTGGGATCCGTTCTTTATCATCTTCTCCTTCCTTGGAATCTTTCTCGGGCGATTTCTGAATGTGTATCCTCTTTCCGGAGTCGTCAATTTAATAAGAAGAAGGTCTCAGCGGGCGCCGATAAACATCAAGTTTCAGCACATGATCATGTTTTCTGGCCTTCGAGGAGCCGTCGCTTTTGCTCTTGCCCTTCGTGAGACAAAGTCCGGCGGAGATGTCAGTGAAGCTCAACAAATGATGTTCTCAACAACGCTTCTTATTGTCTTTGTTACGGTTCTACTTCTAGGCGGAGCAACAAGTTCTATGCTTAATTATCTACAAATACCAGGTTTTTCCTCCCTGTTGATTTTGAGTTAAATTTTGATCAAGTTGGAGTTGATGACAATTATGAATCATTTGCGTCTGACAATCAGAACAAGGCTTGGCGAAGCTGGTACAAATTCGACTCTCAAATATTGAAGCCAACTTTGACAAACTCTGGACCACCCTTGACCGCCACGTGTCCTTCATTTTGCCATAAGCTCGCTTATTGCCTTACAAGTCCTGATGCTCATATCAGTGATGCTGACGACCAAGAGGTAAGATGCAAAATGAGATCCCAAATTAAACCTTATTCAGTTGTTGAATAGTCCTGCACTATTTGAAGGGGATCACCCCTTTTAAAGGTTTTTTAAATGAGTTTGGATTTACCACTGATTTGCACTTGATTAATCCATTTACAAAATTGCTTGTCATTCATATAATATTTTTAATTCGGCAGAATCGTGACGAGTGGAATTTATTTATCTTTTAGGTGATTCTTGACGCTGATGAACTCACAATTCAGCACGATCAGCAGCGAGATTCCAGCACAACGACACTCGCGTAATCGCAGTATTCAACTGTAGTTGAAGCTTACCACAAACTAAGACTGAAAAGTATAACTTTTGTAGTGTAGTGTCGTCCTCGTTACAATTGATATTTAATCAATCTCACAATCTCAAAGTATGACTAATGATTTCTTCACTTATTCCTTATCTTCTTTTTTTTATCGTCGAAAAGATCAATACGGAGTTGTTCGACAAAATTTATTCCCAGTTGATTGTTTTAAAAGTACAAAGCAGCGCGCCTTACACCATCTCTTTTCAATGTTGAAATTATTCCGCTACTGATATTCACGTTCCTTCATATTCGGTGCGATCCCGATCTTTACCTTAAAACTTATCTTTAAATAACTTAAACAGATATTTAAACAGCAAACTTTGTTTATCCTCGTCACTTTAGATCTTGCAAAATGATGTTAGCTGAATGGGAAAGCATCGCAGAGCTCCCAGAAGCGCTCGAAGGATTCGCTTCGGTTTCAATACCCGAAATGGGCATTTTCGTTTTTGGTGGAGCAAATAAGAATATGGAGGAGCAAAATAATCTTTATCAGTACTCACCGACGAATAATGCGTGGACTAAACTAACTGCAAGGTAAACTTGAACTAGAAAATTGTAAACTATCAAAACTTTGCTATTCAGTCAAGCACCAGTGGGTCGCAGCTGCTGTGGCATGACATTTCACGAAAATGACAGGCAAGTCAGCATTTACATCTTTGGAGGACTTAACTCCGGCGTCGGGTGGCTCGGTGACATCTGGAAAGGGCAACTGGATCAAGGAAAAGTAAGCTGGTCCCAGCTCGAAGTTGATGCCGTCGAATTTACCCCTAGAGACAAAGTCACTTGTGTTAAAAGCGAAACTGAATGTTATATTATCGGAGGCTTTGGACCGATGGACTGTGCAGAATCTGAAGACGACGGAGAGTCAGACGACGAAATAAGGAATCAGAAAGATGCTCAAGAAGCGTTTTCTATCGGGTAAGATCTTCCATAAAAAAGGGAAAGAATTACACTTTTCTGTTAAGCTGGTTCGACGATGTCGTCAGACTCGATTTCACGAATGACAAGGTCGAATCTCTTCCTATGAAAGGACTGGAAGGCGCCGCCAGTAAAGCTGCATCAGGCGGATTTATCAACAAAGATAACAACATTCTTCTCTTTGGTGGAAAAGGGACGACCGGAAGAACAAATGATATGTTCCTCTACGATGTTAAAAACCAAACTTGGGAATCAGAAAAGCCGGGAGGATTTTTACCTGCGCCAAGATCGTTCTTTGGATCTGCAGCGATGGACAACAAATTTTATATCTTCGGTGGACAGGGTAATAAAATGAATCCGAATTTGATTGTTATTTCGTAATTAATAGGTAAGAACGACGAGCTTCTTGGAGGGCTGCACCAGTTCGCATCTGGAAAGTGGTCGAAAATTGAAACAAAAGGAGGGTCACCTACTCCACGTCGTCAGTCAAAAATGGAATTTTACGATGGCGTGCTTTACCTTTTTGGCGGAACAGACCAGCTCGACCCAGGTAAGCAAACAATTAATATTTGTTCTAAATTAATTTTTCAGAGCAAGGGATTTCCAGTGTCCTCAAAGAATGTTGGAAGGGCACGTTTGTCCAAGGATCAGCCGACAGCGATCTTGGCCTGTTAGAATCTGCAATGGGACTCAAGCGACGCAATGACGAATAAGCTTGAAAAACTTAGAGAAAATTGCTTTTACATGTGACAACTTTTGATCACTGCCAGTTATACTAAATTACATCTATTTACTCTGAGAAATGTCATTTAGAATCGAAATCGTTTATGGGGTACACATGTGGCTTATGCGACTCATTTAAGCTCAGAAAGAGGAGTAAAAAGCACAAAAAGCGCCACCATGAGTCCATGCGGTCGCTACAGTCTTTCAAGGAGCTCCTACCAGCGGATCCGAGACTGGATATAAACTCGGCGGCTGAGGAGCAGTTCCAAACACTGCCAGGAATAACTCCAGTAAATCTCCATAAGTCTCCATAAGTCAATCTAGTCTGAATATTTTAGGAACTTGCTTCAGCTATAATTACTCATCGGACGAAAATTGGCGAGTTCAAAAGCATAAACGACCTTGTTTGCGTTCCTGATTTTGGTGGAACGAAAACACTCAACCTTCTTCGACCAGAAATCAAATGCATAAAGAAACCTGATGCTGCCATTGCGATTTCTTGTAATCCGGCAAGGGATAAACCAGCTTAAAAGTTATAAGATACTCTTCCTTGATTCCAGTACTATCCCAGAAATAAGAGATCCAAAAATTTATTCCGTGTTGGCTATTTTCCTCTCGGCTCCGAGTTCGACATTGGCTACTGTAAAGCGATAGGAGTCAAGGACGTGATTTGCAGTTATATTCTCAGGAACACTCTCGACCTTATTGTGTTTACTGGGGAAAAACTTGAACAATGCAAGGAAAACTTTATCGAAGTGCTTTCTGAGCTTGAAGATCCTAACATACCGAAGATTAAATTGACTCGCGATAGAGGGAAGTGGCAGATCATTCCTCTCAATACTGAAGGTAAGCTATTTCTATAAGCGGTGCTTTTGTTACACTATTTTAGGAGACAGCTCAACGATTTCTCTGATCGCATTGAATTCTGAAAAAGTCAAACTTATGGAAGATAAAAACGCAGTTCTTCGGTTGAAACTCTCCAGCTTCTTCAGCAACCAACAAATATTAACCCTTTCCCATTCTACCTCATTTTCTCCTTCTTTGCTCGTCTCAAAGAACCACTTTTCGCCATCGTCCTACTCCGACACAGGCGCTATCAAGCTTTCTTCAATTCTTTTATCTTCTAAAATTTCTCCCAACGGACCAAAATACGAAAGTAATTTGGAGAACCTGAAGTCAAGTTATATTCCAAATTCTCCGAGCTCGCCTGTCGGTAGAATAACTTCGCTGAAACCCGAGTACCTAGAACTCAATTTAATTTAAATACATTTAATTTTTCTACTGCTATTTTTGAACATTTCTGTACTCCTCTTGTAGCTCCTTATCTGCTCATTTGTAGTTCCTAATTTATTTAAACATGAATATAAAAATTTATCAAACATTTTTGCATAATTTGTTATGATCAAATATAGTTTTGATCATAATTGGGATATCCCAAATATGAATCTTTTTGAGAAGAGAGATAGAAAATACGAATGTGAGAATGCAAATATCGCAGGGCAATCATTTTATGTTTTGTTATCACGTTTTTCGTTAAAAAACTTATGAATAGGTCCACCGCGCAAAAAGAGCAAAATGACCTCAAGTTTTGCGCGTCTGACCTACTAATGAAGCATTTTCTGTCAGTCTGTCTGGAATATCGAGTCTCTTCTCACCCTCATCCGATTCGAGCTTGTTAAGCCTGTCACGGATGCCTGAGCAAGTCAGGGCCCTGTGACTGGCTGCCACCTTTTGAGTTCATTGGGGCGATGCCGCTTGTCTAAAATGCAATTCAGGCGAGCTACAGCGCTTGCGCGGCGCAAAATGATTATTCTCCTGACGACACCGGTCCATAAAGTCGGACCGGGTGGTGGACATTTAAACCAGAAGGACATTTAAACCAGATGGACATTTAAACCAGATTGACATTTAAACCAGATTATCTGGTTTAAAAAAAGTTGGTTTAAATGTCCATCTGGTTTAAATGTCCAACTGGTTTAAATGTCCAAAAATTATCATTTCTGGTTTAATTGTCCATCGTTTTT
>Ga0115008_10004915_pt1 | contig 11107 bp, 9 predicted proteins | sample FraStrMetagenome_FD_87164 | JGI IMG/M metagenome (GOLD analysis project Ga0115008, IMG submission 87164) | Marine eukaryotic phytoplankton communities from Arctic Ocean - Fram Strait ARC3M Metagenome | ecosystem: Environmental > Aquatic > Marine > Oceanic | place: Fram Strait | collected 2012-06-18
CACGAGTTGGTCCAGGAAGAGGCTTTCTGCCCGATCGTGTACCTTCTCAAGTACGACAATCTAGACCAGGCAATGGAATGGAACAATGAAGTCGACCAGGGTCTCTCCAGTGCGATCTTTACTAACGACATCAAAACGCAGTATTGGTTCACGGGACCAAACGGATCTGACTGCGGCATTGCCAATATTAACGCCCCAACTAACGGTGCAGAAATCGGTGGAGCTTTCGGTGGTAACAAGGTAGGCTCATCAAAAGAATTCAGAGACTATTTGTTATTAAGTCCACGGGATGGGGACGAGAAGCCGGATCCGATTCGTGGAAGCAATACATGCGACGTGCCACCTCCTGTGTCAATTACTCTGGAAAGGTCGTCCTCGCTCAGGGTATTGAATTCGACGTTTAGATCAATTCCATCGCTCAGTACCTGCTCTACTTTTCAGCTGTAAATAAAATACTGAAAACGTACTTGATTTGAGTATATGCTTATTTGAGGTTTATTGAAGCAGTGTGTAAAATATGTCTATTCAAAGCGGGTGTATTTATCGCTGTTATGCCGACGCCATGGTCCGCTGAGTAATTTTGGAACTTTTTCTAGCGCTAGTCCCTTCGTTTCTGGCAGAAACAAGTAAAGAAGAATAAAGGATATAAGTCCAAATACAGAGTAAATAAAGAAACAGCTGGCCTGGCCTATCGCCTCGACCAAACTGAGAAAGGAAACTGATATCAGTGTATTACCGGCCCAATGTGCAAATACTGCCAGTCCCATGCCTAGATAAGATATCTTAGATAACAAGAATAAGTGGTTTAATTACCAGTATCTCGTATTGATTGAGGAAAGATTTCCGAGCCAACTGCCCACGGAACGGGCCCAAGTCCGGGACTGAAGCTTATCAAATATAGAAGCATGCCAATGACAGGCATGATCGATGCCTTATTAGCTGGGCAGTAATCAATCCAGAGCTCGCCCGACGTGCAATTCGTCGTACAATAGCCACTCGTTCCATCTTCGCAAAAGCCGCAAGTACTTCCGTAAAGTTTTGAGCAATCGCTGCAAACTGTCGGCTCTAGGAACGTCTCTGCGTTTGATAAATTTTGACATGAAGAGCGTTTGAAATCAACTGTAGCTTCGAATCTGTAGTTAAGATGCGTTCCAAGTGAAAGAATCCACAGGGCCAAGATTGTGAATGCGAGTGAAATCAGAATCAAACTGTAAAATTTTGTAAACTAAATCATTTGAATTTTTTGGTACTTACGGTCGCCGTCCGTAGCGGTCGATTGTTACAAAACCGATAAAAGAGGTCGCGAAATGGACCGAAATAATTCCCAGCACGATCCAAATAGCTGAAGACTTTTCTTGCACAATTCCAGAGCTGAAAACTATCGACCCTGCATAGTACATAATCGTGTTAACGCCACTCAATTGCGCGACTAACTGCAGCCCGCACGCTATAATCAGTGCTTTTCGTCCAATTCCGACAAAAACAGATTGTGACTTTTCCCTTCTCTCGGCATCAATTGCGGCTGTCATTTCATTGAGTTCCTCCGTGCATTCGCTTTGGCGAATCATTTTTAGCACCCTAGCGGCTTCATCCTTCCTCCCTTGCTCGAGAAGATACCTTGGGCTTTCAGGGAGAGAACACAAGAACCCGAATAGTTGAATTCCAGCTGGTAAAACAGCTGCACCAAGAAGTATTCGCCAGCCGAAAGGGAATTTTGATACAATTCCTCCAAGCAGAGCAGCAATCCATTCTCCGAAAGTGATGCTTATTTGGTTCGCAGTATTAAGTTTCCCACGCACGCTCGGAGGAGCACATTCGGACAAATAAACGGGAACTGACATTGAAGAAATCCCAAGGCCAACACCAACGACCGCTCTTCCTATAAGCAACTCGTTGAATCCCTTAGCAGCGAGAAGAATAAGCGAGCCGATGCCGAATAGAATCGCAGAGCCGATTATCGCTTTTCGGCGGCCGAAGATCTTGTTTATCGGGCCAGCGAGAAGGGCGAAAACCCCCGCGCATGCTAGCGTGATGGTAACAATCAATTCTTTTTCGACAGTTGTGAAGTGGTAGTCTTCTTCAATAAGTAGAAGAGCGCTGCTTATCACCCCTGTATCATATCCAAATAGAAATCCACCTTGAAATGGGTTCTTGATGCTCTTGCATGTTAAAAATTTCAATATTGATCAAATTTCAAAGAGACCCTTTCCTAGGATAGTGAACAAGGTTAACTTTATCAGATATCTTTTGTCCCCAAGAGAAGCTTCTTCACTAATCGTTGTAACTACTACATTCTCCTCCCTCGAATAAATAACATTTTCTTCGTTTGCGATCACATTTTCTTCTGCGTTTCTTCCCGTGGGTTCTAATTCAACGAAGTCCATTTGAATATTTCTTACAAAATTTCGAAGTCAGTTTCTTTCTTTGACCATTTTCTTTGTCTCTTTGTTTTAACGATAAAACCGCTGTTTTAAACTATCCGGGCGTAGTTGAACGCAGGCTTTTACACGCCCTTGAGCAATTCAAGCGCAGAGGTGCTACGATATCTAGTAACTCTTATAAAAACTTTTCTTCTCAGGAGTTTAAGGACCGTGACAAGCTACTGAACTGTAAAAAACACTTTATAGACAACTTCTTTGCTGCTCTAATAACTGGCTTCTCGCCTTGCATGCGTGGTTGGCTTGAAATATCGATCTTGACCGGCTGGTCTGCACAAATTAATACCTGCACTTGAAGAAGTGGTCTGGTTTCAAGATTTATGAATTTTATTGAACGTTTTACAATAATATTTTGGCATGTTTTGGAGTTTCTTGATTTTGATTGAGGTTAGGAATGGACGATTTTTTTTCGCAAACGCATCATGGTTCGATAACTGTAACAGTTGCAAAGTTGACAGTTTTTTTTTTATGTTAGAAGCTAATAATAGGCTTTTCCGATTTTACACCAATTCTTCAGCATGGGTTGGACTTAGCGATGCTCCACGATCTGGCACGGCAGGCAGCGGTTTTCTCGGTGCGGGAACAGGCGGTGACATTTTTCTACCGCGATTCGATTTATAACCAGCTTTTGTTCTTGAAAAATGATCGCGTTTGAAAGAAATTTTTTGTCTTGATGGAAGGCTGGATTTTCTTCCTGATTTGCTTTCGGCCTTAAACAGATTAAAAATGAGGAATAAAAAAATCAATTTTACCACACGGTGATCTTTGACAAATTGATCGAATCGGCTGACTAAATTTGCAAAAGTCGGTCTTTTATCCGTCTCGTCGTGCCAGCACTCCATCATCAGCTCGAAAAGTTCTGGAGCACAATCAGCAGGCATTTCAAGCCGCTCCCCATTCAGCAAGTATGCTTTCAGGCCTTGAATAAAAATGTCAGATAACGAAGCAAGGAGGATAAACGTTACCTGCCCAGTCACTGAGTGCTCCGTATGGCATTGCTCCTCTAGTGAATATCTCCCACGTCAAAACACCAAATGCCCACACGTCAGACTTCTCTGAGAACATACGCTGCTCCAGAACTTCAATAGCGAGCCACTTCAATGGAAGCTTTGTTTGGCTTTGAGCCCTGAAAGAGTTTTTGAATGACACCTGACAATATCAATTCAACGCTTGATGGTTTCAAGAACTTACACATATTCTTCCTGATAAAGGTTTTCAAATGTCTTCGACAAACCAAAATCTGCTATCCTCAAGTTAACCCTATTACTCTCTGTTGTCTCTAGTAGGCAGTTTCGAGCGGCAAGATCTCGGTGAATAACTCCCTGACGCACGAGATAATTCATTCCTTCGGCAGCTTGTTGGCAAAATCTCAGACACTGGAATGTTTTTTGTTTTAACGAAATGACGTAAATTACTTACATCACGAATAAAGATCTCGTTCTGGTCATTTTTTACATAATTTCGGAGGTCCCCGCAGTCCATAAGTGGCAGGATCATTTCAGGGTCTGCGCTGCGATTGAAAGACACACCAATCAACTTCATGACGTTTATGTGTTCAAAATTGCTCATTTGAATCGCCTCGTCGAAGATAGCCTTTGCATGTTCCCCATCAAAGTATTCCCCGCTTGAAGCAGTTCCAGGATAGCCGCCACTGTTATATTCAGCGTATCCCGGTCCATTAATACCATTGCTTATGGCGGTCTTCATCGTTTTGATCGCTATTTGATGAGTCGTTACTCCACTGTCGTTTTGTAAAGTACCAGCGCGGGTTGTACCGAACGCGCCTTTGCCGAGCTCACGTCCATCACGTTTTATTTTACTTGATCATAAAGTACTGAGTGTTTCAAAAATGTGTGTTATTTACCTTGGATCGATGTAAATTTTCTTGAGAATTTTCTTCTCCTTTTCAGGCATGCAACTCATTATATGATCAAATGCTTCTTGAGGTCTATCGTCCGAAAGAAGCTTCTTCCTCTCTGCCTGATTGATTCCCTTCTCAATCTGCTTGTCCGTATATTTTTTGATATAGATCCAGCCTAGAACTGCAGCGCCGACAAGAATAAGAGCAAATGTGACCAGCAGTAAAATGGTAATCCATGACATATAAAACGAGATTGTTGATGGTTTAAACGGAAATGCAGTGGAATGTGCGTAAGGAGGACCGAATAACATCTCAAACTGCATTGTAGGTGAGCGTTCATTACTGTCCGGGATTGTGAATATATACGATAATTTTTCCTTCACATTTTCTTCAGCAAGAACTTTAAAATGATCTTCATTATAAATGATATTGCCCTTCTGGCACGTCTCTGTGGTTTTGTAAAGATCTCCGCAGTAGAAAGTATTGTAAGCTTCTGTAAAGTAGTATTCCGCTTTCTTGTCATTTCTGTTATTGGTGTTGCTCAGTTTCAGCAGAAAATGGTCCTTCCAGTGGTTCATCGTCATTTTGTATGCTTTAAAATTGTCATCATCAAACGGCCTGTTAAGCTCCAACGTGATTACTAAATTGTTCTTGTTCTTCTTGTCGATTTCGTATTTAGATCCCTCGCTCTTGAATGGAAAGAATCCAAAATTTTTCAAGTTCACCACCCGCACTTCTCCAATCTTGCAGTCGCCATTTATGCTGCGATAGAAAATACTAGCGTTATCGACTCTCTCGGTCATCTGTTCTCCGGAGAATGTGAAGTTTCCTTGGTTTTTCCCATCAATCCTATGAAAATTCATCTTCCTCGTATTTTTCTCAGTTGAGCCAAGTGTATCGTAAAGCAAAGTGATCTCTCCATTTCCTGGATTGAAATCGCTCGGAACTTTGCAAGTTATCGTCATTTCATCGCCTCTCGTTACTGTCGTCTTTTCTTTTGTCAATTCTGGACATATTGGCAGTGAAGGACATCGACCTTTTTTCATATTTGAATTCGCAAAAGTCTGCTTTGCTTACCTTGCTGTCCAGAAATCATCCCGAGAAGCACCGGGAGGGCTTTCATCGTCACTTCTCTCTTTCCCCAATCTTTCCTTTCACTTTCTCTGTTCTCAGTTTGTCCTTGAGTGTGCCCGTCTCTTCTACAACTGAGTGCTCGCGGCGTGACTCACCTCCATTTTCATTCAAAAAGAATCTTTTACAATGCCGATGACGACGAACAAAATAAAGCCAGCTCGAGTCTTGGCTGGAGGCGCTTTTTACGCTGTTCAATTTTCACCGCTTGGTTCGAAATTCGGTTTCCGGTTTCTCGGATTCCAGCTTTTTTAATAGTTCTCGCGTTTGGATCTCAACGATCGACTGCCGCTGGAAAAAAAATGTACAATCACTCGAGATGAAAAATTGATTCACCTCGGGGGTTAGTTCGCGAATTGGCTTATGATTTTAATAAATCAAAAACAGAAGCGGAGTAATTAGATGAAAAGCAATTCAGAACGCTGATTAGTTTACAAGTTAGCGCGTCGTTTGTCGCTTCTTTCAGGTTTAGAAGATTTTAATCAAACTAACAAATTGAACTAATTTCTGAAGCTATTTTTACGTTTCTTCAATGTCTTCGTTGTCTTCAATGAGCTCGGCCGGTGCCTTGCCTGCTCGTCGATGTCTGTTTTTTTACTATGTCGCGGAACACGAGACGTCGTCATTTGGAGCTCCTGCGAAAAATAAGCAAATTCGAATGATCATTTGTCGTAGTTATCAGTTGCTTAGCAACGAAAAAGAGATATTCCATTTTGACCGTCTCTAGAACCTGTTTGCTGTATAGGTTTGTTGTCGTGAATATGTCAGTTGGTCGGGAATTATTTCGTTGATGAGTAAAAACTCATAAAAATCCTGAATATGTTTAATATTGAAAACATAACAAAATGTGCGGAAAGGCAAGATCCGATGTATGCCGTCTTCGGGGAACTATCCAGGTAAAGAGAGGTAGTCATCTGTTAGCTCAAACGCTCTTAGCTCGAATGGATTTTCGAAAGAGGCACTCAAGAATAGAAAGGAAGAAGTTCTTCGACTTGAGCTCTTCTTCAACGAAGTTAACTGTCTGCCGCACTTGGCGCAATTCAACAATTTAACGCAGGTCATCTTTTTTGGCACAGGTACGCACAATTATCCGCAGAAACGATAAACTATTATCAGACATTTCTCACATGGAAAAAATCGACTTCAACCCAAGTCTCAACGAGCTTTGGCTGTGCGAGTCGCGTCTCAAACGCATCCCCAAGCTTTGTAACTGTGAGGCGCTTCAAGTTTTGTACATTTACGGCAACATGATCGCACGCGTTGAGAATTTGGATCATTTAACGCGCCTGGAGTTTCTGTCGCTCGCGCAAAACCAGCTTACAACGACGAGGGGCTTCGAAAAACTCGCTGAGCTCACCGACTTGAACATTGGCGCCAACGACATAAAATGTATGTCCTCAAATATTGTTTTTGTCATTTTTAACCAAACTATTTTAGTTATTGGAGAAGAAATTAAACAGAACAAAAAGTTGTCAAAGCTTGATATTTCGGGGAATCCGATCGAAAGTGTGGTCCAAATGAGTCCTCTTGCGTATCTGAACTTGCAAGAACTCAACATAAGCAACCCGCTGTATCCGCAGTCGCCGCTTTGTCGCCAGCAGAACTACCAGCTACAGATATTCTACACATTACAGTCACTTATATTCCTCAATGGCGAAGAGATTCCTCAAGATATGACGGCCGAAGCAGTCAAGATTTTAAGCAGAAAACACTCGTTTTATCGGATGAAAAAACGGATACTGCGGCGAACTCTTCCAAGCATTATAAAAGGCATCCAGAAAATAGCGCAGAAAAGACTGGCAGTTCCTCTAACCTCTCGCCGTGAACTCGTAGCTGAACTGAACCGAATTGAGAGCATTTTTATTGAAAACAACGAAGAGAACGCGCTTCAAGAAGCTCGAGTGAGAAAGAAAACTAAACACATAAGCGAGCGGCTTGAACATTGGGAAAATATCTACAAAAGAATAAAATTTGAGGAAAAACTCGCGATTCAATCGGTCAGGAACAAATTCAAAGTAGACGAAGAACTGCTCAGGCTGGAGCTTCAATCAGGCGGGAACTTGAGGTTCGAGGATATTTACGAGCCAGAAGAAGAAGAAGGCAAAGAACCGAGTCACGTGAAGCAGATTTGGAATCAGATGGAAAATTTGTTGACTAAAACAGTTAGTGAAACGCGAATGGATCAAAGGAAAAAGGCGCTCGGCGTAGAACGATTCAAACTAAACAGAATAACGAAGATTTTTCACAGACCGAAAAGACTTGCTTTTGACGAAGAAATTGACGAAATTAATGAGACTTCACAATACGTCATTCCGCAGGTAGAATATTTTAATATTTCACTGTCCTAAAATCATCGTAGACTTATGCATTCGTTCAAACGGATCCTGGCGATATCGACAAAACCATCGAGCTGGTGGAGAACGGCTGTTCGCGCGAGAACCTCGTTCTGTGCACGTCTCCTTTCGACGCCGACAAACGCTTCGAGAAAAAATATAAAAACTCTGAAGCGATAACAACGGCGCAACTGATCGTCTGCCGTGCGTACATGGGCAAAAGCACTCCGATGACGACGGACGGGAAAGTCAATCCGCGACACTTTTCCCATAGCGAGTCGGTTTACGAAGACACAAAAAGTGGGCGCAAGTTTACGCTCTTTGATTCAAACTACTTGTGTCCAGAATATCTTATCGATATTGAATATGTATCTCAGGTAAAGTAGTTTACAATTTATTTTTCTTTAATTAATTTTAGTCTCATCTAATAAACATAATCCCGCAAACAGAAGCGGAGAAAAGGGCCTTTTCGGAAACACCTGCGAGAACACTGGAAGACGAAGACAAAGACCTTGCGGCTCTGAACAGCGCTCCAATAACTCTTGACAATGCTCCGACGCTGATTGAACTGATCCCGATGGAGACATCTGCACTGACCGATTTGTCGCTCATGGGTCTAAACTTGTCCGAATTGCCGAATCTGGCGACGGTGCCGAATCTGCACAACCTGGATCTGAGCTGCAATAAACTCACGAGCGTCTCAAAAAGCATCAGGAATTTGCGTCATCTGCAAAAATTAAACTTGTCGGTTAACGAGATCAGGGAGGTCGAATTGCCAGAAATGAAAAACCTCGCGAGCCTCGACCTGAGCTGGAATAAAATACGCGAGTATGCTCCTCTGATCAATAATTTGCGGAAGAAAACGCCCTGTCTCGATTCTCTCTCGCTGCAATTCAACGCGATCACTTACGAAGAAAAAATTCGCATCCACGCTCTGACTAAACTGACCCAGCTGAGCATTTTCAACGGAAACAAAATCGCCGCTGAGGATCGCGCAGTTGCGCAGAAGCTCATCCTGTCGTCGGAAACTGTCCAGCAGCTTGGAAGAAGAGGAGAAATGAATAGCTACGCGGATCTGGCGAATCCAGCCAGGTTCTTACAAGACTTCGGGCAGGCGGAAAACATTGGCGCGAAAATCACATCGATTTGCATTGACGAGCTCGGTTTGGTGAATATCTCGATGTTGCGGAATTTGACGAACTTGAAATTTTTGTCAGCTCGGGAAAATAAAATATCCGATGTGACCATTCTGCTATCCTGCACAAAACTACGCCAGATCGATCTTGGGAATAACGAGATCAGCTCGATCAACAAGATCCTTAACAATTTGCCGTTCATCCAAGATCTCGACATTTCGTTCAACGCAGTCGAAGACGTCACCGTCGAATCGACTCTTCAAGCGCTGAAGTCTCTGAACATCAGCGGCAACCGTTTGACGTCGATTAAATCCTTCCGAAACCTGACAAACGTGAAAGAGCTGTACCTCTCCCACAATCGACTGGGCGACGCAAACGAGCTCGCGCATTTGAAAGTCTGCGAAAAATTAGAAGTGCTCGATATTGAGGGCAATCCGCTTTCATCAAAAGAGGATTGCAATTTGTTCATTCTCTTCCATCTTCAGCAGCTCAAGTCGTTAAATGGACTACCGGTGAGGCTTAAGGATATCTCAAGAGCGTCGGACATTTTCGGCGGGCGGCTGACGAATGATTTCTTGATAGAAAAATTCGGATACGTCAATGGAGTGCAGACAGTCAATTTGAAGGAAATTGATGACCTGGATCTTCAAGAATGCGAGATTAGGTCAGTTCATCTCGACGTTTCTCAGCTCATCAGTTTGACCTCATTAAATCTCATCGGAAACCAGCTTGTCCATTTCTCTGGACTTGTAGAACTCAAGCTGTTGAAGACCCTGTGCCTTTCAAAAAATAACATCGAGTCCGTCTTCCCGCTTACAAAACAGCAGCGCAACCAGATGACCCGTTCGCAGTACAGTCAAGCAGGTCAGTCGAAGACCGATTCGTACCTGATAAAAGAAACGGAAAGCATCATGCCAAATCTGGAAGTGCTGCATCTCGGATCAAACAAGATCAAAGACATGAGTCTGCTCCAGCTTCACAGGTTCCCTTCTTTGCGCTCGGTCTTCTTAGAGTCGAACGACATCATGAAAGTGGACGGCCTCGACGGATGCTCGAATTTGAGACATTTAGTGCTTGACAAAAACAGAATCAAGAAAGAGTTTTGAAAAAAATAGTTCGTTTTTTTGGATCAAATCTGGCCCCATCTACTACGCAATCTGTAGGAGTCTATTTTTCCACGTTTTTATCAAAGTACCTGATCAGTGATCAGCTGGCAGTGCATCTGCTTAGCACTATAAACTGAAGCAAAAAGTGGCGAAACTATCATTTGAAATGAAACATTAAGAAAATCAAATACGTAATACATGTTTTTGGTTTTATGTACACTTTGAAAATGAATCGTCTGAATTATTATTCCCTTTGAATTCTTGCGAGTTTCTAAATTTCAATAAAATATGAAATGATTCCCCACTGAAAACTTTGACTTAAAATTTTGTTATCCGATTAGAATTTCTTAACTCTAAGACAGAATATCGATCAAACAAGCTTCCAATCTATGTGGCGTCTTGAAGAGCTTCACATGGACTCGAACCGGGTTTCGGACCTGAACCACCTTCGCGCACTCGTCAATCTGAAGCGACTTTACCTCGGCGTGAACCGAATCGCAGAAGTTGAAGAAATCACGAAGCTGCGGCCACTGACACACTTGAAAGAAATCTCAATGATCGGAAACGGCGTCTCGCGGCGGATGCTGCATCGCCCGTGTCTTATCTGGCATGTGCCGAGCATCGAGAACATTGACGGTATCAAAGTTAGCCGCGAAGAACGCTTCAACGCCGAAAGCTATTTCATGGAGCAGGGCCACGAGCGCGCCTACCACATTTTCGACCAGCAAGTTGACGTCAGCTACAGCAACTTAAAGACCAGCGGTTCGTCGCATATCACGTACAACAAAATCTCACAGTCTGAGAGTTATCTCAAAAAGTGATTTTTCTGTATGTCGCTATTTACTGCATTTATTTTTTGAATTCATAAAATTATTTATTTAATAAAGAAACCAAAAATGAGTAAAAATGTTGTATTTATTCTACGCTGAAATCAGAGGACAAGCTTTTCCGAATTCTTCTGATGAAAATATTTACGAATTTGGTGCATTTTGCGGATGCTTGTTTTGCCCGTCAATGATTTCTGAATAAATTGGAGGTGCTTTTCATCACTGTGCTGAGTTCTTCTGTCAAACCAAGTAGCTGAGCAGATGCTTAGAAAGAA
>Ga0115008_10004916_pt1 | contig 11106 bp, 8 predicted proteins | sample FraStrMetagenome_FD_87164 | JGI IMG/M metagenome (GOLD analysis project Ga0115008, IMG submission 87164) | Marine eukaryotic phytoplankton communities from Arctic Ocean - Fram Strait ARC3M Metagenome | ecosystem: Environmental > Aquatic > Marine > Oceanic | place: Fram Strait | collected 2012-06-18
ATTAAATTATAACTTTAAGTATTCTTAAAATATTTAATTAAATTTGAATAAAATATTTTATCAAAAAAAAGATTATCATCTCATAATTATGATACGTAGCATTAGTAAAAGAGTAACTAATTTACTTCAGGCTTTGACTTATGACTTACCAGTTATAGGACCTTTCCTAAGTAATTCAAATACACAACCTCCTTCTTTGGGTAGATGGGGAAGAGGCCCTGGTAGAACAATTGATTATTATGATAATTGTTTCAGTACTATTATTGCTGTAGATAAAGAACATTATGATAAAATCATTGCTAAAATTAAATAGATTGTATTGTTTTTCTATCTATTAATGGGAATATAGGATGTTTAAAATCTATCTCAAGCTCTTCTATACATACTTTATACTTATCAAGATCTTTGGAATCAATTTCTTTATTAGGTATTATATATGAATCCAAATATAAATTATCTTTTTCCTTATAGACAATTGATTTAAATAATGAATTCGGAACTGCTATATTACAATCTCCTACTATTTGATATTTAATATATTTTTTACCACTATATTTATAAGGTATAAATAAAGGTCCTGTTAATACCCATACTTCATCAAAATTCTTTATTAGATTATTTCTTACTCTCATTTCTAGCTTATTCCATATACCTTGATTATTTTGAAGTTGTTGTGGAACTATATTAGTTTCAAGAAAAAATGTGTCTTTTTTACAATCTCCTCTATAATCTCCAGCTGGAACAAGATGTCCTCGAGAGTATTCACCATAACTATTCTTTTTAGGAACCCAATAATCATTGTTTATATTACTAAATCCTGGTCTCTTTGAAACCTTACGGTCATATAACTCCTCCTTATTATTATATTGTAATACCCAATTCGGTATTTTTTTATCATAATTTACACTGGATACAAATCTTTTAAAATATTTTAGATTTTCATCAGTTGGTAATCCATATTGCTCTATTTTATAATGATGCGACTGTCTAAAAGTATGTATTCTATTACAATTCCGAGGTGTGAAATGAGCACGACACAACAGAAGAAATGCACAACCTAACTTCCCAGATATCATTAAGTTTAATATTACAAGAGGAATTAATTTTACTGGATCATGATTTTTTTAAGTTTCAATATAAAATATTCTAATACTATTATATTATAATCTACAATATGTATTTTAACATCACATTCTCCTCCAATTATAATCAATTGACATTTTTGTTCATCATTTAATTTAGGCGATTCAAGATAATGTTTTATAACCAATTTCAATAATTCTGGAGGTTCTATATTAATAAGTAATAATTTATAAATATTTTCTCGTAACATATTCATTGATTTTAGATCCTTTTTTTCTATATATGGTATAAGAGTAGATATATATGAAGTATTTCCATTATCAATGGTTTGGGTAATAGAACCTTGTTTAATAATATATTCCAACTGTAAATTAATTTTATAAATATCCTTTTGGCAATTATCAACAAATATCTCAATATCTTTTTTGTTATTTTTTACATTATATTCATCCAGTTTTATTTTTACATAATTATGTATTTCTTCTAGTTTCGGTTTAGGAACTCTAACTAATGAAAATCTTGATAAAATCGCATTATCAACAGATGATATATTTTCACAAATCAATATAAATCTACCATTATCACATGTTTTTTCTATTATTCTTCTCAATGATAATTGAGCTCCTTTACTTATTTTATCAAAATGATTGATTACTATTATTTTCATGACGCCTATATTTATGTTTTTATAACTAAGTATATCCTGTATAAAATCCGTAATTATATTTCTATCATAATATCCAAATTCATATAGATTTATTTCAAAATGATAAGGAGAACTTAAGTATTCAACCTTTACGGTGTTATTAGAAATTTTGATATCTGTAGATTGTACACTAGTTTGTTTTCCTACATCTGTTTTAAACATGTGATTTAATAAAGCATTTACTAGTGTCTTTTTTCCAGAATTATTAACTCCAAAAAATATGGAATTACTTATTTTATCATCTTTATATCTAGATAATCTGTTTACAATATCCTTATGGAAAATAAATTCATTAAAAAAAATAGGATTAAATTTCTTATCCATTACTTAATCTAAATATTCATTATAATTTTAAGTATAAATATTGTATAATATTATATATATACTACAATGTCAGATAAAATCGATAGGATTTCAAATGAAGTAGTCAATAGAAAAGCAATATTAAATAAACAATTACTAACAAAGGTTATTAATATCAACCTAACAGAAGATAATGATTTTAAAACCTATCTTATAAATGGTATTAATAACGATGATATACATATAATAATGATGATTAAAGATTATATTACACTAAATAAATAATTCGTTATAATTTATTTTTAATTATTACTATTTATATTAATATGAATGATTTATTAACTAATCATGTTAAAGATATAGACAATACTATAGAATTTTTAAAAAAATATAAGAATCTATTGAATAGTGATTTTAAACTAAGTAATAATAACGTTACTGGTATATTTCTTTTAAATAATAAAATTGAAGAATTAAAAGATAGTATTCTGAATATTATAAATACTCAGCATAATAAAGAAATTGAACCATATCTTCAAAAAGAACTTGATGAACATATAGACTATATGGACACTATAAAAAAAATGTTACCGTTTTTAACAGTATTATTTATGAATAACTCTAACCTCTCCCTGGAGGCCCTCTAGGACCTCTAGGTCCAGGTGGACCATCAGGTCCTTGTTTATTTCTTAACTGAAGATATGACCATGCGGTAAAACTCATATGTATTACCACTATTATACATAATACAATTAGTATAGTTGTAAGTTTTTTATTATCTAATTCCATATAAGTTATATAAAGAAATAAATCTTTCTATCGTTTTTTATTGTAAAATACAATATATATTTAATTTAATATGGATAAATATATTGATAAAAATCCTACCAATAATATGGGGTTAGATTTACTTGCTAATACTAAAAAACTTAAACGATATATGAATAATAATAATAACGAAGAAATATCTATAAGTTATAACACAAAACTTAGAGATTTTAAGGACATTCTAATCAATAGAATTGAAAGATTTGACCCTCTTAAACAACCAAAAGATAATTTTGATAATAACATCAAATTACAATGGTTAGACTATATTACCAATAATTTAACAAATGAAAAACAAGTAGAGGTTTATAATATATTGGGTTTAGAAAAATAGTAACTAAATCCTTATAGGTATTTCTTTATAAATCTCTAAATTAGAATCGAAGTCATAATCACCAATATATGCTTGGCTGAAATCATTGATTTTGATGATATACTTACCATTTATAATACTATTAATATTATCTAAAAATCTTATTTTATCATTTTTAGATAACCCTCCTTCCCCACAACATTTCAAAAATGGTCCTGTTGGATTGCCTTTTCTCCAGTCATCTTTATTGTTGGTATATCTCTGGAAAATTGTTAGTAATCCATTATATTCATCAGAATTATTATATTTGTATTTGATTGATATAAATGGTCTTTTCCAGCAATCAACTCCGATCATTAAATAATTTTTAAGAGTGTAAGGTGTCAATTTATCTATATAATCAATAGACATAAATCTTTGTTGCCATTTTATTATAGAAGCGTTATATAGAATTGAATAAGGAATAAATGTATTGTCAAAATGCTTATATATATACTTTTTATATAGGTCTTTCATCAAAAAATCATAATTATTAAAATATTTATTAATTTTAACCAGTGTAACTAAATCATTATAGTGTAAATAATTTAACAAACCTTTATCTACAGTATAATATATTATTTCATCATTTCCGCCTGAATGGTCTATAGACATATTAACAATAAAATCGATTAACGATTTAATCATAGTAATATACACGTCATAATCCTTAGATATATTATTTATAATACAGAGATAAATAATAAGAAGTAGTTATTTTATCACAAATATACTATTTAAAAATATTCTATATTTATATATTATAATTATGAGTAAAATTGATTGGAATAACGAGGTATGGAATGTAATAGATTCTTATTTTAAAAACACTCCCAATTACTTGTCCAAGCATCAAATTGATTCCTATAACACTTTTCTAAAAGATAATATACCTAAAACTATTAGGCAATTTAATCCTATAGAACTACCATATGAACAATTAGATGAAGACAGCTATAAATTTGATATTAAAATCACATTAGGAGGAGAATTGGTGGATGGCGAAGTTATTAATTCGGGAAAAGGTATCTATATTGGAAAACCGGTAATTCAAGAATTAGAAACTGATCAAGATTCTGGAGAATCTTTTATAAAACAGAAAGCACTTTTTCCAAATGAGGCCAGGCTTAAAAATCTAACCTATAAAACCGAGATTAAAATGGATATTATTGTTGAAATAAATGTCAACGAAGATGATTATGAACAGCACCAACCTATATTTTTCTCAAAAATACCATTAGGTAACATACCTATTATGCTGAGATCGAATATATGTTCAACTAATTTATTAAACAGCAATGCTCTTAGAGCAGCAGGTGAATGTGAATATGATCAAGGAGGATACTTTCTTATTGATGGTAAAGAAAAAGTTATAGTTGCCCAAGAAAGACAAATTGAAAATAAACTGTATACAAATGTTAAACCTAAAGACCCAAGATACAAGATAATTTCTGAAATACGTTCGGCTCCTGAGGATAAATTTCAACCCGCAAGAATAACTAAAACTGTTTTACTAAGAGAAAAAAAACAGAGAGAAAAAGTAATCATCAATGAAAATACACTACGCGTAATTATACCTCAAATTAATGGAGAAGTCCCATTATTTATTGTATATAGGGCATTAGGAATTGTTTCTGATTATGATATTCTTAATACAATAACAGATATTTCTGAAAAAAATAAATATACTAAACTTGTTTTAGATTTTTTACGACCATCAGTTATTGAGGGTTCTATAATAAATAATACTCAAGATGCTATTGATTATTTATCATATAAAATATCCAGAACATTTTTAAAAGATAGTAGTGAAAAAGAGCGTATCGATTTCACATTAGAAATTCTTAGAAATCATTTCATTCCACATGCTGGTACAAATCTCTTAGATAAAGCTTACTTTCTATCACATATGGTGAAAGAAGTCTTCGATGTAAACAATAATTTAAGACCTTCAACTGATAGAGATAGTTTCTTATACAAAAGAGTTGATTTATCTGGATTTCTTATATCATCTATTTTTAGAGATTTGTATTTCAGAGTTAAAAATAAAATGATCGAGATTTTGAATGTCGCTTATTCAAAGGCTCAAGTTGGAAATAATATAGACTCTACCGCGGTAGTTAACTACTGGTTAGATAGAAATTCGAATGGTAAATATAATATTATTAATTTTATTAGAGAAAGTAATGAAGGAATTTTGGATATAAAAAATATTATTGATAGAACTATAATAGATGACGGTTTTATGTATGCATTCAAAAACTGTTGGGGTTTAAAAGACGCTCCTTGTAAAGAAGGTATTGTTCAAGATATTAATCGTATAAGTTATTTAGGATTTATTTCACATCTTAGAAGAATAAATACTCCGCTTTCAAGTAGCGCTAAAGTAAGAGCTCCCCACTCTTTACATGGTTCTTCTTGGGGAATTATGTGTCCTTCTGAAACTCCTGATGGAGGAAATATTGGTCTCAGAAAAAATTTATCAACAGTAGCAAGTATTAGTTTCGGAACAAGTTCTAAAGTTTTAGAACGTCTATTATTTACCTCAAATGTTATGGATATTAAACAACTTGACCCAAATAAAAATAAAGGAACAAAAGTATTTCTTAATGAAAGACTCGTAGGTTATACATTTGAACCTAACTTTTTATATAATAAATTAAAAATTCATAAAAGAAATGCACTAATTAATATATATACATCTATTGCTTGGTATAAATCTGACAATATTATAAAATTATCTACAGATTCTGGAAGAGGTATTCGTCCTGTATTTATAGTAAATAATAATAACATAAATCTCACACAAGAACTACTAAATAATATTAAAGATACAAGTAATAATATTAATTGGAACCATTTAGTTGGAGGATTTAGTAAAATTTCTGAAAAAGTTCCATTTAATGATACTGATAGTCAATATTACGATATAGAAGATAGTGAGTTGGACAAATATGAATCATTACAGGGTATAATAGAATATATCGATTCAGAAGAATCCAATACTTCATTGATAGCATTGAACCCCGTTGATCTTGAGTCTAAATACGATCATTATAATTATTGCGAAATATCTCCTTCACTAATTCTAGGTGTATTGGCAAATAATGTTCCTGCTTTAGCAATGAACCAAGCTCCTAGAAATCAGTTCTCATCCGCCCATGGTAAACAATGTTTGGGTATGTATGCTACTAATTATAGAGATAGATTCGATGTTAAAGGCCAAATTATGCATTATCCTCAAAAAGCTATAGTAAAATCAAGATATGTCGAATACCTTAATACCGATGTCATGGTTCATGGTATAAATGCTATTGTAGCAATAGGATGTTTTTCAGGATATAATCAAGAAGATAGTATTATCTTTAACGAGGACTCTGTTAATAGAGGCTTATTCAGAACCGCTAAATTTAGAACATATGCTTTTAGAGATGAAATTGAAAAAGATAACATCAAAGAGGTAATAGAAGATCCTATTAGATCAGGAAATGTTCAAAACTTAAAATCTGGTAATTATTCTAAATTAGATGCGAATGGTATTGTAAAAGAAAATGTAAAAGTTACTGAAAATGATGTTATTATTGGTAAAGTAGTTTATACCGGTGAAAAAGATGAAAATATGCAACCTATTAAACTCGATAATAGTGAATTTATAAGAAGAGCTGAAGAAGGATATGTAGATAAAGTATACTCGAATTTGGGAAATGACGACCAAAGATACTGTAAAGTTAGAGTTAGAAAAGATAAAATACCCGAATTAGGTGATAAATTTGCCAGTCGTCATGGACAAAAAGGAACAGTTGGTATGTTACTACCATCTAGAGATTTACCTAGAACAAAAGACGGATTAGTTCCAGATATGATTGTTAATACACATGCTTTTCCAAGTCGTATGACTATTGCCCAATTCTTTGAATTATTATTATCTAAATTCTGTGTTAATCATGGTATTAATTCTCAAATATCTCCATTTGCCGAAATTGACGTAGATGTTGTCAAAACATTACTTATGAAAGTAGGACTAGAGTCAAATGGTAACGAAATCTTCTATTCAGGTATTACAGGAGAACAATTACATATGAGTTATTATGTAGGACCTACATACTATCAAAGACTCACACATCAAGTTTCAGATAAATACCAATCAAGAGATGAAGGATTAAAAACCTCTCTAACGCATCAACCTGTTGGAGGAAGAGCACTTGGTGGTGGTGGAAGAATAGGAGAGATGGAACGTGATGCGTTGTTATCTCATGGTGTTTCAACGTTTTTAAAAGAAAGTTTTATGGAAAGATCAGACGGTTATCAATTCTGGATAAGTACAAGAACTGGTCTTATATCAGCAGTCAATCCTGATAAAAATTTATACATTGATTTGGCAAGTGACGCATCTACACAATATGTCAATGAAAATGGAATTGTAGAAAAAAAATATACAAATACTTCCACAAGTGAGTTTGTATGTATTCAAGCACCATATTCATTTAAATTGTTTTTACAAGAAGTAGAAGCTACCAGTATTGCTCTCAGATTAGTTAGTGAAAATATTATCAAAAAATGGGCTAAATATGACGATAATCAAGAATTAATTCAACCTATTATACTTGATTCAACTAAATTTAGAGAGCTTTTTGAATCAAAGGTAGAAGGTTATTATGTATCAGAAGGTTCATATTTATCTAAACCACTTCGTCATTTTCACAATAAAATTAAATCTAATCTAATGAATAATTCATTGAATAGAAAAAATAAATCACTTGTAGATTTTTCTGTGGGAAGAGCTGGTGATATATATAAATGGTATTATTTAGGTCTTAATAAAATACTAGGTATTGATATTGAAGAATCAAATATAGAAAGTCTTAGTCAAGATGTTAATAGTGCTAATATGAGACTTGCTGAAATGAAACAGCATGATACTACCGCTATAGCTGAATGGGCGAATAAAACAGATATTAAATTCATGGTAGGAGATTCCTCAAAAAATATAATGACTGATCCTACCACTGTATTATCTAAATATTCATCACTATTAGAAGAAATTAAACAAACAGAACTTAATTCATATGGAATGGGTATCATGTTTTTTGCGGTTCATTACTTATTTACAAGTGAGACTCAAGTTAAAAACTTATTCAGAAATATATCAGCAACTGTCCAAGATAATGGTTATTTCCTAATTACAACACTTGATGGTAATTTAGTTTATAATAAATTAAAAGAATCTGAATCTGGAGAATTATCATCTTATATGACCGATTTTAATAACAAATCAATACCGGAAATTAAGATGTGGTCTATTAAAATGACTGATTCTCTTAAATCCAAAGAATATGATACGCTTCCGTCAGACTATCAATATGGTTTCAATAACAACATATCTGTATATGTTGATTCAATTGGTTCAGAAAATACAGAATCCTTAGTTCATCCCGCACTATTAGTAAGTATTGCTAAAGAAATGGGATTTGAATTAGCACCATACGACGACATGCTCCAAAATTTTAATTCCGAATTTAAGTATCCAACTGACTCATTCTCAAATGTATATAATTCATATGTCAAACTTAATCCATCGGATGATACAACTACCAGTTTAGGAACAGACAAAAATAGTGGATTAAAAGAATACACTGATCTTCATAGGTATTTTATATTTAAAAAAATTGGAAAAACAGATAAAGACAAGTATTTCAACTCTACATCTTGTAGACAAGAACTTAATATTACCAATAACATGAGATATGATGATGTTAAGTTACCTTTTGCTGTATCTCTGGATAAATTTCAATTGGATAGCCAGATTAATATTCCCAGAAAATTATTGGGTAATACAAAATTATCTACATATGTAGATGTTTCATTTACTGAATTAGATTCAAAATTAGATAAACTTAAATCAAAAATGTATAATATTGATAGTAATTCGTTCAATAATACTATGAAATACATAAGTGAATACACTAAATCCGCTATTTATATCAGAATAATTAATGGCTCTTTGGTATCATTTGTTCCAATGATGAGTCTTGAAATGTCTAAAGCCTATAAAATTAAAAAAGAGGTTGTATTAGAAGAAGGTGAATTAGAAGAAGAATCAGCTGAACTATTTCATACATTAATATTTAATAAATCAGGCAGAGATACTGATAAAATAAAGGCATATATTGATGCAAAACATTCATCACCTCAAAATTTATTATCAGGATTCGAAAAACCTATTTTCGAAGATACAGATGATCAAAATTCTGAAAGTGATTATTGTTATATTTCATTAGGGAAGGCAAGTATTATGAGATTGATACCTCAATATTTTGGATATTTATCATTATTCACAAAACTTACTGATGAAAGAATGCACTCATTATCAGATTGCGAATTGATAATTAATATATTAGAACATCCTATTGTCAAGCAAACAGATGGTCCATTTTTAATTAATCCTATAAAAAATAGCACAAATGTTACTGATGTTCCTTCTAATATTTTTCCAATTTTATCTTCAAAAGAACATTCAGATTACAATGATATCCTTAATATTGATTATTATTCATTTGCTCTGGCTAATAAGTTAGTATTACCAGTTGATACAGATTACTGCATCGATACTCCCAATATCACTGATGTCGTCAAAGATGCTAAAAAATTCGGGTTATTATTTAATTATAATGGATGTAATATGGAGGATAATAGAGATAATTTAAGAAAAACGGTTTTAGATGATTTTATTAAAAATGAAGAACCTGAAGTAGATTATTATTACATCAATAACATGAGTATGGAATATTTACCAAATACAATATACAATGATAAGATATACTACCAAACCTTATCCCCCAAACAAATTTCACTTATTAATGATAGAAAAGCTATTTCATATGATGAAAAGTTAACTGGTAATATGGGATATATGTATCCAAATATGACACAATATGAAGCGATGGTTTATATTAGTGGATATGGAAGTGATGAAATATTAACAAACATGATTTTTGCTAAAAAACCTATTATTTATTTTAAAGACATGTCAAATAATTTTACATATTGGTACGAAAATATGCTTATTCCATATGATTTTACTAAATTACCTACAAGTTCATATAATATCACCGCCAATATTATAGTAATTGAATGTGATTCGCAAAATATAAGAGAAAAATGGTTAAGTTGTAAATCTATTATTAATAGTAGTGTTCTAGATAATCTATCAATTAATATCTCCTTATTAGCCAATAAAATATTTAATACTGACAATATACTTGATTACTATGTAACATTAATCAATACTCTCGGCATTAAACTAAACAAAGAATACATTGATACTAATATCAAACGTGGTATATTTAACCAACAATCCACAAATTTCAAAAAAATACGAACAAATCAACAATCAATTCCATTTATAATAGGAAAGGGTGGTAATAGAATTAAATATATAAAACGCATATCGAATGCTAATATAAGCATAGGTAATATTGAAAGTTCTACAGTAGTTGAAGGTGTTACATATATCCCTATTGATATTACAGGTTCAAATTCCGATATTAGAATTGCTGAAAAAATGCTAATGAAATACATGAATATTCAATCTAAATATATGTCTATTAAAAATAGGAAAATGGGAGAACTTATAGGTCCCAAAGGTGCTAATATTAAGAAAATACAACAAGATAATGATGTTAAAATTTATACCAGAAATATAAGACCTGAAGAATTAACAGACGAGGTTTTCGAGAGTATGAGTATTACTAAAGAATTATACAAAACTAACAACTACACCATTATAAAGATAATGTCATTCGACAATAAAGATATAGATGAAGCTATATCCGCG
>Ga0115008_10004917_pt1 | contig 11102 bp, 14 predicted proteins | sample FraStrMetagenome_FD_87164 | JGI IMG/M metagenome (GOLD analysis project Ga0115008, IMG submission 87164) | Marine eukaryotic phytoplankton communities from Arctic Ocean - Fram Strait ARC3M Metagenome | ecosystem: Environmental > Aquatic > Marine > Oceanic | place: Fram Strait | collected...
CTCACGTCACGTCTTATCTTGCTCAACTAAATCAGGTGATCCAGCTACATGGGGTGACACTGACATCTCAGGTGAAAGCACAGAAGTACAAGCAATATGCAATGCTGTTTGGACAGACGCAGTGAAGACTGCATACCAAACAGCTATGGACGCACAAGAAACACCATAAGGAATAAATAATGGCTATTCAAATAGATTTATCAACAAGCCAATATGGCACAGCATTTGCAGCTGCTTATTTTAGAATAGTCACTGCATCAGTTTCAAGAGGTCCGGGTGATACCTTTATGGTCATGATTGACTGTTCCGGTTTTGCAACATCAACACCAACAGATGATACACATCCTATAGATTTTCGTCGATATGCTGCAGCGCTTTCTGATATAGAAGCAGCAGCAGGTGATGATTTTTTATCGAAGTGTTATACATGGGTAATGGCACAAGACGATATGTCTGGCTCAACAGCAGTATAGGAAGTAATTAAATGGCTATTCAGAAAATATCAAATGCGGTTTTAGCTGATGGATCAGTAGATGCTGGAAGTATCGCCACTGGTGGTATCACTATTGCTGATATTCCTGATGGCGAGATTACTCTTGGTAAATTGCATACTGCGGTTCAATCAGAAGTTAATGCTGTAGCCGGTAAACAAGCAACGATTGTATCTGGTACACATATTAAAACAATTAACGGATCTTCAATTGTAGGATCTGGTAATGTTGTATTAGGTGCTCAACAAGATATATTCTATGAGAATGCTCAGACATTGTCAAGCAACTACACAATCACGACTAACAAGTCTGCGATGAGTGCTGGACCAATTACTTTGGCTTCTAGCGTAACAGTAACTATTCCTAGCGGATCAAGATGGGTGATTGTATAAATGGCTAAGTTAAGAATCAATGGTGACAGCTCGGGTTATGTAGACCTAGAAGCACCGAATGCTGCAAGTAGTTCTACACTAGATCTTGATCAGGTACCACAGAAAAACGCTGCAACAACTGCATTTACTGGATCACATATGATTATAGGTGATAGTACAACAGGGAATGCGCATGCAAATGCTGATGATCTGGTGATTGGAAATACTTCATCCGGTAAACGAAGTGGATTAACTATTGTAACTGCAAATAACCAAGATGGGTCCATAATGTGGTCCGATGGAACATCATCTGGAAATGCTAATATTCAAGGGCAGTTAGTTTATAATCATCCAGACAACAGCATGAGATTTTACACTGCTGTTTCTGAGGGCATGAGAATTAGTGGTGATGGGCATGTAACAATGCCTAAGCAGCCAGCATTTTCTTACCTAGGATCAAAATCTCACGATATTGAAACAACTGTTACTACAGTAATGAGCAGCGCTAATGTGTGGTCAGCTTCGGTTAACCATGCTTTTAATAAAGGTAGCCATTTTAATGCTAGCACCGGAAGATTTACAGCACCAGTTGCAGGGACTTATCACTTTCAGTTCCAATGTACGTACTCAAATTTTAGTTCTGGATATCTTTGGTTTTATATGAATATAAATGGTACTGCAAAATCGTATATGCAAGCGTCACAACAAACGCCACATAGCGCCATAGTACACCATATGTATTGTGATCTAGCCGCTAGTGATTATGTTGACTGTTCGTGGACAAATAACTATAACAGTGGATTTATCCACTATCCAGGCTTTAGTGGAAGATTAGTAGGATAATAAAATGTCAACATTAGAATTAGAAAACATAAAACATCCTGATAACTCGGGCAATAACATTGCGCTTGCTTCAAACGGTAGTATCATAGTTGATAGACAATCTACTGATGGAACAATTGCAGAGTTTCGTAAATCTGGTACTACTGTAGGTACTATTGGAGTAGATAACGGGGATAACCTTACTATTTCAGGCAACTCTCATGCAGGGCTAAATTTTAGTGATAATGATATTAACCCATATAAAAATGGTGCTTACGCTGACGGTATTATAGATTTAGGTTACACTACTTCTAGGTTTAAAGACTTACATTTATCAGGCGGCGTATACCTCGGTGGTACAGGTTCGGCTAATAAGTTAGACGATTATGAAGAAGGTACTTGGACTCCTAATCTTCAAAATGTGAGTCTTTCTTATTCTGCTCAACAAGGAACGTATACAAAAATTGGTAATGTAGTTACTGTTAGGTTCGAAGTAGGTGTTACAAGTTTAGACACATCCGATGGTTCAGCCTTTCAGATTGGTGGCTTTCCATTTACAGTTAGTGCGTCTGGGTGTCTTTTTACAATGGACACGGAAAATAGCAATGTGCTTACAAACAAGCCACTAATTATTGGAGCAAGACCTAATGTTAACCACACATCTTTAAGACTTTTAAAAAATAACACTGAATACAGTTATAACAGTGGTACTAATTCAAGCGGCTATTTCATAGGTATGATTAAATACTTCACAAATTAATAACCCTCTTAGAGATTGGGTCGGACAGGTGACAATAACGTCATAATAAACAAAGGAAGCCATCATGGCATTAGTATTAAATTCAACAGGCGCAATCACAGCAAGCAGTGAAGACATTGACTTTGGTGCTACAACTGCTGTGACCGCAAAGGTATATCAAAATGCAAATAGTAGTGCAGATGACTTTACTATTGCATCAACAGACAACGCAATGATCATTGGTCCATTCACCGCTACAGGTGATATAACGGTCAATGGTACATTAACTATAGTTTAAGGTAGGAATATGGCAAGCGAATTAACAGTCCAAACATTGCGAGGTCCGACAAGCGGAGCAAATGCTGATACGGTATTAATACCTAGTGGTCAAACACTGGATGCTAGTGCGGCAACTATTGTTCCTAGTGCTGGTCAGATAGTTCAATTTAAAACAGTTAAACCTTCATCAGAAACAACTTTTAGTTCTGCTGGGTATACTGATGCATCAGGGTTTACCCTTTCGATTACACCAAAATACACTAATTCAAGAATTGTTATTCGTATTTGGGCTAAAACTGTCATTAATAATGCCAATGGATCAAGTCAAGCTGCACATGATCATAGGCTTATGAGGGGTAGCACTCAAATTACTAATGGCAGTTGGGTTAACTATTATAATATGAGTTGGGCTACCACAGACCTTTATCCTCCTTTTACTCTCAGCTACATCGATGAACCTAACACAACATCTGCAATTACGTATCAACTTCAAGGAAGAATATATGCCGGTGTAAATAACTCGTGGAGAATAAATAATGGGAATGGAGGAACATCAGCAGCTGCGATGGAAGTAATGGAGATCAAACAATGACCAGTACCTTATATGTTGATAGTCTCATCGAAAAGACAAGCGGTAATGGTGTGCATATTCCTGGGCATGTTATGCAAGTTGTGCAGAGTACAGGAACTAACGGATCTATTTTTACAAGTAGCAATGCATATGTAGCTACTCCATACACAGGTGCTATTACGCCTAAGTTTGCAACAAGTAAAATATTAGTAACAATTAGTTTTAGTGTACTTTTACGAGCAACTGGAAGTGATAATTCAGCGGCCTTAGGGTTTTCACTTAAAAGAGGAAGTACAAGGGTAACAACTGCTACTTCAAATAACCATGAGATGTTTATTAGTGGCAGTGGCATATTATCTGGATCTAGACAAAATTATGTATATTTGGATTCCCCAAGCACCGCTTCTTCTACTACATATGCACTAGAAGCATGGCCAAGATACTCCGGTCAAACTACGGAATTTGACAGTCGCAGTAGTACATGGAGTGTCACACTACAGGAGATCGCACAATGACCAGTATAATTAAAGTCGATCAGATACAGACTGCGGCAGGTGCTACGCCAACGGCAAATAGTCTAGGATTAAATACTACAGGATCAGTTTTAGGAGTTGCTCAGTCAATAATCGCATCAAAATTAAATATTAATAATAGTTCTGCTAAATGGGGTGAAGTTTCACTTGTAGCAACTGGAACAGGCAGTAAATTTCTAGTAGAAGTTATTATTGGGGTGGGAAAGTTCTACCATGGTGGAAACTTAGATAGAGATCTGGCTTTGGGATGTGGTTGGAAAGCTGGATCTGTGAGTTCATCAGCCGGAGATTATAACCCGCTTGGCAGGGCATTCTCTAGACAATGGGTAGCAGGACTCAGTAATGGTACATGGTATGCTGAAGATGCAATGCAGAATCCATCAAGCGCAGGTCATATTCGTTACGAGGTTAGAAATTTTCAATTTAAACGTTTATTTGATACAACCGTTGCCGCTGGAACTACCGTGAATGTTTCACAGTGGGTTAGCTCGGATGGTAGTTATAATTTTGGTGGCTCAGATGGGCCTGGATATTCAGACACTGGCTTAGAACAAAGTATTACACTTACAGAAATCGCAGGATAAAACAAGGAAAATAAAATGACAACAATCGCAACAGCACTAACAGAGTTGGGGATTACGGAGTGGGTACTGCGTGGTGAACCAACAAGCAAATCAGAATTCATGGATATGTTTGCCAAAGTTATTGGTGCAGATGCTAATGGCTCTGCAATCGAACGTAACGATGAAGGACATTGGGGCACGACATGGGAAGCAATTGTAGCTAAACGTGACGAACTCATCGCCGCTGAACCCATGAAGGCACTCAGGGCAGAACGTGATCGTTTGATCGCAGCTACTGATTGGTGGGCAAGTTCAGATCGTACTATGACTACAGCTCAAAGAGCATATCGTCAAGCTTTACGGGATATCACAAATTCCGCAACTTCTTTAGACGATGTTACGTGGCCAACTAAACCATAGTTATAAATAGTACAAAGTATACATAGCGGGAACCTAAAATGGCTTCGAAGGCAAGAGATCTATCAAATTTCATATCAGTTGCAACTATTGATGCAAGTGAAATTGCATCTAATGCTATAACAGCAGATAAGATTGCAGATGTAGCTGTTACACACGCTAAGCTGCACACTGATATGAACTTATCAGGTAAGACATTAACCTTCGCAACTAATCAGATTTCTGGTAATTCTATTGACGGTGGAGTTATTAGTAACTTTGCATCAACTGGTATTGATGATAACTCGTCGGCTACTGCTGTTACTATTTTAAGTGATGGTAAAGTTGGTATTGGTATAACTAGTCCCATAAGACAGTTGCATTTAGCATCATCAGTGCCATCAATACGTTTAGAAGATACAGATGTATCAGGTGCATATAATGATATAGTACTTCTTTCAACCGGCGAACTAAGCATTAGAGTAGATCATGGAAACGTACAATCAAACTCTTCTCTATCTTTTCTTATTGATGCCGACGAAAAGATGCGCATCGATTCGTCAGGTAGGGTTGGTATTGGGACTAGTTCGCCAAACAGTGCTTTGGAAACAGTAGGTGGAGATGGAATAACTATATCTAATTCAGGCGATACTTTTTTACAATTAAAGACTACAGGCTCAACAGCTACTAACTATATTGAGTTTAAAGATTCAGGTGGTTCTTCTGGTAATATTTCATATAACCATACAAACAACTATTTAGCTACAAAAGTTAATGGCGCAGAACGTATGCGCATCGACTCATCGGGCAACGTTGGTATTGCAACAAGTTCTCCGACTGAGTTATTAAGTGTAGGTAATACAAGTACACAGTACACACGGATGCAGTTTTATGCGGCAACTAATGGTGCTAGCACTATTCACTTTGGGGATGGTACATCTGGTGCAGATAACTATCGAGGTTATTTAAACTATGCACACGATTCAAATAGTATGCAATTTGCTACCAATGGCGCAGAACGTATGCGTATTACGAATGATGGCAGAGGAACTTCAGACTTTACAATCAGGGCGTGGATTAACTTTAACGGTACTGGCACAATAGCAATTAGAGATAGTCATAACGTAAGCTCTATTGTAGATGGTGCTACAGGCGACTATGTTGTTAATTTTGCAAACAATATGCCAAGCACTGGGTATGCTACTGGACTTGGCGTCGGTGGTGCAGCTGTACTTATTTCAAGTGGTAGAGATGGTATGAATTTTAACACACTACAGTCGTATAGAATCGGTGTACGAGGGGGTAATTCTCAAGCGTGGACTGATACCGAATTAATAACTGCTATGTGGTGTGGCGGATAATAGGAGATTAAGATGAGATTAATTTATGACAACGGTGGAGTAGCATCAATTTTGATTCCAACTTCTGAGTTTTTAAATAGTTTAGATGGTACACTTGAAGAGAAACTAATACATATAGCTAATAAAGATTTACCTACTGGTACTGGATATGAAATTATTGATGACTCTGTAGACTTATCTGATAGAACATTTAGAGATGCTTGGGAATATGTAGCTGGTGCTAGTGAACGGACTTCAGCAGACTTAACAGAAGAAGAATTAGCTTCATATAATATGACGGAGAACCTTTAATGCCAGTGCAAATCAACATGACTAAAGCTAAAGTTATCACTAAGGACAGACTTAGAGCTGACAGAACACCTCTGCTTGCAGCGCAAGACATTCTCTTTATGCAAGCACAGGAAGCTAGTTTAGATACTACATCTATTGTTACTGAAAAAAACCGGTTAAGAGATATAACTAATCAAGTAGATGCTATGACAACTACAACTGAGTTGAAAGCAGCTACAGTAACACCTTAGAAGAATAAAAATAACTTATATAAATAATTAAAACAAACATCGAGGGAAAGTGAACTCATGTCGAATACAAATCATGACTTTATAGTCAAGAACGGATTAGTAGTAGGTTCAGCGATTACCTCTACCGGAACTCTTACGCAGGCGGGACAAACGTTCCCAGCGTCAGATGGATCAGCTAATCAATATCTAAAAACAAATGGTAGTGGTGCTCTTAGTTGGGGCACTGTTAATACATCATTCAATATCACTGATGGTACAACTACTGATGCAGTAGGATTAACCGAAACAGTAACATTTACTGGCGGTACAAATATCAGCCTGGCAGTAACAGATAACACTGTTACGATCACAAACGATGTTACCGATACAGATGATATTACCGAAGGATCTTCAAATTTATTCTATACTGATACACGAGCTGTTGATGCCGTAGAAGGTCATGCACATCTTACAATTGATGGTGGTACACTTTATGTTGATACCGCTAATAACTATGTAGGTATTGGTGACACATCTCCTTCAGGTAAGCTAGACGTTGCTGGTAATATAATGATCAATGGATCAGAAGTAATTGATGCTTCTGGTAATATCGTTGGATCTGTATCTGACTCTGCTATGACAGTCGGTGGTTCACTTGCCGGTGTCTTATCAAATCTTAAAGTACAATATGGTACTTCATATTCTGGAACACCTATTCAAGGTTCGTTCTTCTTTGATTCATTAAATCAAAAACTAAAAGTCTATACCGGATCTGCATTTATTGATGCTGTACCTGCTGGCTCAGGCGGCGGTGGAGGTGGTGGTGCAACAGATGCAAATACCACTTTCCGTAACTATTCATATACACTCACAGGTACAACAAGTGCTGTAAGCGGAGTTGATGATAATGAATTAACAGCTGGTGCATTCATCATCGGTCATAAGTATACAATTACAGCTACTGGTAATACAAACTTTGTAACTATCGGTGCTGCTAATAGTAACGTCAATACAGTATTCACTGCCACGGGCGTGGGTACGGGCACGGGTACGGCCAAGCAAACATTATTCTATGATACTACATCTTCTGCTACACGAGTAGTTGCATATGTAAACGGTATTAAACAAGTGTATGGATCAGGACGTGACTTTGTTGCGACAACTGGTACATCGGTTGCATTTACATATAACCTAGGTTCTGGTGATACAGTTGACCTTCAGGTATATGAGCTACTGACTAATGCTGCATATTATCTAAAATCAGAAACATTAGCTACTACAGCTGTTAATAGTAACATCGCTACTGCCGTTGCAGATTATCTACCACTTGCTGGTGGTACATTAACAGGCAACTTAACAGTTCAGACATTGGTTGGTATCAATAAAGCTGTTAATTCGTCAGTAGGTTTAAGTGTTGGCTCAGATGCCGCGGCTGCAACTTCTTATGGATTAGAAGTCACTAATAATTCTTCAAATACAAGATTTTTAGTAGATGGTTTAGGCTCACAAAGATTTTATGGAAGTGATAACTCCGAAACTGCCAGGTTTACAGATGGCAAACTTGGTATTGGTATAGCTAGTCCAGGAGCAAAACTATCAGTAAGTGGACCTGCCGCACTGGTTAACTTAGGTGGCGGTAGCACAGGTTCATCAGCATTGTATGTAAACAGTACAAGTGGCCACACTGGTGAATTGATTCAAGTATTGAGAAATAGTGCTACAAAAATGCATATGGCCAATGATGGTAAACTTGGACTTGGAACTTCGAGTCCACAACAAATATTACATGTGTATAATGCTTCTTCTGGCGTAGCTGCTAGGATTGAAGGACCTAATGCTTATAATTCAGAAAGTGGATTAGAGTTTTCTTTAGGAAGAGCAAGAATATCTGGTGTAATAAATGGTTCAGGCGGCACTCCTGGTGCGGCTTTAAAGTTTATGACTATGCCTAATGGTGGTTCAATTACATCCCGTATGCTTATCGACTCAAACGGCAACGTTGGTATCGGAACAGATAATCCAGGGTATCCACTTCAAGTAAATGGTGATGTTGATATTTTGAATGTTAAAGGAAGTTCAGGAAACGCATTTGTAAGATTTACAGATAGCGATGCAAGTGCTGACTTTAGTATAGGTGCAGATGACGGCAGTGGGGCGGGCCCTGGTGCGTTTATACTATATGATAGATCTAACTCGGCATATAGATTGATGGTTGATAGTAGTGGTAAAGTTCTAGTAGGAACAACTTCAAATAGCTATAATCGTGGAAAATTCACTGTATTCGGGACTCCTGGTAATCCAGCAACTACAGGTACTAACGTAGATAATGTTGCTATTAGAGTAGCTACCACTACAGGTAATAGTCAGTCGTTTGATATAGGTATGTATAATAGTGGTGATTATGGTGCTTGGTTGCAGGCTAGTAATAGTGGTAGTCTTAATAATCATTCTCCTATAATATTAAATCCAAACGGTGGTAATATTGGAATCGGCACATCGGCGCCACTTACTACCCTTATGCTTGAGAGTACAGGTGGAAACCTTACTAGCGGCAATGCTATTAAGTCTTCGACTATGAAAGGGTTAACCTTAAATGCTCAAGAAGGCAACGCTCATACTAACTCGCTTGGTGTTTGGTTTGGTTCGAATGGATCTCATTGGTCAGGAATAGCAGGTGGAAGAAGCGATACAAGCACTTGGGGTACAGACTTACGTTTTTACACCCATGAAGATAATGCAGCAGACTTAACATACTCTAGAGAGCGTATGGTTATAACCGAAGCCGGCAATGTCGGTATCGGTGTACAGGTTCCAACCGCTGCGTTAGATGTAAGAGGCGTTTTTAATTCAGAGGACAACGTTTCTAGTACTGTTACTGGCGCTAGTAGTACAGTACACAATCTTACAAATAGATCTAGAATTAGTGGAAAAATAAATATACCTATCGAAGTTTACTTTGCAAATGGTACAAGTAATTTATGTATTAGACTATATTTCTCAGGCAGCAGTCTATGGTTTGGCGGAGAAGTACTTATGGGAGCTACATACAGTAATGCAGGAGCGCAAGGATTTCGACGTTATAGTTTTGGCCATAATCAAAACGGCTCAAACAACTATGGGAGTTATCTATCCAACACAGAAAATATGGGTGTTACTAGTAGTCATTTTTCATTCGACAGTCATGGCTGGGATAGCAGTGAAAACGCTCATTACTTTGAGTTCAGACATCTCGCCTCATCAGGCAATTCATTGTGGATTCAATTTGAAGGTCATAGTAGTGCGCCAAGCACTGCATTCTCTGGAAATTGGTATTATAAGCACAAAACATTCTAGGAAAATATTATGTACAAATTTACTTACAAAAACGAAGAATATTATTTTAATCCAGAGAATCCTGAGCCTAGTATGAATCTTGAGACTCATGAGATGGAATACGGGGATAAACTCCGGAATGTATTAGGTATGACAGATGCAGAAGCACAACAATGCCATGCCACGGGTTTATTAAACGAGCTCAGAGGGGAGCGTGATCTAAGGTTAGCTAACTGCGATTGGGCTGGATCATATGATGTTCCAGATTCTATTAAAGCTGTTTATGCGCCGTATCGACAAACACTAAGAGACATTACAAGCACATACACATCTTTAGAAGATGTTGTATGGCCAGAGAAACCGGAGTAAACAATGGCAACTAGAGCATCAAGATTAGCCCTCGCGGGTAGTAATATCTCAGCAACAGGCGAGGTAGACGCGGATCTGCTTGATAACACAGATTCTACTGCATTCCTGTCGTTGAATGGTAGCGGGTTTCTTGGTATTGGTACAGCGAGTCCAGCGGCTTTGTTACACATTAATGGTAGTGGTGATGCGGTAAGAGTTACATCAACAAATACTGGTTCAGGTGGAGCTCAAGTAGATTTATTACAATATACTACATCTCCTGCAGATAACGATATTCATGGAATGATTAACTTTGGTGGATATACTTCAGGCACTAGTTCAGCTTATGGTTCATCAATTAGAAGTGTTTGGTCCGATGTAAGTGCAAAAGAAGGACAACTAGAATTTTTTACACGAGATGATGCTGAGTTTGCTGCCAGAATGACTATTAATAAAGATGGTAATGTTGGTATTGGGGATAATAGCCCTGCTGAGAAATTTACCATCAAAGGCGATGGCGCTAGAATGACAATTAGCTCTAACGACTATGAAGTTGCTATGCTAGGTCGAAGAGGAAGCAGTGCTCCTAGCTGGGATAGAGGATATCTCAGAATGAAATATGATGGTACAAATACTATTGTATTAGATACTGGTGGTGTCAGCTATTTTAACGGCGGCAACGTTGGTATTGGGACGAGTTCTCCTAGTCAAATATTTGAAGTTCAAAAAGCAGCTGGAGATAAATTAGTTTATGGAAGTAATCCCAGACTTTTATTGGATACTCCTACAGGCATTAATGGTTTAAGGGTGTTAGGA
>Ga0115008_10004918_pt1 | contig 11102 bp, 15 predicted proteins | sample FraStrMetagenome_FD_87164 | JGI IMG/M metagenome (GOLD analysis project Ga0115008, IMG submission 87164) | Marine eukaryotic phytoplankton communities from Arctic Ocean - Fram Strait ARC3M Metagenome | ecosystem: Environmental > Aquatic > Marine > Oceanic | place: Fram Strait | collected...
AACTTTACACCAGATCCAGATATTACTCCAGAAGCATTAGAAACAATGCGTGTAGAAGTAATGGACCGTATTATTACGGCACGTATTGGTTTGCTATTGCGTCATCCTTTCTTTGGTAATATGGCTACACGTTTAAAGATTGTTGCTGCCGATGATTGGTTACCTACTGCGGCTGTAGACGGGCGTAACTTATATTATAATACACAATTCTTTAATGCAATGAATAACAAAGAAATTGAGTTCGTTGTTGCACACGAAATTTTGCATATGGTATTTGATCACATAGGTCGTAGAGAAGACCGAGACCCTATGATCTATAATATTAGCGCAGACTACATTGTAAACAATACACTTGTACGTGATCGTATTGGTGTTATTCCTAGCATTGTAAGTTGTTATCAAGACTTTAAATACGAAGGCTGGACTAGCGAAGAAGTATACGATGACGTATACGAGCAAGCTAAAAAGAATGGCGAAGAATACTTGAAGCAACTTGGTGAAATGCTAGACGAACACCTCGACATGGACGGTGACGAAGGTAGTTCAGACGGTGACATAGGCGAAGACGGCAACGGTAACGCTACAAGCAAATCTAAGCCTACGTATTCTAAAGAAGAAGAAAAGCAGATCAAAGATGAGATCAAAGAGAATATGATCTCAGCGGCGCAGAGTGCAGGGGCAGGTAATGTTCCAGGTGCAGTACAGCGTATTATTAAAGAACTTACAGAACCTAAGATGAACTGGCGTGAGATTATTCGTCAGTCAGTACAAAGCACAATTAGAAGCGACTATACTTTTAGTCGTCCTTCACGCAAAGGACAAATGAGCGGTGCTATATTACCTAGCATGGACTTTGAAGATACAATTGATATTGCTGTATGCATTGACATGTCAGGTTCAATTGGAGAAGTGCAAGGCAAAGACTTCCTAGGCGAAGTCAAAGGCATCATGGAAGAGTTTCCAGACTACAATATTAAGGTATGGTGCTTTGACACTCGGGTATATAACGAAGAAGACTTCGAAGCAAATGACGGTAAAGACTTGTTAGACTACGAACTAATGGGTGGCGGCGGCACTGACTTTATGGCTAACTGGACATACATGAAAGAACAAGAGTATGTTCCTAAGAAACTTATTATGTTTACAGATGGATATGCTTGGGATAGCTGGGGCGATCCGGACTACTGTGACACAGTATTTGTTATTCACAGCAACCGTGATAAGAATTTAGAAGGACCGTTTGGTACATCAGTACACTACGATGCGGCTGCATGATAAAAAATAAAAAAATAAATCCATTAAATATATTCGAAGTGAGGAAAGTTAAATCAGCTTTGCCTCACTTTGAATATGTTAACTTGCCTATGACATATAATTTAGAAGATAGTTTAGTTAAATGGATTACCCAGAATTTAAAAAATAGATTTTATACGGGTAAAAATGTAAGCCTAGACACTGATAATAAATTAACACAAGTTTTAACTGTTGGATTCGAAGAAACTAAAGACATGAGTTATTTCATGTTAGCGTGTCCACATTTAAAGTACAAATAAATAAACTGCGCATATATAATATAACAAGGAGATAATTATGAGCGAAGATACAACCGTTGAAGCACAAGTTGCAGAAACACCCGAAACTAGTGAAGCACAAGGTCCTGATCTAACTGTACAAGATCTGCAAGCACTAAAAAGCATCATCGATGTTGCAAGTCAACGTGGCGCTTTTAAACCTAATGAAATGATGACTGTAGGTCAAACTTATAGTAAATTAGAAACATTCTTAAACGCTGTATCACAACAGCAACCTGCACAAGGAGCATAATATGTTAAAGCATGTAGGCCGTATGGCAAATAATAAACGTAGAATAATCGTTGCATACAAAGTATTGCCTGGTGATCCAGATAACTGTGTAGTTGTAACAACTGAAAATTTAGAAGCTGGAGATCACGATGCATTAATTCAATTAGTTGAATCTCCCGCAGGACAAGAAGCAGACGATCTAGCAACTGTTATGATGCGTACACAACTATCAGATGGTAGTAATATGCTTGCACGTTTTCATACGACTGGCAAGATGATTAAAGTACCCACTAAAACAATTGAAATGATTCCAAATCAAAATACAACAATTATGCTTAATGATTTAAATGAAGCAATTGCGGCACAAAAAGGCGTAACAGTTGCTGACTTAGCAGTTGCGGGTCCAGACGGTAAAAAAGTTCAGCCTACTGCTGAAAAATCTGAACCAGCAATGACTGCTAGTGAAATGGCTGCGGCGGCTCCTGGTGTTGCGCCTGTTGCAAATGATGGCGTTATAACTGACGAAGTACTTGCTAAGAAGTTCCGCAGTGATGCAGATCGCTTGAGCAAGGAAGCAGCAGAATTGCGCAGACAAGCTGAAGAATTAGTTCCGACAAAAAAGAAAGCAGTATCTAAGAAGACTGCTGCAAGTGCCTAAAAATAAACTACCACCCGAAGTAGTGTCGCAATGGCCAGAAATATTCAATGATATTGAAATTAAAGCTGTGCCTATTGAGTATATCCATAGCGTCCATGTTCATTTTCATGATGGCAAAATATGGCAGATTGATATCGACAAACAACAATCTTCTAATAAAGATGCAATTGATCAAATTGAATCAAGTTTAGAAACGTTTCTAGAGCAATACGATCAAGAAATATCACATGTTGACTTTCGTTTGAATACTTCTAAAGTTGTTGAAGATATCAAGAAAAGAACAAAAAGTTTTATGAAGAAGCGGAAATAGATTGTTAGTATTCTTTAAAAATGTATAAATACTAATAATAGATATTCCAGGAGTATAAACAATGGCATTACGTCTAAGACGCGGCACAGATGCAGAACGCTTGCTAATAACACCCGTAGAAGGTGAACTAATCTACACTACAGATACCAAACTGCTATACGCAGGTGACGGTAGTACTGCTGGCGGAACGTTAGTTACTGGTTCAGGTGGTGGTGGCTCCACAACATTAGATGCACTTACTGATACTGATTTAACAGGTGCATCAGACAATGATGTATTGACATATAATAGTGGTACTAGCAAGTGGGAATCAGCAGCAGTTCCAGGTGTTGGTTCAATTGGTCTAAATGATTTAAGTGATGTGTTTATGCCATCTACTCCATCTAGAAACGAAGTTCTTAGATTTGACGGCGCAAACTTTACTGCGTACCCTATATCTAGAATTTTTAATGAACAGCAAAATTATAAAATTAATATCGTGGGTGATGACAGCACTATTATCATTAATACTGACACTAACAATGTTACTGGTAACTTTTTTGGTAATGTAACAGGTGATACAGCAGGTACGCACACTGGCGAAGTTGTTGGTGACGTGACAGGTAATACTACTGGATTACACACAGGTCCGATGGACGGTGACGTGACAGGTAGTGTGTTTGGCGACGATTCAACAGTACTTGTAGATGGTATTAATAATACAGTTGTTGGTAACATAAACAATGCACTAGTTTTAACAGAACAGGTAACAGTAAATTCTTCATCAGCTAGCGGTACTGTAATATCAAGCAATGCGGTAACTGCTGGCGGTAACGGTCCAAATCTTGACTTTTTTGGTTCGCGGGTTTCGTTAGATTCTCCAATTGTGCTAGAGCCGGGTGATTCTGTAATTGACATTGCTGTTAACGGTTGGGACGGTGCTGCTCAGACTACAGCAGCGGTTATTAAAATGGGACCTGATAAATATACCGGTTCCATTGCTTCTGGAGTTATGCCAGGACGAATAGTATTCCTTACTTATGATGAAAGTGGCGCTACTGGCATAAACAATGCACTGGTGTTTAACCGTTTTGGTAATTTAGGTATTGGTACTGATGCTCCGGCTGAGAAGTTAGATGTACAAGGTAATATTGTAGCATCTGGAACAATTCAACCTGGCGTATATGCAGATGCTACTGCACGTGATACTGCACTTACTGCACCAACTGCTGGACAAATGGTATACATTACTGATATTGCAAAGTTTCAAGGCAATACAGATGGTACTATAACTGGCTGGGCCAACTTAAACTAATATAATTTTATCATTTTTTAAAGGATCACCGATTTCCATACCCGGCTTTCGGTGATTTTCTTTAACCCATTGTAGTAAAACATTCTCTGAACTAATAATTTTTTCAATTAATTGATCTTTTTCCAGTTCAGTAATTTCATATTCAGTTTCTATAACTTTAATTTTAGCATCTTTGTGAAACACTGCTGGGTCAAACATACTAAGAAATTCTAATCTATCCTGTTTAGTTTCATATATTTGGTATATTTCTACACTATCAGAGTTTACAACTTTAGCTCTAATTATTAACTTTCCACTATCTCGCATATACTTATATGCACTGTTATAGGGTTGCCAAAAGTTAGAATCTAACTCTGATAAAGAAGTAAGGCGTTTATCTGGATTAGTAATATAATCATTATAAAAACCTAGGTTAACTGTTTTTGATATACTTACCCAGTAATTTTTTGCCACGGTTGACATATTGTCTTCCTCCATAGAAGTCGATCTTCTGTATAGTCAGTAGACCCTATATAATGTAAACTAACCCAATTATCCATTAATACAAAATCTTTTTCTTGCCAATGATGACTTGTCATATGATTATTGTTGATCATATCTTGAAACCATGAAGCAATTTCTTCATGACTAATTAATTCTCTAGTATCTTTTTGAATTGCCATTGTATAACTAAGATGTGGGAAACGAAGTCCTTCATCAGCACAAAGTCCAAATACATCAGTAGACAACGCCATTGCACCCCAATTAAAACTTTCTTTGCCTGTAACAGGATGCTTTTTAACAAAGCTAGTCCAATAAGGCTGACATCCGTTTTTATAGTCTTGCACTAAGACTTTTAAACTTCTAAAATATTCCTTAGTAGCCAAATCTTGTGATTCAAACCAATTTGTTATATGTAAATAATATCCAATGTCATTTGAGTGAGAAATAGTTTCTGCCCAAAATGCCCGTAAAGGAAATTTGTATTCACTGTGCCACGGATTATCGGCATGCCACGGAAGACTGTGCCCGTTGAATCGAGTTTTATTGGACCAATTTACAATATTATCTTCATCAAATCCTTCAGTATGAAGTGTGTGGAGTTCTTTAGTCCACGGAGTGCCTAACGATCTGCAACAAATATTAAATTCTTCTCGCGACATATTAATATTAGGTCGTGCATAAAATCCTAACTCTCGAGCTTCTTCGAGTATTTGATTTGGGCTATCCATGCTTCTTCTCATGTGTTCTCATTGCCCTCTGTTGCCAAGGTACAGTAAAATCCCACATATTAGTAACTTCATCAGTTTCATATGCTTCGATTAGTTTATGCCATGGTACAATTAGTAAATGTGATTTTAGAATCATACGTTCTTCATCTGTATCATTTATAATACCGTGATAGCGGTTTACATTTAAGAAGTTAGGATTAAAATATTCATGTGTTTCTAACTTCTTACCTACCTTATGATGACCGTCTTCTTGTTCTAAATGCTCATAAAAATTAATTTCAGTTTTGCCACGCAAGGGTGTATTAAAAGCACTAAGTGCTCTAAAGTAATTTGCAGTATGCGGAATTAAATCACCTCCAGGTGGCATCCAAATAAATGTAAAACGCATACAATGTTTTATTTCATCCCAATTAAGTGTAACGCCGCTGCTATTGCCAATATTTACTACACGCTGATATATTTCATTCCATAAAGGAATATTACAATCATAACATACATTATAGATCTTTTGTTTAGTGCTATCTACTCCTACTGTACCGTGATCTCCTAATTTATCTTTGACCTTTTGATCAAAGAAATTATTTAATTCGTCTTTATCTGCACTAAAGCCTTGATAGCCTTTTGTTTCTGCAAATCTGTCTTCAAAAATATATCTAAAATCATTCATTAAAACTTCCTTCATAATCAAAACTTATTCTATAAAGAAATCGATCTCCTTCGACTTCATTTCTTTTGTGTATACTATGGAACTGGTCCATAAAGATAAAGTCGCCTGTGCGCCAATTATTGTGATGGTAGATATACTTCTCTTGAAATACATGATCAAGTAAGTATTGTTTTAGCCATTCTTGATCTAAATCTTTACCACTACGTCTCCACATTTCTCTAATGTAATGAAATGTAAAATATAGCCCTTTACCATTATCGTATGGATGATTGTATACTAATGGCTTTGTAACACCGTCGGGATATATACGCTTATTCTCAAACATAATGAGCTCTTTGTCGCCTTCTTCTAGTTTATAAAACGTATTGTTCTTAAACTGGAATGTACAGTCTACATCATCGACTATTTCTTTTATATCTTGCGGTAGTTCATTATATGCTCGACGTGTATCACAGAAACTAGTGACACTGTTTTTACCAGGCTTAATACAGTATAATGCTACACAACTTTCATTGCCACTTGGTCGTCCGTTACCGTTACTGTGCCAATCAAGTTCTTTATCTGCAAAGATACCAATCTTCTCTCCGTCTTTACGTTCATTAGTAACACGAAATAATCCCGAGTACTCAGGATGCATAAAAAACTGTTTAGGCTTTAATACAGTACCAATAGTTTCGCATATGTGTAAAATTCTACGCTCGTCTAAATTTTGATTTCGAACTACTACTATATTGTCTCTTACAATATTTCTACCAAACTGTTTAATTTCTTCATCTGATGCAGTAGCAAAGTTTATATTAGTCTCAACATGTACACTCAATTTTTCTCTCCTACTAATATCTTATTAGGTGTATTTCGTTTGTTGTCAACATAGTCTCTCCATAATGTTGCATTTTCTAATTCTATATTTAATTGTTCTTTAGACACTTTTCCTATTTCAAAATGACCTTCAGTGTCCCAAACATCAGCAACAAAATGCCATCTATCTGCACTACCTTGATTTTTTACATAATGATAAGGATGCACATATGCTAAGTAGCTATTACCCTCTTCTAATATATAATCAATATCACCGTGTACAAAGTTTGTTCCTTCAGTATGTATAGGAATATGAAATCTATAAAAATTACCATCAGTATGGCGATTAATAATTCCATTTGGAGGTAGGTATGAAAGTCTGCATCGTCTAGGATTCATATTCTTTTCATGTAAAAATTCGATTATTTCTTTAAAGTATCCTGTACATGCCGTAGTAGGAATATTATAATCTAACATATGATATACTTTATTTTCTCTTGCAAAATCTAAATCAAAATATACTCTAGGATCGTTGCTAGAAAAGTCTTGATGAGGATACTTAGGATATTGTATACCAACATTAAATCCAAATCCGCTTTGTAAAGAACCATCTTGCGAAGTTAGAGAGATACCATGCAACCCTCCGATTCTTCTTTGATTAATCTCATTAATGTTAAGCAGGATTTGTAATTCAGTTTGCATCTTTTTAGTATCAAACTGCCAGTTATTTTTTACAACATAGTTCATACCATTAAACTTTCTTTGTTTGGTAAGTTTTCGTAGTCTATGCCAAATAATAAAACAACACGAATGCTGTCTGTTGGATTGATTACTCTGTGTAACCACCCTGTATTAACAAAATATGCTTCGCCTAGTTGCATATCTAAACTAACTTCTTCTGTTTTTGTTTTCCACTGAAACAAACTTCCTGTTGTTTGTGCCGGTATTTGCACACGGCACAGTACACTTGTATCAGTGTCTATGTGATAGTTTAACTCGTTACCGCCATGCATAACGCTTATACGGGCTCTGTAGGGCTTTACAAACGCCGTTGTAAGATAGTTTTCTATAGCAGTAGTGCTTATGTCATTCCGCCAATACATATAATTTGTTTCGTCAATTGTATTTTCTGATGTACATTCCTGAAGTATTATTTGCTTATATGTTTCGCTTGATGTAAATACGTTCTTTACATCACAATGTTGCGAAAGCTGGTAGTTATCACCACCTAGATCGTTACCTGTATAGTTAGCTGCAATCTGCAATATTTCATCAATTACTGCTTGTGGTACATTACTAGCAACAGAACCATGAGTTAGCATTTCATGTCGACGTGGTCCTGTTCCCTTTACTCTGCTTCTACGAGAGTTTTTTATTAAACATGTTTCAGTCATTTGTTTTCCTATTTTTTAAGGGCAGGATCTAACCATTCATCCTTAATAGTTGGTCTGCTTACTGTCATCTTAAATGGCGATTTCTCAATTAAACTTGTATAAAGTTTATTTTCTTCGCCGTGCCAGGGGGCACCAATACACAGTGTTATTTTTTCTTCAACACTAGGATCTATGCTGTGAGGATGGCTGCCGTCGAGTATGTAGCTATCATAATAATTTGGAACATATACTTTATTAAGTTTATTATCTAAAAAGAATAATTTATCAACTGTTCCGGTTAGCACCACTCTATATTTGTCTTGCTTGGTGCCTACTTCTTTAAGTTTACTATCTAAGTGTATATTAAGCCCAGTGTTAGGAGCAGTTCTTAATATTGTTACTCTTCCCGGAGGATCCATAAAAGGAAAAATCTTTTCTTCGCATACTTGTTGAATAGTTTTACATTGTTCTCCTGCAAGAGTATATTTAAATTCGCCAGCTTTAGTATCAATTCCTGTAACCCTGCCGCCTAGTCTTCCGCCACCGTTATAGATAGCTATCATACTGCAACCGCGAAACTCATTATAATGATGCACAGTATTATCAAGTGCCAAAACTTCGTTTAACATTTGTTGTTTTTCGTTGTTAGTTATGCCCACACTGATAGCTGCAAAAGTAACCATTAATCAGTCCTAATCATTCTTATAAACCAAGCAGTGGGATCTAATTGCCACCAAGTCCAACCAATTCTATAGTCGCCGCTGCGTTTATGATGATTAGCATGCCATCCTTCGCCCGCTGTTAATATATTAGCTAGCCAAGTATTATTAGGCTTGGCGCCTTTGTGTCCTAGAACATTAAGCAATCCGTATCCATGAAACGCTAATACAACCGGTACTGCATAACCAAACACCATAAACAGCGGATCAATTAGTGTAAACACAACAATGATAGCAATATTAAGTTTAAAGTAGTTGGTATAAAACCATCTTAGTAATTTATCACTCAGTAAGCGTTTAATAAACTTACGTTTAATTTTAAAATTATAACCCCATGTGTTTACATAAACTGCAAACCATCCTTTGCGTGTATAGCTATGGGGATCATCTTCTGTATCACTATATGCATGATGTTGACGGTGTGTTCCTGCCCAAGTCATTGCAGGCCCGGCCCCACTAAATATCCCTAATACATTAACTGCGTAATCATACCAGCGGCCGGCAGTAAAAGTTTTATGACTGTAGTATCTGTGATAGCCGCCACTGATTGCTACAATGGCAATAACCTGCCACCATAAAAATCCTGCAAGAAACATCCACCAAGTTCCATAGAAAAATGCAGGTATGAGCATCAAATGACAAAATGTATGATTGATTAATAATTTAGTTGTGTTTTCCATAATATTTTCCTACATGTACTTTAAGTTGGATGTTACATAGTTAACTGTATTAGTATTTAATATTGCGTTAATTACTATCATATAATTAGGTTCAAAGCTACCATTAAACACATAATGAATCTTAGCAGTATCTACAAAATACATAGATCCTATTTCCCAATTTATTATTTGACCATCAACTACAAAATTAGAACATGGTGGATTGCAGTTCTTCAAAGGAATCAGTAATCTAAATGTATTAAAAACATCTCTTCTATAGTCTCTATGGGGAGGAAAAAACCCTCCAGGATCTAGTCTTAAAACGTGTGATCGACAAATGTCACCTTTTATAGGATCTAATATTTTCTTTAAACTTGGATATTCATATACTGGTGTCGAAATATCAAAGTCAGTTTCGTGTAGATCTTTTCCTGTTTCTCTGTTGTACTCAGGTAAACTATCTAAGTCTGGAACTCCGGTAACCCCGCCGTCAATACTAGTAATACTTAGGCCATATCGATTAACATCTTTCCTAGGATTGTATTTGACATACTCAAAGGTTTCTTCAGTCCAATTAATAAAGTCGTGAGTATTAGGCATCTCTAGATTAGTGGGCATTACAGTTCCATACGCAGTAAGAATATTGTATAATTCTAGTTTATTACTGTAGTCGTTTATCATTCATTATGTTCCATTCACTAATATTTATACCCGGAAGTTCTAAGTCTTTACCAAGATAAATAACGCTTTGCCAACAATTAGAACTATCTTCTCCGCAAGTTTTAACCATCTCAGGATGCAGTTGCCACTTTGCATTTATCTTTTTCATTAACCGTATTAGTGCATTCCTGCGTTTGAGGTCTTGCATAGATATAAAAATTGTATCAAAGTCTGTTAGGTAGGCAATCTGTGCCTCTAACAAATAAATTGCTGGTGTTTTTTCACTAGTATTATAATGCAAATGTGTTCGTCTATACTTGGGATTGTAATAGGTCCTAGTAAGCAGCCTATAACACTTAGGATAAAACTCTTGTATTGTTGCAAAGGCAATTAACTCAGTTTTATTAACTAGGAAGAACCATTCTTTAAATCTTGTTTTATAAATTTCAGGTAAACGAGAAAACCAGTCTTTATTTCGGATGTCACCAGAGAAATTTTGATTACGAAACTCCTCTAGACATTTGAGAAAATTAGTTTCACCAAATTCTGCTAAAGTTAGTACTTTCATTAGTTAAGGCACAATGCTGTATTCATACTGTACTTATCTAACCAAGAACACGTATACAATAAGTAGTGGTTTATAAATATTACATAATGATCAATATTGTAGTTACAAGCAAACCAGTAGACGGGTTATTATATTACAGCTATGAATACTGTGATATGCTAAACAATGCTGGTTACCCTGCACGAGTTGTTATTATTTGTCACAGAAAATATAATCAGCGTGACTATGTAAATTCTATCACACGTAAATACATTCATTGTAATCGTGTTTGGTTTCCAGATACATATGTGCCGTCTGACGATGATGTTACACTTATTATGGGCAGAAGTATGATGACACTAAGCTGGCAAAGTTTTAATGATTATACCCTAGTGCAACAACT
>Ga0115008_10004921_pt1 | contig 11101 bp, 12 predicted proteins | sample FraStrMetagenome_FD_87164 | JGI IMG/M metagenome (GOLD analysis project Ga0115008, IMG submission 87164) | Marine eukaryotic phytoplankton communities from Arctic Ocean - Fram Strait ARC3M Metagenome | ecosystem: Environmental > Aquatic > Marine > Oceanic | place: Fram Strait | collected...
ATGGGAGATATGTGACTGATTTCCCTGACGATTTGTTGTGGGATCACAAGAATTGCGTAGTGATTCCTCATCTTGGTGCATCAACTGGAGAGGCCGAGGATGCAGCGGTAAGAAATATTAATTGTATTTTACGTGTCTTTCTTTAGTCGGTTTTTCACCTGTCAACTTCGACTGTTTCCTATCCTAGGCTGCGATGGCGGCAGAGACAGTAAGTAACTATTTGGAAACCGGTACCGTAAAGAATAGCGTCAACTTTCCGACTGTCGTCCCACCTGAACGCAGTTCAAATTCCATTCGTCTTGTAATTGTTACAAGCAATGAGCCGGGTATGCTTGCCAAGATCACGGAGACATGTGCCTCACATGGTCTGAACATCATTCAACAAGTGAATAATTCGCGAGGCTCTGTTGCATACAATGTAATTGACGTAGATTCGACAACAGAAAAAGTAAGCGAGTTCAAGACTTTGCAGAAAGAGCTAACAATGCTTGATGGTGTGCGAAACACTCGTGTCATTTTCAACGACGTTAACCCTGGTAAAGGTTTTGCACGTAATATTGACGGTGATTATTTTGCATAAAAGAATTGTCTAATTTTACTTAGGATGCCTATTTTCTGTAAAGGGGTGATTGCCATTTCCTTGCTTGTAAAAGTCGTCGTTAAAATGAAAACTTCTATCAATAAGTGTTCCCGTAAAGTCGATTTATACTGATTGACTGCGCTGCTTCGACATGTCTGAAGTCACAGCACCAACATAATTTTCTTCTTCTATTATTGGAGAGATATAAATCCTGTGTTCGGTAGCTTGGTGGAAAGGTTCTCAATCAATCTTTTAATTGGTGTAGTCATTACTCATGCTTCGTCATCCTACTAAGAGATGTGCCAAAAGTATATTATCGATGTGAAGTACACGGGGATTCCTTTTTTCTATTGTTCTCGCATAGCTCGTACATGGCAGTATTTGCCCCTTGAAATATTTAGACCACGATTTATTGTCCTTTCTGCCATCCCGTTAAATATTTTTCTATTTATCACCGTTACGTCAAAGTAACATTTATCTGTTTGATTTTTGCTTTATGCCTATTCCAGCAAGGGACAATGATTTCCGTATTGTGACATCGTCAGACCATCACGGGAAGTAATTTCCCTAATTTGAAATCAATAAACATTTAACTCATCGCCAACTCTTCCTAACTGACAACTGGCTCTTATTTTATTCTAAAGAATTCGTCGGGACAAGTGAGCACTGCATCCTCGATAATCACAATCGCAACTGCACTTAAAAGGGAATAGTTAGAGAGATAATGATGATTCTTGGTATGAAATTGGGTCCAAGTGGTAAAGATATTTTAGCCATGTACTTCGTACTTCGTATGCATTTTCACGACTTCTTTCTCGCGTCTCGCGTGAAGCCCCAACATACGAGTAGACTTCTACGCTCGTACAGATCAGAGTGCATGTTATGTGTTATGACTACACACAACACACAGATCACCTCATAACCCGTAGAAAAATAATAATAAATACAGTCACACACACACACCACCAGCCGAGAGTTGAGAGAGGTAGAACCAAGAAATAGGAGTCACTTTGTGTATCACAAAAATCACTCGTCAAACACACACCAATTAGAGCAGCCATGATGATCACTAACACCATACGACGATCTTCGTTAACTATGCGTCACAGGCTCTCAGCTCCTCCCGTGGCAACTGTTGCTCGAGGATATCATGAAAATATCGTTGAACACTACGAGAACCCCCAAAATGTCGGCTCTCTGGATAAGAACGATACTTCCGTTGGTACTGTAAGTCAGTCAAGGCTTCAACGTTGAAAAGTTGATGGCTTACTCATAAACTTAATGATTTATGAAATATTTTTCATTTCTATTTTGTGGTGTAGGGACTTGTTGGAGCTCCAGCATGTGGTGATGTAATGAAACTTCAGATTCAGGTAGGGGAGGACGGTAAAATTGTCGAAAGTAAATTTAAGACGTTTGGTTGCGGTAGTGCTATTGCCAGTAGCTCTGTGGCCACTGAGTGGGTGAAAGGAAAGACTGTGGATGAAGTTTTGTCGATTAAAAATACTGACATTGCTGCTCACTTAAAATTACCACCAGTTAAGCTTCACTGTAGTATGTTGGCTGAGGATGCCATCAAAGCGGCTGTTAAGGACTGGAAGGAAAAGAAGGAGTCAAAGGTGTCTGCATAATGTGTCGTACAATAGTTACATTAGTATAAAGAGCGGAATATTTAATTGTTCCTTTTACGTCTGTTCTCTTTAAATCGAAGTGGTTGGGATGGAACATGTTTATTGCGACGGATATTACTGGCCCAGTATTCTGTGAAAAATCAATAATTTTCTCCGTTTCATAATTGTTCACAAAATAATTTTTTACGAAGAAACTGTCGTCTTTTAATAATTTAAAATAGCTTACAACATCGTGCATTCGCTTAACCCTCACTTGTGGAAAAGGCAAGTTTACAAGTTTAATTTAGTCAGGGACAACTGTTCACTGTTCGAGGGTGGTTTATGAAATGAAATTGGGATTGAAATCCCGATCAACATGTGATTAGAGACACAAGCCTATCCTCAAGTTGAGATTATCATAGGGAAGTTAACGCGTTTCGCACACGAAGGATCACCTATTCTTTCCCGATGTAGCGGCATGTGAAAGGTAACGTTTTCAAGCCATGGACCATTGGATGTTTATCTTCGACATTGGGCACATACGTGTACGTGGAAAAAGCTTGACGAAGTACTTGAGTACCTCCAAATTTTTGCGTTGCAAAACTCTTATCATTACTAGCATTAAGTCAACTATTGTGTGCTCTACACAAGGACGTAAACGTTGCAATTTATCCTTCGAGGGCAGATGCTCCTGAAATAATCTCAATAAGTTCCGTTGTAATTCTGGCTTGACGGACACGGTTATACTTAAGAGTAAGCGATTCAATCATTTCTCCAGCGTTCTTCGAAGCGTTCTCCATTGCTGTCATACGAGAAGACTGTTCAGCGGCCGCTCCATCCATCCATGCTTCATAAATCTCTGAGGAAAGAAGGTATTCGCCAAGATCATTGAGAATTTCACTTTTTGTGCTTGGCTCAAACTCATAAGAAATGAGAGATTCTCCTTCACCCTCTGTAACGAAAGGGGTGACAACCTTGTATGCTTGATTGTATACAGCAGCGTTGACGAAAGAATTATAAACGATGCAAATAGCATCATAGTCGCCTGCCACAGACATAATCTCAGAAGCCAGAGTGGACGTGAGCGCATAAGTTCCAGGAGCCTCGACCTCAGTTGCACTAACTAAAATCTTATCACTAAACTGACGACGCATTTGGCTTTTTCCTTTGTCTCCAATAACAACAATATCCACAGTCTTTCCCTCCTCAGAAGTTTTCTTAACAATTTCCCTTACACTACGTGAAATAAAAGTGTTGATACCTCCACACAACCCCTTATCGGATGTCAATGGAACGACCAAAGTCTTCTGAGGCAACTCGGAAAAGTCAGCATCCTCAACCATCTTGGGCTCCCCCGTGATAGACTGTGCCCATAAATTGAAAGGCTTCGCAGTAGCAAGACGGTTTTCATCACCCTTGAGCTTAGCAGCGGAAACCATCTTCATGGAAGCTGTAATCTTCCTAATGTTCTTGGTAGACTGGATCTGGTTAAAAATCTGTTTTTCGGTTGCCATACCACGGCTCTGCACCATCCTACAGTAACCGTCCAAACAAAGTTAGCTAAGATACTTACACGTGTGGATCACAGCCAAGCATGCCATGGACTGCAATGAAGATCACCAGCCCATTATATACCACAATAATAACATCATGTATATAGAGTACTTACTGTGCAAGAGCACGGGAGGAGGCCCGTTGTGCTGCGATCCTCATAGTCGTCGCCATATTGAATCCTGCTCCGCCGAAGTAAACTCAATGCACACACGTGATGATGAAAAAGCCAATGATTTTTTTTTGGGGGGGGGGGTTGCGAGTTGCGGGTGGCGAGTTACGAGTGTGTAGAATGTATGCTCCTCTGCCTCCTATGTCATCCCTGCGTAAATGTTGCGTTCTTGTCGTAGCTAAACCGTTATTCTGACACGCTCTCGTCTTTTGCTTTCCCTCCCCATTTTCATAGAGCAACACTTTTCTTTACGAGACACAGGTCGCAGCATATTAGCGAAGCATCGACTACTTTCGCTTTGGCTTTAATGTACGGCTTGTGCATTACCTGCACCAGTACATTTCATTCCAGTATCTGTTCCATTTTAGCGTATTCCATAACCATGTATCGGCTTCGGTGTAAAGGCTATTTCGCAATATTCCAATTCATTTCCATATTTTTTGTTCCATACGTTTGCGGATTGGCAAATACAAGTCGAGGTTCAGTAACAGGTGTAACCTTGAAAATCGCATTCGATTCTTCGCGTACTGATGATCCGGATGGGTATGGAGGAGTTGCTGATGCATCTGCGATCAAATCGGAGCGCTTTACGTCACCGGAATCCCTTGATATGGTGCATCGCCTGCGTCGAATAAGTGATTGTGTGTTAGTTGGACGAGGAACTGTTGAAGCGGATGATTGTACCTTGACAGTGCGTAGGGTCCCCCTGTTAGAAGGTAGAGATTGTCAGCCGACGAGAGTAGTGTTAGATCCACGCCTTCGATTGTTCAAAGATGTAGAGAGGAAGTATCAAATGTTTCAAGATGGGCATAAAGTGATTGTTTATCACCATACGAAAGATGAATTGGCTCAATCATTCTCAGAAAAGGAAACTGTTAATTTGGTGAACGTAAGCGTAAATGATGAGCTTAGTAGTGACATGAGCATGGAAACACCTACTTTTGGTATTGATCCAACGTCGGTAATTAAAAGTCTTAGAGAAGAGTTTGGCATAAACCATGTGATGGTTGAAGGAGGTCCAGTGACAGCGATATCATTTCTTGAGAAAAGACTTGTCGACCGCGCAATTATTGTGAAAGCTCCTGTAGCTTTCGGAAAACCAGTTCCATCGAAAATGAGTAAAAGAATTATGGTGAATGCTGGTTTGGAATGTATTGGTCATTACAAAAATGTAGGTGGTGATGAAATTGAGTGCTGGGTTCGTTTTGGTGACAATTGGCCAAGTGAAGATGGTAAACTGACATCGTGGCCTTAACAGAAAAGTCCGCAATTAAGTGGTAATGCTCCATTTTGTTACTGATAAGTTGAGACATACACTCGGAAAAAGAAACGTTAAAGCAATAATGGTGCATCGTCGTTTCCGTTCATACTCGAATCTTGATTTTTGGAATATGAATTATATTTTCTGTTCGAACCTCATAATACATAGCATACTTAAGGTGGAAAGTAAGACGAGTGCTCGGACCGACACAATACACTGAGAAAGAAAATAATCTTGTACACGGACTGGTGATATCGTTCATCGTCTTGTTGCTGCTTAGAACTGTTGCTCTCTTTATTGTCGCCTTCTTCCTACATAAATGAAAGGAGCAACTATCTGAATACGTCTGGATCTTCGTCAATTACCCCTACGCACAACATCTGCATACGTCTGAATCTTCTTCAGTAGATTGGATTTGGGTATAAGTGATTCCTGAACCGCTAAATTAGATAAATTAGGTGATTCGTGATCATTCCATTTTCCAACAATATACTTTTGAGGATCCCTTTCCTATCCTCTTACAAAAAGTTATCGAGCACTTGCCTGTTCTGCACTCTTGCAAATAAAAGTCAACTATTGTGTAAGAAATGGTCTTTTGGATAAATTGTTCTATTTCTTTGATAAAACTGCTCCTCGCCTTAATTTCCTCTTGTTCCTGTGACTTCAAAAGATGGCTTCGTTATATTTTCCTTAACACAAAGAGGACATCTAGTTTTTAATCTTACAGCAGGATCGTCATTTTTATCAAGCTTCAGAGACATGCATCTTTGGCAAAGTAATATAGGTACGGCACATGTATAACACTTTTTCTTCCCTACATATCTATCCCATGTCTTGTCACAAGCGCAGCATTTTGCATCAGCGATTGAATCTATATCCTTTTTGTCTTTTTTACCCTTCTTCACCTTCCTCACGACGCCTAGTACCATCGTCACGAAACCAAAGTAAATTAAATTGAAGATGCACGTTACAAGAGGGGAAGAAGCTGCTTACCTCCATCACCATCTAAATTCGATACGCTAACTGCCTCACGTTTATCAAAAACGAAATTTTTCCCCCTCCAAAAGCCACCGTCTGGAAATTGTTTGAAATATTTTTCAATTCCACCCTTCAGTTGAAAAACTCCATTTACTTTGTCGCCAATTTTGCTCTGAAGATACGCAGAAGCTTTCTCACATCGCACACCTCCTGTACAATACTTTTAAGGGATGATCAGACCCGAAATTGGTTTTCAAGAACGGATTTGTTTTCGAGGTTCTCCTACTTACCATGAGCACTTGCTTCCCTTCAAGCTTATTTCTTGTCTCTTCTTTTGCTAGCCAATCAGGAAAGTCTGTACTTCGGCGCATCATTGGATCAACATATTCCGCTCCTTTGATATCATCTTTGGAGTTAGACTCTTGCCTATCAAATCTCCCAATCGCTGCTTCGTAGTGGTTTCTCACGTCAATTACAACTGTATTTGACTCCTTCAACTTTTCGTGATACCTAACTGGATCAAGATGTATCCCACCTTTCGATTCAATTGGTGCCTCGTTATCTTTAATTCCGTAATAAACTACGAGTAAAAACGAAAATTATGAGCTTCGAAAGGTAAATAGTACATGTGGTTTTCCTACACGTTCATACCTATTTCTTGTACAGGATAAACCTTTAAATCTTTGAAATGTCTATCATCCGAGAGACCGTCTATAAATTTAAAATCAGTCTCTTCAAAACCTCTTTCATCAAACCTTTTCAGATCTTCGGTAAGATATCTTACTCCATAACCAGCATCAAGAGAGGACACAGTTGCGTTGATTCCTTCCTTGGCCACGCGTATTCTCCCGCCAAGTTTTCGTTTCTTTCCAATATAAACCAATAACTGAACCAACCTGTCAACTTTAGTTTGTGACCATTGTGGAGTGACATACTGATAAAAGAGAACTAATGAACAGCTCTTCCTAGCCACTTCATCCTGGTTGCTAGATAACCCTGTGGATACCTTGACTAATTTCGCAGATGGAAACCAGCTCCCTAGCGACGTCTTCTTCTTTGTACTACAGTCACCGTTTTCATAATCACCATTTCGCTCGTTCTCTTCCGACGAAGAAATTGAAGTTATCGGGACATACTTTTCAAGAAAATTAAAACTCGTCACGGCATCACTCTCCTTTTTTGGTTGGCTTGTTGCAGCTTTAGATTTCTTTAACCTCTTCAATTCTTTTCTCTCCTTTTTACTTAGTCGTTTACGTTTATTTACTACCTTATTCACATCTCCCCCGAAATTTTGCTCCACTATTCCCTGCTCAACGGTTTCATCATTCATAATATCGTTTCTTTTTATGGTCGTTTGTTCACACAGTTTCAGATTAATTATTTTTCAGGTGTACTTATTTTGATCACATCTCTCATTATTTTTTTTTTAAACTGTATGCTTTTATTTTATTAACTTCTACTCTTGTACCAGGTATAAATTATTTGTGCTTCACGTTGATTGTTGATTGTTGATTGTTGATTGGCTGGCGGTGGGACAATTTGATGAAAATCCTAACCGTCTACGGCTAAAATATAACGTAATGACGCATTTTGGCCATCACAACACACTTTGGAAAAACACATCATCGTTCGGAGAGAAGAAAAAAAAACGAAAAAAAATGTACAACTCACATCATCTGCTGTTACCAACTCTGAATACCTCTGTATCTTGTATCTTTGATTATCGGTCGTCTTGATATCCACCATGAAGAAAATGAGCTTACAGGCGATCCTCCTGGCATATGCCTCAAACTCACTGAAAAACACATCCGTTACATCTGCTTTCTCGTCGTCGCGAAGATTAGCCACTCGTCACAAGCCTGCGTTTTCTTCTTTGATTCGAATGAGTACCACCACCTCCGAACCATCGACAACTAGTTCTTCATTAGATAGCAGTAATTCAATAACTACGCGTGTAAAGACTGTTAATGCAGTTGCGAGCGATGAAATTGTGAGCATTAAGGGTTGGGTCCGAACCATTCGTAAACAGAAAACTCTTGCTTTTGTCGAGGTAAATGATGGTAGTTCGTTGTCAGGTATACAGTGCGTTGTTGGATTTGATGCTGTGAGTGAAGGGACATTGGATGAGTTGAGCAAAGTGACAACTGGGTGCGCCGTGGAATTGACCGGTACAATCGTCGATAGTCAGGGGGGCAAGCAGAGTGTTGAGCTTCAGGCGGAAAGTCTTCGAGTGGTTGGTGTATGTTCGGCAGAGACATATCCATTGGCGAAGAAACGTCATTCATTAGAATATTTGCGCACCATCGCACACTTGAGACCTCGTACAAATACGGTCGCAGCCGTCGCGAGAGTTAGATCGCAGCTTGCAGGTAGCATTCACAACTTTTTCCAAAAATCGGGGTTTGTGTACGTTCAAACACCACTTATTACGGCATCCGATTGTGAAGGAGCTGGAGAAATGTTTCGTGTCACTACTCTTGATTTGGATAACGTTTCTAGTTTGCCAATGAAGGAGGATGAGGATGGGAAAGAAACAGGCGGTGTTGATTTTGCTGAGGACTTTTTCTCGAAGCCAGCATATCTCACTGTGAGCGGCCAGCTTGGTGCTGAGACTCATGCTTGCGCCTTAGGAGATGTCTATACTTTTGGACCTACATTTAGAGCTGAAAATTCTCAAACTACACGTCACTTGGCAGAGTTTAACATGGTCGAACCTGAGATGGCTTTTGCTGACCTCGCAAGTGCTATGGAAAACGCTGAAGCTATGTTGAAGTTTTCAGTCGGACACATTTTAGAAAATTGTAAAGAAGATTTGACGTTTTTCTCAAAATTTTATGACAAAAAATTAATGTCTAAACTTGAAAAGCTTGTTGAAAAGCCTTTCGCTCGCGTTTCATATCGAGACGCAATCAAATATCTTCAAGAAGAAATTGCGAAAGATCCCTCTAAGTGGCAATTTCCGGAAGTAGAGTTTGGTACGGACTTGGCAACAGAACATGAGAGGTGGCTCGCAGAGACCAAGTTTGAAAGTTGTGTTTTTGTTTATAACTACCCCAAGAAGATCAAGGCATTTTACATGAGAGATAACGATGAAGATGGTGGAGAGACAGTGAACGCTATGGATCTTTTGGTACCAGGTGTTGGAGAGTTGGTTGGTGGAAGTCAGAGGGTAAGTTACATATCGTAAGTGTGAGTGAATAAGATTTTGAATGTGCTCATGAATACTGTGCAGGAGGAGCGATTAGATGTTCTGGAAAAGAAAATGGCCGAACTTGATCTCATCCCTGAAGATTACTGGTGGTATTTGGATCTAAGAAGATTTGGTTCCGTACCTCATGCGGGTTACGGATTGGGCTTTGAACGATTGGTCTGCTATGTATGCGGTATCGAAAATATTCGAGAAGCAATTGCGTTCCCCAGATTTCCCGGAAATGCAGAATTTTAAAATTTTCAGACACAGAACTAAGTGATGACACCTTGCTTCATTATAAATCCAGTCTGAACGTTACGAACGTCGTACCAATGCTTGGATAAAATTTTTGATTTACGTTGGTTCGTAGTATTGACACTTCGCGGCGATGCGCATCTATGAAATAAATTCATCTTATCGGTGTCTCAGCATCAACCTAGAAATTGTTGATTTTTGCTAAATCAGGAGGTAACAGACAGGAGTTTATCACTACATGCAGATTGTCTTGTGATGCTTACCACGGTATAATTATTTTGAAATTAAAATAAAAAGTATCATCTAGTGAAAAGTTCCTATTATTCAAAAATAAGATGCTTAGCCCTAATAAATCATGACATACTGTAGCATTAGTTTAAACAAGCTTATACAAACAAGAAGCCGTTTAGAACAGAAACGAGTGGATACAAAGAAGTACAAAAAGCTTATACTACCATTCCTTGCAGAATACATAATACATAATTCATGAAATCCTATAGCAGTATTTAGTTTTATAACAATCACACGCACACACACACACACTAACAAGAAGCCATCTGCCGGTAGAACAGAAACGAGCTGATGAACTTAAGAAGTATAAAAACATTTAGACCACTACCCCATCGGACCAGACCATTTTTCTTACTCCTACTCGATTGAAGCACGAACAGGAAAATTGATGGCTTTGCATGATTTCAATCATTGTATCTTTTACGAACCATTCGTATATTTACTTCCACCCAATTTTATTGAATGTGACACTTCAAAAGAGATTTAGACGAAAGCAGTAGATTTTCAGAATATTAATTTTGGGATGAAATCTATATTCTCAAAAGGGTGAGATCCAGGAATGGTTTCAGTCATGAAAAACCGTGCACGAAAAGCGAAGCAGAATTTTCTCTGATTCCATACATATAAATCAAACTCGGCGTACTCTCATATTTCATATTACCAAAACATCGAATATTGTTTGAAAAGCGAAACGAAGATCCATGGTGTACTTTCTGTACTCTGTCAAAACACGATTGATCAAAATAATGTTGTATCGATACGAGATAGATCAACGTCGATCAACACAAGATATGAGATATGAGGTTGTACATATGTACTTGCGAAGTACTTCGAAGTACATTTTATTGTTAATTTTGTACCTTCACTTATGTGAATCTAGATCTACTCGATTGATGATTGATAATTGATGATTGATGACCTCTCTCTTTTCGAGCAAGAGCTCTTTTCAGGGCACATTCGGGTGACGCACCGAAGCACTTTCTTTCAACGAGATCATTATTTGGACACTCATTTCAAAGGTACATTATGTGTATATGTATGTACGTCGCATTCGAAAATTCTAAGAAAGTACTTTTGCCCTACACAAATAAACATGTAGAGTGGTTTCCATTTTAATAAAGATTTTTTTTCCAAAAAATATAGCTATCCCCTTCTTTGTCGAATTATTGATTTTAGTAGCGCAAATGAAAGCTCTGGTTGAGCAGAGCTCGAC
>Ga0115008_10004927_pt1 | contig 11091 bp, 10 predicted proteins | sample FraStrMetagenome_FD_87164 | JGI IMG/M metagenome (GOLD analysis project Ga0115008, IMG submission 87164) | Marine eukaryotic phytoplankton communities from Arctic Ocean - Fram Strait ARC3M Metagenome | ecosystem: Environmental > Aquatic > Marine > Oceanic | place: Fram Strait | collected...
AGCATTCTTATCATGCCGATATAATTTGATGTAATTTTATTTAGCGGAACATTTTTCAACTTCGCATCACTCGAATTCGCCGAGAATCCCGTCGAAGTCGTTCTGACTGGACCCGATGACTCGACCAGTCAGGTAAATTAATTGGCAGCTGTGAATTGTTTTTGAGATTGATAATGAAGCAAAGCTAGTAAACTTACTCGACGCTATTCAGATCATTTACCTTAATGCTCCACTGAAACACGTGAGCTTCAGATACAACCATCAGAAGGCTTCTGATAAAACAATTCAAGGAAATGGTATTTAATTTACAGAGAACTGTTCATTAAAAAACTATGAAAACATGGCAAAATTTTGAATGAACTTAATATGTATATCATTTAAAAGCGCATGGACAGAATAAACTTGGTCCAGCACTCGTGTTGCTCGCCATGATTCTTTCAACGATTCTTCTTAATCGCGAGAAGCTCGCAGAATTGGTTGAAAGTTCCACAAAACCGACACCGAGAAGCTCTAAAAAGTCATCAAAGGTTTCTAAAAACACCGCTCAGCGAATGTAAATTCTCCTTTTTCAAAACAGCCTCATTATCGGTATTCGCTCAACCTCTTCTTTCTACCTGATAGTATCTAGCATAATTACAAATCCTTTATCATTGATAACTTATCAATGATAAGGAATCACATTAGAAAGCCTAATCGTGTGATGGAATCTTTAATTATCAGTATACCCTGATAATTATAGTCAATATTAATATATTACATGTACAATTTTGTTTCTTCAATAATGCATTTCCATGTTAAAGCAGGAATGGATAATTTCAACCCTCACACGTGACTTCTCTCTATTCTAGACTTATTTATTTTAATGTTGATCAAACACTGTCCAGAACGAAAAATTTAAAGAGTTCATTCTACTGAAAATACTCCTGTTAGAATGACGTCCCATCTGCGCCTTAGATCGGCCGCATACGGGAATCCTGAACCATCTGTCGGCGGGCCAGTCAGTCGCCCTGGTCTTGTGCTTATAGACAAGCCTCAAGTTGCAGACTCATCGAAATTAAATGCTGGCGCTTTTAATAGTACTGGGAGATCTTCAGTAATGTCTGATGACATTCTCAAGCTGGCGAGGATTGAGGTGAAGAGGATGCGACGAGAAAAAAGTGCGATCGATAGACCAGAGGAAGCAATATCTTCCGCTCAATTTCCGCAGTTTCAGACAATAGCAACGACTTCATATTCGAATTCAATGCGGTCTGGGAGAAAAAAGCAGTCAAAGCAGCCGGCAGACTCGAAGAAGTTTACGAATATATCAAGCAAAATCAATAACAAGTCATCATCAATAGGTAACTTTGAAAAAAATTATTCTATAACGCTGAATAAGTAGACGTGAAACGGCAACTTGAGCACCTACGAAATGAAATCGAAGGAATGGCAACACAGCTAGCTGATGAAGTCCCAAGTGACGTCGAGGACGTCGACAAAGACTTCGATGACGAGTCCAATCGCTGGTTCGCGCGCGAGTTCTATGCTGTCAAACACGAGACAACTTTAATTAACAGAATGCGCGACGATCGCAAGCAGAAGAATGGAGTTGTCAAACTGCATAGATCGGGTATGTGTTTGTCATCAATAAAGTCATGGAGCTAGCTTTTTTTCAGCGCTTCGTTTGATGCAAGTTGCAGCAAGTCGACCAATCTTAAGAGTCTTGAACCCGCATATCTACTCGCAACTTGGAGATCTGGTGCGTGAGCTTGTTGAGCTGTCCACAAGGCTTGGTCTCCCGCTGTGGGAGCCCTATTCAATATTGGAAGCACTTGAGCAGGCAGTTTATTTTCCACCGCGAAAGAATACGAACAGGTACAGAAAACTGTCCGCGCAGATGTTTATTGCCCATTTCAATAAAAGCTAGAGCTTGAGCAGCTTGTACAAAACTTTTTCTAGGCGGCAATCAATAAACCCAAGTGATGTGGCGGAACTCTTGAAACCTAAAAATCGAAAATCACAGTCGCGGATGAAACTGAAAGATTCAGACAGAGCGGCACTTTCGAAAACTTCTCAAATTCAATTTAACCTGCCGAAAAAGATCTACTCAGAGAGTAACAGAGGAGGCGGTGGAGTTGTGATTAACAAGAAGAAATCTATTTTAAAATTTTCAAAAGCGGTTCCTGATCAAATCTATCAAGATCAAAATGGGGTAAATTTGTTTAATTACAGCTAAATTTAATATTAAATTGTGATAATATATTAAATTTTAACAAGAGCCTTTTTAACTGTGGTTAAGCCTCGTCAGCGACCTTCTACAGCTCAAAGTCGATCAAATGCGCGTACTTCAAAATCCAGTGGAAACGAGCAACGTCCGCGGTCAGCGCAGGCCCCTCAAAGAGGAGCCGATGCAAGACGCTGTGCCGATTGTGCTGGCCGGCCACACTCGCCTCAGGCATCGTCGTCGGCTCGCCTCGTCGAAATTGATTCGTTTTCGCAGCCAATGGAGGAGGATGCACCCAACCGTCGGCCAATCAATACGCACGACGCAAGAAGCGAAAGTGCGGTAGCTCCTGTGGCACCGAGAAACCCGCCTCGTGGCAATGAGTTTTCGGTCATTGCTCCAGGACTCCGAAAATCGACCGGTGAGTATTTTTTTTCAAATTTTTTAGATGAGAAAATAAAACAGAAGGAGGTTGAACAAAAGAGCCGACTTCGTAAGACAATATCCGCCACGTTATGACGCACATTGCGCCACGGACTTAGAATTAGAAGAGCGATTTTACAATCTTTTCGCGAATATTTGATTCAGAGAAGATGTTTGAATTTGTTAAATTTAGATTTTCGTTAGTTTTTAAATGATCTATTAAAATTACATTTTTTGTTCTCTATAATTGCAACAATTTTGTGGAAATTCAAATAAGAAATTGTGATGACAAATAAATAAACCGCATTTTTTTGTCATTTTGAAACGATTCTCGTTACTGATTTCACCCAGAACGCGACGTGATAGGATCGCTTGTTTTATGTCTGTTTTTCTAAACAAAAAACACTCCTATCTGCTATTCAATCGTCGCGGACAATTCATTTTATGATCAATTTGGTTTCCAAGAAGTTTTTCAATCTGAGAAATCAATATTTATCCAAGAAATTACTAGATTTTCGGCATTTCTGTATTGCCACAATTAGAGCTAATTAAAGGTCAGCTTACTTGAAGTTTTGAATTAGTCGGTATACAATATGAATATAATAAAACGAGAGCTTATACAGTAGAAAAAAAACGCAGCTTGTAAGTTCGTGTTTTGATGATGCCGCAGGAACGCTCTCACTCTCTTTTTAAAAATCGTTATTTATCGATTTAAAAGGCTCAATTACGGCAAGCCACCGCACGATCCTTGATGTTTTATAAACTTTGATCCACATTCAACTATACAATTTGAAACAGGATACAAAATTACTCAGAGAATCTTTTCAGAAAATGGTCTTCCTCCGCGAACAAGCTATATTATCAATGACAGTGAAGGACAAAACCTAAAAGATACAGAGAGTACGAAAAGATGGAGTGCTTTTAACGCGGAATTTGAGCGAATAGAGCGCGAAGATCGTGCTATACGAATTCGTCTGTCAAATCTTTACAATGACGCGCCATTGAGTGCCACTAAAACGCAGACAACAAATAGACAATATGAAGAGGATAGGCGAGAGAAGTTAGAACTCCTCAATCTGTCAACGAAGACAAAATCAAAGGTTTGTTAGCTTGCGCGGCGGGCTAGTGAATGAATTATTCGACACACTCATGTTATTTCGCCCTCAGTTGCAAAATGAGATATATTTTGAATGAGACACTTAAACTCATGTCCAGTAGATGTTTCAGCAAAACATTGTTTCTCCAAATGATTCTTTCGAATAACTTTCGCCTCATTTTCAAATAATTATACCATATTTTGAAGTCAGAAAGTTTTAAATCTGAAATTCCTATTTATGTTCATATTATTTTTAGAATTTCAAAGAAATCCCTGAAAGCTTCGATGTGACACTTCTCCAATCGGCAGTTACCAGACCATTCATTCAAAAACCATCGGATATCCAGCTAGAGAGGTCAGAAGAGTCTCTTCTTGTCAATTCGATCGCTGACAATGTGCTGACTACTCTTGTCGACGATGTATTCATTGAAGCTGAAAAAATAATGGGTTAGTCATCGATCTTTACACCCTTTATTCATAAAATAAAGAATAACAAAGTGTTATACAAAATCTTATCAAAATTTTTATTGAGGTGATACATATAGGACTGTTAAAATTTGCAAATAAATTAAATAAGTTAATCGTATGACGAAATTCTAGTCATCCATGTTTTATTCAGACGACTATGTCGATAAAATTTATCAAGAAGAACTAAACGGGGTCGACGAATACTGCGCAATGTCGATAATATCGTCCTCTATGTTATCACAGAGCAGTCGATCACAGTCGACAGTGCGAAATCAAACCCTCAGCGAAACGCAGACAACAACGATAACCCAAACAGAGCTTGACGTTAGCGCATCACACACGAATACCGGATTACATTCCACTCAAGCAAATTGAGTCTTCAAATCAGTTTAGCATTCCTTACAAGCAGTGCCTGTTTATTATCATTATCTTTCTAACCAAAAGATTTACCTTTATATTTTTATAACTAGAGATCGTTTTCTTAATTTTCTAAATTCTTTTATTTTCTTCACAAGATAGTCAAACACTTTCTATATTTTCTGTTTTCAGATTGGGAGAGTCTCCCCAAGGTGGCCCACGGTTGCTCAAAGGGCCCTTACAGCCGGTCCGAGCTGAATTCAATCCCCCGCGGCCGGCCATCAACGAGCAATCTGACACTGTAATTAAACTTGTTTCTTGCCAACGCAAACTGATTCACTTTTTTCAGGCTTGAATGAGCGGGACAAACCAGAACACGCTCCTCCATGTGAGAGGACAACTGGAGCAGCTCAAATTTGAGCTACAGAAGTCGAGAATCTTAGTAAGTACCACCAAGGCTTCTTGTTACATTTTATTTTGTAATAACAACAAAGACGTAAAAAAAACAATTCAAGCGTAATAATTTGTGCACGTTTACGTGCCGCAATAAAATTCATTGAATAAAAAATTATTTCTAATAATTATTAATTTTATTTAATACCATTTATTGTCTGGAGACTCGTGGTAATTATATTTTTTACCTCCTATTTTGTACGAAATTTGTAAAAATATTTTGAATAATTATAGAATACTCGTTATCGTTTTTAAAGTATTACTTTAATAAATATAATTATAGTATTTATTATTATTTTTAGGTCTCGCAAGCTGTGCAGGAACTGAAGTCTTACACGGAACAGAATCAACGTGAAGACCCTCTCGTTGTCGGTATACCTGCATCAATGAACCCGTTCAAAGAAAAACGTCCATGTAATTTACTATAGGTAAGCCACATCTCTTTGTATAAAAAATAATAACCAAGCGTATTCAGCGACTTACCCGATTGTCGTGAAAACTAGAGTCATTGGATGTCATTTATTATCATCAACGCCACTCTATCCGTCTCCCTCTTATCATCAACCCACTGATGCGTTCCTCCCCTACTATCCGGATAAGCAAAAAGCGCTGAGAAACTCCCCAAATCATCATTTACGTTTTTCAGCACCCAATTCATTTTCCGTCTTCAATTTTTGATCTTGTAACAAGAATTCTATACCAACGAAAAAAATCGTTTCATACTTTTCAATATCTATTCAAACTTGTTTTGCGCCAGAAAGTTCACTCGAGATCCCATTTTTATCCCCTCTTATGACTGTGAATTGCCGTCAAGATTCTTTAGGCCTTATTTAGCACACCAAAACTGCAATCAACAATAATAATCAACTGATCACGCTGTTTTCTCCTCATTTTTTCCCTTTTGCTTTAGAACCCTTTAACTTCTTATCGTTCTTTGTAAATAGTCTGTGCTTATCTTTTATGAAAGCTTTTTGTTAAGAGCGCTCGCACGCTACTTTAACGAAAGGGTTTCGCCCTGTGGAAGCCGACTAGATCTTTGATCTCGTCGAGGGCATTTTGATAATTCTTTCTATCCGTTATTTTTACTTTACCGACTGGTTAACAGGAGAGTCCGCACTTTGAAGTTTTTCGCAACTCAAATGGACAAGACGTCGTAGCTGAATGCTGAACAACTGTTCATTTGAGCATTCAAACCTACCTGTTCTATTCCTTACCTCATGTCAGTATTGAATTTTTGGGTATTAACCAACGTTCTGCCGCACAAGCTACTTTTTATGATATCCTAAATTTCACAGGTGCTTAATTCTCTCGTTACTTTTCTCCCTCTTTTGCATTATCAACTGCTGCCCAACAAAGGTTTTGTGGTGGAACCGGGTGAAAGTATTTTATGATGCGTAAGGGAAAACGTCTTTTTGAGAAAGAGTACCCTGGGGAAATTTCTGAATATATTCTGTTCTTTCTGATTTTCATTCGACGATATGAGCCTGTGCAAACGTTGTTCGATAGCCTGTATTGCAAAAAAAAAAAAAATTTATAAAAGCCTAAAGTGGTCTGTGTTTGGCGGGAGATTACCCCTCAAATCGGGCTATTGATAGCAAGGAAGAAAATCATTGTGCGTACTTATTGAGAGGGTTATTCTGGGTTGGTAAGGCTAAAAGCTTTATTTATATTGATTATTTGCAGATTTCGATTAGTTGTAAAATACTCAAATAACATATGTAAACCCATAAGCATGCTCCAATATTCAGCACCGTCCGCCGATACACAATGTTTACTGGAAGTTGTCGTGTTTTTAGTGAATCTGTGAAACTGGCCGGAAGTAGTTCCTAATGCGACATGTAATGGTTTGGTATTTCTTTTGCAAGCGCTGGGCGCCCTGTTGGCGCCGATTGATGTCATTTTTTCAGAGCTGCATAAGGAGTAAGTTGCTCACTCAAGAAGCATCTCAGCTCGTCCAAGAATAAAATCGAAAAATAATAGCCACACCGCGTCGGTATAAATGAGCGATTCAAGCGCGAGTTGTACTAAAGTAACTGATTATGTTTATGATTATATCATTTCTTTTATAAATTCATGTTCTCATATGCATTAACCAGCTTACAAATTGTTCAAGCATAAATTTTCGCACGTGTCCATCCGAACTTTTTCACTGGCATTATGACGAGTTGTTATAAAAGATAAGGCACCTGAAACAAGGTTGCTTACAATTTTAATTACATTAGTCATTAAAATTGTATCCATACAGGTACTTCTATGTGTCTTGTCTCCCCTCACAAGTTCATCTCTATGTTTTCTCTTGTCGATCAACGTTGAAGATTTTCTACTAAATCCGTGAAATCCCAAGGTAGTTTTTCAACCATTTTTACGAATTTCGTGCAATTCACGAGATTCTCCATCCTCTCGGATAATCAGCTCACTACAAAAAGCTGGAAGTATAAATCCGCCTTCAATTTCATAATCGCCTCTTCTCTATCTCGAATTGCATAACACTTCATTCTTCCTTGATAAAGGTTTATTTCAAGGAAAATTATGCAGCCAAGTTATTTGGAATCGAGTAAATCATACTTTGTTGGATAAAAACCGCTTGATTTCAGTAAACACGTTGTGATCTGATTTGAACGGCGTTTTATATTCTTGTATGTGTGTTTACAATATATGTCTGACGTGAACGGTTTCGAAATTATGGAGCTGCTATTTGGCTTTTGGTAGTTTTGTTTCATTAAAAATATCAGATTCGCTTTCAAAGAACATCGGGGACAAAAGAGAAACTAGCTGTGGTCACCTTTTGCTTGTCAGAATTTAGAATAATGAAACACCTTGACACTTGCGCGGGGTCTCCAGGAGGGAATGACACTTGTTGAACTTACACCCATCTTACAATCTAAATTCAGTCTGCGTAAGGAAATTTCAAAGAAATGGGTAGTTTTCTAAAGACTAGGCGGAGAACGTTATATTCATTTTGCGGCTGCTAGAAGATGCAGTAATGGTGACAAATGCTACGGAATCACTAACCGCTATTTACGCAGCTAGAGATAAAACGCGTTGACGTCAGAACTAAGTGCCATACATGTTTCTTTAAAACTTTTTTAAATTTGAAAAAAAAATTAAGGCTGAAAATCCAAAAAGTAGCTTACATTTTACAAACATGAGAAGAATTTCGTCATAGAAAATATCTTTTGCGTCAAAAAACGTCAAAACAGGAGCATCGTTGGTGGCGTTGGTGGTATGTAACATTGTGGCGGATCTTCGGTGTAATCTTTTGAATCCGTCGAAGAGCAAATTACTTTCTGGTTTGAACATTTGTAAGACAACCACACGCGAGGGGCCTCGGCCGACTTACTTAGCGCAAATACGTTGACGCCTCGAAGGATACGATTAGTTGGTGTTCATGAACGAGGCATTAGAAGAGCTTTAAGAAATCTTGCAAAAAAGTAAGAATTATTATTCTGCAAGAGTGCTATCTGTTAAATAATTCTGTTGATACTCGTGTATTTATGACATGCACGGACATTTTTGTGTACAGTAAAAGTTTTCTGTATTGCATTTGTAGTGACAATCAAGACGCGGCTCTTCGCATGAGTCTAAGCAATTCGCCATGGTGTTAACGCACGAGCTGTGGCAAGTCTTAGCGTCATCGCCATCGCAAGGGGCAGGGCAGAACTCGTTTTCGGGACATTCGGAGCAACCCTCGAAACAGAAATCATAGCAGGGGCAGTGATCGATACAGTCCAAGTTTTCAAAGTAGCAAGCGTAGATATCTTCCGCGTTCTCAATCGTATCAAGCCCCTCGACGCAACTGTCAAAAGCGGCGTTACAGCTATAGACGCAGGAGACACCTTCAGCGGAGCTGTCGCAGTCGAAATTGTACCTGAACTCACGTGCAGGCCAGCTGATTGCCTTCTCTGAGAGTGAAAATGCAAAAGCAAAGAACCCTACCAAACTTTTCATGATTGTTTTTGAAAGCTTTCTGCTGAATTGAATGTGGATTCTAATTCCAGATGGATATTTCTCAGTGAATTATCCTGAAACTCTAAAAAAATCAGATGAAATGTTTAAAAGCAAGACGTTTTATTGCGGAAATGATAGAAAAATAAGAACAAGGAATAAGTGAAGAGACATTTTTGTTAAAGATTCGTTATTGTCCGTCATGACGTTTTCTACAGCACGAATCGTCAGGTCGAATCCTCTGTATTGAAGTGTTCTATCCGACCAGAATTTAAGATTGAATTCTGCATTATTCTTCGATGATGGATATCTTTCAAGCTGGTCTGGCTATGATTATTTAAAAAGTAGAAAGGAGCTGTAAATGCTTTTTAGTTAGAAGTTCTAACTTACAATGTACTTTCCGCAAAATTTTTGGCCGTCCACTGAAAGATAATCGCGACAGCCTCCATCAGACCAGTCTTCTATATTCATGTAATGGAACTCAAGAATCAGCTGATCCTCCGAGTATATCATCGTCTTGCAATTTGAATTAGGTCTGTAATTGTTTGGGTAGTATGATGAGTGTATATTTATATATTCTCCGATTTCTAGTTTTGTATATCCTTCCAAGAGAGTTGAACCACAGATGCTGTAAGATCCATGAAAATTTGGATCATTCGTAATAGTAGTTGTTGTCGTTGTTGTAGTTGTAGTAGTTGTTGTGGTCGTTGTTGTCGTTGTCGTTTCAAAGTTTTCAACACTTTCTATTGAAAGGTCAAAGCCTCTTCCATCTCCGAGCCAGTTTGTGTAAAATTTCAGCACCAAAGAACCTTCATAACTGACAATAGCAGCCGGCTGAGTTAAATTTTAGTTTTGAGCTAGTATGAACTCCTTACAATCGAGCTGCCACAATATTTTATATCGTTGACAGAGAGATAGTCAAGACATGAACCACTAGAACTATCTTCAATATCAATGTCGTAGAACTGAAGCACAAGAATTTCGCTCGAATTGATTAATATTGTGCACGATTCAAACGATGAATAGTCTTCTGGGTAATAAGGTGACTGAACATTGATACTTCCTCCAAGTTCGAGACTCGTAATCGAGTTCATGTCACAGATACTGTGAGTTCCTTTATAAAATATTTCTTTGAGCTCTTGTCTATTTCAACGTACCGAGAAAACTATTGTCTGTCGTTGAGTTTTCTGTTCCAAAATTTACAGTCGAGTCCTCCGTGATTGTATTCACATCTGTAAAATTCGCAAAAACTGTTTTAAAAGAAGCTTTAGTTGTTAACTCATTCGTTGATAAAAAAGCTCCTAGAGCGGATGGAACGAGTGAAAGAAAAAGCATCTTTTAATTAAAAAAAATTCAGATCGCACTTGACTATATGCGTGCAGTATTTAATAACAATTACTGTAGGAAATGTCATCCTGTATTTTCCAAGGTCGAGTAGGCTTCTTATTTGCGTTTCTCATCATTTTTCCACCACTGCTCTGCCAGCCATCAATTAGAAACGTCGTGGCATGACCAGTCATAGCAATCAAACAAATTAGACCCTGGACAAGGGTCTCTAGTTACTAGGGCCTAATTTTTATGATCCATTAATCATTTCCGTAGTGTGACTTCATAAAAAAAATGCTCAAGGTATCCTGCTAAGAATTGTGATAAGGGACCGAAATATCCTGCCGAGTTACGCAGATTAGATACACGGGTTACGTTATCAACTGAAAATTGGGAGCAACACGTCGCGTTAAACGTCCATTCTAGCAGAAGAATCAACCATGATTTCATTTTCTGAAAAGATTCGCAGCATTCACAGAACCGAATTTGTTCTAGTTTCAAAAACGAGAGATTTGAGGACTGATTAGGATTGTAGAAAACACTATTGATAATGATAAGACTTCCATCATTCGATTTTTCGCACTAGAAACTCGGCAATCGTGACATGTTTTAGTAAATGGCTCGGGAGCACACCTTTTTTCAGAATTTCATCCATTTTGTTGTGCGAAAAGATAACAGAAGAAATTCTTATGCGCTTCGTTATCGGCCAGATCTTATCCAACACCGGATTTGACGTGGATGAGTTCAACCATTTTTTCTCAGGAGAAAAATGAATTGGAAAGTATGAAAGCGTGAATCAGTAGAACTCGCTGCGCTGAAT
>Ga0115008_10004930_pt1 | contig 11088 bp, 10 predicted proteins | sample FraStrMetagenome_FD_87164 | JGI IMG/M metagenome (GOLD analysis project Ga0115008, IMG submission 87164) | Marine eukaryotic phytoplankton communities from Arctic Ocean - Fram Strait ARC3M Metagenome | ecosystem: Environmental > Aquatic > Marine > Oceanic | place: Fram Strait | collected...
CGACATCATCTGTAGGGCAGGTACCATAAACTATCTCAAGCGCATTCAAAGCAGATGCCCTGATATAGCTGATATGAGCTTTGAGCAGTTGATCAAATCAAAACTAGATGTGCCTGTGTTTAGACTTCCTGATGGCACAGCCAGCGCAAACCTGCGTCAGACGTTCAAGATATTTATGAAAGACACTGGACTGTTGACCTGTCCTCGCACGGGCCAAGATCGCACGCTTTATAGCTTGCGCCACACCTATGCCACGTTCTCACTGCTTAATGATGGGATGGACGTCCATACTCTGGCTGTTCAAATGGGCACGTCTATTTTGATGATTGAGCGGCATTACAGCCATCTCACGCCGCGTCTTAAAAAAGAGATGCTCACGGGCAAGCGGTATGACACCACTCATAAAGACTATACCGCTGACCTTTCCAACGGTTTTGCCGTCACAGATGAAGATTTACAGCGCGCAATTGATGATGTGGAGATTGAAGAAAAGCTTCCCAACGAACCAAAAGCAACCGCTGTGGCCAAGTCTGGCTCAAAGCGCAGTGAGGCTACAAGCGATGAGGAAAACGTCAAGAACGCGCAAGCCAGCCTGAAGGCACTGGAAATGCTCAGCAGGGGGACTTTATCAGAAAAGTCCGCCCTTGCAGCTATGGGCACACATCAAGACGCCTACAGTGTTGCGCCAGACATACGCCTCAAAGCCCTTGAACTTGTTGAGCAGGATAAGCTGTCAGAACGAGGGCTTACTGCTATTCTGGGTGTTTAGGCAGCTTTATGCAGGGGCCAATGCTTAAAGCGCTGCGCCGCTTCACTCAACTTCTTAGAGTTCACATTTATGTACCTGGCTGTTGTAAGTATATCAGAATGACGAATGGATTGCAGCCATTGGTTGAACTGTGCATGGATGGCTGCTTTGCGGACAAAACCGACCTTAGATTTTTCACCTTCGCTGACGCAGCATTGTATCGCAACTGCGGTGATCACTTCGCTGCAACGCCGCCCAAGTCGCGGAAGCGGTCATTGCCGAGCGGATTCGAAGACCTCTTCCAAACTGAACTTTCGTTGCTTGTTGCTTGAACATGCAGGACGCGGACGAAACCAACCATGAAAACGCAGTTTTCGTTCACGCAGAAACCGTTCGCGCAAGCTGTACCGTCTATTCGGCAGTGCAGTAGATACCACTAGATCGGTTATTCACTGGAACCAATCTCGATCGAACTAAAATCGTTCTGCCGCTGCAAATGCGCAAGCGGCAACTCTAATTTTTGAAACCAATTTTTCCTAATACGTGAGAAGTTTCTAACAATTCTGCGCTACAAGTTTTCGCGGCGCATCCCATCAATCTATTGCTTCATCCCGATCATCTGCTAAGTCGATCCATATGGTCTTGAGTTGTGTATATTGATCATGCGCGTGGAGCGAATTGTCGCGCCCGCCAAAACCGGATTGTTTATAGCCGCCAAAGGGTGTGGTGATATCTCCTTCGCCGAAGCTGTTAACTGTCACTGTGCCTGCGCGTAATGCCCGCGCGCCACGCATAGCACGTTTAACATGCGCTGTATAAATTGACGCGCATAGCCCGTATTCTGAATCGTTTGCGATTTGGATCGCCTCGTCAAAACTCCCGATTTCAATCACAGTAAGAACAGGGCCAAATATTTCGTCCTGTGCCAGTTTGTGCTTATTGTCTGGAACTTCGACAACAGTCGCTTCGACATGAGTTCCGTTATGGACGCCACTGCCCATCAAAATTGTCCCGGCATCTGAGAGATAGCTACTTACCTTTTCGAAGTGAGCCGCGCTGACCAGTGCGCCAATGCGGGTTTCGGGATCAAGGGGATCGCCAACATTCCAATGGCGTGCATGGGCCGTAATTCGGTCGATCAGTTCGGCTTTCACAGTGCGGTGTACAATCAACCGTGAACTGGCCGAGCAATTTTGACCCATATTCCAAAATGCTCCATTGACGATGTGTTGTGCCACCCGATCAAGATTTTCTGCGTCATCCATAACAATTGCTGGGTTCTTACCGCCCATTTCAAGGACCACTTCCTTGGCGTTGGAATCCGCTGAATAGGATAGAAATTTTTTGCCGGTAACTGTTGAACCGGTGAAGGACACCATGTCGATATCCATATGCCGCCCAATCGGTTCGCCGACGTCAGCGCCACCGCCGGGAAGCACATTCAGGACACCTCTGGGAAGGCCAGCTTCGGTCGCCAACTCGGCAATGCGCAACGCTGTTAGACTGGTTTCTTGAGCGGGCTTTACCAAGACTGAACATCCCGCTGCCAGGGCAGGCCCAATCTTCCACGCCAGCATCAGAAGTGGGAAATTCCACGGTAAAACCAGCCCCACAACACCGATAGGTTCTCGGACAACCATTGCAATGTGATTATCCGAGGCGGGAGATACCTGATCATAAAGCTTGTCGATGGTTTCTGCGTGCCACTTAATGCAATTGATCGTCTCGGGAACATCGACGGTTTCGCAATCAAAGATCGTCTTGCCACTATCGATGCTCTCCATCACGGCAAGCTCGCGGGCACCGCGTGTCAAAAGCTTGGCAAATCGGATCAGGACGTCTTTGCGCTCCGAGGGGTGCATTCTGCTCCAACGGCCATCGTCAAAAGCCTCACGTGCTTTTTCCACTGCAAGGTCGACGTCTTTTTGACCGCATGCCGCAATTTCCGCCAAGGTTTCGCCAGTGGCCGGGTTAACGGTGCTGAATGTATCGCCGGAAATCGCAGCCCGATAGCTGCCATTGATATAGGCATTTGTTGGCAGGATCATGTCTGCCGCGATGGCTTGATATTCTCTTTGTGTGAGCAGATCCATGTGATTTATCCCTCGGCTTGAATGTCAGAAATTGTGCGTTTAAGGACGAGGATGACCTGTGCCAGGGCACGTTTATCGTCTTTGTTAAGCCCCTTCAGTGGCGGCCGCATCGGACCTGCGTCAATCCCGCTCAGCGTGACTCCGTATTTGATGCACTGAATGAATTTGCCACCCTGTTCCAGTACCGCCATCAAAGGCAACATCGCAGACATGATCCGGCGGCCCTTGTCAAAATTGCCCTCAACGGCGCAGGCGTTGTAGAGCGCCAGATGTTCTTCGGGCAGGAAGTTCGATCCACCACAGACCCAGCTGCGTGCGCCCCATGCAAAAAACTCCAGCGCTTGATCATCCATTCCACAGGACATTTGAATATGTGGATAATCACGTGCCAACAGATGAACGCGATTGATGTCGCCAGAGCTTTCCTTGATGGCACAGATATTTCTTGAACGGCCAACGCGGTCCAAAAACTCTTCGCCCATGTGCACTCCCATGCGCCCCGGATAGTTATACAGCATGACGGGCAGGTTTGCGGCTCGATCAATCGCCAGTGCATTCAATGCATTCTCGCGTTCGGTCGGGACGGAATAGGGAGGTGTGGCCACCAATATTGCATCCGCACCGATATCGCGCGCGCCTGTCGCAAGTACGATCGAATCTGGTGTCATCATAGCACCTGTACCGACGACTACTGGTATTCGACCCCTTGCTTGTGCGTGTGTGAATTTAGCAATTTCTAGGCGTTCTTCAACGCCCTGAGCGTAATTTTCACCTGTCGATCCTCCTGTGATCAGACCATGCACTCCTTTATCGATCAAGTTTTCAATCACGTCACTTAAGGCGGCATGATTGACACTGCCATCTTCGAAAAATGGTGTCACTACAGGCGTATATATGCCTTCAAATTTGAATATTGGGGTCATGTCAAAATCTCGCGCATTGCTGAAATCAAAGGATTTTCCCCAAGAACTCTTGGGTACGTTCCATTTGAGGGTTGCTGATCAGATCTTTGGCTGGGCCGATCTCATGGATTACACCTTGATGAAAGAACGCGACCCGGTCTGCCACTTCACGTGCAAAGGGGATTTCATGCGTCACCGCAATTATCGTAATACCCTCTTCGGCCAAAAGCCGGAGCGTATCGAGCACTTCACCAACCAATTCAGGATCCAGCGCTGATGTCACTTCATCTAGCAACATGTAATCGGGCTTCATGGCCAATGCTCGCGCTATGGCGAGGCGTTGTTGCTGTCCGCCAGACAGTTGCGAGGGGAAATGGTCCAATTTATCGCCCAGCCCGACATGGGCCAGATAATGTTCGGCCAGATCGCGTGCCTCGACGCGCGAGGTTTTCAGCACCTGACGCGGTGCCAGCGCCACGTTGGCGCGGGCAGTCAGATGCGGGAAGGCGTTGAACTGCTGAAACACGATGCCCAGCTTCGTGCGCAGCTTGTTGCGGTTGGTCGCGGGGGCATGGACGTCGATACCGTCCACAGTAATGCGCCCCGACTGAATCGTTTCCAGCGCGTTGATGCACATCAGAAGGGTCGATTTGCCTGACCCACTGCCGCCGATCAGGCACAGCACCTCGCCCTTTTCTACAGTCAGGTTGACACCTTTTAGAACTTCGACCTTGCCGAATGACTTGTGGACGTTTTCGATGATGATCATGCAGCCACCTTTGTTTTTTCGTTCCAGGATTTCTCGTAGCGGTTAACGACGACGGTGATGAAATGGCACATGATGAAATAGAACGCCCCCGCCCCTATCAGAATGGCCAGAGGCTCCTGAATGCGTGTGATGATGATCTGCGATGCCCGCAGCAATTCCGGCGGGGTCGCGCCCAATACCGCCACCAGCGACGTGTCCTTCATCAAGCCCAGCATCAGGCCGGTCCACGCCGGCAGGACCGAGCGCGCACCGACCGGTACCACGATGAACCGGAAACTTTGCAGATAGGTCATACCCAGCCCGCGGGCCGCCTTTACCGTGACCGGCGGCACCGATTCTATGCCCGAGCGGACAACTTCGGCAACATATGCGGAAATATAGATCGACAGGCTGATCAACCCCGAGGTGAATGGATCGATTCGCAGCCCGAAGATGGCCAGTCCGCTGTTGAACAACACGAACTGGATGATCAGCGGCACGGTGCGGAACACCTCAATATAAAGACCCAGCAGGTAGTAGAGCGGGGCAAATTTCACCGTCCGCGCCCAGCCGATCAGAAAACCCAGGATCGTGCCGAATAGGCCCGACACCAGCGTCAGGTAAAACGTGATCCCGGCACCCTTCAGCATCAGTATAAAGTCGCCTTGGGTGAATACGGGGGAAAAACTGTTCATGTCTTGGCCCTCACCAGCGGAATGAATAGCGCGCGGTCAGGCGGGCTGTAATCAGGATGGACTCGGCGACGATCAGATAGATGACGGCGGCGACCAGATAGAATTCGAACGGGCGGAAAGTCTGCGATTGCAGGAAGGTGGTCATACCGGTCAGCTCTTGCAGGCCGATGATCATGCCCAGCGACGTTCCCATCATCGCCCAGACGATCTGATTGGTGATCGGCAGGAACACGATACGCAGGACTTGCGGAATGATGACGAAAACATAGACCTGCACCGGGCGCATCCCCAGACCTATGGCCGCGTTGCGCTGTGCGGGGCTGATCGCGTCCATGCCGCCGCGCAGGATTTCCGTCAGATAACCCGCGTTGTTGAAGGTGATCGCCGCCAGAACCGCCGCGTATGAGCTCATGTGTATGCTCACCGCGCCCAGCCCGAAATAGAAAAGATAGATCTGCAAGAGGGCGGGCGTATTGCGCGCCAGCGCCACCCAGGTCGCCGTGAACCACCACAGCAGCCGGTTGTCCGACCTGCGCCAAACCGAAAGCACCAATCCGATCATCAGCCCCAACGCGACGGACAACACCGTCAGCTCCAGCGTCAGAAAAGCGGCGTCCAGCAATTCGGGCCAGTGTTTGAACACCACGCGCCACTGAAATCGGTAATCAAGCATGGGGTGTCCTCCGCCTGGGCAAAAAAACAGCCCCCCGCGCCCGGTGTGTGCCGAGCCATGCGGGGGACGCCATCGTCAGCGTAAAAAGCCTAGTAGGCGCCGGAACCCGGCAGCGACATATCTGGCGCAGGTACACCGAACCATTCGCGATACAGCTCGTCGATGCGGCCGTTCTTGATCTGATGCCAGACAAACAGGTTGGTCCAGTTCAACAGACCCACATCCTCGCGGCGCACCATTAGGCCGGTATAGTCAATCGGCCCTGTCTCCCAACGCGAGGCGATACGGATGCGCCCATCACCGGGACCGCGCGCGAATTCGGCAATGATCGCAGTGCCTTCGATGATCGCATCGACCTTGCCTTGGGACAGCGCCAGAAACTGTTCGGCGTTGGACCCGTATGAAATGATTTCGGTGTCGCCACTCCAATCCAGTTCCTCCAACTGCTTCAGAAATGCAGCCTCGCCGGTGGTGCCGCGTAGCATGCCTATTTTCTTGCCTTCCAGGTCGTCAAACGACGCGATATCGGTACTGTCGGCGGCAACAGCAATAGACTGATCCCAGATCTGATAGGGGATCGAGAAGGAAATGGATTTCGCCCGCTCCAAAGAATTACCAGCAGAGGAAATGCTGATATCGACGCGCTTGGACAGTAGCGCAGGGATACGGTCGGGCGAAGGGGTCTCGATCACGTTGGCTTTGACGCCGAGCGCCTCGGCCATATCCATGCAGACCGCCACGTCAAAGCCGATAGGCTCGTTGTTGGCATTGCGCAGGCCCACGGGCGGCGCATCCAGCATTACACCGCAGCGAAGTTCGCCGTCGGCCACGATATCATCCAGCAAATCAGCCTGTGCAGCATGGGCGCATACGCTCAATCCTACTGCGGCAACCAATCCGGTCATATAATTTGGTAACTTCATTTTCGTTCTCCCTTTTTCCCAAATGACCTGCGGTTGAGCAGCGATGCTGTGTCGCATGGTCGACTGAAGTTTACTGTTGATCGAACGAGTGAGAATTAATTGTACGTAAGGGACAAAGGATTGTAAGCATTAATGCATCCCAACATCGATGCTGACCCGACGTAAAGCCGTTGGCGTCATTTTGTAACGCTTCTGGAACCAACGGATCAGGTGGGAGCTATCGGTGAACCCACATTCATAAGCGATCTGCGTAATTGAACGATCAGTATTGTTCACCATCCAATGCGCTGAAGACAATCGAATGTTGCGCCAATATTCGGCTGGCGGCACCCGTAAGTAACGATTGAAGAGGCGGGTAAGTTCCCTTTTTGTCGTGCCAACTTGATCGGCTATTTCGGCGATATCGCACCGCTCGTACATGCGTTGGCGCATAATGCCGATGGCATTGACAACGCGCCTATCTTGACAGTGTTCACCGATAAAAGCCTGATCAAGACCCGAGTTCCCATCAAAGATGCTTTTCTTATCAGCCATCAGATAATGGAGCACTTTCTCAACACGTGAAACACCGCAAGTTTTTGCAACAAGCCGGGTCGCCAGATTTAGCGAAGCAAGCCCGCCGGGGCATGTAATGTAAGGGCCATCTTCAACAACAGGCCTGTCAGAAATTGGCAAAACTCGTGGAAAATGTTTGCGCAACAAGGGTTCCAAGGAAAAATGGACAGCACATTTTCGTCCGTCCAAAAGCCCCATCTCAGCGAGCAAGAATTGCCCTGTACACAAGCCAACGATAGGGATTTTTTTGTCTACGGCCTGTTGAATGGCGTCGTATATATATTGAGGTATTGGCTTGGCAGAATGCATCGTGCCGCCGTGGAAAACAAGGAAATCATATTGGTCAAGGTTGCTCATGTCAGCAGTGGGCAACATCGCAAATCCACTGCTTGAGATCAACGGTTTGTCATCCGTCGACAGCAATGACCAAGTGCAATAAACCTGCCTACTAAAATCGCTTTCATCTGCTGCAAGGCGCAGATATTCGACCAGACAGGAAAAGGACATCAGCGTGAAATCAGGTGTCGGAATGATTCCCACACGCAAGGGTGGAACAATATCTGGTGGAGCCATTTTCGGGCCAATCCACTGATAGTCTATTCGCTCAACCATGTCTGCTCCCTTTTCCTATAGTCAACTGCATACAAGAAATTGACCCAAACATACTATCATTGTTGCCACAGAAATTCCAAACTCAACTGGATCGCCTGAATATCCAAGAGGAACCCCATGAAAATTTCCAAAATTAATCTCTATCAGGTCAGCCTCCCAATGAAGGAAGGATCGTATTCGTGGTCTAACCAGAGCTTTGAAGCATTCGACAGTACGGTTGTTCAGATTAAAACTGACGAAGGAATATATGGCGTCGGAGAGATTTGCCCGCTTGGGCCAGCCTATTTGCCTGCATTTGCCGAAGGGGCGCGTGCTGGAATCACTACAATGGCCCCCGGATTGATTGGTCAAGACCCTCGCCATATTGGTGCGATCAACGTGTTGATGGATAGGCTGTTGAAAGGGCACCCTTACATCAAATCAGCGGTAGATATCGCCTGTCATGACATATTTGGCAAAGTGACCGGGCAGCCGGTTTGCAACATTTTGGGGGGGCGCCTGCAAGATGAAGTACGCCTGTTTAAGGTCGTATCACGGTCTGAACCGGAAGCTATGGTTGAGAAACTCATTGATTATCAGGAGCAAGGTTTCAAACAATTTCAGATGAAGGTCGGTGCAGACCCTGATGTAGACATCGAGCGCATTCGCAAAGTTGTAGCGGAGTTAAGACCGGGCAACAGGCTGGCCGCTGATGCGAATTGTGGTTGGTACCAACACGACGCTGTGCGCGTTGTTTCGGCGGTTTCTGATCTAAGTCTTTACATCGAACAGCCTTGTGAAACCTACGAGGAATGCCGTGTTGTACGTGACCACTCGTCACATCCTATGATCTTGGACGAATGTATGGACAGCTTACAAGCAGTCATGCGAGGTCACCGCGAACGCGCGATGGACGCCATCAACCTAAAGATCAGCCGTATGGGTGGGTTGACCAAGTCGCGCATTATTCGGGACGTATGTATGTCCTTGGGTATTGTCATGACCATCGAAGATACTTGGGGGGGTGAGATTGCAGATGCTGCGATTGCCCATCTGGCCCACTCTACCCCTCGTGAATACCATTTTCAGTCATCGGCGTTTCACGAATACGCCACACATCCGATTGCTGAAGGCGGCCCTGTCATCAAAGATGGCTTTATGTCCATGTCGCACAAGCCTGGATTAGGTGTTGAACCAAATTGGGACCTTCTCGGTGCGCCAATTGCATCAATAACGACTTGAGAGCGCAAATGAGGTTGATTTCCACAGCTGACATTCGTGAAAAAATGACCTGGGAGAAGGCCGTCACGGCTCTTTTCCGTGGCCACCAGGGCACGCGACCCAAGGTTCAAGACATTCTTTTGGAAGACGGGCCATTTTCGTTGTTCGGGCGCGGCGTCATCCTGCCGGGTTACGGTGCCGGGTTGAAAGTCGCTTCAATCTATCCTCCAAATTCGTCGCGCGCTGTTCCCACTCCGATGGAGCATTCGATGCTTTGCGGTAATCGATGAAAACAGCAAACAGATTGTCGCTATTTTTGACGGGCCTGAATTGACCCGTTGGAAAACAGCTGCGGATTCGGCGCTTGGCTCTCGGCTATTGTCCCGTGAGGATAGTGAGACGCTTCTGATGATCGGCGCGGGTCCGATTGCATCTGCGCTTGTCGATGCACACCTTCATGTGCGGCCAAATTTGAAACGCATACTGTTATGGAACCGCACAGAGGCGCGTCTCAAAGGCATATGCCAGCGATTGCATGACCTTGGCTACAAGGTTGAAATTATTACCGACCTAAATGCCGGTGTAGCTCAGGCAGATGTCATTTCATCCGCAACGGCATCATGCAATCCATTGATCTTTGGTGAATATGTGCGGCCAGGCTGCCATGTCGATCTGGTCGGTGGCTTCACCCCAGATATGCGAGAAGCAAATAACGATTTGGTTTTGAAATCAAAGGTGTATGTGAACTGTAGGTCAACTACAATTGAACATGCAGGAGATATTTCTGAGCCGATTGCTCAAGGTGTTCTTTCCGCGACCGACATCTGCGGGGATCTGTTCGACTTAGTAAAATCTCCGATCAATCGAAGACCGCAAGATATCACTCTCTATAAAAATGCCGGGGGCGCACATATAGACTTGACCGTCTCGTCGGCCCTTCTCTGACGAACGGGTGTTTTGCGAAATCTTCCAGCTGGATGGTGTCAAATGGAAGGAAATTTCTCGTATTGTGCAAACAGCAGTCTTCACCACAAAAATTGCCCAAGTTGATCCTGTTAGGCATTATATCTTCTTTGCTACTTTTCTTCAGGCAATTAGCAAGGCGGAATCTGGAAGGCACAACTCAAGGTCTGCAAAGCCCACAATCTGTGAGTGCGCTAGATTGGTCTCGCTGCATCTTGCATGAATGGCCGGTTTTCCGGCCGCTCGGCGGCACAGATGATATAGCACTTGCGGCATTTTCTGTGCGGCGTGCGCGCGCAGCGGAAAATCATCACTTCCGGTTTGGGCTCAAAAAAGCCCTTCGCTGCAATTTTAATGAATGACTGCTGTAGCCCAATACCTAAAGCTGAGACATGGAGCCAAGGGCCGTGGGCATAGGACCTCGTATTGTTGACCTATTATCGGCGTTGCTGCGGCTCAAATTGCGTTGGATGATTTTGCTCTGGCCGTGGTTCGTGGACCAGGGCCCAACGACGGGGGTTACTGGGCCCAATCCAGGCAGTTGAGCCGCAAGGTCATAGACCGAAAATCCCGGATCAAAAATCCGCGCTTATCTACTCGTTTCGAAAGTGGGCATAAAAACTTTCGAAGTGGCCAGTTCCCTATGATCAATCTGGCTCAATGTAGGCCGTCTTGGCGTCCAACGCATTGATCTAGCCCCACACCTTTCTTGGGAATGAACCCCAACCTGTTGTCGGTGCGCAGATCAATTTCTAATGGTTGTCAAAATGGAAACTAATCATTTGCAAAAATAAATGCCTAAAAATCGCTATTTTTTTGCAGTTTTTAAATATAAGTTACTGTTTTTGCTTAACTACTATGTCATAAGACCAGACGTGGTTTGGTCTCTCGGCTCGAAGCCGCACACATGATCCGTCATTCATCCAGAGGCGCCCTTTCTTCTTTTGCTTGTGTGGAACTTTCAGCCCTTCACGTC
>Ga0115008_10004932_pt1 | contig 11086 bp, 3 predicted proteins | sample FraStrMetagenome_FD_87164 | JGI IMG/M metagenome (GOLD analysis project Ga0115008, IMG submission 87164) | Marine eukaryotic phytoplankton communities from Arctic Ocean - Fram Strait ARC3M Metagenome | ecosystem: Environmental > Aquatic > Marine > Oceanic | place: Fram Strait | collected 2012-06-18
AATGCTAGCTGGTTCTTTACTACCTAGTGGATTACCACTCATTTTATCTAAAGCTTTTTTATACTTATCTCTAGCTTTAGATAGTCTATCGTACATGTGCGATCTAGTTATTCCTCCAAACCATGTTTTCTTCTTGCCTTTCTCAAGTTTTTCTTTTGTGTCTGCAGTTAGTAGAACTTCAAGTTGCTCATCTATATCCGCTAAACCTTTACTCAAAACGTCAGCATCTTTTATAGTGTTAGGAAACTTGTTGTAGCTTTTTTCCCAGTTACCAAAAGAAACACCTATTGACTTTCTAGCACTTTTTACCTGCTCTTCAGTGATATTGTCTCGGTCAATATTTTCTTCTATTTCATCTATATTTTGAGCTATTACATTTTCTTCTGTGTCAGTAGTAGTAGTAGTAGTAGTAGTAGTAGTAGCAGTAGTCTCACTGTCATTGTTAGCGTCTACTTTTTCTTTGTCTTTGTTTGCAAGATCGTTGGCGCCAAGGTCAAGCATAACAGGTGTTCCTTTCGCATTCGCTGCTTTCACAGGGTCAACATTGAAGTCGTCTCTAACAGCATTTATTCCAAGAAAGCCCTCTACCATGTCTCTAGGCATTAGTTCTGACAGACCTTCTGAACCATCTTCGTTTTCCACAAGTATAGTATAAAAACCAGGTCTTCCTGGCGCTGGAGTATATTCAGTAAAGCCACGTGCAGCACCGTCGTTTATCACTTCGTTGTTGTTGAGTTTGTCAAAAAGTCCTTGCACTTGACTGTGCTTTAAACCTTTTCCAAAGCCCGGTAAGTTGTATGTTTGGCCTTTAAGCTTGTTAGCTTTACCTTCAAGATACTTATCTTTAGCTATGCCATTCATGAACTCTCCTAGCTGTTGTCTAACGTCAAAGTTAGCATCGTCTTTGTGGTCGTTTATTTTAGCGTTAAAAATCTCTTTAGCCGCTACACCTTCAGCGCCTTCTTTAAAGCTCCAAACGCCATCTTGCATATCGTCTTTAGTTATTTTACCGTCAGCGTTTATGTCGTTTATTCCATCAACAAAAACTTTAGATGCAGCTTGTATTTTAGCGTCATCGCTTACTAATCCCGTGATAAATTGCTCTCCAACGTAGTAATCAATAAACTTAGTTTTTGAACCTCCAAAGCCATTAAATACGGCTTGTCTATATCCTTGTGGATCAGATATTATATTTTGGAACTGAACGTTAGCGGTTTGCAAAGCACCTTCCATATCATCTCCATTCACACCGCTCGCGTAAGGATTCTTCAGTATGCCATCTACTACGTTCTGAGATAATTGATTATCTATAACGTTGTTTTTAAATAATTTTGATGAAGGTATTTTTTCTACATCACCAGTGATTGGGTCTGTGTAATTGTATACTAAACCATCTGGCGTATTCTCAAGGTTGCTATAATCACCCTGTGCTAATTCTGAATTAATTATACTTTCTTTGCTTGTTGGAGCAACTATATTACCTTTGTTGTCTATAAACTGCTGCGCTTTATCTGCTAGCTTAGCGTATGCGTCGTAGTTGTTTGATAAACTACCCTTAATGCTCTCCATGTCTTTAACAGCATTTCTGTATTGTTCACTGTTTGGATTAGCAGAATATTTAGCAGCAACACCAGCAGCGTCGGAGTATCTTTGCTTAGCATCTGAAGCAAAGTTTGTAAACGCTTCTTTACCAGAGGTAGGGAGTAGTTCAACTTTAAAGTCTTCAGGTAGACCGTTTAAAAATTCAGCTTGTTGTTCTTGAGCATTTTTAGCGTATTCACCAAGTAGGTTTATAGCAGGCCTTAATGTTTCGCCGACTTTAACTAAAGTTGGCTTATCTTGGCCTACCTCGTAAGCTCTTTGAGCGCCGTAGTTTTGTAACGCTATACTACCAAAAGTAGCTGGTGCTTTTTTATCTTTTTTATCTGCCATGATTTAATTTTATGGATTAAGTAATGAAGAATTAGAAGTTGATAAAGATAATGGTTTTGGTTTGAAGTCAAGACTTAAATCTGACATATCTTTAAATTCAGTAGGTGTTCCACCACTATTGAAAACCCCACCTGGCAAGAAACCAGCGCCTACGTTAGCTATTGCTCCTCCTAGTGCGGTATTCATTCCTGATTGTGCAGCGCTAGCTAAGCCAGCTTCTGTATTCGCTATGCCAGCACTAAGACCGTATAAGTCTATTTCTCTTTGTTCTTCTTGTCTTCTGACTTGCTCTTGACCAGCTATGTTAAGATCTTGTAGTCTACCAGTTTCAGCTAATGCCATTTTTTGGTTTTGTCTTTCTTGAGCTCCAATGTTTGCAGCAGCGGCCTGAGCTTGTTGAGCACCTTGTCTAGACATTGCCGTTGCTAAAGCAGCTGTACCAGCACCTGTTCCTCCGCCAGCTTGTAAAGCCGCTAAAGTATCAGCTTGACTCTGTGCAGCAGCATCTCTTTCAAACTCAGCGGCACGTTGATCTATAGTAGCATCCTCGTAAACATTTTGCATGTTCTCATAAGGATTTACAAATTCTTTGTCCTTGTATGCTTGAAGGCGTTTATCAGCTTCTCTTTGTGCAGCATCACGTTTTCTCTCTGCGTCTTTCCTAGCCTTTCTATTACCGAAGTAATCTATAGCACCGCCTACTAGACCTATTGCCATAGTGATTGGCTCAAACTTCATCGGAGATGAACCTATATATTTTTTTGGAGTCTTTTTCATATTATATTGTATGTTTAATAATCACAGTCTAGGCTGTTTATTTACTACTCTCAGCTACGTTAGCAGATACTGCGAATAACTCTGCTTCTGTTTTTGAATTGTTAACCATCTTCACTTCTGCGTAGTAACCTAGTACAGAGTTTAAGTTAGCTTCATTATCTTTGTTGAATAAAATAAAGCTACCAGATACAGGTAGTACAAAGTTTAAACTACCAGTGTCTACTTGTATGCTAGTAGCAGATATACTACTACATGTTCCTAGTTTAGTTATTCCACTATCAGAAGTAGTAAACTTAAACTGACCAGTAGTTGTTGGAACACAAGAATATACATTGTCACCAACTTGTAGTGAGTCGTTTATATTGTACGCAAAAGGTAGATTTATTATAGCCATTTTTTATTTTTTAAAAGTTATATTGAACAATGTAGAACACGTGAGATGGAAGTGTGCTAGAGGCAGAGGTGAATAATCCTATAGTAGCGTATCTATACTGGTTAGCTCCAACGTAGTCGTCAATTGAAAACTTTATAATACCATTTGCATTACCAGCTGGACTTGGCGCTGTAGTAACCACTCCACTTAACCAACTTGGATGACTGGCTCCTGAAAAAACAGCTGATCCAACCCAAGTAGTTGCAGGAGAACTTGTAGTTCCCTCGATATACTTAAGCGAACCACTAGCGTCTGTCCAATAACCAACTAAGTCAAAAAGAGTAGAGGTGTAGTCTATGTTATTATATTGGTTAACTCCTACACTGCTAAAAAAAGCGCCCCATCCTAACACGCCATCAGATTGCTGACCAAAAAGTGACCCTGAGGAGTTTTGTACGCCGGTGGGCTCTTGAGGAAGAACGCCAGGAACAGGGTTTGCGTTTTGTGCTATAAAATATCCAAAAGGACCAGCGCTTTGAATAACCGTTAAGGTATCATCAGGCGTAGTAGTAGTATTAGATGCCGTAGAACCACCGTTAGTATTGTCTTGATAGAAAGCATTGACAGTTGCACTTATTGTACCTGGAAGGTTTAAGAATGCTCCGTCATTGTCATTTACAGTAATCTTGTAAGTGTGAGTATAAGGTTGACCACCCACAGCGGTTACCTCTATGATTTCCCATAGATCAATTTGATCGCCAAAAGCTTGAGGAACAATTTGCACTACAGGCAGCGTACCTCCAGACGCTATTAAGTACCCAGTATATAATCCAGCTTGTTGAGCTATGTTAAGGCTTGTTATTGGAGTACCACTAACGTCGGTAAAAACAATTGTATCTGTAGAAGAGTCGTATGAGCCAGCTTGATTTAAAGTGAAGGTGTCAGATGGAGATCCACTAGTATGTGCGGCAGTTATAATAGCAGTTCTTGTTGTTCCAACTGGATTAATTAGTTGGTTAAAGTCAACCCAATAGTTAACTGTATCTCCATCGTTTGGTTGAAATGGAGAAACTTGTGCGCTAGCAAATGACAACCAACCCGATGCCCCAACAGTATAGTTGAAAGTAAAATCGGCATCTAAAGGTGCAGCACCATTAGTAGAAACCATAAGCCTCACAACCGCAGCGTCAGCTGAATTGGTTTGAGAGGCTACGCCTATTAAGTTACCATTGTTTAAATTGGCTTGCCATAGCGCTATGTAATCAGCTACTGACTGAGTAAAGTTTAATGTTTGCGGAGATGTTTGAGCAACGTCTGCGGAAGAGTATAGTTTTAACGTACCAGTTCTAGCAGCGCCAGTGTTGACGGTTGTAGTAATAGTAGCGGTTATGTAAGGTTGACCAAGCACGTTAGGATCAACGACAGCACTTGTTATCCAAGTTGCCGCTGCTTCTGGAACTATAGTAGGAATTGATCCATTAGTGCTTATACCTAAAATAGTACCAGTATTGGCATCATCAATCACAAATGATTCTCCAGCGTTCCAGAAAGCACCAATCGCTACAGAGTTACCTACGTTATTGCTTATTGTATAGCCGTCAGTTAAGTTTATATCTTCAGAAGCAATAACAGAAACGCTTACGTCTACATAATCTACATATCCTTGGTCATTTACGTTTGGAACTTGAGTTGTTATAGCTTGAAAAGCTTGAAAGCCGGAGGGGTTAATTATACTTGCAGATGGTATACCGTTTGATTTAAAAACGTAACCAGGGCTTGTTGAAATTCTGTAGCTAATTAACTCAACAGTTTCGTTAGCTGGTATATTTGCGGTTAACTTCCATATTCCTGTTTCAAGATAACTTACGGTACTAATCCCGCCAGTGAAAGAAACTTGACTTTGATTGCTTGCGCCTCCCATTATAGCGTAATATTGGGTAAAAGTAGATTCAAACGTCAGCGTATTATCGGTTGGAAGAATATTTTGTATTTGAAAAACTATAGAATCATCTGCAGATATAGTTTGATTTACCCAAGTTACCGTTGCAATTACCGTATTTGAGGGTGTATTTGCTACTCCACTGTTAGTGAATGTAACCGCGCTATATAAAGAATCAGTTGTATTATTGCTAAAACCAGTGGCATCTAAAACAAATCCAGGTGATGGATTAATAACAAAAGTATTTGCTGTTGCTCCTGATAACGCTGTTACGCCATATAAACTTATTCCAGTAGTATTCCAATCGCCAGCAAAAGCAGCGTAAGTATTGTTAACAAACGTAAGTGCATAAGCGTCTGTCGGCGCAACCCCACTTACCAACGTTGCATCGTTAGATAGTTGACCTATTCCTTGAACGGAAAACTCGTGAGTATCTAGGTTGTTAGCAGTCTGTACGCCATCGTTAGCATTCGTATAGTTAGTAGCTACACCTTTTATGTAATTAAACCACTTACCTTCTTTCTCAATAAATACGTCTACTTGACCTTCTTGTTGGTCTGTATTTACATACTCCGCGTACCATCCTCTTTCCGTTAGGTTAACTCCACTTACAGTAGAGTTATTAAATTCATTGAAGTACTCACCATCACCATCATCTGTTATTATTTGAGCTTGAGTACCTTCGTAACTTAAAGCGTTGAAACTTTTAACTGTTCCAGCAGCGTCATTGAATATCGATGTAACAGAGGAATCATTGTCAACTCCATAGAATTGATTTCTATTTACTTCAGAGTAGTGATGCAAGTATAAGTCACCATTTTTAAACGTAAAGAATTGATTGTTTAAAGAAAAACCTTGTTCTTGTATAAAAGATTTAAAACAAACCCATCCTTTCGCTGCTTCGTCAAAAGATAAAGTGTAAACCTCTTTTTTCCAACCAGGATTAGTAACATTGTGAATGGTTAAGTTGTACTCTCCTTTCTTGTCATCAAAACTACCAACCAGCGCCTGAGCTGACTTCAGGTTGTCATTAAACCAATCTTCCATACCATATTCATGTATTGGAGTAATACCGTCCCTAGAAAGCCTTAAAACAGCTCCTTGATCCTTGTCGGTAAAGTATATTCTAAATTCATCTGATGCAAATGACTCTGGATTAGTAGAAATACCATAGTCACCGCTGTAGGGAGTTAAAGTACCTATAACTTTATTAGAAGTTATTAGTTGTCCATTACCGTCAGCATTGAATATAATGTCCTTATTTACTGGTCCACCAAAAACTTTAGATTCACAGAATATAATTAAATTAGTATCTCTACTAAAAAGCTTCTGAACACTACCGTTCTCAGGGTTAATTTTCTTTACTATGTTTTCAGCTGCTAGGAATTGGTTTAACCTATTCACACCAGCGTCTTCGTTAAATATCTGCGAGTATATTAGTTTATTAGACTCGTGCAACTCTTTGTAATCTCGTAGTGGAAGATTTGCTTTAAAACCACTCTGTTTACCAGACGCTACGTAATTAAAAATAGACGGAGCATTAAAATCATCCTTGATAGTGTCAGATTCTACTCCGTTACCAAAAGCAATACAGTTATACCAAGGTATTTTTATATTACTATCTATTGTTGGAAACAAGGCCGTAGGGTGCGTGTATGGTTTAACGTAAACGTAACCAGCGTTTATTCCTCCAACGACTTCGCATGTTACCGAACTTCCATCTGGCTTAGTAAACTCAAGAATAAATCCTTGGTTTAAAAAGTTTAAAGGAACACCTGCTAACACAGCTTGATTAGACCATTCTATTTTACAATAACTTTCCGGGTTTGAATAAGGGTTTGTTATAATATTTGGAAAAGAAGATGCTCCAGTAACCGACGTAACCGTGGTTCCAAGTAGCTGATCGTTTACTACTTTGACGTTAGCAAGGTTGATAAACGTACCACTATCAAATGTTTCATCTACGCCACTTGAGTTCCAAGCTTTAGTAATCTGCACTGTAGATCCAATAGGTATAAATTGTTCTGCATAGTCCTCTGAAAGCCTAACCGGGTAGCTAGTTCCAACTTCGTAATACAAGTCTAAATCTAATTGTTGTTTTGTTCTAGTTTCAAACACGGCACCATTTGCGTTAACAAAGCCTACATTTTCTATTGCAGCAAAAGTACCTAAGTAAGTTGTAAACTCTGTGTTATAATTTACTTTGACAAAAAACTTACCTATTAGCTCAGGATTTGACGCTACAGAAGATTGTATCACGCTGGTTGTACCAGCACTTATTTCTCCATCTTCTCCAACGGCGCCTTCGTTTTCTATATCTATTATTTTCCAAGATGCTTCTTCAGCAACCACAGGAACACTAGTACCATGTTCTTTTTTTAATACTAAGAAATCTCCTACTTTAACTTTATTTCTATCGGAAGAGTTAAATGCTAGCCAAGCATAAACACCGTCAGTAACACTGAGCGCGGTGCTTAGCACTAGGTTTTCATATTTAGAAGTTGTTTCTTTAATAAAAAACTTATAAGTATCTGCCCAAGAAGGTGCATTGTTAATTATGTTGGCTACCAATAAGTTTTTGTTTGGAGCTTGAGCTTTTGGTATTTCAAAGTTATTCTCTTCATCTACTAAAACAGAACTCTCTCTACCGTATTTATCTCTATATACAACGCCAATTTGATATGGTCTACCAGACTTAACCGATCTTTCTCCTCTTAACGAAGGAAGAGTGTTAGTTGTAGAAGGAGACGATGTTATAGCTATATCCAGAGCTTGAACTGTTAATAAGTTGAAAAACGGCTGTATTCCATTTTGACTGTCGTATATTCCAGTTGTAGTATAGTTAAATATCTCCCCTACTTGACTAGCTGGAGAAACAACTAGCCCACTAGGAACAAACTCGTTATTAGAAAGTACAAACACTTGATAGTGTTTTGTTGCAGTCAATTCTACCTCTGCTGTAAGACTAATTTCATTGAATATAACGTTGTTAACAGAGCTTTCAACACCACCAGATACTACTGGTCCAACAAAAACTGGGGTAGGAGCCGTTTCGTAAGGGGTACCAGTGTTATCTATGTTTAACATTTCACCATTTGTGTCGCACTCGTATATAGCTATTCTAAAAGGAGCTTCGTATGCATTTCCTCCGTTAGCATAATCAGCGTCAAAAACATACATTCTAGTGTTGATCTCGTACGTATAAGAACCAGTGACTGGCGCTGTATAATAATATCTGTAAGGATCCGCCTCTGTGCCAGTGCCATCAATATTAAATGCACCGTTAGTATTTACCAAGCTTTCAACGCCAGCATAAAGACCTCTTTGTGTTGCGTATATAAAGCCAGGAGAGTCTGGTAAATGCACTGCTTGTGAGTCTGTAGTTGCTATTTGCCTAAACCTCTGTCGGAAGTTAAAATTGTTTGGAATATTGTCGTCGAATGACCTAATCGCTCTATAGTTATTATTTGACTCAAATGCAGAGTCAAATGCTGTAGCTACAGACTTAGCGCTTATGTTTATGTCTGCTTTTACGTACTCCCCAGCTCCATCTTCTAAGTTGTAGTCTTGATAATAGTTACCATATATCAATCTACCAGCACTAAATTCTTGTGCTAATGCTTTTTTAGGTATTGCATCGAAAGATCTTAAAGCTTGCGATGAAGGTAGTGTTGAGCCTGCTTGCTCAGACGTTATGTTTATAGAGCCCCTGTTGCTACCTGTTCCAGGTGCATCCCACGTGTCAGAATCAATCTTGGCTGATCTAAACAAATATATATTTTCGTTATCTGTTGTTTTGAGTAGTAGCTCTACTTCAACAACATCTTCTGGTATGTAATTAGGAACAAAATCTTTAAGCACAATTTCATCTGCTACGTTTTGCATTCCTAAATTAAAACCGTCTTCAGGACTGTACGAGTATGTTGTTGGGATAAATGCCGCTGTAGAATATGGGGATATACAAGATCTTTCACCATCCGTGTACACGTACCTATAGGCGAAATAAACGAATGTTTCGTTGTAAAAAGCCTCTGTTTTAATTGTCGCAACACTCCAAAGTTCTGCTGCTGTAGAGCTTGGATCGTAAGTAGGATCAATATATTGAATAGTAAGTCTGTATACGTCTGCGCCAGGAAAGTAGTCGGTGACAACAACTGTTGCATTGGTTGCTGAAGTAGCACCAGTTATTCTAAGAATTTGATTTGTAGCATAACTAGCATCAGCTTGAAGCTGAACATAAAAGTTTGTGCCAACGCTAAACGCTACATTTGCAGCGGTAGCTAGTTTAAAAAGTCCAAAAGGACCTTGTGGGTTTTGATTTCCTGTTACAACTACGTTAGGAGTTCCATTAGAAGAATTATCTGTTGTTGCAATAACTGTAATAGGAGTGTTTGGATTAGGTCTAATAACCGTAACATGAGACTCGTCTATAAGTATTTTTTTACCAGCTTTTACGTAAGAGTTTTCTTTTTTAATAAATAGTATTGAGTTTTCTCTTATAGAATGTGTACCAAGCTTAGATCTAACTATATTGACTTTTTTAGGTTCGTTTCTACCATCTGTAAAAAGCAAAAAGTCTTCTACTAAATTTATACCAGTAACTATATTACCATTTGGCGTTACAGAACTAGAGGTTCCATCACCAACATTTGCTTCTAACTCAGAAGTTCCTTGTTGAAAGTTTAAAAATCTATCTTTAGTGAATCTTAGTACAACATCATCAGTTATATTTTGAGCTGTATAAACACTTGTTAACTGAGATACACTAGTTAATACAACGTCACCATTTTGAGCTTGATACTTAACTCTAATGTCAGCACCAGCCCAAAGATCATCACCACCCGTTGTGATAGCTTGAACTCTCATACCAGGCTTAATACCTTCTGTTCTATTTACTACACCACCATCACTGTCTACGCCAGCTTCTGTAGTTGGTAGTCCAGTTATTATGTTAGTAGAAAAAGCTGAAGATTGGTATCTAGCCTCGTACACGTCCGTAAGCACAGGCTTGAATGTTAACTTTGTTGAATCAGTTGTTGAGTAATCACTTTTAGGCTCAAGCTCTATTATAGCGTCTGAGATAATTCCAACAGCTGGAGTTCCAGTCAGGTTAGCAGCTTTACTAACTAAGTTATACACTAATCCATTAGATTGATCTACAATACTTCCAACTGTTATTGCATCAACGCTAAGTGTCGTTGCTGTTGAAGTGATTAGTGGAGATAGCTCAACATTACCGTTTAAAGTTTGAACAACTCCTTTGTTATTGTTCTCAGACGTACTTATCTCTATGTTTAAAGCATCTCTATACTGACCATCTGGAACCAACCTTTCGTCGGCATCTTTATTCATCTTACCTTCAAGAAAGTTTCTTTTTAATTCAGCCATGTATACTAATGTTTAATTTGTTTCGACTTACCTCTTAATATTTGTGTAATTTCCTCTAACTTAATATTAGATAATCTTAGTTTTGCATTTCTTTTTGTTGCTCTAGCTGCTTTTTGAAATCTATATACAAGATTTTCAGGAACGTTAGATCTTGTTGAAAGAATAGCGTAAGCAATTTGATTGTACATAGCTTCTTCAGCCATTTTGTGAACCTTCATCTCAGCATCTGTACCAAGACTATCACTTATGTATTTTATTAGTATAGTTTCACCAACTAACCCTGAGCTAAAGTGTATTAAACCTTTTAACTCATCAATATAGAAAGATCCGTTAATTTGAGCAAACTGAGGATCAAGACCATATCTCTGTCCTACATTATAGTTCCAAAAATCTTGATCGTAATCTAAGTTTGACTGTGAATTTTCATGAGAATCAACACTTTTGTAGTCATTCCAAGTTTTAGAATCAATAGGATTTCCGCCTGCGTCTTCATTTACTTTTAGATTACCGCTTCCATCAAACTGATAAACCCCACTTGAATTTTGCAATACGTTTGTAGGATTACTAGTTTTAGCTATTGGATATATAACATGCTCAATACCAGAGTTGTCAGACCAAGTAAATTTAACATAGTTTACGTAGTCTCTAGGTAATGCTATCGTTAAGCTTGGTGGTAA
>Ga0115008_10004933_pt1 | contig 11083 bp, 2 predicted proteins | sample FraStrMetagenome_FD_87164 | JGI IMG/M metagenome (GOLD analysis project Ga0115008, IMG submission 87164) | Marine eukaryotic phytoplankton communities from Arctic Ocean - Fram Strait ARC3M Metagenome | ecosystem: Environmental > Aquatic > Marine > Oceanic | place: Fram Strait | collected 2012-06-18
TCGCCCACCCTGGGGAGTCTGCCTCTTCGTATCTCTTTTCGCAGTCTCTCGCCGCTTCTCGCTGCAACCTTCATGCCACCTCGCGGCCGTCCCACTCTCGTCGTTCTCTCCCTTGTCACTTCCCCCTCTGTCGCTGGATGATGTCTTCTCGCATTCGGCGGTCGCATTTCTGTGTGTGCCAGTCCGCGCCAGTCCGCGCCCTTGTCGTGCCAGTGTGCTGTGAGAGAGGCTTGTGTTTCAAGAATTCTTTTCACGGAAAACTCAGTCAGGCTGGCGCGGCCTCTGTGCGGAGAGGGCTGTGCCGCCATGGCCACCCCTCCGGCCGCTCCAGTGGCCGTGATGACGGACCACGCGCTGCAGATGCACTCGGAGGACATCGAGGAGCAGCTCCGCACAGGCGCGCTCTGCGCGCACACGCAGCCTCCGCTCTGCGCGTACACGCAGCCCCTGCGTGGCCGGACGCGTGCCTGATTCGCATCGCTCACTCGCTGTCGGCCTCCTCGGCCCTCGCAGAGGATGGCGAGATTGAGGAGCAGCTGCACAAGCTCGAGCAGATGGTCAAGCTGCTCATCCACGGCAAGTTCACTCCCGAGCAGGCGCACTACTTCTGTCTGCACGCGCTGCCGCGGAGCACGAGCGCGGCGCTGCGGCTCCGCCTGCCCCACGGCCTGGCGCAGCGGCTGGCCGGCTACCTCCACTTCGTGCTCGAGGCGGCCGCGGCGCTGCTCCGTCGGCCCGACCACTGGCAGGTCGCCGAGGTGGTGCGGGTGATCCTGACCGACGCGCAGGCCTACCACTTCTACGCCACCTCTGCCGCCGCCCCGCCGCCGCGGCACGGGGCCGCGGCGTCCAGCAGCTCCGGCGGCAGCTCTGGCGTCTCGGCCGGCGGCTCCGGCGTCTCCGGCGGCGGCGGCTCTGGCGGAACGGCAGCCGCCTCGGCCGCCTCGGCGGCAGCGCGGGAGGAGGGCGCGCCCGCCGAGGCCGAGGGCGGGGAGGAGGGCGAGTCGAGCGGCGACTCGGGGTCCGAGGGATCCTTCTCGAACGACGAGCGCGCCGACGAGGACCGCGCGTGCGACTGGTTCTCGCCGAGCGAGGACGTGTCGGAGCAGTACATCCGCAACGTGGAGCTCTTCCACTCCCTCAACGGCTTCGACACGCTAATTGCGCGGATTGCGCTGCCTCCGCTGCTCAACCTCACCGCGGTGCAGATGCTGCTGCGGCCGCTGATCCGGGTCAAGGAGGTGCTCAAGAAGGCCGTCTTGCAGGCCTACGTGCGCCGCGTCGAGCAGGCCCTCACGGCGTACGTGCAGGCGCTCTCCGACGAGAGCCTCAAGGCGCGAGCCCGGCGGTCCGCACTCGTCGCGCGCCGCGGCGCCGAGCGCGCGCCCCTCCGCCACCGTAGGCGGAGGACCGGAAGACCATCGCCGACCTCCACAAGAGCCTCGACGCCCTCTTCGACCACGCGCGCCTCCCCGACGGCGCGCCGCAGCTCGACCGGCCGCCGTCCACACGGCAGGCCGGTGACGCGTCCGGGACGCGTCGCGTATCTAGGCGCGCTGCTGCTCGACCGGCTGCGGCTCGCGCTCGCGCTAAAGTGCCTCCGCACGCCCAACCTCGAGAAGCGGCTGCAGGGCCTCTCCGAGGTCAAGGACATGATCCAGCTCTCGCTGCGCAAGCAGGAGTACCTCGACTCGGTGGAGCGGATCGAGCGCGCCAACGCGGAGCGAGAGCGGCGGCCGCACCGCAGCGGCGGCACGGGCGTGCTGCTGCAGATGGGCCACTCATCGCCCGAGCTGCTCGTCGAGTGGATCGAGCGCGAGGGCGTCGTCGAGCTCATCTTCGGCGAGGCGTTGCACGAGGAGTTGGTGCGGCGGTGCGTCGAGGTGCTCGGTTTCCTCGCTCAGCGCGGCCACATGGACTCGCGCCTGCTCGGGCTCGTCTGGCGCGCGTCGCTCGACAAGCACGAGACGGTGAAGCAGGCGGTGTACGGAGCACTCGCCGACCTCTCCGCGCATTTGCCGTTGCCGCTGCTCGACGAGCTCTACGCCTACATCCAGTCGATCCCCTTTGCAGAGTACACGGCGCACACGCTCACGCTGCTGCGCGGCTTCGCCGTCGGCGGCATCTCGTCGGCGCACAACCCGCTCAAGGAGGAGCGGCGCTGGTACGGCCTCGCCGAGCTGTGGCAGCTCATGGCGGACGCGGCGCCCGTCTCGGCCGAGCTGCGCTCCGCTGCCGCGTCAGTCCTCGCCGACTTGCTCGCGTGGCCAAACTGCGCGCCGCAGCGGCAGCCGATGCTGGGTCAGTGCATCGCGCAGCTCAGCGCGGGCAGCTCGGTCGTGCAGACGCTGCGGCTGCTGCGCGCCATCCTCTCCTCCTTCCCGTGCAAGCCGCGCAAGAAGACCGACTCGGCCGCCGCCGTGCTTGAGTGGCTCGTGCAGCACCACAACTTGCTGCAGGTCTTCTTCAACGAGTTTCTCACCTACCACCGCGCGGCGACGGGCCGGCTGGAGGCGCTCACCGCCGAGGGGTCGGCGGCCGACGCCGCGGCGGCCGCCTCGCGCGCGACCGCGGCCAAGGGCGGCGGCCGCGCGGCGGGCAGCTCCACCGCGAGGGCGGCGGCGCTGCTCGCCGCCAGGGCGGAGCACATGGACCAGCTGGAGCAGCGGGTGGAGTTTCTCAACTTTTGCATGGTGCAGGGGCCGCAGATCGCGCTGACGCAGGCGCAGCTTGACGTGCTGTGGAACCGCTGCGTCGTGTGCGGCTCGTGCGTGGGCGAGCGCGACCTCATCTTCCGGTGGGTGGAGCAGGTGCGGACCAACTCGGTCTCCGCCATCGAGCCGGAGGCGACGCGGTACCTCTTCCGCCGCGCCTCGGAGCTGTCCGCAGAGTCCCTCTCCCCTACGGCGTACGCCTGCATCGAGTACCTCTTCCGCTGGATCAACTGGCGCGAGCAGCGCTTCGCGCAGCAGGACCAGTCCAACATCTCGGTGCTCGACGTGCCGCTCCACGGCGTGCAGACGCTCTGGGCGGCGGCGCTGCGCACGCGCGACGAGGCGGTCGGCGTGCGCGCCATCCGCTTCCTGGTGCTGCTCCACCACTCGCTGCAGATCGAGGCGTCGCGCGTGCGGCAGCAGCAGCGCGAGTTTGTCAGCTCGTGCATGTCGTCCCTCGACGAGGCGGCAAGCCGCCTCCGCGCCCTGCAGCTCGCGGCGCCGCCGGCGGGGCAGCCGGCGCGGGACGCCGAGGCCGCCGCGCTGGTGCGCGAGCCGCTGCAGCTCTGCGTGGAGCGGTGCCTGACCATGCTGCGCCTCTTCGTGACGGAGCTCGAGAAGCGGGCGCCGCTCACGCCGGGTGGCTCGCTGTCGCGGCGGCACGGCGCGTGCGTGCGCGGCTCGCCGATGACGGTGCAGGTGATGCTGGTTGGCGGCGCGAGCGGCTTGCGGCCGAGCTTGCGCATGCACTCCAACCAGACGGTCGACGAGCTGCGCAGGAGGGTGTGGCAAGAGCTGCGCGACGCTGCGCTGGGCGGGGAGGCGCCGCCGCCGCAGCCGAGCTCGCTCCGGATGATCTCGTCGGGCCGCGAGCTCAAGGAGGACTGGAAGTCGCTCGGCGAGCTCAAGCTGCGCGAGCCGTACCAGGTGCACGTGATGCTGCGCCCGCAGCTGCTGCCGCGGGCCGAGCTGACCACCGTCGTCGGCGAGGAGGACGCGCCCGCCGCGAGCGGCGACGGCATCGTCGAGATGGAGGCGGAGGAGCGCGGCGGCGATGCGGGCGAGGGGGCCACGCAGGTGGCGGGCGAGGCGGCCGCGTGGCCAGAGGAGGGAAGCATCACGCTGCACGAGGTTGGGTCCAACTTTGACACGCTCTTCGCGCTGCTCAGCCTGCAGGAGGAGCGGCTGGCGGCGCGTGCGTGGCAGCTGATGATGATGCTCCCGACCAACCGCGAGATGCGGACCGGGCTGGAGAGGCTCCCCGCCTTGCCGCCGGGGCAGGAGCCGGAGTGGCCGGTCCTGCTTCCGGAAGGCGGCAGCGCGTTCAAGCTGCTCTACTCGCTGCAGATTGTCGACACGCTGATGCAGGACGGCGACGACGCGTGGCTCGGCGCCTTTGCGGCGCGCGGGGGGCTGCGCCACTTGCTCCGGCTGCTCACCGCGCCGGCGGAGGAGCTGCTCGGGCAGCACCGCGGTTCGCAGCGGAAGACGTGCTTGGTGCTGCTGCTGCGCGTCGTCGGCCAGCTCCTCCTCGAGGAGGCGACGCAGGCAACGCCCGCGCCCGCGCCCGCCGTCGCGGGCGCGCAGCTTCAGCCGCCCCACGACGCCGCGACCGCGCAGAGTACACCAGCACCGGCGCCGGCGGGCGCGCGCGACGAGCCGCGTTGGACCGGCCGCCGTTTCGCCCCTCTGCGCGACGCGTCTCTCGCGGCGCTCGCGGCGGAGGTTGCGCTGAGCGCGCACCTGATGGGGCTCGTGCGGCACATTGCGCTCGCCGAGGCGGCCGTCTGTGCCGAGGCGAGCGGCTCCGTCGACCCGCCGCCCCCCCCGCCCGCGGCAGAGGAGGACGTGCACATCGTGCGCGAGGCGCTACGGCTGCTCGTCGCTTGCTCCCATTCGCCCGCAGAGGGCGGCGCCGCGGGCTCCGCGCAGGAGCCGCAGGCGGCGAGGCTGCCCGCTGACCTGCCGAGCTTGCGCGAGTGGGTGGCGGCGATGCTGCTGCGCTGCCGCGTGCCCGAGGTGCGCGAGGAGGCGTGCGCCGCGCTCTACGCCCTCGCGCGCGACGATTTCGCCGCGGAGCACCCGTCGTCGCCGCCGCAAGCCGGCGGGGGCGGCGCTGCGCCCGGAGCATCGGCTGCCTCCGCGCGCGTCCCATCCCCGCTGCACGCGCTCGTGGGCGAGATGCTCAGCCTACTGCCCCCGGCGGGGGCGGAGGCATCCCGTTCGGAGCAGTTCTTCGAGTTGCTCCGGTCGCTCGTTGGCCGGTGCCCCTCGTGCAGCTTGCCCGACCTGCCCGCTGCCGCGCTGTTTGCGAGGCTGCTGCAGCTGCAGCAGTCGCACCCCGTGGTGGAGCGGCGCGACGCGCCCGAGCTGGTCGACCATGAGCTGGTCGGTTACTTGCGGCTGATGCGGGTGCTGCTCCGCGCGCAGCCCCACCTCAAGCGGCAGCCTGTGGATGCGGGCGGCGCTGACGGCGGGACGCACCTCGTGGTCGCCATCTTCGACGACCTCTTCCGGCTGCCGTCGGTGGAGGAGGCGCGCCGCATCGGCGCGCTGACGCCGCCGCAGTGCAAGACCCCGCGCTGCCGCGCCGCGGCGCTCGCGCTCCTCGCCGAGCTCGCCGAGCGCGAGCCCGCCAATTTGTCGCTCCTCCTCGAGATGCTCCTCGCGCAGCAGCTGTCGCGCTCGGGCCACTCGCGCGTCTCGTACATGTGGCACTACGCGCCGGCGATGCACGAGAAGTCGCGCTGCGGCTACGTCGGCCTCAAGAACTTGGGCGCGACCTGCTACCTCAACTCGCTCGTGCAGCAGCTCTTCCTCATCCCCGAGTTCCGCGCAGCCATCCTGGCGCTCCAGATCGAGCCGCCCGCCCCCGCCTCGGCGACCGACGCGGCGTCCGACCTGAGCGCGGCGGACGAGCCGGGCGGCGGCGACGTGCTCTACTACCTGCAGGCCATGTTTGGCTACCTGCACGAGTCGGAGAAGCGCTGGTACGACACGCGCGACTTTTGCGGCGCCTTTCGCGACTGCGAGAACCTGCCGCTCAACCCGTCGGTCCAGATGGACGTCGACGAGTTCCTCAACATGCTCTTCGAGAAGCTCGAGGCGGGGCTCGGGCGGACGAGCTCGCCCAAGCTGCTGCAGTCCCTCTTCGGCGGCTCCGTCGTCAACCAGATCATCGACAAGGCCGGGCGGCGCCTCTCGGAGCGGGTGGAGCCCTTCTTCGTCATCTCGATCGAGGTCAAGAACAAGGCGTCCGTGATGGACGGGCTGGCGCAGTTTGTCGAGGGCGAGACGCTCGACGGGGACAACAAGTACAACTTTGAGGGCGAGTACGTCGAGGCCACCAAGCGCTGCTGCATCTCGCGGCTGCCGCCCGTGCTTATCCTGCACCTCAAACGCTTCGAGTTTGACTTTGACCTGATGAAGAAGATGAAGCTGTACGACCACTGCGAGTTCCCGCCCTCGATCGACATGGCGCCGTACACGGTCCGCTACCTCGAGCGGCAGGAGAAGCTGCTCGGCGAGGCGGAGGGCCCGTCCCCGGCCGACGAGGAGGACGGCGACTGCGTGTACGAGCTCGCGGGCGTGCTGGTACACACCGGCACCTCCGACTCGGGGCACTACTACTCCTTCATCCGCGAGAGACGCGCCGCTCAGCCCGGCGCCCACCCGTGGCTGCACTTCAACGACACGCTCGTCGAGCCCTTCGACTCGAGTGAGATTGGCAAGAACTGCTTCGGCGGCGTGGAGCCCGTCGTCTCGTGGGACGTCGACACCAACAAGCCGGTCCAGCGCACGCAGGTGAAGCCGCACTCGGCCTACATGCTCTTCTACGAGAAGGTATCTGCGCACGCGCAGAGCAGGGAGGGCGCGCCTGAGGCGGTCCCGCGTGGCGAGGGGCGGGACGGCGCGCGCGACCAGCCGATGGCCGAGGCCGAGGCCGGGGCGGAGGCGGAGGGCGGGGACAGCGAGGCGGGCGCGACGGCGGGGGCAGAGTACGTCGAGCATGCCAGGCTCTGCAGCGACGCCGCGCTCTCGGTGGCCGTGCCCGAGGAGGTTGCGCGCGAGGTGTGGGCGGAGAACATGCACTTTTTGCGCGACCGCTACCTCGTGGACGGGCTGCACTTCGAGTTTCTGCTCCGGGTCGTGCGCATGGCGTTCAGTTCGGTGGCTTCCGGGGCTGCGCCCGCCGATCACGACGCGACTGCGGCCGCCGCCGCGGCGGGCGCCGCGCCGCTCGCGCCGCTCGCCGCGCTCAACGAGATGCACGACGTGGGCATGTGCGCGCTGCGGCTCGGCTGCCATTTCGTCGTCGAGACGCTCGCGCACGCAAAGGACAAGTCGCTGCTGCCCGAGTGGGTCCGCATGCTGCAGATGTGGCTGCACCGCTCGCCCGTCGCTTGCCGCTGGTTCCTGCTCCAGAGCGAGGCTGCAGGGTGGGTGCGCTCCCTCTTGCTGGCGTGCACCGTCTCGGAGATGCGCGAGAAGTTTGCGCAGCTCCTGCTGCACGCCGCCGCCGTCTTGAGGCCGCTGGAGCTGCATTTGTACCCGATTGCGCCGCTGCTGCCGGACACGGCGCCGCCGGTGGTTGTGGTGACGACGTCGCTGAGCGGCAGCCTCGAGGGCACGGACGAGGAGGAGGGCGAGGAGGAGGAGCCGGGCATGCTCGACGCGGGCGTGCGGCTGGCGGCGCACGAAGACGCGCTCGCCGGCGGGATTCTCACCTCGCCGCCAAAGCGCGCTCGGACGGACAGCAGCCTGCCGGCGCCCGCGGCCTCCTCCTCGCTAGCGGCGGCGCCGCAGCCTGAGCTCCCCGCGGGCCTGCGGCTACTCGGCTGCCTGCTCGACTTGCTCCCCGAGGCGCCGCACCATTGGCGCCACTTCTCGCACTTTTTCGAGACGGCGCTCGCGATGGCGCAGCTGGGGCCGGAGGAGCGCGGCTGGATGCTGCGCCGCCGCTTCGCCTCTCACCTCGTCGACTTTTACCTCGCCGACGAGTCGCCATGCGTGGGCCTGCCGGCGCACCTCGACGAGGGGCGCGCCGCGCCGCGCCGCGCGCGCATGGGCGACAAGTGCACGCTGCCGCAGCTCGAGCACATGGTCGCGCTCCTCTCGCTGCTGGCGCGCGCGGCCCACCGGCACGAGCCGGTCGCGCGCACGCCCCTCTCCCTCGAGGGGCGGCTGCTACACATGGCGGCGGACGAGTACCAGCTGCTCGGCCACGGCGCGCTGCTGCGGCGGCTGCTCAAGGACGGCCTCCACGTCGCCGCCATCTGCGACTTGTGCGAGCACCTGTGCTACGAGTCGCGCGACGCGACGGAGACGGCGCTGCACGTCATCCTGTCGGGGATCGACACGATGGACAACGAGCAGCTCGGCCCGTACCTGACCACGTTTTGCCACGTCGTCGACCTCGCCGACTCGCTCGCCGCGTGGCGCATCGACTGGGCGCTGCAGCGGCTCCTCCACGTCATCTCGAACAACATGCGGTACAAGCAGGCCACGATCTCGTGCATGCGAGCGCTGCTTTCCCTCTGCGTCCTCTCGTCCCGCCCTCGCCGCTGGATGCTGCACCAGCGCGCGCTGTGGGTCAAGGAGTGGCTGCTCTCGGGCCTATCGTCGCAGGTGCGCTGCACCGCGGAGCACTTCATCAAGGCGATCCTCGCCGCCGAGTCGCAGCCCTCCGCCGCCGCGGCGGGGGCGGCGGCGGCCGGCGACACGGCGGTCGGCGCGGCGTTGCCGCCGCCACCGGCAGGGCTTGCGGCCGAGACCGGCGCGGCCGCGGACTTTGGGCTGACCGGCGACGCGATGGCGACCGAGGTGGTGACCGAGATGGCGGTCGAGCCGTCAGGCGCCGCGCCGGAGCTCGCCGTCGCCGAGGGGGGCGCCGGCGCTTGCTCGCCGGCGCTGCTGAGCATGTACGAGCACCTCGTGAGCCACGTCGTGTTACGCGAGCTGCGCGAGCTGCCCGCGGCGGCGGCGGCCGGCGCGCAGGCGTCCAAGCACCCGGACGACGTGCCTCCGCCGCGGCTGGCGCCGTACTTTCGGCTGTGCGCGTGGTGCGCGCGGCGCGGCGCCGTCTCGCCCTCGCTGCGCGTCGAGGAGCTGCAGGACCTGTACGCGCTGCAGGACGGGCACCGCTTCGAGTGCGACGAGACCAAGCGCGAGATGCTCTCCTTTTGGCACGCGGCGACGCGCGCTTCCTTTGCGTGCGTGGCGCCGCCGCCCCTGGTCGCGCCGCCGCCGCAGGCACTCAGCGCGGCGTTCCACCGGCTGCTCGACTCGTTCGTCAGCTTGCGGCCGAACGAGCGGTTCCTCGAGTACAACCGCGCCTTCCTGCCCTCCTTCTACGGGCTGCTGCGCGAGATGCTTGACTGCCCCGGCGGCGACGATTGCTTGCGCGTGCTCGTGCCGCATCGCAACTGGGAGTGGGCCATCAAGTACGTGATCGTCGACACGGCTGAGTACGTGCAGCTGCTGCAGACGCCCGACCAGGAGCCGGACCCCTTCGCCCACACCCTGCGCAGCCTGCTGCGCTCCTCCGCCGGCGTCAACGCCGATTGGCGGCTGCGCACGCTCGGCGTGGCGCTCAGCTCCAACAAGCTGCTCACCAACCGCGCCAACGTGCTGCCGCTCCTCGTCATTTGCATGGCGGGTGAGGAGGAGGTGGCGACGGCGTGCGAGCGCGGCGCGACGGCGCAGCTGTGCGCCTGCCTCGACGCGTGCGGCGCCGCACTCTACGAAGATGCGCGGTGGGAGACGTTGCTCCCGATCATGGCGCTGCTCGCAAAGTGCGCCGGCTGGCTCCGCCACCGCACCTCGGACGACGCCCGTGCCGAGGCGCGCCGCCAGACGGCCTTGGGCGCGTGGGACGTCGCGGCGACGCGCGACCAGGTGCTGCACGTGCTCTTCCTGCTCCTCCGCCCCTCGCTCGGCCTTCCTCCCGCGCAAGGGTCGCGGCCCTCCCCGGTGCCGCCGCCGACGCTGCAGGCGGCAAGCTTCGACGTGGCCGGCCTGCTCGCGGCCGTGGACGACTCGTGCGCGCAGACCATCACGAGCGCCCTCCTCCGGAACCGCGCGCGCCTCGCGCCGGCGGGGCCTCTGCAGGCGGCGCTCAACGCGCTCGAGAGGGCGTCGGCGGCCAGCGCCGCGTCGGGCCGGCTGGCGGAGCTCGAGGCGGTGCTCGAGGCGGCCAAGCTGGTGGGGCCGCTCGCCGGCGAGGAGGGCGGCGCCCCCGTCGGGCCGGCGGAGGAGGGGTGAGGGAGTGCGGGGGCCGATTGCCCGCGCCCCAATTTTGCGCTCTGCTTCACTTGTACCAACTACTACTGTCTGTGGTCCAGTATTTGAGAATGCCAGAGAGGGCCGAGCGAGGCGGGTGGGGCATGCCGCTTGCCGCCGGGAGTCGTTGAGCTTGGCGGTGGCGTTGTGGGCTGTTGCTATGCGCAGGAACCGCGTTTCGCGTTATTGTTCGTGACATTTTTCTTAGATCGATAGACCAAGGACAAAAACGTATTAAAAACAAAAAGCGGTTCCCGCTGCATTTTTTGCATACACTCACTGTCGATACACGGTGTATATTGGTTAAATTGCCCCCGCCCCTCTCTATAGCTCTACGGCTCTATAGAGGCCGTATAGAGCTGTAGTGTGTGTAGAGCCGCCGCTCGTCTCAGGCTCAGCTGTGAACCGTGGGCGGAGGGAACGACGCGCCCGGCCCGATTTCTACTGGGAGTGGGTCGCGTACTTGGTCGCGTACACCTCCCGCCGTTCCACGGCGAGCTTGCGCCTTGTTGTATCTATGCCGATGGCAGAGCCCATGTGGCGGGCGCGGCGGCGGCATGCACTTGGGGTGTTCTCATGGCACATGGGGACGCGGAAAATCGGCGGCCCCCTATTAAGTAGAAGGGAATAGCGGGCCCTAAAGCCGTATCCCGTGCGCTCAACCTCAAGTGGTCGAGGTCTGGAGAGAGAGACTGTGCCCAATGAATTCCGTAAGGGGGGACGCTGGTTTTGTGGGTGCCTTCACCACCGGAATGATTTCTTTTTTAGTTTCCTATATTTGTTATTTCAGCATCTTAGGTGAGAGAGATTTTGTTCTTAGGTCCGGCCAAGCAAGCAGAAAAAACACCTACTCGCTTAGACCTTAGTCCGTAGGAGTAGGTAAACGAAAAAAGTAGCGCCCAATTCGTCTAGGTCTACGTACGGCTTAGTGAGTGGTTGGGGTGGCCTCAGGCATCCCCAAGGGAGCCTCTGCGGTGCCACATAAGCAGCTTTAAAGTATTCGTTTGAAGATCTCGCAAACAAGACAGACACTACTCTACCGATCTCTTATGGTCACCAGTAAACGAAAATTCGACTTTGAGGGATAA
>Ga0115008_10004935_pt1 | contig 11082 bp, 3 predicted proteins | sample FraStrMetagenome_FD_87164 | JGI IMG/M metagenome (GOLD analysis project Ga0115008, IMG submission 87164) | Marine eukaryotic phytoplankton communities from Arctic Ocean - Fram Strait ARC3M Metagenome | ecosystem: Environmental > Aquatic > Marine > Oceanic | place: Fram Strait | collected 2012-06-18
ATCGTGAATGCCAATATCGGATACTTTTAATCAGCTAAATTTTTCGCTCTGAGTTATGACTTCTTCTTCAGTCGAACAGTAACCATCTAAATCAAGAGAATACGTGTCGTGTCATAAACTACATTTTTTTTACAAAGTATAGTTTGTTTGTAATGGTATATTTATAGTGTTATTATTGGCGATGTACTGAGACAGACTCCACATGTGCACTTTCTCCGCAAGAAAACTTCCTGACCCACCCAAAGGGCAGGGGCAGCTGTCAAATATTACGCAATTGTAACTTTTAGGGCGCCTAGTCGGTTTTCTATACTTACCCCGCATACTCCGAAGGAACCAGTTATACCATAAAAAGATCAAAAATAAAAAAGTCAAAAAAATAAAAGAAAAAAAAAAAAAGAAATGTGGGAGGTGACGTTTGAAGTCTATATATGCAGAAGTATCTAAGTAGATTGTGGTAGGGATTGTGCTCGTTCGTTACTGCAATCGTCATGCGGTGGTCGAGTGATGATTATTCTGAATTTATAATCCTTAAACTCGACTTGCTCTTCTTTCGTCGTCGTCTCCTTCTTTTGGTGCACCGTCCTTCTTCTCCCGTTTCCTCGAATTCCTGGTTTCTTCCTATTGGTATTGGGTGAGTCCACATATGAACTTTATATTTCTCTATTATTTCGGCTGCCTGTTCTCTTATCCTAATTGCAGAGTAGTCCCTCTCCTCGGTTTCTATCAAGGATGCCTTTGCTAAACATTCACCGATTTCATTTCCTTTCCTGATTTCCTCTATCATATAAGCTATGTGCATAATTGTGCGTGGTCCACATTCGACTTCTGTTTGTGGATGACATGTTGTTGAGTTCCATGCAAAGGAACCCTCCGCACTTTTGAAGAGGTCTTTAATTTTTTTCAAGATGGGCAAGTTCAGATTCGCATTACCTAGAGAATCCATCACATATCCTCTTCTGTACCGTCCTTGCTTGTGCACGATTACCAAAAACCAGTGCCCCGCTGCTTCCTGTCCTTCGAAAATGGGGATAAAGTACATTCCATCTGGCTTGCGGCATATTGCTCGGTGTGATGCGAATATTCGTGCGGCTCTTTTCCATCCTTGTGAAGGGATCCAACATTCCAAGATGGATCCAGCTTCCGGATTAGCAAAAAAAAGCTCATTTTGATTTTCATGACGAAACACTTCTATTGCTCTTCTGATAGCCATACTGGATATATATCCATTGACCAATAATGTCTCTCTCAGGTAATGCGCTTTTTGTTCCTTTCTCGTTATGTTTTCCAAATCTGATGCCTTTCTCTTTAAATTCTCCTCTAACTCATCATCTGTTATTAAATCTATCTCTTTCCCTGTGATCTCCGATCGTTGTATAATCTGTTGAGCTTTCTTCGCAGCATCCTTCTTCCTTACTTGTTGAACATTTATATTACTCTCGCTATTCTGAAGAATTTCTTTCAATGTTTTGGGTAAGTCGATAATTCGATCGGCTTGCCAGTGTGATGATGCTCTTTCAATTGTATGCACCTGCATAATGACTCGACACATGGTTTTATGAGTATCCGATATCCTGCTTTTGTTTGTGTATTTTGTTCTGACTCTTTGTTTGTCTGTGGGCAGATGTCGTTGAAGCAAGTGCATGAATTGAAAGTAGCAAGGGTTGGATGGTGAAGTTGTGACGATCATTTGTTTGAATTTCTTTTTGTCCGTATCTGTGGAACCTTCATTGAATGTAATCAGGGTCGCCGCCGCTGTCCTAATCGCGGATGAATGCCTGGTGCACCTAAGGCAGTGCTTCTTGCCCGAAGGAATCTTGTTGGTCCGAAAATTCTGAAAGATGGCCCATTTTGACTTGTTGCCTGCGCAAGTTATTCCGGGACAATTCATTGTAAATTGAATGCGCGCTTTTGTTTGAAGGTCACCTTTTGTGCATTGTTTACATATACCTGTGTGCATGCTTTTATCTAGTGATGTTTGTTTTAACGGATGATTGCGTTTTACCTTCTTTTTTAGGGCGGTAATTGTGTAAGCATCCAAATTATGCTTTTTCTGCAGTTCCCCTAGGATGGTTTTGCTTATTGTCCCTATCACCTTATGTAGCCCGGCTGCCAACCCCATCGTAAGTCCTTTAATCAACTTCCATTTGTCACTGAACGTCTCTAGGATCTCTTCTCTATTTGCCATATGTTTAACCATTGCTCTGATTATGTTCTCATGTTTTTCAACAACATCACAAACGCTTTTTGGCATTAATCCCAACCATGTAATATCCGCTACTCCGATCTTTGCGTCCGAATCGAATGCGATCGTATGTTGAGGGACCAAGCCAAATAATTCTATTGCCGCACTATGCGATCTGGACATTATACAATCGAATGTATTTGATTCTCCGAATTTTTCCTTTAGCTCCTTCAAAGATGCGTAGGCGTGATTTAAATGTGGCTGGATTCTCTTTAATCTTCCCTTCTGTGATAACTGAAGTTGAAGGTATGTACCGGAAATTTCCTCAATGAAAGTTGTTGCGTTGCTAGTACTTGTGTATTTCTCTAGTAACCTAACCATGTTGCATATCTCATCATTAATTACCTTTCTCATGTTGGTTCTAAACTTCTTAAGGTCGTCATGTTCGCAGTGTAACAACGCGTGCAGCCTGTTACCATGATGCTGATTGTGAGGGCATGTCGAAGGACACCAGGTGCATCGGGTCAACAAAGATGTTAGCTCCTTCGGCTTCATATTCTTAATACGGTTCTTATCCTCGTCGCCAACTATTGATTCTATCAGCTCCAGCTTACATCCCTGCTTGTAATTAATGTTTTTGTAAATGCTCCTTGAGTGAGTTTTGCTTAAACCTAAGAGAGAGCGTAAGTACCCTTTGTGTGTGCATATCTCCTTCCATGTCATATCACTCGAATCTATCACTCTCCATAATAACCCTTGCGTATCCTTTGTTTTTATCTTTTTGATACGCTCATTAATAAATGTCCTCTTCAGTGTCGTACTGATATGTTTATCGATGGATTGTCCATTCAACGTAATGGTAAATCTAAGCGGCGATATAGGATTTCGTATATCATAAGTGCACAGGTGTGATGCCGCGAAAGTTCTTGTTAATGGTAAGTCCGCGATCTTATCCGCCAGATGGTTGGCGTTGAGCATGCAAAGGTTGGGAATAAGTTTCGAGTACCTTGGTTTTTTCAAAATTTGTAGGCCTTCGGCGTTGAGTTGGTGTGAATTTACTTTCAGAAAACTTCTCAGTATATTGCTGTCGAAATAATCTTTGCGCCAAGGCATGGGTTCATTGTTGTTTTTGCCCCTTTCATTTGAAAATTTTTCCTGCTGAGATGTATTGAATGGATTTGATGTTCCGCTCGTGATAGTTGTCCATGACTGTGCGATTTTCAAAAATTTGGTATTTCTTTCCTTAAATATATTTACTAACTCTTCCGTGAGTTGGTTCTGAAGTATTGCTTTATTTATCTCTTCCTCTATTGTTTCTTGACTAATCATTTTCGCCATTGTTCCCATAATGCATTTACCTATTCCTCCAACAATTGAACGAATGAACGATCTATTTATTTCTCCCTCTGAATTTTCTCTCGCCTGAATCACTTGATCCCGTACCGCTTCACTATCGGTTATATAAATTCTCGGTAAAAAGGAAGGTATGCTAAGCTCCGTCATGAGCATGGCATGACATTCCGCAGAGGCTATATCCGTTTCTTCTATTCCTATTCTCCGTGGGAGTATAGAGCATCGTGAGAGCATTGGGATCACTGGGCGATTTATCCATTCTCCAGATTCTATGCTTTCGCCTAGTCTGATGTCCAAACTACACATAACGAGAGCTGAGCTCGCCGCCTTCTCCTTATTTGGTTGTAACTGTTGGAGAGCCCCATCGGTGGCAAAAATAATTGGACTCATACTTGTAATCATATAATTGAATTGCGTCGCATATTTAATCGTAGGCCGTATAGCCAGATGATCTAAGTGTGTGGGTTGGAATATATCTGCTGTATCAAACATTTTCATTCGTCTTCTAACTATTTGAAATATTGATTTCTCCGCATTCTTCCAATCGATTTTAGAAAATATATTTTCCTCATTGAACTCGATCGGCTGAATCGGTCTCCACTTGCACTTTTCGTCTGGGACCGTATAGTGAGGTGAATTGTCCTCGTTTAACCATTCCAAATACGAAAATAATCGGTTAAAATCATGCATTTTGGTTCTTTTAATTATTGGAAGAATTCCTAACATATCTGCGAATTTAATTTCACTACTTCTATCTTTTTCCGATATTTCCTTAGATACAGTCCAATTGTTCTGTTGTAATAACAGAGCGCATTTATGTATCGCTCCACCGAATGCCAGATTCAAATTCTGCTCCTTACCATTTCCTATGCTATGTCCATTAGTGCCATCCTTGTATTTTGGATGACCAATGGATACAAATTTTGATAATGTGTTGAAATGATTGAGAATGTCGTTGACTAAGCCGTCACAATTATCTCTCAAGTGAACACCATATCTGCCTAGCTTATTTATTGCCTCCTTTGCATGATTAAACCACTGGTTATCCTCATTACCATCTTTTCCGTTATTTTTTGCATCCGCAATTCTCGTGCGAAATGCGAACGCATCCAGAGATGTGCTATTACTCACGATTTCCAGTTCGCGGCATACCGATATTACATCTATTTCTAAAGCTGAGGATATTCCTAATCCTCCTTCCTCTAACGGTAGAAAAATACGATGCTTACAATCAGATGCAGTGATTCCATTAGCTTTTCTAATTACTTCTGCTACCACTCCATCGAATTTTGCTAGCCTTGTTACAGAATGATTTGCCTGCAGAGGTATGTAGCTGTGGATTGTATTAACTAACATATTGATGCATTTTCGCTGTGGCTCAATTTTCATATTTCCAATTTTTAATTGATGCAACCGATTTTCCATTTTATTTATAAAATGATTAGACGTTTCCGTCGTCGATCCTGACATCTTACCGATCATTCCGAGATGTCTATGCGCTTCCGAATTAATGATTTTATCCCAGCCTAATTTTTCTTCTTCCCCAAGCTTATCATAATCAATTAAAATTTTCAATTTCTCATATTCCTTTCTTTTCAAATATACCCTAAAAGGGACTTCTTCCTCGACTGGTGCATCATGCTTGAAGCTCCAAGCGATGGACATGCATTTTCGTAACTTAATTGTCATCTCTGCAGATAAATTATAAAACTGTATGTCGCACTTTGCGCCTTTTCTGCCGATCTTAGTCACCATACTGAGATCGCCTGCAAGCTGAAGATAATATTCTACTAATCGGACGAGATCTTTTTCGTTTTCTACTCTGATAAACTTCGAGTTATCGTCGCAATAGCCGATTTTGCAAAGCATAACTTTACCATCTATTTGATCTACGATATGAAATTTGTATTTTTCATCATTGAATTCTTTCTGATTTCCAAAAATCTTTCTGATTTCATCCGAAACTGCATCCCATATGTCATGCTTGAACTTAATGACTAGGTTAGCAATGGTAGGGCTATCGGGATTTCCTTGTTCGAGTCCACATACGAACTTTGCGAAGGCTCTCCCCTTACTAGTAATAATTTCAACTAACTTTGGACTCATCGCGCTAGCCTTAAATTCTACATATCCCTGCGCAGGGAACCCATTCACCCGCATCGCCGCTAATAAAATCTCCACCGACACCCTATCAAAAAACTTCTCTTCGTCTTCATCCAATTGTACCACCGGCCACGGCCCCGCCACGCAATCCTCCCTAAAACATTGTTCAATCGTCACCAATGAGTGACATCCACGACCCCTTCTATAGGCTACTATTCCTTCGTGTAGAATCCGGGCCCTTTCAATTCCGTCGCTAGAGAACTTCGTAATAACTCCATTCAAAAAACAGTACAGGTCATTACAGAGGGAGATGGGTCTGTATTCATTGGTTTTGCCTGGTTTTGGGATGGGATATCTAGCAATGACTTTTAGGCTTTCTGGTACGTAACGCATTATAAGTAGCAGTTTAATTATATTTAAAAGTTGCGTTTGCCACCTCTTTCCAAATCTACCGATTACTGCAAGTTGAAACCCGTCATGCCTTGCTTTCGATGGGACCGATGCAATTGCTTTCCAGAAACTTTCTTCGACGCTCGCTGCTTCATGCATTTTTCCTTTATTATCCTGGAGATAAAACGGATAGTGGAGTTCCCTGTGATCGCATTCAGGTAGGCGAAAAAGTTTTCTAGTGTGCAAACCATGAGCTTTTACAAAAGCTTTTTTTATTCGTGCTGGTAATTTATTTCCGTTATGCACTAACGTTTCGATGTCTTTTTCGGTGACTATCCTATCAGGTGAAAGCGAGATTCCTCGTTGCCCCAGTTTGCCTTCTGTCATGATTTTGGCGAATGCGCAAACTTCCGTTGCAGCTGAGTTTCCCATCCACCGCCCATGAAACTCTTTGGTTGCTGCCAATTCTTCCTGTTCGTTTTTGCATTGCCGAAAGTCATCAAGCGCGGGATCCCAAATTTTCGTGTGCGTTGCCGGTGCGGATCTGCTCTGAGGGAGCATTTTCCGAGTAAAATTACTAATCTGATTGGTGTCTAAAAAGTATTGCAACGTAGCTTGTTTATAGAATCTTTGGGTTTTGCATATTTTGGTGGAAATTCCATTCATAAGGGTAAGGCACTTTTCAAGATTTTCGACTGCGTTTATTTTGAATTTTTCTGACTCCATATCCTTATGCTCAATATTAATTTTCTCCACGACATCCTTCCACGGAGATACACAATTTAATAAAGTTCCGAATTTGTCGTTGGCTTGATTTGCTCCGAATAATTGATCGCAGTTCGCTTCCTTCAGCCAGACGTTTATTTTATCGACAATGATATCCGGTACAAATGGCAAATCATTTGATGCATATACATATTGTGTTCCATTCTCATCACCTTTCGAATTTGTATGCCTACTTTCGTTGGATGTATTAACCGCTTTTACATGATCCTCTCTCTCGGATGCATCGTGCATAGCTTCTTCATACAGCATTTTGGACTGTACATAGATTTCCTTAGTATCCTTCAATCGAATCAAAATTTGAATGAATTCCGACCAGGGCGAATCATTCTGATTTAACTTTGCTCGTAGATTTTTCTCCCGAAGCCATTGAAGTGCCTGCTTTGCAGCTCGTACCTTTTTCTGAATAGCGGATCGTAAATACCGCAATTTGGTGGTTATTGGTAAATTGTCGAAATGTTTAAATCCTTTGCGCTTTCTTAGTCTTCCTCTAATATTAGCCGCGGTATCATTTTGGCAACTATCCTTTACTAACGATAAAGTTTGCATAACGTCTTTAATTCCAATATTGAATCTTCGAACTATGTGCGCAATTTCGACTGCATGACTATCATTTATTTGCACAAGTTTATTTTCCTTTCCGTTGACATCCTGCATAACACCTTCATACCATAGTCTCTTAAAGAGTATATTGGTTCTTTTTTCTATGTCTCCTATGAGATAGTCCGTCGTATCGGAAGTGTCACCTGTAAGTTTTTGAATTTTATCATACAGTTCCTTTTGCTCTCTAAATCTATCACAATCTTTAAATTGACTCCCATTCAAATTCAACTCATCATTATTAGGTCCTGTTCGTGCGAGTTTAATTCGAAATATTTTATTGTAATCGTAAGATCGCACAGTCTCGCCTCCTTCCACATTGTTGTGCCCTTTCCTGTCAACATGACAGATCAACAAGGAGTGATCCGAGGGAAAATATGAATTTCCTATATTACGATGTATATCCGCTTGCACAAACCAGTTCGAGAACGCCCTATTTGTAGGCGTAAGGATGTGATCAATTCCCCGACCGCCCTCTCTTCCAATCCTTGTTACATAAGATGTCTTAGCATTTAGGTTACGAACGATGGATTGATGTGAAGATTCTAAAGATCTTAATATTCCGTTGGGTGGGGTTTTATAACGACAAACCCCCATATTGTCACTATCCTCAGTCGTCAAAGTCTCTTGCATATCACCCATGACAATGATGCATATATCTGGGTAATTATGTAAAAGCTTGCCTTTAATTTCACAAATCAATTCAGCCGTCATATTGAGTTTTTCTTCTTCGTCATGATCAATCATTGAACTACCGGCTATAGCCTCCTTAGTAGACGCATAAACTCTGATTATTCCTATTTTCTGCTTGTTACCAAGATCAAATGCTATACTTGTTACTCTGCCATGGGAAAAACTCTCAAACTCTTGTAAGATTTTTCCTCCCCACCTCCACCCATCAAACATAATGACTTGATATTTAGTGAAGTAACTAATTATTCTGGCGTTCTGCATTTCCAATTGTTGAAACGAAGACCATGACTCGTCCTGCATTTTTGAATGTGCAAATGGTTCCTGCAACGCAAGAAAGGTCATATCTTCCCTAACAAAAAGTTCAGCTGCAGTATCATGATCGAACTTATTCTGTATATTAAATGTGCCAATTTTGTCCGCGGTGGTGGGTGGCAAAGTTGGTGATTTTGGTTCATCTAACATTTCCCTTTCCTTCTGTCCCAGCAAGTCCAAAATTTCGTTTTCCGGTAGAAGGTTAATCATTTCCGGAAGCGAATCCTCATTCGTAAATGAGTTTCCATTTTCCAAATCTATGTCTTCAAAATTCCAGGAAGAGATGCTGGAACCCATGCTGTCCGAATCTATATCCATATCAGATCCTAAATCGTCATCTTCTGCGTTATACTCCGCCGGAGGTGACGCGATACATGTGTCTTCCAAATCCAACGAATTTTTTCCGAAAAAGTGTTGGAGAATATACTCGCCTTGTTCCAAAAAATCAGAATAAGGATCATGTACCTCCTGTGACTTTGCTGCATCCAACATTGCGGGGTCATGATTTATTGTCTCATCATAGTCGGATTCAGGAGTGAATAAATGTTGATAATAGTCTCTTTCCTGAATTGACGACATGATCAATATTTTACAAGACTATTCTGAGGACGGGTGAATCCTACCTTGGAAAACAGAAGAATTGGGATGAGCTCTTCGTACAATATTCAAGACTACTCTTCTACTGAGTTTGTTCTTGTTAAAAAAATGTTTTATCCAAAGTAATTCGTGCTGACGGTCCTCCAATATATCAATAGTGGCTGTAATCAACTGAGCCAACGCTATAAAAAGATGGCCAATGGGGAGTTTCTTATTGATTGCTTGCAAACGAATTAAGCTGATTTCCTTTTCTTTGTTTATTAAATTGAAGAATTTAATTGCACCTTTGAAAAAATGTCTCCTTTTAAGATAAAGATAGAAATCCGGATATACCGAAAAGAATTTCTTCGACCAATTGTTCCAAGAGAGAATAATCCCTCGTCGGATTTGAACAGGAGAGTAACTGCTTGGGATCTCCGGATCTAAAAATTGAATCCAACACTGAGCTTCTTGACACTTTTCCTCCAAAGCAGTATCGAAGTAAAGGTTTTTAAGATACTTTATCCACTCTTGCTTTGTAGATTTCTGATTGATCCCTGATGCCATTTAGATGTGGATGACGATATGGGGATATCCGAACGAACCTGAGTATTGAAGTTTTGAAAAATATTCAATGAACTTGAGTTCAAATTAGCAGATTGTAATTCTAATAACCTGATGTGATTATATGCCTTTTGAGTGATCACAACTTTCGAATTCTTCGTAAAACAAAGAACTGGCCAGATTAATACGAAACTCCTCCGTAGGCTGGATGTTCTGCAGATTAATTGAAACCCTTATAAACTGCCTGGCAAAGTGACAGATGTCTCGTGTTAAATTGACGTCGTACAATTGATTCTCCGATGCCCAAATGATATCTCCAATGCAAAGTAAATTTTGTTCTGTGTTGAAGTGATTATCTTTACAAAAATACCAATACAAATCACAATGCGTATTGTATACTCTGGTATATAACTTGGTCCACTTCCTATAGAAATGTTTCAGCAAATCCTCAAATTTTAAATTTTCTTCTGGGTGATCTTTGCCTGGAAGAAATACCACTCCTTTATTAAATAGGTTCAGTTCTTTCCTGTATTTGTTCAAGATTGGATCGTTTAAATAACGCAATATTTTTATTTCCAAATTTATCATAGAAATCTGAATGTACGATAGAACAAAGAATGCTTCGAAATTCTCTTATGCCTCTTATTCAGGTGACGAATTGACCAATCTCGGGCTTCACAGCAGACGTAAACTAACAACTATACAGGAAGGACCTTGAGAGTATGCAACGAAGAAGATGTACGTTGCTCTTTTGACCTGCGTAAGTCTTTGATTTTCAAACTTGGTGGACCGAAAAAGATGACGTATAACTGGGCCAATAGCTGTTCAAGGAATAAATCGAAAATTTTCGTGCGTAGATAAAACTCAAAAGATATAATTAGCCTCGTTATCGAACACTTATATAGGGTGGCTTGAGTGTGTTTCGAAAAGTAGATAGGGATAATTGAGATTTGAAAACTCGGAATTTCTAATCGAGGAAACTGAGAATCGAGTCTTGGGGAAAAATATAGACACCGGCGATGGCGATCTTGGAAAAAAGACGACTCGTTTCTAAGTGAACCCGAATTTGCTCGAAAGAACAGAAATGCTCAAACGATAGCTTAGATTCTGCAGATCTAAATAGGTGCCAGAGCTGAAGAAATAGCCCAGAAACAACGTTCTGAAGACGAAAAAGCCTAAGTCTTCCGGTTACGAAGCTAAAATGAAGGAAAAACTCTCTAAAAAGTCGCTGATGAGGCCCAAATTAGAATCAATAGGGTCGATGAAGCTCCTAAGTGTGCTGAATCCAACGGTGTAATAAGCTTGAAGTGAATCGGTCGAGAAGGTTCAAAGATTAGGAAAAACGGCAAAATCCCATGGGTGAGGGTTATTCGCGTAGTTCAGGGTTTTTTTTTTTACAAGAATTTTACAAAGTATAGTACCGTAATCCAAACACCTAATTCGTATGTTTATTTCGAATGAAAAAAGAATATATTTAAAGCACGATGATAAAAGATTGATAGGATTGATGTCATATTTTTAATTTC
>Ga0115008_10004942_pt1 | contig 11074 bp, 7 predicted proteins | sample FraStrMetagenome_FD_87164 | JGI IMG/M metagenome (GOLD analysis project Ga0115008, IMG submission 87164) | Marine eukaryotic phytoplankton communities from Arctic Ocean - Fram Strait ARC3M Metagenome | ecosystem: Environmental > Aquatic > Marine > Oceanic | place: Fram Strait | collected 2012-06-18
ATTTATTATGTATGGCAGCTTAAACAACGTCAAAACCTCATTTATAGGAAATTTAATAACATTAATACTGCTTGCAATGCTGGCGATAAAAATGCATTCATCATTTTATATTTCTATTATCAAAGTCAGCTACAAGTATATCAACTTGATGACAATACCTTGACATTATCAAGTGTTGAAAAAAAATTGACCGTGATTAAAGAAAAGGCTGAACAGCTTGGCTACAGTATAACCGCCAGAGATTTTGATAAAATTTTATTGGCAAATTATTAACGCGTATCTTATTACCTTTGCTTTGGCCTGATCGAGACTTAAAGCATCTATTAATGATTTTATGAACACAAAAAAACCAGTAACGTTGAAGGTTACTGGTTTAATAGTCTATTTTTCAATGGATGCTACAATCAACAATTATTGAAAAACTTAGTTATCTAGCGCGGAAAGCTATCTAGCGCGGAAAATAATGCGACCTTTTGATAAGTCGTATGGCGTTAGTTCAACCGTTACTTTATCACCTGTCAAAATACGGATATAATTTTTACGCATTTTTCCAGAAATGTGTGCAGTGACAACGTGGCCATTCTCGAGCTCAACTCGGAACATAGTGTTAGGTAGGGTGTCTAATACCGTACCTTGCATTTCAATATTTTCTTCTTTCGCCATGGGGCGCTAAACCTCTAATGTTGTGCAAATGAGCCAAAAGATTGCCGCAGGGGCATTAACTTCTGACAGATAAAAAAGCTGCGCGAATGATGCCTAATTGATCAGCTAAAGTAAAGGCTTGCTGCTATTTATTTAGCAATAACATGGTTATTAAGCTGAGCATCGCCAATTAACAACCATTCTCCGTCGATAAAACGTTGATAGGGAAAGTAGCGATTTTTATAATTCATTTTTTGACAGTCATCTATTTGATACCCTAAATACAAAAAACCTAATTTTTTTTGTTGGCATAAGTTTATTTGCGTTAAAATTGAAAATATTCCTAGGCTTGAAGCTTTATAATCAGGGTCATAAAACGTATAAACCGCTGAAAGAGCATTACTTAAAACATCAGTTACGGCAACACAGATTAAAATGAGCTGCTCAGGGTTATCTGCACAGCTCCCCCATGTTTCAATAAATAACTGCTGTGTTAATGAAGCGTTTAAAAAACTTCTAAATTGTTCGATTGAGGCTGGATACATACTACCATCTTGATGCAAGTTATTAATATAGCGCTCAAATAACGGATAATAACTGTCTTTTAATTGTGTTGATTGTTTAATGACACGAGCTTTGTTTCGTTTTACTACACGTTTTTGACTTTTAGATGGTTTGAATTGATCAGCGAGAACCCTAACTGATTGACAGGCTTTGCATTGCGGACAGTGCGGCCGATAACTTTGATCGCCACTTCGTCTGAAGCCTTGTGTCATTAACCAGGAATAACTTTCGCTATTGGCTAAGCGATCATCAACAGCGATTAACAAGCGCTCTTGTTGATCGGGTAAGTAATTACATGGGAATTCTTTACTTATACCTAGTTTGTATGAAATATCATTCATAAATTCACAACGCTACTTGATAGAGATCTTAAATTATAGCGTAAAGTATAACGTAGATTGTTGCACCATTAATAAATCAATGGTTTAAAACAATAATTTTAATCAACTGATTGTTAATTGGCGTGCTTGCCAAAAATCATGAGATAATACTTTTTCTTTAGCTTTATTAAGTAGGTTGATGAATGTTGAACGGGGTACTTCTTTAGCGCCCATTTCTTGCAAAAAAGGATTTAATAACTGGCAATCTATAAAACTTATATCAACGGTATGTAATAATTGAGCGAGAGCCACAAGTGCAAATTTTGAAGCATTAGCCTCTTTATAAAACATTGACTCACCCGAGAAATATCCATTTATAGCAACACCATACAAGCCACCTACCAATATTTTATTAGCGCTATCATCAAGTCGCCATACTTCAATTGAATGTGCATAACCTAATTTATGTAGGGCTAAGTAGGCACTTTCCATTTCAGGAAGTATCCAAGTATCGCCATCACGAAATGGAGCGTCTGCACACCATTGCGTTACCGCAGTAAAATCTTGATTGAGAGTGATCTCAAAAGGATTTTTTTTTATGGCTTTACGCAATGAGCGATTAATGCGTAATTCATCAATCGAAATGATAGCCCTTGGCTCTGGTGACCACCACATGATGGGATCATTATTACCATACCAAGGAAATATTCCTTGCTGATAAGCGGCTATTAAACGCGCTGGTGATAAATCACCACCTACGGCAAGCAAACCATTTGGTTCAGATAAAGAAAAGGCAAGGTCAGGGAAATTAACGTTATTGGCATCGAGGTGATGTAATCGTTGATTCATTAACTTTCCTGTAATACTTCCTATTAACTTTTCAACATTAGCTTACAAACTAAATTTAGTTTGTAAGCTATATTGTTGAGGATAACTATAGTGTTAAAGAGCGTCTAAATAACGTTCGGCATCTAAAGCAGCCATACAACCAGCGCCCGCAGAGGTAATTGCTTGACGATAAATGTGGTCAGCAACATCACCTGCAGCATATATGCCTTCAACACTGGTTTGCGTTGCATTACCTTGAGTACCACTTTGTATAGTTAAATAGCCATCTTTCATGTCAAGTTGGTCTTTAAAAATATCAGTGTTAGGTTTGTGGCCGATGGCAATAAAAACTCCAGCTACATCAATTTCTTCGGTTGCATCTGAATTAGTTTCTTGCATACGTAATCCAGTAACACCCATATTGTCACCTAATACTTCATCTAAAGTACGGTCAGTATGTAACACAATATTGCCATTTTTAACTTTTTCGTAAAGGCGGTCAGTAAGTATTTTTTCACTACGGAAAGTATCACGACGGTGAATTAAATGTACTTCACTGGCAATATTAGCTAAATATAACGCTTCTTCAACCGCAGTATTACCACCACCAACAACAGCTACCTTTTGATTTTTATAGAAGAAACCGTCGCACGTAGCACAGGCCGATACACCACGGCCCATAAAAGCTTCCTCAGAAGGTAAACCCAAATATTGAGCAGAGGCACCAGTACAAATTATTAAGGCGTCACAGGTATATTCACTACTACCCTTTAATTTGTAAGGTTTGGACGAAAAATCAACAGATTCAATATGGTCAAAAACAATTTCAGTATCAAATTTTTCAGCATGCTTTTGCATACGATCCATCAGTGCTGGACCGGTTAAATCATCAGCATCGCCAGGCCAATTCTCTACCTCAGTAGTGGTTGTTAACTGGCCACCTTGCTGCATACCAGTAATCATTACTGGCTTAAGGTTAGCACGTGCTGCGTAAACAGCAGCAGTATAACCAGCGGGGCCTGAACCTAAAATTAGTAATGGACAATGTCTTACGTCGCTCATGAATACTCCAAATGGTAATAATTATAAACATTATCTTGGGATCATAAGTGGTTATATCAAGACTGTATAGCGCTTTTATTGAAAACTTACCTTTTATAAATTTTTAATAAAATCTAACACTTTTTATTAGTACCACAAATAAACATTTATTTTACAAGATATTAATATTTAATGGTTTTTTGTTTATATTTTATTCGTTCAATATTCGTTCAATATTTGTTTAGATTATTTTATTGATTAATTTTAAAAACTCGAATATGGTTCTTTTGCGCTAATTTATAATTAGCGCAAATAATAAAAATAATAAAAATAATAAAAATAATAAAAATAATAAAAAACAAGCGATAAACAAAAACTAATAATCTACTACATGAGATATTTAAGGAAAAAAAACTATTATGTTATTTAATTTTAAAGTAACAACACTGGCCATTGCCGTTGGTGCTGCACTTGTACAAACTAACCTTTACGCCGCAGAAGAAGAGAGCGTAAAAGCAGAAGACGTTGAACGTATTGCAGTTGTAGGTTCTCGTTCAGCTCCACGTTCAGTGGCTGATTCACCCGTACCTATTGATATTGTTGGTGCTGATGAGCTAGGAAAAAATGCCTCAACCGACATGTTAGATATGCTACAAGCTGCGGTGCCTTCGTTTAACGTGCGTCAACAACCTATTTCAGATGCCGCTTCTTTTATTAGACCTGTTAATTTACGTGGTTTGTCATCTGATTCAACATTAATTTTATTAAATGGTAAAAGACGCCACCGTGCTTCTGTTATTGCCTTTCAAGGTGGTGGTGTAAACGATGGTGCACAAGGGCCTGATATTTCAGTAATCCCTTCCGTTGCATTAAAACAAGTGGAAGTTCTTCGTGATGGCGCTGCTGCGCAGTATGGCTCTGATGCCATTGCTGGGGTAATGAACTTTGTCTTAAAAGATGATGCAGACGGCGGCTCAATGTCGGTTCGCTACGGCGAATACTATGAAGGTGATGGTGAACAACTTGTTGTAGATGGAAACGTTGGCTTGCCTTTTACCGATAATGGCTTTGCTAATTTATCATTTCAATATAAAACCGCTGACGCTACAAGTCGCTCTGTTCAGCGCCCTGACGCACAAGGCTTAATAGACGCCGGAAACACAGCTGTTGCCAACCCAGCACAAATTTGGGGTAACCCTGAAATTGATGATGATCTCACTTTATTTGGTAACGTTGGTTTAGACTTAGGTAATGATAAAGAATTTTATATGTTCGGTAACTATTCAGACCGCACTGCAACAGGTGGTTATTACTATCGTAACCCACAAAATCGTGGCGGCGTATTTTCTAAGGATGTTTTTGAAGAGGGTGTAAATTGGGATAAGGACGGCGATGGAGAGTATGACCCAACACTGAAGCTTTGGTTAGTTGGTGATATGGCGGGTGCAGGTATGAGTGGCTGTCCAACTAGTTTAAAACTACAACAGCTTAATACTGATGAGGTTTACGTTGATAATGTTTTGAATACGCCTGAATACGCTCAAGTCGCAGGTAATGATAATTGTTGGGCATTTAATGAGTTATATCCCGGCGGTTATACACCGCAATTTACTGGTGATATTAACGATACCTCATTAACCATGGGGACACGAGGTGATATCACTGGTGGTATGCTTGATGGGGTTTTCTTCGATATCAGTGGCTCTGTTGGACGAAATAAATCAACCTATACCCTAGCTAATACCATCAACCCTTCTATGGGGTCATTAAATATAAACCAACCTAACAATTCATTTGAGGCGGGTTCATACATTCAACTAGAAAAATCATTTAATGCAGATTTCTCAAAAGGTGTTGATGTTGGCTTAAACGACCCGATGAATGTAGCAGCCGGTTTAGAATGGCGCCAAGAAAGCTTTGAAATCATCTCTGGCGAGCAAGCATCATGGCAACAAGGGCCGCTAGCAAGCCAAGGCTTTAGTGTTGGCTCTCACGGTTTCGCTGGTTTTTCACCTGAATCACAAGGTATTAACTCAAGACAAAGTATTGCCGCTTATTTAGATGTAGAGGCGTACTTAACTGAAGACTTTTTAGTTGGCGGTGCGTTACGTTATGAAGATTTCTCAACATTTGGTAATACCACTAACTATAAGTTAACGGCGCAATATCAATTAACTGATGAATTATCATTTCGTGCCTCGCACAGTACCGGTTTTAGAGCACCTACTGTTGGTCAAGCGAACGTAGTTAATACGCAAACTTCACTGGTAAACGGTGAATTAATTCAATCAGCAACTTACCCGCCAACGCAAGCGGTTTCTGTTGAATTAGGTGGCCAGCCACTTCAGCCAGAAGAATCGGTCAGTTTTGCTGCTGGTTTGGTTTACCAAAGTGGCGACTTCTTTATGACGGTTGATGCCTACAGCATTGAAGTGACGGATCGCGTTGCACAAACCGATAAACTATTTATTACTCAAGAAAATGTTGACAACTTACAAGGTAAATACCCTAATCCAGAGCTATTATTAGGTGGTTCAGTGACCTTTTTTGCCAATGACTTTGATACATCTACCCAAGGTGTTGATGTTGTAATGAACTATGACATGGCATTAATGAATGGTAGCACTAAGCTGAGTTTGGCTTATAACTACAATTCAACTGAAGTGGACGTACTTGAACGTAACTCAGCGGAAACAGATGATCCTATTAGCTACACTTCACCCTTTAAAGTACGTCGCTTAGAAGAAGGTATTCCAGAGCACAGAGCAACATTAACGTTTGCTCAAAACTGGGAAGATATTAGCATGTTTGTTCGTGGTAACTTCTTTGGTGAGTGGTTTGCAACCCATGCTGACGAGCCTGATGTAGATAGCTCGTACGGTTGGTCAGAAACGGTAGGTGCTTCATTTACCCTTGATGCTGAAGTGAGTTATTATGTTAATGATAGCTGGACATTATCAGCAGGTGCTAACAACATCTTAGATACCAAAGCGCAAAAATTACAACAGGGTGGAGCTTATTCTGTTGTAGGTGCTGAATATTATGAAAGTGGACCATTTGATTACAACGGTGGTTTTTACTACGTAAAAGCAACGTATAACTTTTAAGTTATAAAACAAACTTGCTCACAAAAAGCAGGTAAATAAAAAAGGCCTAGCGTTGTCGCTAGGCCTTTTTTATTGTTAACGATTTAGTTTAATAATATTACTTGTAACATCAATAAACTGCGAAGCACACGAAAACTAAGTCTTTAAATTAACATTCAGTTAAACATTTAAGTAGTTAAGTAGTTAAGTAGTTAAGTAGTTAAACATTTAAGTAGTTAAGCGCTCAACGCGACACTAGCTTCAACATACTCGTAACCCAAATCATCAGCGACTGGTTTGTAGGTTATTTTACCTGCGGCAACGTTTAAGCCGGCAAGTAAATGTTCGTCATCAATTAAGGCCTGTTTAGCCCCTTTATTAGCTATGGTAACAGCAAAGGGCATAGTAGCATTAGTTAATGCCATCGTTGAAGTGCGAGCAACGCCACCGGGCATATTAGCGACACAATAATGGACAACACCATCAACGACATAAGTAGGCTCTTGGTGCGTTGTGGCTTTTGAGGTTTCAAAACAGCCACCTTGGTCAATGGCTACGTCGACAACAACTGCACCTTGTTTCATCATACTAATATGCTTTTTGGTAACTAATTTAGGTGCAGCTGCACCTGGAATAAGTACCGCACCAATCACTAAATCGGCTTCAACAATAAGGGTATCCATAGCATCAGCGGTTGAGTAAACTGTTTTTAAGCGACCATCAAATTCTGTATCTAATTGACGTAAACGTGGTAAAGAGCGATCTAAAATGGTTACGTCTGCGCCCATACCAACCGCCATTCTGGCTGCTTGTGTACCAACGACACCACCACCAATAACTAAGACTTTTGCAGGAGCAACACCAGGTACGCCACCTAATAAAGCACCTAAGCCGCCTTGAGCTTTTTCTAACGCGTGAGCGCCTGCTTGAATAGACATACGACCTGCTACCTCAGACATAGGTGCTAATAACGGTAAGCCACCTGCAGCAGCGGTAACCGTTTCATAAGCAATACAAGTGGCACCAGAGGCAACTAATAACTCAGTTTGCTGTGGATCTGGTGCTAAGTGAAGGTAAGTAAATAATATTTGTCCAGGGCGAAGCATTTTACATTCATCAGGCTGAGGCTCTTTTACCTTGATGATCATATCGGCAGTCGCAAATATCTCGGAGGCGCTGTCAATAATTTTAGCTCCAGCAGCGAGATACTGGTCATTATCAAACCCAATAGAAGCAGCACCGTTGTTTTCAACAATGACTTCATGACCGTTTACAACTAGCTCTTTAACTCCAGCTGGGGTTAAACCAATACGGTACTCATGATTTTTAATTTCTTTTGGTACACCGATGATCATATTATTCTCTCTTATGCGTAGATTGGCAAATGGCACGTTCATGTGCTCGTAATATTTGCGACTAGTATAGTAATATATTGTTGAAATAACCTGTCGTTATCTGAGTAAAGTCGATATATAATGCTGTTTAACTATGAAATTACAGAGTTTTGTAAATGAGCTTAAATAAGTCACTTGATCGCATCGATAAAAATATTTTGGTTGAGCTACAAAAAAATGGTCGGCTTTCTAATGTGGAGCTTTCTAAACGCGTAGGTTTAAGCCCAACCCCATGTTTAGAAAGGGTTAAGCGTCTAGAAAAAGAAAATTTTATTGCCGGCTATAAAGCTATTTTAAACCCGTTAAAGTTAGACGCTGCTTTATTGGTGTTTGTTGAAATAACTCTTACAAAAACTAGCCCTGACGTTTTTGATGATTTCGCCAAGGCAGTTCACGAACTTGATGTGATTCAAGAATGCCATCTTGTATCAGGAAATTTTGATTTTTTGTTAAAAACGCGGGTAAAAGACATGTTGGCGTATAGAGAATTGCTAGGTGAAACCTTGTTAAGGCTACCTGCAGTGAGTGAAAGCAGAACTTATGTCGTTATGGATGAAATTAAATCTACCAATTTGTTAGCCATAAAACGTTAATTACTTAACTTTTCGCTTACGAAAATCTTTACATTAATAACTAATAAAGTAACTTCTTCTATTAGTTGATAACATTATTAAATCGATTTTTTCGATTTTTTAGTTTACTGTATAAAAAAACAGACCCTAAACGTAATTTGTTACTGCCAACTCGCTACTAATTTGTTACTTTACAAGTAATGAACTCACTTTTTCACATTTTATTTTAACGGTAATTATCATTGTCTTCAGATTTTATAGATAATCCTGATATATCAGGCGATTCATCAACGAAAAAACAACTTAGTGGCGTGCAACGAATTCTAGAAGCAGGCTTGTTGTTTTTTACGGTTTTTGCCCTGTTTATGATGTTAGCCTTATTTAGCTTTAACCCTGCTGATCCAGGCTGGGCTCAAACTGGCTATCAAACTGATATACGTAATTTAGGTGGGCCTGTAGGGGCTTATCTATCTGATTTATGCTTAAACCTGTTTGGCTTCATTGCTTATAGCTTGCCCTTTGTTATTGCTATTGTCGGTTGGCTGTTATTTCAACGTTTTCATGAGTTACTGAAACTTGATTATTTAACACTGGGGTTAAAGCTCATTGGTTTTTTTATGTTTTATCTTGGCTTAACCTCGTTAGCCAGCATGAATTTCGACGATTTGTTTTATTTTTCAGCGGGTGGCATTTTAGGTGACGCACTCAGTCAAACCTTATTGCCTTATTTTTCGTTTGTTGGTTCAACGTTAGTCTTTTTACTTTTTACCTGCGCAGGCTTAGTGTTATTGACTGGTTTTTCTTGGTTGAATTTTATTGATGAAGTAGGGCGCCATACCATCATATTATCTCTTTGGTTAGCCAATTTACCAAGACTGATAAAAAGTCAGTTTGGTACTACTGATTCTGATGTCGACATACAACCTACTGCAAATAATAACACTTCTGTATCAAGCGTTAGAGCCGAGGCTAGTACTGAAGAAAATACAGCGTTGAATTATGTTGACCAAACGAGCGCTCAACAATCTAGCGTTGAACATATATTAGCGGATACGTTAGTAACGACAGATAAAGCTGAAAAAGTCACTAAAGCCAAGAAACTAAAAACGGTTGCACCAAAAGAAAAAAGCGAACCCTTTATCGATATTGCAGAGCTTATGAAAGATCCCGTAGTGGGTAATATACAAGATCACGTTCACGAAAAAGAAATTACTGCAGCCTTTGCCGACGTTGATAAACCTGAAGTCGATGATGATATTAATCCCTCTACAGCAGAATTATTGCAAGCAAAAAATATTCGTAGTACTACCAATCAAACGGTGACTGAACAACATGGGCAAGTCAATTTAGAAAAAACCGAAGATAGCTTTGCAGGTATGCCTTCAATTGATTTGTTAGATCGCCCCGATAAAGCAAAAAATCCCATAAATCAAGACGAGCTAGATCAAGTAAGTAGACTTGTTGAGGCTAAATTACTTGATTTTGGTATTACAGCACAGGTGGTATCAGTATACCCAGGACCAGTTATTACCCGGTTTGAACTTGATTTAGCACCCGGTGTTAAGGTTAATAAAATTACCAGTTTGTCTAAAGATTTAGCACGAGCATTGTCAGCTATTAGTGTTCGCGTTGTTGAAGTTATCCCTGGTAAATCGGTAATAGGCTTAGAACTGCCTAACAAGCACCGTGAAATAGTGCATTTGAGTGAAGTTATTGCCTGCTCAGCTTTTGAAGCTTCTAGTTCACCGTTAGCGATGGTGTTAGGTAAAGATATAGCTGGTGCGCCCGTAGTAGTTGATTTAGGTAAAATGCCTCATTTACTAGTAGCTGGGACTACTGGCTCAGGTAAGTCGGTGGGTGTAAACACCATGATTGTAAGCTTACTGTATAAATCTACGCCAGAAGATGTACGTATGATTATGATAGATCCAAAAATGCTTGAGCTGTCTGTGTATGAAGGTATTCCACACTTATTAGCTGAAGTAGTTACTGATATGAAAGATGCCGCTAATGCGCTTCGTTGGTGTGTTGGTGAAATGGAGCGCCGCTATAAAGTAATGTCTGCGGTTGGCGTACGTAATCTTAAAGGCTATAACAAAAAGGTATTAGAGGCTATTGCCCAAGGTGAGCCGCTCATTGATCCCACGTGGCAACCCAATGACGGTATGGATCAAACACCACCGTTACTTGAAAAACTGCCGAGTATTGTGGTAATAGTTGATGAATTTGCCGACATGATGATGATTGTGGGGAAAAAAGTCGAAGAGCTTATTGCCCGAATCGCTCAAAAGGCAAGGGCAGCCGGTATTCATTTAGTGCTAGCAACACAACGACCTTCAGTTGATGTAATTACGGGCTTAATTAAAGCTAATATTCCTACCCGTATGGCCTTTCAGGTATCTTCAGGGTTAAACTCGCGTACCATATTAGATCAACAAGGAGCAGAGCAATTACTGGGTATGGGTGATATGCTTTATTTACCACCTGGTACTGGTGTGCCAACCCGAGTTCATGGCGCCTTTGTTGATGACCATGAAGTACATGCGGTAGTTAAAGACTGGAAATCGCGCGGTGAGCCTAACTATGTTGAAGAAATATTATCAGGTGAACACGAGCAAGATATTTTA